>ERZ778022.5540-NODE-5540-length-10200-cov-5.412814_pt1 | contig 10200 bp, 3 predicted proteins | sample MGYA00375752_ERZ778022 | MGnify/ENA primary metagenome ERZ778022 (study PRJEB29350, sample SAMN05389826) | bioreactor metagenome | isolation source: Thiocyanate bioreactor | place: South Africa: University of Cape Town | collected 2014-04-04 ...
TGATCGCCGCGCTCCACGTAGGTGCGCGACTCCATTGTGCGTGTGTGTGGTTGTGAGTAGGTGTAGGAGGATGGAGGAGGAGCGTCCAGCGAGGATGACGTGGAGGTTGACTACGGCGAGCGGGAGACGAGTGGGGCGTGGGCTTCTGAGAGGAAGAGAGAAAGGGAGAAGGAGAGAAAGTGTCTATGAGGGAGGCAGACTGGGAGGGACTGGGAGGGACTGGGGCACTGGCGCGACCACAAGGCAGCAGCAGTAGGTAGTAGCAGTAGCAGCAGCAGTAGCAGGCGAGTAGAGAGTAGGAGAGTAGAGAGGAGGAGTAGAGAGGAGAGGGAGAGAGAAGGGAGGTGCGGTAATCAAAAAATAAAATCAAGCAAGCAAGCAATGAGAGCCAATGCAAGTGTCAATAACGTATTGGCCACAGCGCTGCAGTCTCCCACCTCCACCTGCTTTTGCGACGGCGTGCGCCTGGCGCGAGTTTTAAGGAGAAGAGGGCCAGTAGGAGGCGACTAGAGGAGGGGAGAGGAGAGGAGAGGGGCCTGTTTGAGCTTCTTCCCCCTCCGCTTCTTACCCCTCCTTTCCCCCATTTCACACCTCCCGACCCAATGCGATGAAAAAACACCGAAGTAGAACTCGACGGATTTCCACCGGGCCCCGACGTGTAATTCACATTCAAGGCCCGGTCGCGCCAGCGCCCCTACATGTTTTTTTTTTGCGCGTGCATTGGTACCGCAGTAGTGCTGCAACAAGAAAGTCAAATTGTGGGCACGCAGTCCATCCGCGGCTGTGGCTGTGGCTGTGGCTGCAGTGCTGCAACGACGACAAGCGCGCCACGAGTGGAGGTAGAACAGGTGTGGTACCAGGGTGCAACGAGCCAACATGGGGCTCATTGGAAGCACGCTGGGTGGTGGCGGCGCTGCTGCTGCTGCTGCCGCTGCAAGTGGCGGCGGCGGCGGCGGCGCGGACGACTTGAGCAGCATTACGCTTAAGTACGGCGATGTGACGTGGGAGCGCGACGGGCGCGGTGACAAAGTTGTCATTGGCCGTGGCGCGTTTGGCACTGTGTACGCGGGACGCCTAGGCGGCAAGCCAGTGGCAATCAAGTCAGAGGAGCTTGGCACTGGTGAGGAGGAAGCGTGGAAGAAAGCGGTGCGGCTACATGTGCGCGCGACGTCCCCGCGCATTGTCGCGGTGCACGGCATTATTGTGGACCACTACGGCGGCAAGGTGACGCATTCCTCAGTGATGGAACGACTGACAGGCACGCTGACAGCGCTGCTGTTGAATGCAGGCAGCGCGCACTTCGAGGCGAGTTTGGCTCTGCGTCTGCAGCTGCTGACAGATGTGGCGGGCGGGCTGGCTTACCTACACTCCTTTAACATCATCCACAGCGACGTGAAACCCGACAACGTGTTGTTGAGTGCGTCCCTGTATGCCAAGCTGGCTGACTTTGGCCATAGTGTGTTGCGCCGGGAGGGCACCAAGACGAGAGAGACACTGATGGGTGAGCGCGGCACGCTGGCGTATATGGATCCGCAGCTGTTTGACCCTGCCGCCAGCATCACGACGGCCAGTGACGTGTACAGTTTTGGTGTGATGGCGTGGCAGGTGCTGAGTGGTCGATTGCCATATGACGCGGAGATGATGGCGACGCTTCCACCGAGCGCGACGGTACCGCAAGTGGTGGAGGCGCTGCGGCGGCACGTATTGGGTGGTGGTCGCCCGCTGGTGGCGGCGCTGGTTGAGCGTGGTGTGCCGCCGACCGTGGTAGCGCTGGTGGAGTCGTGCTGGGCGGCGGCGCAAGCGGCGCGGCCGACCATGGCGGAGGTTCAGCGTGCGCTGGAGGCGGCAATGCAAGTGGCGGGTATGTCGGCGCCGCTGTCGTACGAGTGGGACGACAACAACAAGCGTGGTACCGATACTAGTGTGTGGTCATTGGCGTTGCTGCCAGGTGGTCGGCTTGCCAGCGGTGATGCTGACGGCACTGTGCTGCTGTGGGACGCGGCGGCGCGCGGCGGCCCGGCGACAGCGGTTCTGGAGGGTCATGACGGAACTGTGAAGGGGCTGGCAGTGCTTCCGGACGGTCGCCGCCTGGCTACCGGGGTAAGCAGTTACGGCGATAAGGTGGGTACGATTGTCGTGTGGGACACCTGCGCCGTACCACCGACCCGGTGCGCCAATATTGATTGCGGCAGCGGCGTGGAGGCGCTGACAGTGCTGCGCGATGGCCGCCTGGCTGCGGGCTGCCATGATGGCGGTGTGCGGCTGGTGGAAGTGAGCACGGATGGGGGTGCTGTGATAGCAACGCTGAAGGCGCACACACAAGGCGTGCTCGCGCTGGCGTTGCTGCCAGATGGCACGCTAGCCAGCGGGTCGTGGGACTCCACGTTGCGGCTGTGGGACGTGGGCGCGCAGGTATGTTTCGCCACGCTGGAAGAGCACAAGGACATCGTATTTGCGCTGGTTGTGATGGCCAATGGCTGGCTAGCAAGCGGATCGGGCGACAGGAGCGTGCGGTTGTGGGATGTGGCCACCCGCGCCTGCGTGGGTGTTCTGAAGGGGCACACACACTGGGTGCGCGCCCTTGCAGCGCTGCCAGATGGCAGGCTGGTCAGCGGATCGACAGGCGATACCATTCGGGTGTGGGACACACGCGCTCTTGGTGCTGCTGGCGCTGGAACTGCAGCTGGCAATGACGCGGCGTGTACCACGCCGGTGGTGGTGCTGGAAGGGCACACAGACTGGGTCCGCACGCTGCAGCTACTGCCTGGTAACCGCCTCGCCAGCGGGTCGGACGACCGGACCGTGCTTCTGTGGCGTCTGCCGCCGTAGCCCTGCCGCGCCGCGCCAACACATTATTAAATTCTTTGAAAATAGGGGCTACATACGCGATGGCCCCACCTCACACACCGCCGCCCTGCAGCGCCGCGCACCGCCCTACAGCCGCGCACGCCGCGTCAGGCAGGCGGCCGCTGCCCGCAGCGTCCCACCCGTTCCACATGGCGTCCGCCAGGTCGTCGCCGGCGGCGTGGAACAGGATGGCGCACGCGGTGGACAGGTCGGTGCGGCAGCGCGGTGCCGACACAGGGCCCCACTCCCGCATGCTGCGCGAGCCGCACACCGACCGCAACGCCTCTCGGATGCCACGGTGCGACGTCACGTCGCCCACCGCCGCCACGCCCAGCGCCACCAGCTGCCGGCACACGGTGCAGTTCTCGGCGGCACTGAACCGGGGTGGCAGCTTGGGTATGGCACCACTGTAGCACTCCGAGGCATAGGCGTACAACAACACATTACTGACGCCGCCGCCGTCGTTGGCGCTCGCCACCTGTACGGGGACGGCGGCACAGTGTGCGCACCGCGGCATGACGCACGACAGCGCGGTGCCCGCCGCCTCCACGCGCAGGTCGCCGCACACCAGGTTGCTGGCCACATGCACCGCGCCCTCCCGCGCAAACACCGGCAGGTTGACGCCGCGCAGCACCACCCGGTTGCCGCCAAAGTCGCCGCCGCTGTTCGGCGTCAGCGACGTCAGCACCATGAACCCGGGGCCGTCGTTGGCGGCGGGTGCGCCGCTGGTGGCGGCGACGCCATGGAGAAGCAAGCACATTAGGAGCAGCAGGGACAGGGGTGGATGTAGGGGCTGGAGTGGGGGCAGCGGCATGCTGCGTTGTCGGTGTCGTTGACGTCGCTCCATTGGGATGCAGGTTGCCGCTCAAGTTGTGTGGACAGTTCTCAGATGTCGTCGCGTGCAGCTAGCGGCATGACACCTTCCTACACACTGCGGGCGTGCCGCATCCGTTGTATTCCGGTGCTCAACAACTGCCGCCGTCGTGGCAAGTGTCCGTGTTGGCACCAATATCAAATTCGCCTCGCCTCGCGCGCTGCTGCTTGTCAGGCTGCTCAGTCGCGATGCGAGAGGGCGAGGCAGATATTGCAGCACGCCGCCAACGCCTGGATCCGTCTCAGCACCCAGCTAGCTGTATGTGTGTCTCCTTTGCGGTGCACTCTTGATTATTGCAATCGGAGCTGTGATCGAGACGAGCAAGAGTGCCGAGAGGCAGTAGGTACTACCGTACTAGGTAGTAGTGAGAGAGGAGTGGAGAGAGGTCCTGAGAGGAGTGAGAGGAGAGAGAGTGGAGTGAAGGGGGAGCAAATACAGGCAAATGGCGCGTTGCGTTGCGCGCAATAACAGTTATTTGAAGGGTGCGGCATGGTGCTGCAGTAACGCTGGCTTGTTTTACACTCTTACCTCGGTGTATACCATCCATATAAATAGTGAATTAGTATCGTTTGTGGGTCATTCTAGCACCTTGGTGGCCGCCAACGGACAAGTACTCACCTCCTCGCTCCCTACTGCTGCTACTGCTGCTGCTACTGCTTACTACTACTGCTACTACAACTGTCTACGACTGCTGCAGTAGTGCTACTGCTGCTACTGGTGCTGCTGCTGCTGCTGCTGCTGCGACGCATCACGAACTCCCCTCCTCTTGTAGTCCCACTATCGAAAGGACACGGCCACCTGCTACTAACTACTCCTGGAGTCCCGGTACAAATTCGATTGTTCAACTGCGCTGCAGGGTACCCCTCAGTTCTCTGCTTGCCTCCCTCTCTCCCTAGCCTCTGCCATCATTCCCTCCCTCCGTCCCTCACTCCTTCTGCCTCCCTCCCTCCTTCCTTCCCTCCATCACTGCCTCCTTCCCCCCTTCCCCCCCCCCCCCCCCCCCCACACAATGGCAAGCAGCAGCATGCGACCACGGTGGCCGGCGGGCGCCGCTGGGAGCGACGGCATACGGGCGGCGCCGCACCCAAGCGTAGCAGCGCCCGCCACAGCTCGGAGCGGTGTAGTAGCGACAGCAGCGGCAACAACGCCGGCAACGGCAGCAGGATGGCGGCGCACGCGGCCGCTACGAGCTGCTGCTGCTGCCACCACCGGCGGCGGCGCCGGCGCCGGCGGCGGTCGGATGATGCACCACGACAGCGGCGGCGGCGGCGGCGGCGCCAGCAGCGGCGGCGAGTCGGAGCTGCCAGGCCCCGCCTCCACCTTCCTCCATGGCGCACACTCTGCCACTGGCTCTCCCGCGCCACCGCCACCGTCGCATTCGGTGGCAACGGCACCACTGCCGGCGCATCTGCTCGCGGAAACAGCGGCAGACAGCGACCTGCCTGCCGCCGAGCTGCTGGCGCTGGAGCTGGAGATGGAGCGCAAGTACTCAGCAGAGCTGGAAGCCAAGCTGGCTGCTGGCGGTGGCGCATCCACCGGTACATCCGCCGCCAGTGCGGCAGAAGTAGCGGCAGCAGTGGAGCGCGCTGCTGATGCGGCGGTGGCGCTGGAGGCGGAGACGGCGGCACGCGTGGCGGCAGAGGCGGCGGCGCGGGCGGCGGTGGCGGAGCGGGATGCCGCGCGCAGCGAGGCGGCAGGGTTGGCGCACTCGCTGGCGGTAGCAGAGGCGCGGCTAGGGGAGGAGCGCGGCAAAGTGGCGGAGCTGAAGCGGCTGTGGAAGGAGGTGGTGGACAAACTGAAGGCGGAGAACGAGGCGCTGACGGTTGAGAATGGCGACCTGCTGTCGGCGGCGGTGGCTGCCAAAGACGCCCTGGCGGCGCAGCACGCAGAACACGAGGTGGCACTCGCCGTTGCGCGTGCCGACGCGGCGCGGGCGGCTGCCGCCAGCATGGTTGTAAGCGCTCCCGTTCCGGCTCCAGCCCCGGCTCCTATGCCTGTTCTTTCATCGCTGCCGCCCTTCCCAGCAGCCGCGCCTGCCGCTCCTGCCGCCCCGGCGCCGGCACCTGCGCCCGCACCCGCACCAGCACCCGTATTCAATGTCACGCGGGTGCGCGCCGCGCTGCCGCTGCCGGCAACCACGCCTGGCTTTGCGCCGGGCCCCCTGGTAGCTGCTGCTGCTGCTGCTGCCACACCCGCACTGGAGACTATTGCCGCTGCCCCAGTCGTGATGACTGCAGAGCCAGTGCCAGCCCCAGCCGCGACCGCAGCGCCACTGGCACCCAGCGCTGCTGCCGCCGTCGCTGTGACCCCGGCATATCCCCCGCTGTCGACGCCCTCCCTGCCAGCTGCCACACCAGCAACGTCACGCCCCCGTCGTGCGCCGCCCGCAGCGCCTGGCTCCAGCAGCGCGAGCGGCAGCGTAGTGGGCGGGCGGGCACCCCCATCACCCACTGGCAGCACCGTGTCCTCAGTGGCGCTTGCCCCCCGTGGCGTGGCTGCCAGCACGGCATACGTGCCGCCGCCTCGCCCCACCTTTGCTGCACCGCCTGCCACCACTGTCGGCGCCGGCATGCCGTCAACTTCCAGCCTGCTGGCGTCGTACCTGGCGCCGGGTGTGGCTGCCACGCCCACGCCGGGCGCTACCCTACCGCCTTACCTGCCTCGTGCAACTACCACCGCGCCGCCCAGTGTGCTGATGGGTGCGGGCAACGACCCGCGCGCCGCTGGCCTGCGCCGCGCGACGTCCGTGGGCACCAGCAGCACACGTCACGTGCCGCCGCCCTCCGCGCTGCCGTCTGAGGATGACATGGCGCGTGGCATGCAAACCATCCGAGCGCGCATGGCGGCCGAGAATGCGGAGATGGCGACGCGGCTGGCCGGCTTGCGCCACGCCGCCACCGCGCTGTCTGCCGCCGCCGCCGCGGGGGAGCCGTCACCCTACTCGTAGGCTTACTCAAACTCTCCGTTTTAAGCGTTCTCGTAACAACGTACACGATTGGGCACACTGCAGTGACAACGAACGTGGGTACAAAGGGCACAATCACTCATTCGGGCGTGGCCGCGGCCGCGCTGCAGCGATGGTGGACTCCTCCGTGTCGAGGGGGATGGTTAGGGTGCCGTCATCGCCAGCGATGGTGACGGTGGCAGAGGTGTCGGGGCCGGACAGCGGCGGCCCGCCCGCGATGAACAGCTGAAACGTGAAGGTACGGGCGGGGCGCGCGGTAGGGGCGCCGTCGTCCACCAGCCGCACCCACACGTCGCCGTACGGTGCGCGGGCGTCGAGCGCTAGCACACCAGCGGTGTGCACAAAGTCGCCGCAGCGCGCAGCACGGCGCGCGGCGGGACTGGCAGCAATGCATGCGGCGCCCTCCGTCGCGTTCATCCCCCGCGCGCTGCCGTCCACCGTGGCGTAGCCCACCCACACCGGGCGGTGCGCCAATCCGGCGGCGGGGCTGGCAGGGTCTGCTGCAGTGCGGCCGCCGTGGCGGTAGATGCGAACGGACACGGCGCGATCTCGGTCATGCGCTGGCACTTGCAGCGGCTTGCGCGACGCACTCACCGCCCGCCCCCAAGCATCCACCTCCGCATGCCGCCACACTGTCGACGGCCGCTGCACGGCGGGCGACGTTGTGTCCACCGGGTTCAGCGACGCAAGCAGGAAGGCGGCGTCAATCAGGGTGGCGCGCGGCGGGTCGGTCACGGTGCGCGACGCAGCTACCACAGCATAGAAGTCGGGTGACAGGCTTGCAGCGGCGTTTCCACCTCCCACACCCTCCACCACGCTATCTGGCACACTCAACCACGCCTGGCTGGCAATAAGCGGCCGGCTGCCGCCAGCATTCCCCGTGCCGGTAGGCCCGCCGCCGCCGCGCTTGTCTGGCAGCGCGCGGTACCAGTGCAGCGACCCTGTGGCAGCGTTCTCGCTGTTGGTGTTACATCTTGTACTTGCGTGGTGATGATCCGCCGCCACCGTCGCCGCTACAGCACCGCTGCCATATCCCCACCCACCACCTCCCACCACAGCCGGCTCAGCAACCAAGGTAGGCTCGCCGACGTTGTCAGTGCGGCGGCGGTGCTGCTGACACCCGACTGCGCCGCCCGGCGCTGCAACGAGCGCAATGCCAGCGGCATCAGACACCGCCACGGCGACACCAAACCCTGTGGCAGTGTGGCGGGTGGGCAGAAGCAGGCGCTGCAGCAGCCAGGCGCATGCCAGCGGAGCAGCTGAGTCAGTAGCCGGCTGCGCCGGCGACGCAGTGCAAGGCGGTAGCAACGGGTTGGGTGCGGCGTCAGAGGGCGCCAGGAACAGCAGCGCGTCAACCATGGTGGGTGCCACCACGTCCGGGCGTGATGGCACGTCCGCAAACTCGGGTGTGGTGTCTGTCGGGCGCACGGTGTCGGACGGCCCCCAGGCTGCGCTTGTCTGCACCCGGCGGTACACATACGCGGCGCCCCGTGGCGCAGCGGCTGCATCAGCAGGTGTGGCGGCAGGCGTGACGGGCGGCGGGTCAAATGTAAAGGCACCCCCCGCCAGCCAGCCCCAGGGGTCCGCGACATCGCCCGCCTCATCCACAATGCGCAGCTGCGCCACGGCACCAGCGTACTGTTGCACACGCCACGTAATGTCTGCCACCACCCGACTGCACGTGCCGGTGGCACGGCGCACCACATTCCCCTCCACCACCAGCTCCACTGCCAGCAGGCGGGCGTCACAGCCGCCAGCTACCTTGAATGCAATGGTGCCGCCCGCCAGCAGGAAGGGCCGCGAGGTAAGCGTGCCGGTGGCGCCGGCACCCGCGGCGGTGCCCGGTGCCACGCCGCCCAACACCTCCGTCACTTGCCGCGGGCTACCAGCCACCGTCGTAATAGCGACGGCCGATGACGCGTTAGGGAACACGACACCAAAGGACGGTGCGCCGGTGGTGGCACAGTTGAGCGCCACATCCCATGTCCAGCCATACACGGCGGCGGACGCATTAGCGGCGGAGGCAGCGCGGAACGGCGGGATGAGTGGCAGTGCTGGGGTTGACGTGGCGCCGTCGTGGCTACCGCGGGCGTTGCCGTACGCTGTGTGAATGAAGTACTCGCCTTCCATGCCCACCGCGGCGGCGCCGGGTGTGGGGCCGCGCGAGAACGCTGATCCGGTGGCATCCCAGCCAACCAAGCTTCCACCGGCCTCAAAGTTCCAGGACACGGCGCCGTGCGACAGCAGCGCAGCCCCCGGTGCGCCCACAATGAGGTTGTCACCAGCAAGCGCCACTGACGCGCCGTATGCATCCCCTGCGGCGGGCTCCGACGGGCGCAGCGTGGCAGCACACGCCCAGCTACCAGCGCCATCCTCAGCGTCCCACGCCGGTACTGCCGTGCCGGCGGCGTGCGCCGACGCACCGCTGCGCCACCCCGCGACGGATGTCCAGTTCACGGCGCGCGCCAGCCACCACGGCACGGTCTCCATGTACGACGCCGCCACGCCAGGCAGGTACTGCAGCAGATACACCAAGCCATGCGGCGGCGGCGGGCTGCCGGCGCCGCCGCCGCCGACATCTGTCACCGGTGGCACAATCTGCGCCGGCAGCGCCGCAGACGCCGCAACAGCACACCCGGCAGACGAGCCGTCGCCGCCGGTTGGCGCGCCCACCGCCAGCGTGCCGTCGGCACCCAGTGCCACTGCCGTCCCAAATCCTGACCCGCGCGCCTGCCATACCCACTCGTCATGAACACGCCGCCGCCGGCCGGGTGGCAGTGCCGCCAGCGATGGACGCCACTGCCAGGATGGTAGGCTGTTGTTTGCTGCGTTTACCGCGGCGGCGACGCCATGCCATACGCGTACCACCTCGCCGCCGGGACAACCCACCGCTAGCCACGCATCCCCGTCGCGTGATGTCACCAGCGCCAGCGCGCTGCGTGCGCCGCATGCGTCACCAGGCCCCAGTCGGAGACTGGCATTAGATCCAACGTGCGGCGCCCCGAATGGCGGCGGCGCGTTCAGCGACGGCGGTGTGATGGCGTCTGCCACCTGTAGGTGGCTCGTCGCCGTGCAGTTTACCGCCCCATTCTCCACCGCACAGGTGTACACGGTCACTGTAGTGGCAGCTGGCGTGGCGACAGCCAGCAGGACAACGGTGGCGTTTGTCGAATTAGACGACGCCACCGCCGTCGCCGCCAAGCCACCACCATACCCAAGCCCTGCGCCGCAAGTCAACTCCCGCGGCGGCGTCAACATGCCAGCGTACGTCACGCCGGCGGCTGCCTGCAGGTACAGCAGCACGGCGCCGGGGCAAGCGGTGCTATCTGACGGCGGTGGCGTGGCTGGCGCACCGACAGCGACCAGCGGCGCTGCGCGTGCAATGGCGGCGCCAAAGTCGGCAGCTGCGCCTGCCGCAACAACGCGGTCGCGGCCGGGTGTCACCACGTCGCGCAAGGTGGCAAGGCTGGGCCACACCGCTGCCGTATCCAGTGCGGTATAATGCGGTGCAGCA
>ERZ778022.5541-NODE-5541-length-10198-cov-5.254165_pt1 | contig 10198 bp, 5 predicted proteins | sample MGYA00375752_ERZ778022 | MGnify/ENA primary metagenome ERZ778022 (study PRJEB29350, sample SAMN05389826) | bioreactor metagenome | isolation source: Thiocyanate bioreactor | place: South Africa: University of Cape Town | collected 2014-04-04 ...
GAGGCGCCGCGGCCGCCACCGGCCAGCGCGGGGCCGGCAGGTGAGCGGCTGCCAGAGCAGCATCCGTTGCGCTTCCTGGCGCAGTACCTGCTGCGCCACCGCCACGAGGTGGCTGGCACCGCTGCCGCGGCACCGCCGCCGACCAGTAGTTGAGGGCCTGGGGTGGTTGGTGGTGAACTGTAATGTAATGTGTGTTGATGATACCAAGAGGTTGAAGTACCACGTGGACAATGTAATGATGACTCTCGTCATACCATGAAAACTAAAGGGGGCAGCGGCTGCCCAGCACGACGCCACACACGAGCGCGCAGAAGGAATGGGGGCGCGCAACTCAACTATGTCAACACACGTGACGGGTTTCTAGGCGGGGACGGCGGCCGCAGATGGGGCGGATGCAGGTACGGCGTCAGATTGCAACTCGACGGCGGCGGCGCGGCGCACGATGTAGGGCGAGGCGGCGCTGGCGGCGAGGGCGGCAGCGAGGTGCGGCGAGGTGGCAGCTAGGTGCCGGAAGCCGCCAACGGCGCCACGGCAGGTGGGCGCGCCGCAGCAGCAGTCAAACTTGGCGGCCATGTCCCACTCGGTAGCGCAGTAGTCAAACGACAGGCGGTCACGCGGCGCGATGGCGCGCGTGGCCACCGGGCGCACGCGGGCAGCGGTGCCAAACACAATGCGCGCGTTGGGGGCGCGTGAGTGCGCCAGGTGGCGCATGGGGCCGTCCACTTCCACGTGCGTGCCCTCGTCGTACTGGATGGTGTACATGGTGGGCTCCGGCAGCGCCACACCCACCGCGGTCAGAATCGTGTCGCCCGCCTCAAACGCTGCCACCGCTATCGTAGCCAGCCCCACCAGCCCTGCATCCTCCACCACTACTCCCGCCGTCGTGCCAGCTTGCGCGGGCGCAGACACGGGATCGTGCGCGGGAGACGATGCCGTCGTCGCGGCGCGCGCTGGAGTCGCCATGCTGGTGGGTGCTACTGCTGCGGCTGCCGCACGGCTTGCCACGCCGCTGCTACGAGCACCGATGGCACGAGAGTAGATGGCGCGGACTCGACCGGCCACCTGCCGCCGGGTGGCACTTGACGCCGCTGCTGCCGTCGCTGCTGCGACTACTGCTGCTGCTGCCACGCGCATCCGACGCGCGCGGGTTGGTGGTGTGGTATCGCGAATTGGCGGAGGGAGACAAGACGACAGGGGCGTTGTCCAGTGCTCTCAATCCACACAGCAGCACTACAAGTAGATATGTTGACACTGGTGCTGGTTTCGAAACTAAATACGCAGTAGGGAGTCGCGTGTGGGCACGGGAATACGTGTGGCGTTGGCGGCGCGCGGAGGTGGCTAAATAGTTACACCGGCGACGTAAATACGTCGTAATACCGGTCACGCCACAACAACAAGCCAACCGTGTTGCGTAAAATATGGCAACACCCGTGCGGTTCCGTTAAAATTGTGTTAAACGCGCGTGGCGTCCGTGCGACGTGTACTTGCAATGGTGCCGCTCCGGTCCCGCTGTTCTGAAGGCCGTGTGGCCGCTGTTTGGGGCGCTTCAAGAGTCGGCGCGCAGTCGGCGCGCGCCGCGCGCCGGGTGTCGGTCATGGTGCGACCGACGCATGGAGCATGCAGACCCGACTGAGGCCGGGCGGTGCTAAGAGGAGAGCTACTGGCCCCCGGTGGAGGGCGACTAGCCTCGGATACAGTGGGTGCCATGTATGCCGCAGCATTGCCGCTCATGGCGTGCCGGTAAGGGCGGCCACGCGGTCACGGCCGCTGTGGGCCGTCGGCGGTCAGCGTTGGTTACACGTCGGAGGCCACGGGCACGTCCAGTAAGTGCACAAGCCAGTCAGCTCCGTAATAGCCCCCGTATCTCCTGTTGGTACAACATGCGAGGCGGCCGCCCGGCAGCGCGGCCAGCGACAACACACGCTCCGTAAACCGCCCAGGTACCGCCGCCGCGGTGGCACGTGCCGCCGGCCGCGTGTCCCACACCCGGACGGTGCAGTCATCGGAGCCGCTGGCCAGCCGGCCGTCAGGCAGCGCGGCCAGCACTGTCACGGCGCCGTCATGCCCGGTCAGCACGCGCACGCAGGTGCGAGCGGCCACATCCCACAACCGCACGCTCTTGTCGCTCGATCCGCTGGCCAGCGTGCCATCTGCGAGCGCCGCCAGCGCGCGCACCACGTCACGGTGCCCGGCCAGTGTGGCCTCACAGGTGCGCGCGCCCACATTCCACACCCGCACCGTCGCGTCGGACGACCCGCTCGCTAGCCGACCGTCGGGCAGCGCCACCAGCGCCATCACTCCGCCCGTGTGTCCTTCCAGGTCCGTTGGTTTCGCACCCGCGCGGCCGCTGTCCACATCAACAACTCGCACAGTGCCACTTGCTAACCCAACAGCCACGCGGGCACCGGCCAGCGCTGCAAGCGCCAACACGCCGCCACCACAGGCTACCGTCGCAGGACTGGTCGCCTTGGGGAGCACACCCCTCACATCCCACACCTCAAAGTAGGGCCAGACGTTGTCAATCGCGCTGGCCAGGCGGCCGTCAGGCAGCGGTGCGAGCGCACGCACCTCAGAACCAGGGAAACTGGATTGCAACACCGTCGTCGCGTCGCCCCCACTGCACTCTGCCGTCTCCCACAACCGCAACTCTCCGGCCGCGTCACCACTCGCCAACCGACCGTCCGCCAGCACCGCCAAGGATGTCACACGGCCTCGGTGCCCGCGCAGAGCGCCAGCGGGCACGGCGCACCCTCGTGCACGACAACCAGCCAGCACAGCAGGCGCCAGCGCGCTGTCGCAGCTGTGCAGCACGCGCAGGGTGCACAGGTGGTCCAGCGCGGCGCTGGGCGTCACGCCGCGGCAACCTACTAGCCGTAACTCGATGAGCGAAGCCGGCAGGCTGGCCACCAGCGCGTCGCCAATGTTAGTGCCACTCATGTCTGCCAGGCGCAGCACGGGCAGGTGGGGCAGCACAGCGGCGGGCGTGAGGCTCATGCAACTATGTATGTCCAACGACTCCAGAGACGGCGGTAGGGTTGCCAGCACCGCGTTGTCAATTCTGGAGTAGGAGATGTCCAGCGTGTGCAGCGCCGGCAGGTGCGCAAACGATGTCGTCGCGGGCGTAAAATCACACCACCCGGCGTGCAGCTCCAACAGCGACGGCGGCAAGGACGCCAGCGACACATGGTCCATGGTGCACCGTACCACCTGGAGGCGTGGCAGGTACGCCAGCGATACATCGGCCAGCTCCCTACTGTCAACTAGCTCGCGCAGCGACGGCGGCAGGCCTGACACCTGCTTCAAGCTGCAGTCCAGCACCTCCGGCGCGTTCAAGTGCACCAAACTGGCGGCAGGCGTGAGGTTATCGCAGCTGCGTATGCTCAGTACGCGCAACGAGTCCGGCAGGCGCAGCAGCAGCTCGTCTGTGACAAAGTCACAGTCGTTCATGTCCAGGCGGGTGACGCCGGCCAGCGCGGCCAACGCTGGCGCACTCGTTAGCAATCCCCGCACCACCCGATACGACAGCTGTGCGCCCACCGCGGCAGGCAGCGCCGCACGCCACCGCACGGCATCCAACACGGGGATGCTCGTATCATCCCACGGCACACCTGCCACGGCCGCTGCCACTGCCGGGCACAGCCGCCGCAGGCGCTTGGCGTCGCCCATGGTGAGGCAGGCGAGGATGGTGGCGCCTGCCAGCGGGTTGCCGGCCAGCACGCGCACCAACAGCGGCGGCACCACTGACGCTGGCGCGGGGTGCACAGCAGCAGTGTCGGTGGTGGCGGCGGAGGCGGCAGCGTCGGCTGCTGCTGCTGAAGTGGTAGCACCGCCAGTACCGGCACTTACAGGAGCCGTGGCAACAGGAGGAGTAGCCATCGTGGTGCTGCTTCGTGCTGGTGCCAAATAGTGGTAATGGAAAATGTGGATATCGCAATGCTACCGCAGCGGAAGAAGCAACGGACAACTCAATTACATCGTATAAGTGTAAATTGCGTGTATGCGCGTGTGTATGCGGCGTGATTCTTAAATACTGATTTGCTGTGTGTGCGAACCAAGAACCAAAGGTGCCCGAGTCGAGAGAGAGCCTGCCCGAGTATTTGAAGCGCGCATCGCGCTGCCAACGCGCGGGCGTCAAACCGAGTCACCGACTCACCGAGTCACAGACTCGGTGTCTTTGCACACGCGTTTCGCTGCGCACACCACCAAGTAAGACGCCACGGGCGGTGGCGGCAGGCGGCGGCAATTGCAGCGCTCGCAGAGTGGCACTGCTTGCAGCCGCAATGCAGCGGAAGCAGCGGCAGCACACTGCAACATTCGGCGCCGATTCGGCGGCACGACTGCGACAGCACCACCCTCAATTGCCCCACCCCCTCCCACACACATTGGGCGTGGTGGGAAATGGCGGCAACTCGTGCCTCCACAGGTGGGAACGCTGCTGCACTGACAATGGGTGGGCGCACCGGTAAGCGTGCCGCCGCTATTATAGCCGCGCCGGCCGCTCGTTGCAGCGGCCGTGTCGCAGCGCGGTTGGTTGCTGGGCGGGTTGCTGATGGCGCAGACTCAGTAGCGCCACCTGTTGCCGGGGGCAAGCGGCGTCGTGATGTTGATGCCACGCCAACAACCGTGGAGGAGCTAATGGCCGCGATTGCGGCTGCCAAAGCCGAGGCAGCGGCTTCTCGCGCGAAGGCAGAGGCTGCCAGCGCACGCGCGGCGGAGGAGAGGCGCAAGCTTGAGGCTGCCGAGGCACGCACGGCAGTGATCATGAAGGAGATGGGTGCCGCAGTAACAAGTGCGATGGCGGAGACGGTGAGTGGGTTGCCCTTAACTCTGACCCTGCTGGCACAAGGTACATATATCAATTTGTGGGCGGAAAAAGAGAAGCCTCAAGTGGCGCGCTGCCGCGACGTGCTGCGGGCGCTGTGCAGCGAGACCGGCGCGGTGAACACGGACCTGGATGCCGCCATGGCGGCGGTTGTTGACGCTGGATTGGCAGCGCAGGCGTTGGAGCTGGCGCGCGTGCCCCAGAAGGACCGCATTGAGTCGGGCATGGACGCGCCCAGCGTGCAGCGCCTCATGAACGCCTACCTGGCGGCTGTGGTGCGCGCCGTGCTGCCTGACGCGTCGTGGGCGCTTGGGGCAGAGCTGACCACCGCGTTGCGCACCGACGACGGCGAAGTTCATGGCTTGTATGCCCGCGCGGGCGGTGCCCTGCTGCCACACCCGGAGCGCCACGCCAACGTTGTCACGACGCAGCTGTCGGCGGCGTACACGCGCTCCTGTGACGGTTGGAGCGACAAAGGCCCCATCGCGGGGCAGCAGCAGGCCGCCATCCGGCTGGCGCACCGCCTCCTTGTCAAGTATTTTGAGCTGCACCCGCAGCCGGCGGCGTTACCAGCTGAGCGCCTGGCGGCGTACAGCCTGGTTGCTGACGGCTACCAGCTGTACGTGGTGTGCGTGGAGGTGGCGTACGACGCACGGCGGATGCCGCGGCTGGTTTGCAGCCAGCACGGCCCCCTGCCCCTATGGGGGAAGGCGCTCATGGACTACGAGGCGGGGCGGCGCGAGGGCGTCCCCGCGTTGAGTAGGTGCTACAGGACCCACGCGCCAGGCCTGGTGGCACTTGTGAAGCTGCTGCGGGCGGGGCGGGCCGTGTTGGGCGACGTGGCGTTCACCGTGCCCGCCGACCTGGCGTTCACCATCCCGCTGCCGCCGCCGCGTGAGTGGATTCACCTGGGCAGCGGCGGCGCATCTGAAACGTACTCTACCATGGCGGCGGGCGGCCGGTTTGTGGTGGTGAAGGTGGCACGCCAGCCTAGCGTGTCGTGGCAGCCGCTGGCGGTGGAGGAGGCGGCGTACGCGGCGTTGGGCGCGCATGGCGCCTGCGCCGCCATCCCAGCGCTGGCTGGCACCGCAACGGCGCCCGACGGCAAGGGTATCGCTGCGTTGGTCCTGTCGGCTGGCGGCGACGACGGCAGCGGTGAGACGGTACCAGTTGAGGAGGCACTGGCGGCGGCGGGTGACGTCGTCGTGACTGCGCTGGCGGTGGTGTGGAGTGCCGTGGTTGCGTTGCACCATGCGCACCGCGCGCGCGTGGTCCACCGCGACGTCCGTGGCGCCAACACGGTTTGGAAGGTGGGCGCAGCAGAGTTGCCGACCGGCAGTGAGGTGGCTGCCGCCATCGCCGCGGCGGAGGCTGCGGCAAGCGTGAGTGGCGGGAGCAGCGTCGTGGAGGCGGCACTGCGGCTCCTACCGCCGCCACCTGCACAGCTTGTGGACTGGGGCGTTGCCACCGTCCATCCTGTCCTCACCGCCACCACCGAGGATACCGCCACTGCCACCGCCTCCGCCACCGCCACCGCCACCGACACCGACACCACCACAACCACAGCCACCGACACCGACACCGACACAGACACCCACACCGACACCGACACCGACACTGACACCACCACCCCAGCTGATGTGTTTAGCCACGGGGTGGGGGTGGACGTCGGTCGACTGCATAAGCGTTTGCTGCCAGCGCTCCTGGACGCTGACGAGGGTACCGTCGCTGAGCTTGCTGCCCGCTTGCGCGGCCCGCCTGCCAAGGTGGAGAGCTACGTGAGTGACCTGGTGGGCGCCAGCACCGCAGTTGAGGCTGCGCTCCCTGTGCTGCGCCTGCTGCACCTGACGCTGACGCACGGCGCCGCTAGCGCTGCCGGCGCGCGGCACCGGCGTTGACAACATCATGCGAATTCAAGTGTCTAGTCAAGCCAATTAGCAGCACACCAGCTCCAGTTGTGCCAGTCCAAATTCTCACACGCCAACACCATGGTACCGCCAGCAGCCCTACTCGCACTCGTGCGTCGGGTCAGGCGGCGGAAGCTCCAACAGGAACACCGTGCCGCGGATGCCACCTACGGCGCATGCGAGGCGGCCGTCCGGCAGCGGCGCCAGTGCAGATGACACCACCACCATGCGGGCGACCACCACCACAGGCACGTCACCTGCAGCACGCCCACACGCATCCGCGGCAGCTGCGGCAGCCGGACGCGTGTCCCACACGCGAATGGTGGTATCCTCCGACCCGCTGGCAAGCCGGCCATCAGGCAGTATGGCCAGGGCAGTCACACTGCCCGTGTGACCACCCAGCACACCCACGCAAGCGCGTGACGCCACATCCCATAACCACACGCTGTGGTCGTCGCCCCCACTAGCCAGCCGGTCATCTGGCAGCACCGCCAGCGCACGCACGCCGCGCGTGTGCCCCATCAACGTGGCAACACACGCCGCCGCCGCGCCCACATCCCACAGCCGCACGCTGCCATCGTTCGACCCGCTGGCGAGCGTGCCGTCGGGCAGGTTCGCCAGCGCCGCCACTCTGTCTGTGTGCCCCTTTAGAGCAGCCACCACGACACCCGCGTCCACGTCCACCACCCGCACCACGCAGTCGTTACACCCAGCAGCGAGACGGCTGTCGGTACTGCCGCCACGCAGCACCGCTAGCGACATCACATTACTGCCACAGGCGACGGTCACACAGTGCGCTGGCGGGTCCACGCTTGTGTCCCATCCCCTGACGCACCCGCCACCAGCGTGTGGGGCCATGCCGGCGGCCAAGCGGCGGCCGCCGGGCAGCACCGCCAGTGCATACACTCCAGCCGCTTCTTGCGGCATCACGGGCACCTTACCGGTACCCCCGCCCGCCACATCCCACAGCCGCACCTCAGAAATCGCATCACCGCTTGCCAGCCGGCCGTCTGCCAACACCGCCAGGCCCATCACATACCCCTTGTGCCCAGCCAGCTGGCCGGCAGCTGGCACGGCGCACCCACGTGCGCGGCAGCCAGACAGCACGGCAGATGACAGATCAGTGTCAAAGCTGTGCAACGCGCGCAGCGCGGGCACGTGATCCAACGTGGCACTCGCTGTCACGGCGCGGCAGCTTGACATGCACAACTCGGCCAGCCCCGCAGGCAGGCTGCCCACCAGCGCGTCACCGATATTGGTTGCGCTCACGTCCAGGCGGCGCAGCGCGGGGAGGTGCGGCAGCACCGCGGCGGGCGTCAGGTTACTGCATTCGCAAGCGTTAAGGTTCACCAGCGACGGAGGCAGGGTTGCCAGCGATGCATCGCCAATAGCAGTGTCGGCGACGTGCAGGGTGTGCAGCGCGGGCAGGTGCGCGAACGACGCGTCGTGCGCCAACCCTTTGTAAATGCCCGCGTGTAACTCACGCACACACGGCGGCAGCGATGCCAGCATGCCCATGTCCAGTACGCTTGCGTCAGCGCGAAGCACCCTCAACTGAGATAGAAATGCAAGTGACGTGCCGGCGGGTGTGGTGTACACGCCGCTTACGTCCAGCTCGCGCAACGACGGCGGCAGGTTGTCGGCGACGGACGCTACCTTTGTCCAGCTGCAGTCCAGCGACTGCAGCGTCGTCAGATACGTGAAGTTGGCACCCTTACTCAAGTTGTTACACTCACGTACAACCAGCGTGTGCAGTGAGGCCGGCAGCCAGCGCACGAGGCCATCAGTCACATCTCGCAGGTTGCGCAAGTCCAGGTGCGTAAGACCAGCAAGAACGGCAGATGGTGGGGCACAGCCCGGCGCCAGCAGTCCAATCACAGCACGGCGTGTCAGCTTGGCGCCGACCGCGGCAGGCAACGCGGCGCGCCATCGTGGCGCGTCCCCCACGCGTGTGTGTAGGTCCGAGAGCGGCACGCAAGCGACGGCGGTTGTCACCGCCGGGTGCAGCCGCCGCAGGGGGCATGCGTCGGCGGCGTTGAGGCAGGCGTAGATGATGGCACCCGCCATGGGGTTGCCGGCCAGCACCTGCACGATGAGTGGCGGTGGTGCCGCTGGGGTTGGCACCGACGCAGCCTGTGCAGCTTCATCACCAGCGCATGAAGCAGTCGCAGCGCCACCAGAACCAACGCCCGTGGCAGGCGCGGCAGGCGTGGCAGACTCGACAGGTGCGGCAGTACCAGCGGCAGGCATAGCAGGCGCGGCAGCAGGCGCAACACCTGCGGCAGGTGCGATGAGTAGTGCAGCTGGCGCAGCCATCGTAGTGGAGGGCGGAGAGAGGAGAGGTGGTGGCAAGTGGCCGCAACGTGGCGGCAATTGAAAATTGTGGATATCGCAATGCTCACACAGATATATCAATACTACAACCACCGGTTCAGCTACAAAAGTGTAAATTGCGTGCGTGTGCGTGTGTAGGCGGCGTCGAATAAAAAATGCGTTGATGCAAGAGTTGTGCACTGCCACTGATGAGTCTGTGCGCTTGGCTGTCGCCCGTGCAACGGTGCCGCGTGGCACCTTCATTCCTCCTTCAATGAGCCAATGGCAGCAATATGGCTGGGACACTGGGACATGTGAGCCCGGTGGCACCGTGCACTGGCTGGCGACTTAGTGGCAAGTCCCCTTCAAGTCTCGGATACCGACCCCAACTGATGGTGTGCGCAGCCGCTGCAGCGCGCACACACTAGCAGTCGGCAGGGCGCAGCAGCCCTACCGGTACTCGTCGTGCATCGCGTCGGGCGACGGGATGTCCAACAGGAACAGCATCGTACCGATAACATTGTGCTTAGTGGCGCATGCGAGGCGGCCATCTGGCAGCGGCACCATTGCAGATGGGGAACTCGTCAAGTGGGCAACCACGGCCCCACACACGGAACCCGCGGCGCGCCCTCGCGCAGCCGCGGCAGCTGTGGCGCCAGGGCGCATATCCCACACCCAGATGGTCATGTCCAGCGACATGCAGGCCAGTTGGCCGTCTGGCAGTACGGCCAGGGCAGACGCGCTATCCGGGTGTCCTTCCAGCACGCCCACGCAGGCGCGGGTGGCCACATCCCACAGCCGCACGCTGCTGTCGTAACCTACGCAGGCCAGCCGGCCATCAAGCAGGACCACTAGCGTACGCACCGCACACTTGTACATCACTAGCTTGGCAACAACGCACACTGGAGCACGCACATTCCACACTTGAACGGTGCCGTCTTGCCACCCGGTGGCCAGAGTTCCGTCAGGCAGCACCGCCAGCGCTTCCACGGCAAATCGGTGCCACTCCAGTGTGGCTGTTACCACCATCGCGCCCGCGCCCACCTCTATCAACACCACGCCGCAAGTATCGCAGCTCACACCCAGGCGGCCATCGCGCAGCACTGCCAGCGCGTCCACGGGCCTGCCACCCCCAATGGTTGCCCAGTGCGCTGGC
>ERZ778022.5542-NODE-5542-length-10195-cov-4.822978_pt1 | contig 10195 bp, 9 predicted proteins | sample MGYA00375752_ERZ778022 | MGnify/ENA primary metagenome ERZ778022 (study PRJEB29350, sample SAMN05389826) | bioreactor metagenome | isolation source: Thiocyanate bioreactor | place: South Africa: University of Cape Town | collected 2014-04-04 ...
CCTGCATGTTGTTGGTGAAGATCGACGACGACAGGCCCTGCGGCACGGCGTTGTTCAGCGCCAGGGCCTCGTTGAAATCGCTGTATTTGATGACGTAGAGGATCGGCGCGAAGGTTTCGTGCTCGACTGGGCCGGTCTGTGACGGCATTTCGACCAGCGCCGGACGCACGTAGAAGGCATTGTCCGAACCGTTGTCGACGCGGTCGCCACCGGTGATGGTGCCGCCGGCGGCCTTGGCGCCGTCCAGCGCCTTCTGCATGTTGGCGAAAGCGGCCTTGTCGATCAGCGGGCCGACGAGCGTGCCTGTTTCCAGCGGATTGCCGACGGCGACGGAACCATAAGCCTTCCGCAGGCGCGGAACGAGCTGGTCGTAGACGCTGTCATGCACGAAGAGACGACGCAGCGTCGTGCAACGCTGGCCGGCCGTGCCCATGGCCGCAAAAGCGACCCCGCGCAGCGTCAGGTCGAGATCGGCCGTCGGGCAGACGATGGCGGCGTTGTTGCCGCCGAGCTCGAGGATCGAGCGGGCGAAACGCTGCGCCAGGCGCGGACCGACGACGCGGCCCATCGCGGTGGAGCCGGTGGCGGAAACCAGCGGCACCTTCGGGTGATCGCCCAGCACCTCGCCGATGGCGCGGCCGCCGATCAGAAGCGTCGAGAGGTTTGCCGGCGCCGTGCCGCCTTCGGCGACGAAACGCTTGACGGCGCGCTCGAACAGCGCCTGCGTGGCCAGCGCCGTCAGCGGCGTCTTTTCGGACGGCTTCCAGATCGTCGCGTTGCCGCAGACCAGCGCCAGGGCCGCATTCCACGACCAGACGGCAACCGGGAAGTTGAAGGCGGAAATGATGCCGACGACGCCGAGCGGATGCCAGGTTTCCATCATGCGATGCTCGGAACGCTCGGTGGCGATCGTCAGGCCGTAAAGCTGGCGCGACAGGCCGACGGCGAAATCGCAGATGTCGATCATTTCCTGGACTTCGCCAAGACCTTCGGAGGTGATCTTGCCGACTTCCAGCGAGACGAGGCGGCCAAGTGCTGCCTTGCCGGCGCGCAGTTCCTCGCCGAGCAGGCGGATCAGCTCGCCGCGCTTCGGCGCCGGCACCTGACGCCATTCGAGGAAGGCCTTGTGGGCGGCTTCGATCTTTTCGGCGGTCGCCGCGGCGCTGTCTTCCGGCAGGCGGCCGATTTCGGCGCCCGAGATCGGCGACGTCACCGACAGCGTGCCGCCGGTGAAACGTGCTTCCGAAACGCCGAGGTCGGTCAGGATCTTTTTGACGTCGGCGGCGAGATCAAGCTGTGCGAGGGTCATGTTCATCTTTCCAGTGGTTCTTGTGGTCGTCACGACGGATGGAATGCTTTCAATTCTTCTTTGCCGCATTGTCCGACGCCGAAGCGGCTTGGCTTCGGCTGGACATGCCTCAGAAACGTTCGCCGGCAAAATGCGCCACCTGCGCGCCGGCCTCATACCACGCTTCCTTGACGGCGCGGAAGCTCTGGTCTTTCGGATCGGTGACCGGCAAAGGCAGGTCGGCCTCGGCGATGTCGCCGAGAATGTGGCGCGCAAGCGTCTGGCCGAAAACGGTTCCGGGCGCAATGCCGCGGCCGTTATAGCCGGAAAAACCGACGACACGTTCGGCAAAACGATGGAAACGCGGCACGGCATCGGCGGTCATGCCGATCTTGCCGTACCATTCGGACTCGAACTCGATATCGCCGAACTGCGGGAAGAGGCGTTTCATCGCGCGCTTCGCCCAGGCCTTGTGAACGGCATAACCGGTGTTGCGCAGGGCGCCGACGCTGCCGAAGACCAGGCGCCCGGCCTGGTCCATGCGGAAGGAAGACAGGATTTCCTTGGTATCCCAGCAGCCTTCGCGGCCCGGCAGCACCGAGCGCGACAGGTTGTCGCCAAGCGGCCTCGTGGCGAAATTGAAATAGGGAAGGTGGATCTGCTCGGTGCGGACGGCCGAGAAGGGGCCGGTCGAATAGGCATCCGTTGCGACGACGATCCATTGCGCCGTCACCGAACCCTTCGCCGTCCTGACGCGCCAGCCGCTGCCGGTCTTTTCATAACCTTCCACCGGGCTGCCGGTGTGGAGGCCAGCACCGGCGGCAAGGGCGGCATGCGCAAGGCCGCGCACATAGGCAAGCGGCTGCAGCGTTCCGGCACGGCGATCGAACAGGGCGCCGGAATACCCGGTCGAGCCGATCCGCGCCGCAGTCTCCTGCGCCGAAAGAAGCTCGACGGGGGCGCCGCGCGCCTTCCATTGACGGTGTCGCTCTTCCAGCTCCTTGAGGCCATCGTCGCCGACGGCGCAATGCAGCGTGCCGTTCGTCTCCAGCTCACAGGCGATGCGATGTTTCTCGATAAGTTGGCGCACGACCAGCGGCGCCCCGCCCAGAAGCTCCAGAACCCGTTCGCCATAGGTGGGGCCAAGCACGCCCGGCAGGTCGTTGGGCATCACCCACATGCCGCCGTTGATCAGCCCGACATTGCGGCCAGCGCCGCCGAAACCGACCTCCGCCGCCTCCAGCACCACCGCCTTGCGACCGGCCTCCGCCAGATGCAGCGCCGCCGAAAGGCCGGTAAAGCCGCCGCCGACGATGGCGACATCGGCCGTGACATCCCCGATGAGCGGCGAGGTCACGGGGGCAGGCGGGGCGGTCTTTTCCCAGAGACCGTGGGAGCGGGGGTCGTTCAGCATCGTTGTCTTCCCTGTCGCCAGACCGTCTGCGGACCTGTCCGAATGCACCTGATCGGACAGCCGAAATCTGCGATCGTCCGTCTTTACAGCCACGGCATGATGATGAATATCGACTTATTATCAAGAGTTCATTCTGATTGGGAATGACCCATGCTGCCCGCCCGCCGTTTCCTGCCCTCGCTGTCGCTGCTGGCGGCCTTCGAAGCCGCCGCCCGCACCGGCAGCGTCACCACCGCCGCCCGCGAACTGGACCTGACGCAAAGCGCGGTCAGCCGGCAGATCAAGGCGCTGGAAAAGCAGCTGGGCGTAGCCCTTTTCGTGCGCGAACGCCAGACGATCCGGCTGACGCTCGCCGGCGACGCCTACGCGCGAGAAATCCGCGAGGCGTTGCGGCGCATTTCCAGCGCCTCGCTGAACCTGCGGGCCAATCCGGACGGCGGCGCCCTGACGCTGGCGATCCTGCCGACCTTCGGAACCCGCTGGCTGGCACCGCGTCTCGGGCGGTTTCTGGAAAGCAATCCGGGCACGACGGTCAATCTCGTCACACGGCTTTCGCCCTTCGATTTCCGGCTCGATTCGATCGATGCCGCCATTCATTTCGGCCATCCGCACTGGCCGGGCGCCGAGCTTGCCTTCCTGATGTCGGAGCGCGTCGTGCCGGCCTGCAGCCCCGCCTTTCGCGCCCGTCACCGGCTGGAACAGCCGTCGGATTTCCTCTCGGTGCCTTTGCTGCACCTGACCAGCCGGCCGGATGCCTGGGAGCGCTGGCTGATCGACCATGCGGTGCCGGAGCCGAGCGTCCACGGCATGTTGTTCGATCAGTTCGCCACAGCGGCGCAGGCGGCGGCGGCCGGTCTCGGGGTGGCGCTTTTGCCGACTTTCCTGATTGAGGAGGAGTTGCGGCGCGGCGAACTGGTGGCAGCCGGCGCCGACATGCAGAGTGCCGGCGGTTATTATCTCGTCTGTCCCGCCGAACGGCTGACCTATCCGCCGCTTGCCGCCTTCCGCGAATGGATTCTTCGCGAGGCGGCCGCGACATAAGCATGCCTTGCATGCTGGTACCGATTTCGCCCATATTGTTTTCGGCTGCCCGCATCTTTAAGAAGGGCGGCATCGCCATTTCGCAGGAAACCAGCATGAAACCGATCTTCGTCCAGCTTCAATGCGCGCCCGGCAAGACCTACCAGGTGGCCGATGCGATCTACAAGACCGAACTGGTCTCGGAGCTTTATTCCACCAGCGGCGAATACGACCTGCTGATGAAGGTCTATGTCAACGAAGACAAGGACATCGGCAAGTTCATCAACGAGCACATCGCCAACATCCCGGGCATCATGCGCTCGCTGACGACGCTGACGTTCACGGCGTTCTGATCAGGCGGCCTTTGCCGCGGCAAGGGCGACGACGAAGACCAGATGCGTCGCATGGTGCAGCGTCTGGTCGATCCCCATCAGCCACCAGAAGCCGGATGAGGACGGGGCAAGCGTCAGCTTGCGCCCGATGATGCCCTTCATCCTGTCGATGAAGAAATGCACGCCGAAATCGACCGCGGCGAGCCAGACAAGCGCCGGCGCGGCGACAGTGAAGATCAGGGCGGTGATGGCGGCATGCACCGCCACATGCGCCGCCAAAGGCGCCAGCCAACCGCGTTCCGCCTCCTTGCCGCGCGCCATCCAGTCCGTCTGCAGCAGGAAATCCGCGGCGAGATGCTTGAGCAGGAAAGCAATCGCTGCCGCGAGCAGCCAGAACGTCGGAACGGTGTCTGGCATCGCGACCATGGTTCAGCGCGCTCCCTTGCACCGGCCGCAGAGCGGCGAGCCACCGGCCTTTGCCATGCTCGCTCGGAAAACCTTCATCGCGCCCCGCCCGCGCCGATAAAGCCGCCGAGGAAAGATGTCAGGTTGTCGCCGAGCGCATCGCAGAGATAGCCGCCCTCCTGGACGATGACGGTCGGCAGGCCCATGTCGGCGATCGCTTCGCCGATGCGGGCAAAGCCGGGCGTCGATACCGACAGACCACCGAAGGGGTCACCTTCGAAGGCGTCCAGCCCCAACGCCACCACCAGCGCGTCGGGCGCAAAGGCCTCGATGCGTTCGGCCGCGGCCGAGAGCGCTTCAAGAAACTCCGCGTCGCCGGATTTGCGCAGCAGCGGCAGGGTGAGGTTGTAGCCGAGGCCCGGGCCTTCGCCGCGCTCGTCGGCATGTCCCCAGAAGAACGGATAGAAGCGGATCGGATCGGCATGGATGGAAACCGTCAGCACGTCGGCGCGGCTGTAAAAGATGCCCTGCGTGCCGTTGCCGTGATGCAGGTCGACGTCGAGGATGACGACGCGTTTCGCCTGACTGCGCAGGTGCTGGGCAGCGATGGCGGAATTGTTGAGGAAGCAGAAGCCGCCGGCGACATCGGCAAAGGCATGGTGGCCCGGCGGGCGGCAGAGCGCATAGGCGGCACGCGCGCCGGACAGCACCGTCTCGGCGGCCTCCACCGCGCTCCAGGCGCTCCAGCAGGCGCTGAGCCAGGTGTCGGCGGAAATCGGGCAGGCGGTATCGGCCATGTGGTAACCGGCCTGGCCGACGGCAGAGGCCGGATAGCTGCCGGCGCGAGCCAAGGGGTGGATGTTGGGGATCACCTCTTCGGAGGCGCCTTCGATGCGCTGCCAGCGTTCGAAGATCGTGCGCAGGAAGGCGAGGTATTCCGGCGTATGAATGGCGGCGATCGGCTTGAGGCCGTGATCACGGGGCCGCTCGACGGTGGACCCGGCCGCCTTGGCGCCGGCCAGCAGGCGGTTGGTCCGCTCCGGCTTTTCCGGATTGGGTTTCTGCGCCCCGCTGGACAAGAACATCCGGGGGTCGTGGATCGCCTGCTCTTCGGCAAAAAAGGTCTTCATTTCGCTTCCGTGTCCTATCGTCTGTCAGACGCCGCTTTCATCGAGGCCGGCGAGGGCATCGAAGGCGTCACCGTAAATAGCATGAATATGTTCTTCCGGCTGGTGCAGCAGGCCGAGCCGCTCATAAAAACGCCGGGCGGTGAGGTTTTCCGCATCGACGGAAAGGCGCAGGTAGACGCCGCCCTTGTCGCGGACATGCCGTGCCGTCTGCCGTAACAGCGCCTCGGCAACGCCGGTGCCGCGAAACGCCGTGTCGACCACCAGATCCTGGATGTAGGCCCCCGGCTTGCCGCGCCAGGTGGAAAAACTCGCAAAATACAGGCAGAGCCCGGCAAATGTGCCGTCCATCTCGGCAATCAGCACCTCGAAGGCCGGCGAGGGGCCAAAGCCATAGCGGCGGAAATCCTCGGCCGTGGCGCTGATCTTGTGCGGCGTGCCGAGATGGTCGCCGATCATGCGGATGCCGGCCAGGATGGTTTCGGCGTCGGAGGCCGTCGCCTTGCGGATCAGCAGCGCATTTCGGTTTGCCGTCACCATCAGAAGGCCACCCGGTCGCCGCCCTTGAGCGCCAGCATGCTGCGCGCCTCATCGGGCGTGGCCACCTCCAGCGACAGGTTTTCGAGGATGGTGCGGATGCGCGCCACCTGCTGCGCGTTGGATGTCGCCAGTTCGCCGCGGCCGATATAGAGGCTGTCCTCCAGCCCGACGCGGACATTGCCGCCCAACGTCGCCCCCATGGTGATCAACGGCATCTGGGCGCGGCCGGCCGCCAGCACCGAGAAGCGATAGTCGTCGCCGAACAGCTTGTCGGCGATGCGTTTCATGTGCGCGAGGTTTTCCGGATCGGCGCCGATGCCGCCGAGGATGCCCAGCACGAACTGGATGAACAACGGCCCCTTGACCAGCCCGCGGTCGTAAAAATGTTTCAGCGAATAGAGATGGCCGACATCGTAGCATTCGAATTCGAAACGCGTGCCGCAGCCCTCGCCGAGCCGCTTCAGGATGTCCTCGATATCGGCGAAGGTGTTCTTGAAGATGCCGCTGCGTGTCGCTTCCAGCAGCCGCGGTTCCCAGTCGTGTTTCCATTCCATGCCCGGTTTGGCCAGGCCGAAAATCCCGAAATTCATCGAGCCCATGTTGAGCGAACACATTTCCGGCTCGGCCTTGAGTGCAGCCGCCAGCCGCTCGTCGAGCGTCATCAAAGAGCTGCCGCCGGTGGAGATGTTGATCACCGCATCCGTCGCCTGCTTGATGACCGGCAGGAACTGCAGGAAGACGGCGGGATCGGCGGAAGGCCGGCCGTCGGACGGATCGCGGGCGTGCAGGTGCAGGATCGAGGCGCCGGCTTCTGCCGCGCCGATCGCCTGTTCGGCGATCTCGGCCGGCGTCACCGGCAGATGCGGGCTCATCGACGGCGTGTGCACCGAGCCGGTGACTGCGCAGGTGATGATGACCTTGTTCTTCGACATGCCTGCCACTCGCTTGTTCTCCACAACCGCCTTCGGCGGATCTCCACCGCTACACTAGCCAAAGAATGGAGCGAAATGCCAGAGGCGGGACGGTCCATACGGCAATCATTCGCGTCGGCGATTTTGTTTCGCCGATCCCCTTGAGTCGCTATTGACGAAGCTCGCGTCTTCGGATCAACTGAAGTTGTCAGACATCTTATAGAAACGGGAACAAGGTCTGATCCGCGACGAAGGAGGATTTCGTGAAGAAACTATTCGCATATCTGGCGGTCGGCGCCGCGCTGGCTTTTGCCTCGACCGCCCAGGCCGGTGAAACGCTGGACCGTGTCATGGGCAAGAAGGCGATGGTCGTCGCCACCAACAGCGGCTGGCCACCCCAGAGCTTTCTCGACGATAACAACGAGATGGTCGGTTTCGACATCGACGTCGCCCGCGAGATCGGCAAGCGCCTCGGCGTCGAGGTGAGCTTCGAGACACCGGACTGGCAGACCCTGACCGGCGGCCGCTGGCAGGGACGCTACGACCTCGGCGTCGGCTCGGTGACGCCCACCAAGGCACGTGCCCAGGTCATCGATTTCGTCGGCATCTATTATTACAGCCCCTATGTCTATGTCGTCCACAAGGACAGCGACGCGAAGACCGTCACCGACCTCAACGGCAAGGTGATCGGCGTCGAAACGGCGACGACATCGGAAGATTTCATCAATCGTAAGCTTGAAATCGACGCGCCGGGCCTGCCGCCGATCGAATACAAGCTGGAACCGGGCGAAGTCCGCACCTTCGCCGATTCGATGCTGCCCTTCGACGACCTGCGCCTCGGCAACGGCGTGCGCCTCGACGCGGTGATCGCGCCGGAGCAGACAGCGATGAACGCCATCAAGAACGGCTATCCGCTGAAGGTGATCGAAGGCGAATATGCCTTCCGCGAGCCGCTCGTCGTCATCGCCGAGAAGGTCGATCCGGATTGGACCGCCAAGGTCGGCGGCATCATCCAGGAAATGAAGAAGGACGGCACGCTCGGGACGCTGACCACCAAGTGGTACGGTAAGGATTATAGCGCCGATTGATTTCCGATACGGGCGGCCCTGCCGCCCGTTTCTCTGTTTCGGTTGCACGAGCCCATCCATGTCCTATCCCGATACCTATTACAAACGCACCCTGAGCGAGGCGAAGGTCAGGCCTGTCCTTGCGGAAAACATCGATTGTGATGCCGTCATAATCGGCGGCGGCCTTGCTGGTCTGACAACGGCGCTGCAGCTGGCCCGCGCCGGCCGCTCCGTCACCGTGCTGGAGGCGGAAAGCGTCGGTTTCGGCGCTTCCGGCCGCAACGGCGGCTTCGTCAGCGCCGGTTACGCCACCGGCAGCGAAGAGATCGCCCGCCATGCCGGCGAGGCGGCGGCCAAGGACTTGCATCGGCTGTCGATGGAGGGCGTGGACTTTATCCGCGACACGATCCGCGACCTGTCGATAACCGGCGCCAGGCCGCAGACCGGCATTCTCGGCGTGCTGCGCTACGATGGCGGCGACAGTCTCAAGACCTATGCCGACGAGATTGCCCGCACCTATGGCTACGAGCTGGAATTCTACGACCGCGACCGAGTGCGCGCGGTGCTGAAATCGCAGCGTTATTACCAGGGCCTGCGCAATCCCACCGCCTTCCACATGCACCCGCTGAACTACCTGCGGGCGCTGGCGGCGGAAATCGAGCGCCTGGGCGGACGCATCTACGAACAATCCGCCGCCGAAAGCACCGATTTCTCCGGGCCGGAAAAGATCGTCCGCACCGCCAAGGGCACCGTGCGCGCCCGCGACGTCGTCTTGACCACGGGCGGTTACACCGGCGCACTGGTCGGCAAGCTCAACCGCGCCTTCCTGCCGATCGCCACCTATGTGATGGTCAGCGAGGAAGCGCCGGATCTCATCCGCCAGGCGATCGCCACCACCGATGCGATCGGCGACGACCGCCGGGCCGGCGACTACTACCGCGTCGTCGACGACGGCCGGCGCCTGCTCTGGGGCGGGCGGATCACCACGCGCGCCGCCTCCGCCGAGGCGCTGGCGAAAGAATTGCGCCGCGAAATGGTCGGCACCTACCCGCAGTTGAAAGAGCTGAAGACCGAACTCGCCTGGTCGGGGCTGATGTCTTATGCCCGCCACCTGATGCCACAGATCGGCCGGCTGCAGCCGGGCGTCTGGTATTGCACCGCCTTCGGCGGCCATGGGCTGAACACCACGGCCATTGGCGGCAAGGTGATTGCCGAGGGCATTCTCGGTGCCAGCGAGCGCTACAGACTGTTCGAACCCTTCGGCCTCGTCTGGGCCGGCGGCATCGCCGGGCTGGCCGTGGCGCAGCTGACCTATTGGAAGCTGCAGGCCCAGGACTGGTGGCGGGAACGCGCCGCCTAAAGCATTTCCAGCCGAAGCAGAAGTGCTTCAGCGTCGGACAATGCGAAAAACAAAAGGATGGAGCATGTCGCGCAAGATTGCGCAGCGGTTTTGCGTCCGGAATTGCGCCAGAACAAGGGGATGGAACGCTTTCGCGTTTCGGAGAAAAGCGGAAATGCTCCAAGGGGGAGGGGAACGCAGATGATCGGCAGGTTCATCCTGAACTATCCGGAGGCGGCGCGGCGCACCGGCGTGCTGCTGGCGCTTGGCCTCGTCGCCCTCGCTCTCTTCGCCATGGGCGTCAGCTCGGTCTGGCTGGGACGGCTCGTGCCGCCGCTTTCCGAATGGCTGGCCGCCAACGATAGCCTTGGCCGGCTGCTGGCCGCCGTCGCCATTGCGTTGATCCTTGCCGCCAACTGGAAGCTGCTCAGGCTTCTGCCGCGCCGGCAGCAGGTGATCGGCGTCTGGCTGGAGCTGTTCGTGCTCCTGATGCTGTTCTTCTATTCCTTCGACCTGTCTTTCACCTTCATCGCCAAGAAGATCGGCTTCCTGATCACCCAGGGCGTGGTGACGACGCTCTACATCTCGGCGATCTCGATCGTCATCGCCACGATCATCGCGCTCGTCGGCGCCATCGCAAAACTCTCGAAGAACGGCGTCATCTACGGCCTCGCCACCTTCTACACGTCGCTGTTTCGCGGCCTGCCGCTGTTGATGCAGATCTACATCATCTATCTCGGCCTGCCGCAGGT
>ERZ778022.5547-NODE-5547-length-10190-cov-5.801677_pt1 | contig 10190 bp, 5 predicted proteins | sample MGYA00375752_ERZ778022 | MGnify/ENA primary metagenome ERZ778022 (study PRJEB29350, sample SAMN05389826) | bioreactor metagenome | isolation source: Thiocyanate bioreactor | place: South Africa: University of Cape Town | collected 2014-04-04 ...
GAGGGGTTCGCATCCGGCTGCGTCCGGAGGGGCCGAGGAGAAGAGGGCGCCAGGCGGTTCGGTCCTTACTGTACTTCCCTGCCCCTCACTTCGCGACGCCGGCCGCGGGCGGATGGCGGCCCGCCGCACCGCGCGTCGCCGTCATCAACGGAACGCCCGACCCCGCCATCGTGCGCGCCGTGTGTACGCGCCGCGCCGGGTGGTGCGACGCGCGCGGGACGCGGCACGGCGCGCGGAACGCGGCTCTGTACGCCGGGCACACCACCGTCACTTGCGCGGGAAAGGTGTGGGGGTGGGCTGCACAGAGGCAGCGGCGGCGGCGCCGATCTGGCAGTCGTTGCAGCCTGCTGCCGCGCAGCTGCACCGGGTCTTTACACAGCGCCAACGTCGTGGCGCAAAGGGCACACACCGACAGCACGCACGCACATGGCAGCGCGTCGTGGTACCATGCGTTCAGAGCCGTGTGTGTCGGGTGGGCGTGGCGTTCTGGTGGGTTGCCAGTGGTGGTGGTGGTACGAGGGCGAGTGGGTAAGTGGAGCGAGTGCCGGACGGATTGGGGGACGCGCGCGCGCGCCAGCCACGCGCAAGTTGCAGCCTGTGCAAAGTTGCAAACCGCCGTGCCATCAGCAACTCCCATCACCGCCACCCCGCCTCCGCGTTGCCACTGTAACAACCAACCACAGCGTGCGTGCGTACAGGGTAGCGGGCGTGGCGTTGAGTAGGATGGTGCGTGGAAAGAGGGGCGGAGCAGAAAGGTGAGCAGGAACAGCAGGTACAAACGGTGTTGTACCGTGCCAACACGCGAGCAGCGGTGTGCCCACCCTGACGTGACGTGGCGCGCGCAGGATTTTGTCAGCAGTTCGGCGTGACGGGTGGTGCGTACGACACACCGCGGTGGTGCAGGTGCGACGGGGTGTGCCGGCGCGCGCAATTTAAGTTGCCGCCGCCACGCCCGTACGTATTGCGTTCCACTGCACCTGTATGCGTGTGTGCGGCTGGTTGTTGACGCGCGCGCGCGTGTGCGTTGGCGCGGTTGCCACTTGCCACCCAGCGTGTGTGTGTGGGTGGGTGAGTGTACCAGCATCACTCCGTCGCCACCGCCACCGCCGCTGTCCACCGCCACAGCGTATGCCACAACGTGGCACGCCAGCGACTCACCCACACGACCACCTACCCACTGCTGCCTGCCGCCGTGTCCGTGGCCGGCACACCCGCGCCGCCGCGTGCGAACCGGCGCGCAGCACACCCGGCGTGGTGGTGTGCCTGGGCGGACAACACCCCCACTCCGGGCAGCTACAGAGCGGTGGTGGGACACGGGCGGCGGTTGCTGCAGTTGGCGCACCACGCTGCTGCACCGCCACTGTCTACTCCGTGTCCGAGGTGGTGGTGGGTACCGACACAGAGGTGTGGCACGTCACACCTGTTTCCACCTCACCTGCCACCACACCTGCTGTTGCTGCTGCTGTTGTCACAGTCACAGTCACACGGCGGCGCAGGCTGTGCAAGCAGGGATCGCTGCGGTGCGGTGGCACTCTCACGCGCGCGGTGCCCACGCCCACCCATCCCACGCGCCTTTCCTGCGCATGCCACCAGGCGCACCGGCGCGGGGATGCCAGGGTTGGGGCCCCGGGGAGTGGCACCAGCACCGTGGTGGGCGTTGTGGCGTGTGGTGGCCGCGACACACACAGTGTAGTGTCACTACACACACAGACTGACACCCTGAGCAGCATGCCAACACGCACACCGACGACTGGCGGCGTCGGCAGGTGCAGCCGCTGCTGTGCCGACGGTTCCACCACCCCGGTTCCACCACCACGCGGGAGTCACTCACTCAGTGCTGGCGCCATGGTGGCGCGGTGGGTGTGGGTGTGACACACGCGGTGGTACAGCACAGTGGCAGCGGCAAGTGGTGGATCGCGCGTCGCACAAAGGTGCAAACGCGGCGAGCGGGGCAACTCGGCGGCGCCGGTGTCGCTACCAACCACAGTGGTGGCGGCGTCGGCGTCTGTCCGGTTCTGACACCACCACCGACCAGCTGTCCGGCGGCGGCGTGTGTGCCCAGCGCAACAACCCTCACCGTCGCGGTGGCGGCAGCAGGCGGGCGTGGTGCCGGTACCAGTGTGTGTGTTGACAACTTGTCGCCGACGCGACTTTACCCACGCCATCGTGGTTGCCGCCACCCACGTTACACACGCACACACACACTCATACTCGTGGTACCACGGTCACACCCACCCATTCTCCCGCCGTCGCAGATTTCCACCACCACCACCACGCCCGGGCTGCGTGTGCGCGCGTGCAAGCACGTACGTCCCCCCTGCGCCCCTCTCCGTTTCCAAACACAACGCCGCTGCTGCTGCCGACGTCGTCACACTGCCACAGCGGTTGCGCTGACGTTGTACTTACCGCTGTCGCTTCCACTGGTGGTGCTTGTGGTGCTGGTGTTGTCGAGCGTTGCACAGACACACACAGCCACACGCACACCCACACATACCCAACCACACGCCCTCCCGCTCCGCCGAGTACCTGTGGTACTTGCCGACACGCACACACACCACACCGCGCCTGCCTCACCCCATTGCACCCGTCCCTCCCGCCGCGACAGCCGCTGCACGCATCGCAGGCTGCTGTTGTCGGCGCCGCCGGTGCTGCCTGCTGCCGCGTCCAACGGCAACCACCACGACGACGGTCGCGCGCCCCCACCGTCACCATACTGGTACCGCGTTAGCGCACCGTGTGTACCCACTACCGTCGTCGCGTTGCCACGGCGGTAACAACGTCGACAGACGCACGGACTCCAGACGGAGGTGGAACTTTGTGTGCTGCCGCCGGCGGACACCAACGACTCGACACACAACCGCCGCCGACGCACGGCGCGCCTAAGGTACGTGCTGCTGTGCATGGGTGTCTGGGCGTGGGGTAGGGGACAGGTGGATGGGTTTGGCATGCGTCCGTCGTGTGCCGTCGTCGTGTACCACAGTCAGTACCGGTACGTGTGTGCCGCCGCCCGCTGCTCCTTTCTGCAACTGCCATCCGGGCGCTGCCCCCACAGTCTTCCTGCGCCGCCTCCGCGTCGTGCTGACAACGGCTGCCGCGGTGTGCCTATCCCGTCGTCGTCACGTTGCTTGCCGGTTGCAGCTTCGTTTGCTGGTGGTTGCAACTTGGTTTGTGTCACAGTCGTGGCCGTGGCCGCTGCCGTTCATCGTCGGCTGCCACGCCCGAAACGCACACAGGCACAGACACGTGGTGTCGGTGTCACTCACATTCGCACCTCACCGGCGCTGCCGGCGGTGTTGCGCGCGCTCCAGCACTGCTGCCCTGCTACACAGCCTTTCGCGCCACGGCCACGGCGGTATTTGTCCGGGTGCTGAACAGGTGGCGCGTGCGCCGTGCTCCGCCTCCGCGCGGTGATTTCTGTTGTACAGCCGCTGCTGGTTGTGTGTGCGTGTTTGTGTGTTTGTATGCACAGCGGGTGTGTGTTTGTGCGGTTGTGCGGGTGTGTTGGCAACTTGGCGACGCGTCGCGAAGTGGTGCTGTCGTGGTGCCGTGTCCACAGTGTCAAGTGTCAAGTGCGCGGGTGTGCACGCGTGTGTGGTGGCGGACCGTTGCGACGGTTCGCAACGCACCGGTAATTTGTCCGCTACTGCCGCTGATACCTCCGCCGCTGCCAATGCCGCTTTCAGAGTTGCTGCCACTGCTGCTGTCGCGCTGCTCATACCAACGGCGTCGCTCTAACGGTGACCGGGCAGGGCATCCAGAGGCACGGTGGTGGCAGCGGTTACCCGGCTGCCGGCGGTGCGTCACCGTCGCCGTCACGTGCCAGTGGCGCAGACTTTGGCGCCGCGCGGCGGGCATCGCGGTTGCGGCAAGCCGGCAGCAACAACTTGTGCCTGCTGTCATGTGCGCTGCCGCTGCGTGCGGGTCGTGCGTGCGCGCGCGTGTGTACGTTACAACTGGCAACCGACCTGCGCGCTGCTCCGGCGGGCGGGCCGATGCGCTTTGGATGCCAGCTGCCTTGCCATGCCATGCAGCTGCGGGGATGCTCCGGCAGCTATGCAATGCCGGGGCACCCGCGCCGTGCCGGACATTGCCGGCGCGCTTGTGTGGTGTGGGCGCCGGCGGGTCAATTATTGTTGTAACAGCGAACCTTGACACGTAGCAGCTATTTGTTTGGCGTCCCCGATCTGCGAGACAGCGCGCGCGCGGGTTGTGTTGGTGTTGGCCCGCGTGTTGTAGTGTTAGCGCGCGCGCTTCTGCCGTTGTGCCGCCGGGCCGGGTCGGGCAGCCTACTCCCACTTCCCCATCTCGGACTGCGTCTGCTGCCGCCGTAGCCCAGATCCCACCCCCAGCAGCAACCGCTGTTGCTGCGGGTGCGGGTCTGGGTGTGGGTGCGGTTGCTGCGCGTGCTCACCTTGCTCCTACTCTGCCGCCGCTGCCACTGACTGCATCGCTTGCTTGCGCACCGGCGCACCCGCGGTCGTCGCTGACGCTGCCGCCGCCGCCACTAGCACTGCCACCTGCAGCCGCGGCAGCTATCGCAAACGCGATCGCTGCTGCTGCCGCCGCTGTTGCAGTCGCGAGTTGCGGCGAAGCGTCGTTGGGTGTCTGCTCGCCGGTTTGGGTGCCACGCGACGCTGCTGCCGCTGACACGCTGCTTTTCACCTACTAACGACAGCCGCTGTGCCCCCTTCCACACGTGCTCGCGCGCCCAACGCTGCCCCTGCTGCCGCGTCTCTGTGTTCACTTGCTTCCTCCCTCTATCCACCCGCTGCACCTGCCGCTGCCGCTGGTGCAGCGTGCCCTGTCTGCCCGCCCACCTGCTCGCCCGCCCACCCCACTTCTTCTCCCCCACGCCCCCTGCGTGGTGCTGCACGTACCACGGCGTGCCCACCCCGCGCGCTGCGGTCGGGCCGCGCGCTGCGTGCGCGGCACGTACGTGTGAGGAGTGGTGGGGCCGTGGGGGGTGGCGTGGTGCTGCGCGCCCCACAGCCACCCCCCGGGTGGCAAGCGGCGTGCTGAAAAGCGCGGCTGCGACGCGTGCGGGTGGTCGTGGACTCGTGGTCGGTGCAACTGGGTCGGTAGTGCTGGTGGCAGGCGTTTGTGCGCGCGCGCGTGTCTGTGCGCGCCTGTGTGTGTGCCCATGTTGGCGTACAGGTGTGTTGTATGTGTGCGCGCGCGTTTTCGGGTTGTGTGTCGTTGCGGCGGCGCGGGTCTGCACCTGCTTGCGTGCCTGCACGCGCCGGTGTGGCGCTGTACCTTCCTGGCGCCCGGCCGCGGCGGCAGCGGCGCCGGCGGCGTACCGCCCCTCAGTACAACCAACCAGTACCACCCGCCCGCGGCGGCGGCGGGCCTGCTTTGACGCTGCAGTAGCACGGTGTGTGACGCTGCCGCAGCTTCGGTGTCCAATTATTTTGGCACCCGCCCTGCCGCCCTGCCGGTAGCCCTTCGACACCCGCCCCCGCCTCCCTCCCTGCAGGTGCACATCTCCGCGGCTGGCAGTCAGCCGCACAACACTACCATGGATCCTAGATATCCCATGCCGCCGCCGTCCAGCGCTGGTGGTGGCGGCGGCGGTGGCGGTGGCGGCGGGAGCGGAAGTGGTGCCGCCGCTGCCCAGACCTATATGTACCACGCGGAGCTGCTGGTGGCCGCCGCGGCACACGCACAAGCACAAGCACATGCGGCCGCCAGCGGCGGTATGCAACCCGCTGGAAGCGCCAGCATGGAGGCCGCGCACGCGGCTGCCATGTACGGCATGGCACCGCCGCCGCCGCCGATGGGCGGCGGGTGGATGATGTCGTATGCTGGCATGCAGCCGCAGCCATTACCGCCGCCGCCGTACGGCTCGCCGTACGGGATGCCGGTGCGCCACCACATGTCGGTGCCGTACGGCATGGCGATGGGCATGCAACACGCGCCACACCACCCCGCGGCATCGTCGTACACCACGGCGTCGTACGCCACGGCGCCGTACACCGACGGCATGCGCGACGGCGGCGCGGGCAGCGCCGGCGGGATGGAAGCGTACCACCACCGCCACGCTGGCATGTATGGCATGCCCAGCGCCTACCTGCCGCCGTCGACGTACGGCATGCACGCGGCACCAGAGGCGCCGCCCTCCATGCTGCAACCATCCATGCCGCCGCCGCTGGCGCACGTCAGCACGTACCACTCGGTGAGCAGCAGCGGTGGCAGCGGCGGTGGCGGTGGCGGTGGAGGAGGGGGTATGGGCGGCGGGCGAGGGCACATGCCTTCCCTGCTGGTGCCGGAGCAGTCGCCGCTGCTCCCAGCCATGCCCACCGGCGGCAGCGGCAGCGGTCCCAGCAGCGTGGTGAGCCGCGCCAGCCGCCCCGTGTCTGTCGTGCGCGCGCTGCCAAGCAGCGACAGCACGCCCGCATTTGCCGCCAGCACGGTGGCGGCCGGCCACGCTGCTGCAGCCAACGCGGCGGGCGGCGGCAGCACGGCATTTGGTAACCTGCTGCCCCCCGGCCTTGGACTGGAGTCACTGCTGGCTGCCGGCGCGCCCACTGCATCCACCACCGCTGCCACAGAAGCCCACGCCCGGGCGAGCTCCGACATGCTGCTGTCGCCCTACCTGCGTACACTCATGACGGGCGCCGTGGCGGCGCTGCTGGCGCCGCCGCGGTCATCGACGGCACATGCGGCGGCGGGGGCAAGGAGTGGCGGCAGCATTCGCACGTCACCATTGGGGCCGTCGCTGGCTGGCAGCGCGTCCGGCGGCACACTGCCGCCCACCTCCGCCCTGTTTATCCCGCCGCCGGCCGCCGTGTCACTCAACGGCGCGCCGTTGGCGCCGGTTGCGCGGCGGTACGCTGCCATCGTCGGTGTGCGCATGCTGCGCAATGGCCCTGCCGGCGGTGGCCCCGGGGGCAGCGGCAGCCAACTACTTCCGGTCGTCTCCCGCCGTGACCGCAGCGCCAGCGTGGCCACTGACATCTCGTGTGGCAGCGGTGGCAGCGGCGGCGGGTGGCTGGGTGTTGGCACGCTGGGTGCTGGCGCCGGCGGCGGCGGGATTGGCGGCGGTGCCGGCGGCGCCGGTGGTGGTGACGCCAACCCCATGCTGCACCCCACCGCGGGTGCGTACGAGTTCCTTGTGCAGTGGGCGGTGCCGCAGGTGGTGCACTTGGCGGCGGCACGCTGCATCAGCGCCACCGGCGGCGTGAGCGTGCTGCCACGCGGGCACGTGCTGGCGCCCGAGTCCACCAGTGCGGTGCGCGACTACGCAGTCGTGCTAGCGGCACACGTGCTGCACCCCACGACCGCCGACGCGCATGCTGCCCAGCTGGCTGCCGCTGTTGCCAGCGTGCCGCCGCTGCCTGTTACCATTGTGTCATCGTGGGTGCCCGACGCCGACCTGGCGCATGATGACCTGTACACCGCTGCCTGCCTGCTGCACGCCCTCATCCCGTCGCCGGTTGCGGCAGCGGTGGCAGCAGCGGCGCCGGGCGCCACCCCGGCGGACATCCGCACTGCCATTGCCACCGCGCTGACAGGGTGGACGCCCGAGCGCGTGGCTACTACCGCGGCGGCCGCCGGCATGGCCATCCCCGCCGTCATGTTCAAGTCCGGCGTGGGCGCGCTGCGCTCCACTGGCCTGGCGGCGCCTGCCAACACGCTCCGCCAACCACCATCGGCTACTGCTGCCGGCGGCGGTGGTGGTGGTGAGGCAGACGGTGGCGGCGACGGTGCGGCTGCAGGCGGGGGTGCTGCCCTGCGCCATCACCGCCGTCAGATGCGCACCGTCACCTCCTCGCTTGCTCTGCTGCCACTGGGTGACCGTGCGCATGGCGGGCTGCCGGGCGCGGCGGCGCGTAACTTGCTGGCGGTGCGCAACCGCGCAGCAGCCGTGCCGGGGCCACTGCCGTCCCCTGCCAGTAGTACCGGAGATGCCGGCACTGGCGCCGGCGGCGGCGGCCCCGGCGGCTTCCCTACCACCTCACTGGCGTCGTCCACCTCCACCCCCGCCTCGTCGCCGCCGCGCGCCGGTGGCGGTGGCGGGTTTGCACCGCGCGGCTCCAGCACCGGTGCCCGGTCGCACACCAGCCGCGCGCTGTCAGACGCGGCACTCGCCGCCGCCACCGACGCTGCTGCGGCTGCCGGCGACGCGGCCATGGTGCCGTGGGCGGCACTGACAGCGGCAGCTGCCAACCTGGCAGAGTCGGAGGGCAGCCGCGGCAGCAGCGACGACGAGGGCGGCGATGGCTACGGCGATGATGACGGCGATGACGCCGGTGGTGAGCGTGCGGGGCAGGTGGTGCACGCCCAAGAGCCGGCGGGGTGCAGCCCGCCCGCACCCGCAGCCCCTGCAGGCCGCCCGTCGCCGCCGATGCTGCCGCCGCCGGTGGTGACGCAGGCAACGTCGCGTGCGTTTTCAAGCGTGCCCGCGCTGCGTGCCGTGGATGTGAGCGGCGTGATGGGCGCGCCGGGCGTCCGCACCACGCTGCCGGGCACTTGCTACGATTTCAGCCCGTCGTCGGGCGGCGGCGGCACGACGCCCATGGCGGCGGACGCCCTCATCTCCCTCCTGTCGCCGCAGGTGCCGGCGTGCATGCTCCCATCCGCCACCAATGCCCTGCCGGCGGTGGGTGGCGCAGTTGGCGGCGCCGGCGGCGGCGGCGGTGGACGGGACGTTGTGGGACCCGATGGGCGCATCGTGGAGACGGTGCTGCGCCGGTCCGTCACCACCGCGTCGCGCGGCGCCGGCCTGGCGATGCAAACCCTGATGGGCCTGCCGCCGTCCGCGCGTGCTAGCCACGCCCCGCCCTCGACACTGTCCACGTCGGCGCGCAGCGAGGGCAGCGGCGGAACGCAAGCGAGCGATGCCCGCAGCGCGTTCTCGCCGGGCGCGTCGCCGCCTGCCAACGAGGCGCTGTCGGCGCTCGGCCGCACGCTGCTGCATGTGCATGGCCACGAGGTCGGGTGGCCAGAGGCGTCCGGCCATGGGTTTGAGGGCGTGGCGGCGGCCGCTGCGGCGCCGCACATGTACCTGGTTGCACGCAGTGCGCCGGACGTGTACCAGATGCGGCCCACCTCGCACCGCTCGCGTGCGCCTGCCGCCCTGCCCGGCCACGATGCCAAGCGCGCGCGCGTGGACGACGGCAGCGGCTGCGGCCCGGTGGCAGCTGTGTCGACGTCCATGGTGGCGGACGACGGTGGCGGCGGCGGCGGCGGCGGCGGTGGCGGCCATGGCCACAGCCACGCCGACGTGCGCCTGCCCGTGTTGCGCCTTGCTACCATGCCAGCTGCCGTGGTGGCGGTGCGTGGCATGGGAGACGGCCCGGGCCTACCGGCTGGTGGCGGCGGTGGCGACGGCCAAGCGCCTCCCGCCGCCAGCCCCACCCAATCGTAGGCAGCAGCTATCCGGCCCACCTCCCCCCTGCTGTACGGTGCGTGGCGCTGTGTGTATTCATTAGTGGCCAACCATCGCTGTTCCCCTTTACTGCTGTGTGTGCGTGTAGCGAGCTGGCTGCACACCGGGGCAACGACGGCCTTCCTGCCATACCCGGCGGCCTGCCAGCACACGTGCCCGCCGTCGGCCGCGTGCTTGGCACCGCCATTCGTGCTTCTCGTTCTATCTCCCCTCCCCCACCCAGCTGGTGTAATTTTGCTCGTTGGTCAGCGCGTCCCGCTGCTTCCTTCCCTCCTCCCTGGCCGGCTGCCTGCCACGTGGCGCGAGCTGAAGGCTCGTAGCCGCAGGACGCCGCCGTTGCAGGCGCAACGTTGGCCCACCTAGAAGTTAATAGCACCCTGGTGCCGTCGTGCCCCCCTCTCCCCCCTCTGCCTGCCTGATGCAGTATGCTGTCACTCAGCTTGCGCGCCTTCCTTCTTTCAGTAACCAGAGTGCATGAGGTGGCTAGGGCGCGGTGGTTATGACCTATCGATATTACACGCATACATAATACATACATACCCGACGTTACATTCAGCGTTTGGCAACTTGAATGCTGAGCTGTTCACACAATAATACCTCCAACGAACCACGTGTGGGCGGGTGGTGGCCGCGTGCTGGGACAACAAGGTGATCGCCGCTGGCTCGGCACGTGGCTACGCCTCCTTACTCTCGTAGTGGCCTGCGTGTGTGGGTGTGTGGGTGCGGGGCGCGTCGTGGTGTGGTACAAACAGCCGCAGCAGCGGCGGCAGCGTTGGCACGCAACCACGTACCCACGTCA
>ERZ778022.5556-NODE-5556-length-10183-cov-5.219984_pt1 | contig 10183 bp, 4 predicted proteins | sample MGYA00375752_ERZ778022 | MGnify/ENA primary metagenome ERZ778022 (study PRJEB29350, sample SAMN05389826) | bioreactor metagenome | isolation source: Thiocyanate bioreactor | place: South Africa: University of Cape Town | collected 2014-04-04 ...
CCCGTCACACCCACGATGGCGCCCGTGAAGCCCACCGCGCGCAGCTGCCGTATGGTGGCCACGCCGTCCTGCCGCGGCATCTCCTTGTCCACGCAGATGGCATTGAAGGCGCCGGGGTTGGCAGCCACGCGCGCCACCGCCTCCAGCCCGTTCTCACACTTGGCCACCGTGCAGCGCGCGGCGCCGCCCAGAGTGCGCTCCAGGCCGCGCGACAGGAAGAGGCGCGTGGTGGCGTCGTCGTCCACCACCAGCACGCGGAAGGTCGGCGGCGCAACGGCAACGGCACGCCCGTCGTCCACAGCACTGTCGTCCCGCCACAGCTCCGGCGCCTCGTCAGGGCGCGACGCCCGCCGCAACCGCCGGAAGGCGGCGGACAGCCGGCGCGGTGCTACGCGCGCGGCGATGCCAATAGCGGCGTCGCCGCTGGAGCCGCGGCGCAGTGGCACAGTGGCCATGTCGCCTCCCGCTGCCGCGCGTGCCGCGGCAACTGGCGGCAGCGCGTGGGGCACCGTCGGTGACGGTGACTGCGGCATGCCCGGCAACGGGACGCCCTCTGATGCCGCCAGCACAGAAGCGGCGCCGACGGAGCTGAAGTGGTAGCCCGGGCTGCTGCCGGTGTACGCCCGCAGCATGGGTGTCGCCACCTGCTGCTGCCACGCACCCACGCTGCCGCTGGGGGGCGACGCCAGCACGGCCGTGGCATCCGCCGCCCCCGTCGCCAGCGTGGCAATGGGGTGGTGGTGCGCTGCCGACCCTGCCGGCATGTGGACGCCCTCCTCGCCCACCGGCGTCACGTCCTCCACTGGGAACTCTGCCCAGAAGGTGGCGCCGCCGCCTGGCGTGGGCGTCATACCCACGCGCCCACCAGCGCGCGCCAGGATGGACTTGCAAATAAACAGGCCCAGGCCGGAGTTGCCAGCGCCCATGCGCCGGCCCGCCACCGTCTGCCCAAACTCGGTGAATAGGTGGCCCACCTCGGCGGGCGGCACGCCAGGCCCGTTGTCCGCTACCGCCAGGCGCAGCCACACCACGCGGTCGGCCGCCAGCTGGCCGCCGCGCGCCGCCTCCAGTGCGCTGGGTGCCGCAAAGTTGCACGGCGCCGGTAGCAGCATCCCGCTGCCGCTTGCCACCACCATCAGTCCAGTGCCGGCAGCGCCACCGGGGCCGGGGGCGAGTGTGTCACCCTCGACGGACGCACCACCCGTGGCCGCCGCCGCCGTCACTGCTGCCGCCGCGGCTGGTGGCGGCGGTCGGAGCACATCTGTTACGCGTGCCCAACCCGGCGACGCGGGCGATGCGTCACCCAGACGCGGCGAGTTGCCAGCGTCCGTCACCACGGCAGCCATCCAGGGCACCGCACGGCGCCACAGCAAGCCGCCGCCCAGCAGCAGCAGCTGGTCGAGGCGGCTGGTGAAGCCGGCACAGGTGCGGCTGTGCTGCGTTGCGGTGTCGGCAGCCCGCGCCGAGTTTGGTGACCCTCCGCTGACGCTGGCGGGCACCCCCAACAGCTGCTCAGACCCACCCGCCGTACTCAGAGGCGGCGGCGGCGGCGACGGGCCAATGACGGACAGCGACACCTCCACACGCCCGCGCCCGTCGCGCGGCGCGTGCTTGAGTGCGTTGGATACGTAGTTGGCGGCCACCTGCGCCAGGCGTGTGCCGTCCACACGCGCCAGCGCCGGCACGCCGGCGTCCACCGTCACCGCCAGCGTCACGCCCGCGCGCGCCGCGGCGGGTTGCATGTTGCGACACACGCGCGCCACCATGCTGCCCAGGTGCGTGTCCACCGGCTCCAGCGCGAAGGCGCCCGCGTGGATGCGCTCCATGTCCAGCGAGTCGTTCAGCACGGAAGACACGGCGGCGGTGGCTGCCTGCAGGTCGCGCACGTCCGCCAGCGTGCTGCCGGCACTGCTGCGCACCGCCGCATCGTGCGCCAGCGCGTCCAGGCCCAGCACCAGCGCGCCGAACGGCACACGCACCTCATGCATGACGTAGCGCAGGAAGGCGGCCTTGGTGCGCGTGGCGGCGTCTGCCACCGCCACCGCGCGCTCCGCCGCCGCCACGCGCCGCCGCAGCTCCGCGGCGCGGTCGCCCGCCATGGTGATGAAGTGCACCACCAGCAGCACCGTGACGCCGTGCACGACGGCGACGGGTAGCGCGTCCAGCGCGATGGGCACGGCGGTGGGGACGGCGAGGGACACGAGGGTGGAGGCGACCGCCAGCGCGATGACAAGGCGGAACCACCACCGCTCCCGTGCGCTGGATGCCCACTGCCGCTGCACGTCATTCAGTGTGCCCCACCGCAGCAGCGCCTGCGCCAGGAAGTAGGCGACGGCGGGCCCGGAGGTGTGACCGCTGTCGCTGCGCACAAACAGGGCGCGCAGGGAGGCGGGCATGGGCCACCCCAGCGCGTCTTCCTGCGCCACAACGCAGGCGCCCAGCACCACGTACTGCACCACCGCCCACCACAGGTGCCCGCGCGCAAACACCGCCATCATGGCGCACCAGGTGGCGGGCACCGCCAGGCTCCACACCAGGTTCAGGAACGCGCCGGGGCTGCCAGGTGGCGGCAGCGCGCCGGCCGCCACCATGGCAATGCGCGACGCCAGCGCCGCGGTTGCCAGCGCGCCCATCACCGCCGCCTCACGCGCGTGCGCCTGACTGTTCAGCGCCGCGTGCGCCATCAGCGCCACCGTGCACCCCACCATGAACCCCACCGCCATCATGGACACCATCCCTGACGTGTCCCACATGCGCGTCAGCTCCGGGGCCGGCGGCCCCGCCACCGACGCGCTGCCATGGCTGCTGCTGCTGCTGCTGCTGCTGCTGCTGCTGCTGCTGTATACCAACCCCGCAGCCACCTGCAGCGCCACCATCAGGCTGCCGCACACCCAAAACACGACCCGCTGCACCGCCGTGCTGTGCATCAACGCATTCACCGCCGCACCGCCGCTGCTCACGCGCGCTGCGCTGCGGCGCACACATGCTGCCGGCGTGGCTGGCGACCGCGACGGCGATGGCGCTGGATGTGCGGACGGCGGCGGTGACGGCGTCGGTGACGTTGACACCCGCGACGAGGGGCTGGGGCACGCCGGCCGCGCCGGGGGCGTCGACTGCATGAGCGGCGGCGGCGGCGGCGGCGGTGCGCGGCCGGCCGCTGGCTTGTGTGGCAGCAACGGCGGCAGGCGCGGTCGCGTGGTCAGCGCCGCCACCGCCGCCACCGCCATTGGCACATGAGCGGCGGCAGCAGCCATGGCGGGCGCACGCGTGGTGTCAAACTCCAGCGATGGCTGCGGAAGTAGCACGGCGCCAACGGGGTAATGGCGCAGGTGTCGTACGCGGACGACGGTGCCGCCGCCTTTCCCGCGACCGCCGACGCTTGCCATGAACCAGCAGTGACTGGCCAGTACCGGTCCAGCGTCCGACCGGCAGGCGGTGGTTGGATAGCTCGGCGCGTCAAGCAGCGCCACCCAAGCAGCTGCAGTGGCAGCGTGGGCCACGCGCAGTCAGCGGTGGTAGCCGCGCACAAACTGCGTGTGTGTGCGTGGGTAGTGTGCGTGATGTGGTGCAGTCGCGGACGGATGCTCGCAGCCTCCTCCCACTCCACACTGCTGCAGCTTCCGCCGCTGCTGGTGCGTTTCGTGTTGTTGTCACCGTGCGAATGGCACTGATATCACGACTACAATGCCTGCAGCTTACGCTGCGATTGGGGACGCACCGCTGCGGTGGAAATTGCCGCTGTCGGTCCAGCCAATCAGCGTGCGTGGGTGTTTTCTTTATCCTGCGTGCCTGCTGAGCCGTGCGTGCGTGACCGGTGCGTCACACGATCACCCCCGCGTGGTGCCTGCTGCCGAAGCGTCACAAGACCCAGCAGCCAGGTGCGCACACACACATCCACGTTTGCACTGCAACGCGCGGTGCGATAAATGGTGCGCACGGTTGCACCCGTATGGTGTGATGGGTTGGCAGTTGGTGGAGTACAGTGGGTGGTAAGTTGGCGCTACCTCGGCAGCCCGCGGAGATGACGCAGCGTGCACCAGGCTGCAGGCAGCAGGCGCGCCCGCCGTCGTGGCGGCACCGACACACCCTGCGGTCATGCTGTAGAGTTCGAGGGGTATGAACGGCGACGGCGCGGTCGCTGTGGTGGCTGGGTGGCTGATCGCTGGTGGCGTTCCTGGCTGGTTGTCGCGACGATGTGGCGCTTCAAACGTCACATGACGACCTCAACCTCAACACCCCGGTTGACGCAACCGGGCAGCGCGCAGCGCGCAACTGCGCGTTCGAACTCCGAGGCAGAGTTTATCGGCATCGCCCTGCCGGTGGGTGTCACCACTGTGGGCGAGCGCTCACACTTCTATTGGCATTGCAATTCGGCGGAGGCGGCACTCGCGGCAGTACCGAGTCACGCGGCCGTGCAGGCAACCACTGCACACATTGCAGTCGTGGCGCCTACGCCCATGCGGGCACGCGCCGGTGCCGCCGCACTCTGCGCAGCCGTAGCGCTGGCGGCCGTGCTCACAGATGGCGCCCCCGCCGCACTCCTTGCACTTGCTGCGCAAGCGGCCGTGCTCACAAACGCTGACCCCGCCACACTCCTTGCAGGCGTAGCGATGGCGGCCATGTTCACATATACCGCCGCCGCCACACTCCTTGCATTGGCTGCGCACGCGGCCATGCTCGCAGATGCTAGCCCCGCCGCACTCCTTGCAGCGAGAGCGATGGCGGCCATGCTCACAGATGCCGGTCCCGCCGCACTCCTTGCAAGTATACCGCGCACGGCCATGCTCGCAGATGGCGCCCCCGCCGCACTCTTTGCAAGTGCTGCGCTTGCGGCCATGTTCACAAATGCCGCGGCCGCCGCACACCTTACAATACCTGCGCTCGCGGCCATGCTCACACAAGCCAGCCCCGCCGCACTCCTTGCAGTAGTAGCGCCTGCGACCATGCTCGCACCGGCCCGGCCGCGCTGTTGCGGCCGCAATCTCTGCCTCACACCCCTCCCCAGAGTCCATGGTCACTCCGCTGTTTCCACCCGCCGCCGCTGCCGTTGCTGAGCGCCGGCGCTTCACCCCCGCGACTGCCACCGCAACGGCGCTCTTTGCAGCCATGCTTGCAGCCACGGCGGCGGTTGGCAACGTAGCTGCACTGGCTGTAGCAGCAGAGCTGCCGGTGCGTACTTGGCGACGAGGCCGACGCGGGGGTGGCGGCAATGGTGGCGACGCTGATGGTGGCGGCGGCGGCGGTGATGGTGGTAGTGGAGGAGCTGGCAGTGGGGCCACAGTGCCTCCGCCAACCACACCTGCCGCCACTGTGCGCGCCGATGCAGAAGGCGCTGCCGCTGCCCAACGCCGCATCATGCCCATGGCGGCCGCCGCGGTGGATGCCCATGTCGGCACCGCCACCGCCCCAGCTGCCGCGGTGGTTGGGGGCTGCGGGCAGGCAGAGGTTGAGGAGGAGGAGAAGGAGGTGGTGGTGGTGAAGGCCATAGCGGTAGTACCACCTTTTACACAACTGTTGGTTTTTTGGCACAACGTTCAACTCCCCTCCCACAATGCCGCACGGTTGCTGACATAGAATCAATGGGGTAGCCGTGCATGCTGCACTGTAATTGCGCTGCAATATGTGTGGTGGTGATTGCAGGTAACACTAGGCCGACACCCGCGGACTCGGAGCTACCACAGCACCAAATTGCTTGCCCTAGTTGCAGCCTGCATTGCATGCGAGTCATGCGACAGCGCGCTTCACGGCCTGAACCACTCGCATGCGGCAGCAACACACAACACAGCTGTTTAAATGCAACGCAAGGCAAACAACTCATTGCTGCCGCGGCGTATGAGTGCGCAGACCCCTCATCGCCGCCGCGGCCGGCCCCGCCGCATTCCTTGCAGCTGCTCCGCACGCGGCCGTGCTCGCAGATGCCGGCCCCGCGGCACTCCTTGCACTGGCTGCGCAGGCGGCCATGCTCACAGATGGCGCTCCCACCGCACTCTTTGCAGCGGCTTCGTTGGCAGCCATGCTCGCATTTTCCGCTCCCGCCGCACTCCTTGCAGTCACGGCGCCGGCGACCATGCTCACAAATGCTGCTCCCGCCGCACTCCCTGCAACCGTGTCGATGGCGGCCATGCTCGCAGATTCCGCCCCCACCGCACTCCTTGCAGGTATACCGCGCACGGCCATGCTCGCAGACACTGACCCCGCCGCACTCCTTGCAGTGGCTGCGCACGCGGTCGTGTTCACAGATGCTGCTCCCACCACACGCCTTGCAGCCGCTGCGCTGCCGGCCATGCTCACAGATGCCGGCCCCGCCGCACTCCTTGCAATGATACCGCATGCACCCATGCTCACAGATGCCGCTCCCGCCGCACTCCTTGCAACCATAACGCGCGCGGCCGTGTTCGCAGATGCCACTCCCGCCACAGTCCTTGCAAAAGCTGCGCAAGCGGCCGTGCTCACAAACGCTGACCCCGCCACACTCCTTGCACTGGTGCCGCCGGCGGCCGTGCTCACAGATGCTAGCCCCGCCGCACTCTTTACATGCGCTGCGCACGCGGCCATGCTCGCAGACGCTAGCCCCGCCGCACTCCCTACAATGGTGGCGCTGGCGCCCGTGCTGGCAGAACCCGGTCCCACCGCACTCCTTGCAACTGTAGCGTTTGCGACCGTGCTCGCATATGCCAACCCCGCCACACTCCTTGCATTGGCTGCGCACGCGGTCATGCTCGCAAATGCCGGCCCCGCCGCAATCCTTACAATAATAGCGATGGCGGCCATGTTCACAGATACCGGCCCCGCCACATTCCTTGCACTGGCGGCGCTGCCGACCATGCTCGCAGATGCTTCCCCCGCCGCAATCTTTACAGTGGCTGCGCACGCGGCCATGCTCACAGATGCCGGCTCCGCCGCAATCCTTGCAGCTGTACCGATACCCGCCATGTTCACAGATGCTAGCCCCGCCACATTCCTTGCAATCGTGGCGCCGACGCCCGTGCTCACAAATGCCAGGACCGCCACACTCCTTGCAAACGTAGCGGCGGCGGCCATGCTCACAGATACTAGCACGAGCTGTTGCGTTTCTTGGCGCCTCCCCGCCACTCGCGCTATTTGGCGCTGCGCGGTGGCGCTTCACGCCTGACACAGCGTGACCGCCGGCTGCTGCGGCCGCTGCCGCCGCTGCTGCTGCGTCTGCCGGCGGCGGCGGCGGCGGCGGCGGCGGCGGCGGCGGCGGCGGCGGCGGCAACGGTGCTACATGGGGCGCCGTAGCTGCACTGTCAAGTTGCGGCGACGGTGGCGAAGGAGATGGATGCTCGTAGTCCAGTGGCGGCGGCGGCGGCAACGCGGGCGGCGGCGGGGATGGCGGTGGAGGTGGCAAGGTACCGGTTGTGGTAAGGGCCGCCGCCTCGGCTGCCCATCGCCGCATCAAGCCAAACGCGGCCGTGGCACTCGATGCCCACGGCGCCGCGGGCTGCCGCGGTGCTAACGTGGGTGCAGCAGTCGAGGCAGCAGCCATGATGCGCAGGCTGCAGCAGCTTGGATCTTGCGTTGCCGTTACACACTCGTCAGCAGCTTGGATCTTGTGCTGCCGCCGTTACACAGTCGTCAGCAGCTGCAGCTGCAGCAGCTCAGCTTGGATCTTGTCCGTTACACACAGTTATCCCCAATCTTTACCACTCCTCCGTGTTTTTGCAAGAGGGGGTAGGTGCTGCAATGCCTCCAGCAACACACACGCGCTCCGTGCACTGCATAAATTGCGCCAGCTGTGTTAGTATTGCGCACCTGCTCGCCTGTGTCGTAATTTGTGTTACAAGAGGGGTGTGCCGAGCGACACCAACGAACTCGGACTGAGGCGGCACAGTAGGCGGCAAGAGAGGGAGGGCGCAAGAGGGGAGAGGTGATTGCTGATGCTTCCCCCCAAAACGACGTACAATCGACAACTCTGCACACGGCGCGCGCATTGCGGCGCAAAATAAACATCGCCGCCGCGTGTATATGTACGTGATGAGTGCGTGCGCCGGGTTACGTGTGTGTGTTTGGCCCGCAAGTGCTGAGATTTGTTGTGAATTGTGGGTGTGTGTTGGGGGGCAAGCGGGTTTACACTAACTAACTATGTAATTGCCGCTGCCATTTAATGCCATTAACCACCATCATCCACCATTATCACTCCAACATAGCTTTATGATAACCCAATCTATCACTCTCCAGCTTATCGTGTGAATCGCTGGGGGTGATTGCACACACGGGTGGCTGGAAGGTGGCTCCGCACACACACACAACTGCTCACTTCTCACCGCCACTGGTGCCACCGGTACTACTGGTGCCACGTGGTGCCACGTGGTGCCTCCCGCACACTCAACCATCCCTCTATCCCAATCCGTGTGTGCAGACGCCCCTCCCTCCACCAAGCACCAGCAGCCAAGATGCCGACCAGCACCCCCCGCATGGTGGCGGACGCGGTGGCGGCGCACCGCGCCACGGTGTCGGCGGTGATGACCGCCAACGCTTCCAAGGCGGCGGCGGCCGCATCGGGTCCCGACCCGACGGCGGAGGCGCCCAAGACCGACGCCGTGGCGGCCACTACCGACAAGGTGGAGCTGCGCGTGGCGGTGCCGTTGTCACCGCTGGTGGCCAGCCAGTCGGCGGCGGCCGGCGCGGTGACGCTGTCGGCAGAGCAGTTTGAGCGGCTGCTGGCGGCGGTGGGAAAGGGCGCGGCCGCGCCGGCACCGGCGGCGGCGCCGGCGGTGACGTACAACGCTGCGGCGCTGGGGCTGGCGGGCTTTGCGCTCACCACCTTTGTGCTGTCGGTGTTCAACACCGGCGTGTTCCTGGACTCCAAGCTGGAGCCCATGGTGCTGGCGCTGGCGTTCGCGTACGGCGGGTTTGTGCAGCTGCTGGCGGGCATGTGGGAGTTCAAGGCCAACAACACCTTTGCCGCCACCGCCTTCACGTCGTACGGCGGCTTCTGGATCTCCTTTGCCATCTACGTGTGGTTCATCGCGCCGGCGCTGGCGGCGGCGGGCCTGAATGTGGGCCACGCCACCGGCCTCTACCTCTTTGCCTGGCTCATCTTCTCCACCTACATGATGGTGGCGTCCTACAACGTCAGCCGCGTCATCTTTGCCATCTTTGTCCTCCTCGTCATCGCGCTGATCCTGCTCATCGCCGGCGCCGCGGCGCCCAGCAAGGGCGCCACCAACGCGGGCGGCTGGATCGGCATCGCGTGCGCGCTGCTGGCGTGGTACGGCGCCGCCGCCGCCGTCATCAACGCCACCGTCGGCCGCGTGGTTCTGCCGGTGGGCCACATGCCGGTGTGGCACGGCCACCTGCCCATCTGGCACGACACCAAGCCCGCCAGCGCCAAGGCGGCTTAATAGCCTGTGCGTATGCGTGCGTCAACTGCAGCAGCAGCATGTTCCCCGGTTGTAAGTAGCTGTGATACCCCCCTCAACACCAAAACGTTTCTTGTGATTGTCGCCGCGCCGGCGACCTGCGGCCCCTGTCGCCCACCAAGCATGGCAGCGCTGCGTGTGCGTGGTGGCATATGTCGTAGCGGTAGCGCCTTCCACCAGCCCCACCCCACGCAGAGTGCGCCATTTAAAATATTAACAAACATATCGTTCCGCCGCCTACGACGCCGGCGTCGCACCGCCAGCGCCAGGTGGCGGCCGTGGCACAATGGTTGTCACGCCAGCAGCCGTCACCACGCGCCGCACACGCGGCGCATCATCGCCACCCTCCGCCTTGCCGCAATCGTCGTCGCAGTCGCCACACCCATCACCACCGCCGTGGCTGTGTCCATGCCCACCGTCGCCATGGCTGTGCCCATGGCCGCCGCCATGGCTGTGTCCGTGCCCGCCACCGTCACCACCATGACTGTGCCCATGCCCACCGCCATCGCCGCCGTGGCTGTGGCCGTGTCCACATGCGTCGCCGTCCTCGCCGCATGCCTCCTCGTCCCCCTCGCCGCCACCGCCCTCGCTGTCCAGCTCGTCCTCGTACGGGAAGAAGTCAAAGGGGTCGTCATACTCGTCCCACGCCTCGCGCCCGCCCGCGTACTCGGCGTCCGTCACCAACGCAGCGCGCAGCGAAGCCTCCACAGCGGCACGGTCCATGCTGGCGCCAATAAACACGATCTCCTGCCGGCGGTCGCCGTACGCGGCGTCCCACAGTGCAGTGTCATCAGCAGGTG
>ERZ778022.5557-NODE-5557-length-10181-cov-5.055599_pt1 | contig 10181 bp, 6 predicted proteins | sample MGYA00375752_ERZ778022 | MGnify/ENA primary metagenome ERZ778022 (study PRJEB29350, sample SAMN05389826) | bioreactor metagenome | isolation source: Thiocyanate bioreactor | place: South Africa: University of Cape Town | collected 2014-04-04 ...
AGTGAAGAGGAGACCGGTGGCCCGCCGTCACACCACGTGGGTGCGGCGGACCGGCCGTCGCCACGCCATGCCAGCGGGCCATCCAGTTTGTTGGCGCTGCATGCCGGCGCGGGCGCGGCAGAGTCTGCATTTGGAAACCTCGCCCTGCCGCACGGTGCCGCTGCTTACGCGGCGGCGGCAGCGGCAGCAGCTGCAGCGGCTGGTGGCAGCGCATTTGCATTCCCGCCGCCTTCCCCGCCGCCTGCCACCACAGCACACTTGGCGCAGCTGCGCACCCTCCAGCGCCAGCTGGCTTCCGCGTTGGTGCACGCTGCTGCCGCCGCGGAGCTACCAGCGGCCCCCGCCGCTGCCAGTGCTGCGGCCCCGGCACCACCTGTAACACCGGCCGCTGGCACTGCCGACGAGGCTGCAGCGCCGCCGCCACCCAGCGACGGTGACGTTGTCATGGGTGCAAGCGCGCCTCTCCTGTCGGTCCCGCAGCCAACCGAACGCGACGATGCTGCTCCTGCCGCCGACGCCCTGGCGTCGTTTGCCGCCGCGGGATCTGACGCCGCGGCTGCGGTTGTTGCTGGCGCTGGTTCGTTAGGCGTGGAAGGTAGCGATGCCGTTGACGCGAGCGTGTCGCCGCACACGGCACCACCCACGTCGCCTGCCAGCGGACGGGAGGGCGGCGCCGGCGGCGACGAGGAGGCGGTGGATGCCGACGCCGTGTTTGCGTCGTCTGTGGCTGCCTTGCTGGCGCGGCGTCAGCGCCAGACCGCTGCCACGGCGCCAGCACCGGCGGCGGCAGATAACCTGCTCCTCCTGCAAGCGGTGGTGAGCGCGCAGATAGGGCAGGCGGAGGCTGACGCACGGGTGGCAGCTTTGACTGCCAGCGTGAGCACGCTGACGGCGGTGGTGGCGCAGCAAGCCACCATGTTGGCGGCGGTGCAAGAGTCGGTGGCGGCGCTGCCTGCGATGGTGGCTGCCATCCCGCGGCACCCGCTTGCTGCCGCTGCCGCGGCTGCCGCCGGTCGTTCGCTGCCGGCGTTGGGCGCTGCCAGCACTGCTGCAGCGGCCGCCCAGGCGGGTGCACGCACCACGTCGCCGCTGGCGCCACCGACCGGCGCCGACGGCACGTACCGCAACTACGCGGCGCTGGCGGCGGGTGACGCGCCGGCGCCAGCCGCGCCGTCGTCGTCGTCGACTGCGGCAGCCATCCGGTCAGCGTTCCTGGCGCTGCAACCCAAGGAGCGCGCCGCAGTGGGCATGCTGGCAGAGCTGGCGCCCATGGACGTGGATGGTGACGTGGAGAACCTGGGCACCTTCCTGCCGCCGTCAGAGGGTGAGGTGACGTTCCTGCTGGAAGACATGTCACACCAGCTGCGCCGCGCGCTGATCACACAGGCGGAGCTGCGCAGCGCGTGGACCGCCTCACGCCGCGCCCTCATGTCGGTACCCGCACCCGTGGGCGTGGAGCGCACGCTGCTGGTTGCGGCCGCCGCCGCGGACGGCGTGACCGACGGCGTCGGCGACGAGGATGACGAGTCGCTGTGGGTGGCAACCCGGCCAGAGGACGAGGTGGATGAGGCGGCGGTGGGGTCACGCGTCATCACGCTGGGTGAGGGCCGGGTGGCACTCGAGATGGCGGTGGCAAACCGCAACATGGCGGCGCGCATCCGTGCGCTGGAGGCGCAGGTTGCTGGCGCGCGGGTGGCGGGCGTGGCGTCTTTGGTTGCTGCGTCGCGTGGCAGCCGTACCCTATTTGGAGGCGACCCGAGTGGCGCCGACGACGGCAATATGGCTGATGGCGACGGCGACGACGTGATGGCATAACCTAGTTGTTTTCAGGGTTACCTGCTTATTAATTATTATTGCCATTGATAACAACTATTATTGCAAAGTAACTAATTATTATTATTATTATTAGTCAAAGTAGTCTTCCAGGTCGATGGTGGGGTCTAGCAGGTCAACCGCCCGGCCACCGCCGCCCGCGCTGTCCACCAGCGGCAGGCGGTTCAGGATCAGGTTCTCGAGCGTCTCGTCCAGGTCTGTGTCACCCAGCAGCATGGCGCCAATGACGCGGTGGCGCCACAGCACCACCTTCACGTACTCGGCGCCAGGCGTGACGCGCAGCTGCACCTCGATATCAGAGCCCGATGGCGACGACGACGGGTCGGGCGCGGTGTCCCGCGCACGCGCGCCGTCCACCGCGCCAGCGACGGCGTCACGCACAACAACGCGCCGCTGCAGCGCGGCTTCATAGGCGGCGCCCAGTCCCTGTCCATTGAACAGCCCCAGGAGCACCACCTTGTAGCCCAGGCACCGCGTCACGTGCGCAAACATCTCAAACGCCACGCCGCCATCCTCCGCCTCCAGCACGTCCAGGCAGCCGGTGGCAGCGCGCGCCGCCAGCATGCCCTGAATGCGCGCCTGGTTCCACAGCCGCATCTGAAACCACAGCGGCGGGCCGTCATCGCTGTCGGCGGCGGCGCCGCCGCCACTCGCTGTAATTGCGGCAGCGTCCCCCGCTGCCAACACCGCAGGGTGGGCAGGTGAGGTGAGGCTGCGGTCAACCACCAACCCGCCATCCGCGCCGCGTGGGAGGGTGGGCGGCAGGAATGACGTGTCAGGCGTGACGCCTAGCGCACACAGCACGGCGTCAGCACCATAGACGTGGCCGTTTGACAGCAGGACGTGCAGCGGCCAGTCGCCGCCAGGCAGCGCCGGAGGCGGCGGGACGCCTGCTCGTGCAGCGGCAGCGAGGGCGTCAGCGGCAGTCATGCCGCCGGCATTGGGCAGCGCATGCCACGCACCATCAGCCAGATCGCCCACCGCGCCATGTGGCCCACAGCCCCGCAGTGCCACCACCTCCACCCCAAACTCAATGTCCACGCCCGCGCGCTCATCTACTGCCGCCGCCGCCGCCGCTATTGGTGCAGGCGCCTCGTCATCGTCACCCGCTGGCGCAGCTGCCGATTGTCGCAGCATGCGAATCCAGGTGGGCCCCAGTGACGCGCCTGCCGGCATATGTCGCAGTGCCGTTGCGGTTGGTGCTGCTGCAGGCGGAGCCGCCGTCGCCGCTGCCGCCGCCGCTATTATTGGTGGTGCTACTGCACTATTCCTTATGCCACCAGCTGCGCGGCTACGGCGACTCGACTGCCGCGGCGGCAAGACGGCATACGTGGGCACATGCTCAAACCCGCCGTCATCATCGTCGCCGTCACCAGCGGCAGATACACCGCCAGCGGGTGGCGCAAGGGCAGGCTCATACTCTGATGCTGCTGCCGCCGCAGCAGCAGCCGCTGTAAATGAGCGTGCAGCGCCACTGGGTGGTACAACGCGCAGCCGGTCGCCGTGCGCCGCCAGGAGGAAGGCGGAGGCGGAGGCGTCAAAGAACGTGTTGCCAATGAAGTCGTCCTTCACTGCCCACACTAGTGGCACGGTGCGCAGTGCGCCCACGAGGCCAAGTGCAATGCCGCCGTTGCCTACCAGCACCAGGCGTCGCCGCCCACTGGCACCCAGCACGCCCGCCAGGTGCTGCACCGTGTGCGTGTCTCGCAGCCCAAACACACGGGGGTGGGCATGCGGCAGCAAGCTGCGTGGCTCCGCGCCGGTACAAAACACTACCTTGTCAAACGGCAGGCGCACCAGGCTGCCAGCGGCAGCGGTAGCAGTCGGCGACAACAGCCGCACGTGCAGGCAGCTCTGTGGACTGCTGCCATCGCCGCTGGCGGCACTGCTGTCGTGCAGCTGTGTGTGCTCTGCTACGCCATGCACCACCGTTACAGAGGCATGGCGGCTTGCAATGGCAGCCAGCTCCTCTTCCACCAGGTCAAACGTCTGCAGCGCGTCTGACAGCTTCACAAAGTTGGCGATGCCCTTGATGGTCTGCGACGCAGACACCAGCGTGATGTGCACGCCACCATCTGCTCCACCACCGCCGCCGCCTGCTGCTCGCAGCAGTCGAGTAGCACACGCGGCCGCCTCCTCCACGCACGACACGCCCGCCACGCCGCCGCCCACCACCACTAGCTGCATCCTCTCCTTCCCTTCCCCTGAATGGGGTCTAAAAGTGGTGAGTAAAAAACTAATTTATCGGGACCTAAAAATGGCACAGTGCAGATACATTCAGTATCATGCGCCTATTGCGAGATTTGTGGGCTGATTCACGGTGCGCAACAATATAAACTAGATACGTGTTTACCGCAGTTTAGGGCTTGAAACCGCCGCCCTTGACTCACCTCCACACTGCTGCTGCCTGTCACTAGCACCCCTCTCCCGCGGCCGACACGGCAATTATATATAGTGGCCACTTCGACGCGGTGTCATGCTTGTGGTGGTTTGGTTGTCTAGTCAGTCTAGCCCATATCACATTGCGAATGGCCGAGCCAGCGGCGGCATCCACAACGGCCGTACCAATCATGGCAGATGAAGGTGGGGAGGGGGTGTGTGCGGCAGTGGCGCGGTGTGCGAGGGCCGCTGGTGCGCTGCACCCAGACATAAGCCATGCGCCACGGGTTACCGGGTTGTCGTTGACGGCGGCTGACGCCGGGCGGCTGGTTGCAACGGGACCGCGCAGCGTGGCAGTATTGACGCAGCTGCCACGCACGCGGCAGGTGGCGCCCCTGTTCCTGGCGCCGCGGGACGGCGTGTACGACGTAGAGCTGGTGGCATCTGGCGTATGTGAGGCGGGTGGCGCATGTGAGGCACCCGCACGCGGCGCGCCGGCCGCTGCGGCGCCCAGCGTAACCTTCCAGGGGGTGACTGACGCCGCGCTGCCTGCGCTCCGGCGGCGGCTGCTGGCAGCAGGGCGGGCAGTGAATTGGCGGGAGCCATGCCGCACGTGGCAGCTTGACGCCGCCGCGTGGCGTGCCCTTGACGCTGCCGTGCCAGCAGGGACCGACTGGGGACCGGATGGCGAGTCAGCGAGTGCGCAATGGGCGGCGTGTGCCAGCCCGCTTGGCCTGCCGGCTGACAGTGAGTGGCGGCTGGACACGCTTCGACCCGCTGACGCGCCGGTCATCAATGCGCATTGGAAGTATGCGGCTGGTGCTGAGACGGAGCGCGTGATCCGGGAGTGCATTGAGGTGCTGCCGACCGCGGCGGTGCGGCGGGCCGCGACGGGCGAGCTGGGCAGCTGGGTGTTGTACCGCCCCGATGGCTCGCTTGGCATGCTGCACACGCTGCCAGAGCTGCGTGGCGCCGGCCTGGCGGTAGTTGTGGTGCGGGCGTTGATGGTACGCGTGCGGCGGTGGCTGCTGCATCCACCCACCCCGCCGCGCGAGCCCGCCACCCGCCACCCATACTCCTACATCCCACGACCTGCCGCCGCCGCCGCTGTCGCAGCAGCGCTGGCGGCCAATGACACCGATGCCGTGTACGTGCCACACTGCCACATCCGCATTGGCAACACCACGTCAGAGGCCGTGTTCCGCAAGCTCGGCTTTGTGCCTGTCAACGCGCTGTCGTGGGTAATCTCCGCCTCCGCTGCCGTCGGCCTCCGCCCTCGTCCGCTGCGCACCGCGGTTGCCAGCGAGGCGGACGATGTGGTCGACCTGCTGGCGGGCGCGCTTGACGGCGCCACCGCCGCCGCCGCACGGGAGTACGTGGCAGGCCTGCTGGCGGACGGCGCCGGCACAGTGTTTGTGGCATACGCGCTCCGTGGCGCGGTGTGGCCCGCGCCCGAGCCGGACGCCCCACACACGGTTGCCGACTACCGCGCCGCCGACGGCCGTAACCTCCCTGTGGGCGCGCCGTGGGGGTACCCAGGCGCCTTGTGCTACGGTGATGGGGCGCTGCTAGCACCGGCGGATGAGTCCGACACCCTTGCCAGCGTTATTGTCCTGCGTCGTACGGGCGCCACTAGCGTCGGGCTGGCGGCGCTGGTTGTGGCGCCCGCACTGCGCCACACCGGCATTGGCCACCGCATGGTGGATTGGGCAGCTGCCACCGTCGCACACCCTGCCACCGGCGCGACATCCCTTACCGCCTGCCTGCCGCCCTCGGCACCCGCATTCTTACACGAAGCCTGCCTGTTGTATGGCTTCATCCCCACGCCGCCCGATGCCGCCGCCACCACGCCGCCGTGCCCTGGCGCGCCCGCCTGCCTCAGTGCCCGCCTAGCGGGTGTTGCCACCTGCCCCCCGTCCGCCACCCTCAGCCTGGTTGTTGGGCACATGCATTGAAATTGAATTCGTTGGGGCATCGCTACTGCGCGGCGGCGGCGGCGCGCGCGCGTGCCGCCGCGAAGTAGATGGGGCTGGGGGACGCGTAAGTGGGCAGGGCGGCGCGCACCTCCTCGTAGTGCGTCACGCCCACGACAAAGCGCACCGCGGCGGCAGTGGGCGCGGCGGCCAGGCGCGCAGGCAGGTCCACGCCGGCAGCCGCCAGCAGCGGCACCAAGTCGTCGTACGTGACGGCGCCCACGGAGCCGGTGAGGGCAGCGATGCCCTGCACCACGACCGCCGCGTTGGTGGCTGACAGCGGCACCGACAGCACGGCGTCGGCCGGCACAGCAGGCGGCACGGCAGCAACCGCGGCAGCGGCGGCGGCAGCGGCAGCGGCGTCGATGCCGCTACCCTCGTCGCCACCCGCCGCGGCACCGCCGCCCTCCGCCGCCGCACCGCCACCACTGTCGTCACTCTCATCGGCGTCGCCGCCCTTGGCGGGAGTGGCAGCAGCAACCTCTGCAGCGGCGGCGGCGGCAGCGGCGGCGGCGGCGGCGGGCGGCGCGGTAACCAGCGACACGAGCGCGCGGCGGAGGGGCGCGCCGGGCAGCATGTGGGCGCGGTACCACGCCACCACCTGCGCCTGCGTCACGGAGGTGAGGAAGGCGGTGAGGGCGGCGGTGCGCGGGAAGTCGTAGGTGCCGGAGGTGACCTCGTGGAACAGGCCGCCCGCCAGGCCCGCCAGCGTCTTGTCCGACTCGTTGATGGAGGACAGCACCGCCTGCACGTTGCGCCGGAACTTGTCCGCCGGCATGGCCGCCAGGCGGGCGTCAAAGGCGGTGAGGAAGGCGTCGGTGCGCGCCGCCAGCTCGTCGGCGTCCACCTTGTTGGACTGCACCACAAAGTTGATGCCCTGCACGCCGCCGTCCGCGTAGCTGCGCGCCGCCACAATGTAGCCCAGCGCCTGCTTGGTGCGCAGGCTGTCAAAGTACGGCTCCGACAGCAGGTGCGCCACCAGCGCCATGGTGCCCGCCACCGCGCCCGCCGTGGCACCCACGCCCACGGGGCCCGTCTGCACCGAGTACACCATGGCGGCGTTGGTGTCGTCCGCGTTGCGGCTGGCCTGCGTGACGCCCCAGTCAAACGACAGCGGCGTGGCGGGGCGGCCGGGCGGCGTCACTGCCACCGGCGGCGGCAGCACGGTGATGCGCGGGTACACGTGCCGGCTGCGCGGCGACGGCGTCATGCCGGCGGCCGCCAGCGGCGCCAGCACACCGTCCACCAGGGCGCCCGCCTCGGCTGCCGTCACGTTGCCCGCCACCACGGCGCGCAGGTAGCCGGCGCCCAGCAACACGCTGCGCCACGCCAGCAGGTCCGCCAGCGTGACGCCGCGCAGCGCCGCAATCTTGTCGTCGTTGTGCCACCGCGGCGCAAAGGTGGCCATGGAGGCGCCGTACATGGCGTGCTGCGCGGGCGCCTCCTTGTCAAAGCTGGCGTACGCGCGCGCCTGCGCGTCCAGCTGCAGCGCGAAGGCGGTGGGCGTGATGTCCAGCGCCGCCAGGCGCGCCGCGATCTTGGCAGCCAGCACCGGCAGCTTGTGCGAGAAGCCGGCGACGCGCAGGCTGAGGCCCTGCACGCAGGTGGACAGGGAGTAGCGCAGCTCCGCCAGCGAGGCGGCGTACGCAAACTCGGTGAGCGCCTGGTTGGCGATGCGCACCAGCAGGTCGGACAGCACAAAGGCGCGCGGGGAAGCGTAGGCGGCGGGCAGCTCCAGCTCGGCGGAGAAAGAGGTCTTGGGCACGCCAAACGTGTCATCCAGGTGCCACCACACCTGCGCCACCTCGTCGTCGCGCAGCAGGGCGGGCGTCACGTCGCGGCGCGGCGGGATGTGCGCCATGAGGGGTGACGCGGCGGCGGCGGCGGCGGCAGCGGCGGCGGCAGCAGCCGCAGACGGCAGGGTGGGGCGCGGGTGGCCTGCCTCCTCTGCCGCGGCAGCTGCCGCCAGGTCAGGCTGGCGCAGCGCAAAGTCGGTGGCAATGAACTCGTTGGGCGCGGGCAGCAGGAGGGCGGGCGTCAACGCAGCCGCCCATGCCGCCGCGTCGCTGCCGTCATCCGCCAGGTGCGGGTGGGACGCCGGCGCGGTGGGATCCACCAGCGCCGGCAGGTCGGACGCCGTCTTGCAGCCGCGCGCGGCCGTGAGGTCGGCGTACGCGGCGGCAGCGGCGGCGGCACGCGCGATGGCAGCGGGCGGCAGCGCCTCCTCGTCGTACTTGGTGCCGTACCACTCCTCCGTGCGCGTGCACCGCGGCGCCAGCTCCTTGGCGGTCAGCACGCAGCGCGAGTTCTCAGGCGTGAAGCGGGCCAGCAGCGCCGTCACCTCCTCCGGCGCCCACTCCCACACCAGCGACCCGCCGCAGCGCGCCAGCTCGGGCGGGTAGATGTGCAGGTCGCGCGCGAGGGCGGTGACGGCGGAGTAGGGGCGCGCCTTGTTCTGGAACCGGAACGCCGCCGCCTGCTGCGCCGCCGTCTCCTCAAACACCCACGCCTGCGGCCCCGCCGCGCGCAGCATGCCGACGTACGCGTACACGGCGGCGGCGACGTCGTCCACGCGCTCCATGCCGGTGGGCGACAGGTCAATGTTGACGGAGAAGGTGGCAAAGCCGGACGTCGTCTCCGGCCCCGAGTACAGCCCGGTGGCCCACCCCGCCGCCTTCAGGTGCTCCAGCAGGGAGCCGGGGCCCTCGTGCCCCAGCAGGTGGCTCAGGTACGACGCCGCCTTGGTGCGGTACCGGCTCTGCTGCTCCGGCAGCGCCCATGACACGCTCCACGACCGCGCGTCCTTCACGGGTACCACGTAGTGCGTGATCCCGGAGCGGCCGTCGTGCGGGTGGCCGGGCGGCACCACCGGCGCGCTGCCGTTGTTGGTCACCTCGGCGAACCGCGCCGTCACCCAGCCCGCCAGCGTGTCCACGTCCTGCCGCCCCAGCACGCACAGCGCCATGCGGCCGGCGGAGTAGTGCGCGGTGTAGAAGGCGAGGAGGCGGGCGCGCACGTCAATGCCGGCCGCTGCCGGGATGTCGCGCAGCGTGCGGCTGTCGCCGGTGCCAAACTTGGCGTACGGGTGCCCCGCCGCCGACGTGCTCTTGTCCAGCTGGTACGCCCGCCACATGTCGCTCTGCAGGTTCTTGGCGTGCTCCGCGTCCACCGCCTTCAGCTCGCGCGCCGTGGAGCCCTCCGCCATGGTGGGCGCAATGAAGAAGCGCGCAAAGCGGTCCAGCGCGCCCTCCAGCGCCGCCGGCGCCACCTCAAACTGGTAGTTCGTCTCCTCCGCCGCGGTGTACGCGTTGGAGTAGCCGCCGTGGTCGGACAGGAAGTCAGAGTAGTCATTCTCGCCCGGGTACCGGTCGTTGCCCAAGAACAGCATGTGCTCCAGGAAGTGCGCCAGGCCCGGCAGCTCCGGCGGGTCGTCAAAGCTGCCCACCGCCACGCTCAGCGCCGCCGCCGCCTTGTCCGAGGCCGGGTCCGACACCACCACGGCGCGCAGGCCATTGGGCAGCGTAAAGTACTTGTACGCGCGGTCGTCGGTGCGCGGCACCAGCAGCACGTCGCTCTTCTTCACCGCCACCTCGTTGTGCGCCATGGTTGTTGGGCGTGGGGGGTGGGGGGGGGGGGGGGGGGGGGGGGGGGGGGGGGGAAGAACTATCTATGATATCTAGGAGGAAAAGACGCTCTAGCACCGGCAGCGGGTGGCAGGCTAACACTCCAGCAGCACCAGCGAATGCAGCAGTGCGATACAGCCGATTTTGATCCAGTACTGGGTCAGCAGCACCTGTTGCAGGTTTTGGGTGCAGGTTGTGGGTGCAGGTTTTGAATGCGGCGGCCAGAGGGACCCCGCAGAACGGTCGCTATCCACACCTTTTCAATGCAATGCCGTCAGATTAATACGCTTCGTCACGCCACATTCACATCAACCCATACCCCTTGCCCTATTCGCATCAAATTTACGCCGTTTGCTCGCCCCCTGCGCAATAT
>ERZ778022.5559-NODE-5559-length-10177-cov-5.459593_pt1 | contig 10177 bp, 1 predicted proteins | sample MGYA00375752_ERZ778022 | MGnify/ENA primary metagenome ERZ778022 (study PRJEB29350, sample SAMN05389826) | bioreactor metagenome | isolation source: Thiocyanate bioreactor | place: South Africa: University of Cape Town | collected 2014-04-04 ...
GGGGGGTTGGGGGGGGGGCGGGGGGGGGGCGGTGTGGTACTACAATGCTCAAGTGCGTCTGTCAACCACAACACATACCATATTGCGCTGTTAATGCTTATGGCGAGTTGGTGGCCACCGACTTGGCCGCCTACCGCTGCCGGTAGCTGTCAGCGCCTCCATGGTGACGGTGCAAAGCCAGCACTGCGGCGCCCCATTCCATGCATGGTGACGCAGCCGCCGACGGCGCTGACCACAACACTTCAGCACACCATTGCAAGTGCGCACCACTCTAAACCGCTCACGCTTGCGCCGTGTCTGCGGGGCGTGCAGGTGGCGCGTGGGGGTGGTGTTGGATGTGCCGCGCAGGCGCGTGCCCGCCGCAGGCTGCGGGCGCGGCGCAACACACAAAAATAAGAACAAATTCTCACAAAACGGCACCCGCATACCGTATATCCCAGCATAAATACCGATGGGCCACGGATAGCTGCAGGAATTGTGGGTGTTCACCGCGCGAATCAAAAATTGGCACCAGCGGGGCGGCACGCTGGCGTCGAGTGTGGAGGAGGGGAGGGAAGAGGAGGCTGTTTGACACCAAATACAGAGCGGCACACGTCCTTCCCAGACCTAAAAAGTAGGGCAGCCAGTATATCTACATACATGCATATGGGGTGTGCGGCATCATGTGCGTGGCGCACTTAAGTCGCGCGAACCAGCCAAACGCGGTTTGGGCGCAGACATGTCTGACGATCCCTGTGTGACCGCCGCGTCCGAGTCACTCTCCACGCCAGCCTCGCCAATCCACCATACAAATATTAGCAGAACCGCAATTTACACAGTAAATAACGCTTTCTACGTATGACCCTGTGGCAGGTTATTGAGATGTCCACCAGAATGAGTTGATAAATGCCATTGCTATTGAGATAATTTGGTGACAAGGCGACGCCGCTGCGGTGGCTAGCGCTGCACTGGATCCGCACCGCAGCTGCACCTCCAACCCCACCCCCCCCCCCCTGACAGGAAGCCTGGCAGCCTGGGTGACCAAACAAGTGGCGGGCGCATGATGCGTGCTGTGTGACAGCGACACTGTGGCCGGTGGGCAGCGGTGCTGTTTGCCGCTTGTGGTGCTGCACAACGTCGCGGTCTGGCTGGACGGCAACGTTGGAATACAGCGAGCGGAGGCAAGTGCGGCGCGCTGGCAGTCAACCCCTATCTACACTGCGACTGGCTGCGTAATGGAGCAGTGTCAGCACACAGGGAGGTCGCGGCGCTGCGGTGTTGGTGCTGCATGCGGCGGGTTGGCGCCTAGGAGACTAGGTGACTCGGTCCGCGGCGCGTGCGGCACACGGTAGCAAGGCAACAGCAGCAGTTGACGGGTGGCGCCACCCCGCTGCCACAGCCACGGCACCTGGTATCCCTGGATACAGTGGTCGCCAACACCGGCGACCATCCCTGGTCCTGTGTGCTACTGCCTGTCGCCGCGCTGGCTACTCCTACACCTCGGTAGCATGGTGGCAGGTCTAGCTCCCACGACGCTGCGCTGGCCAGCAGCGTCACACTGTCGCTGGAGCACACGCATGACAGCTCAGCCGTCTCGCGGCTGCCACGGAGGCAACACTTGCACGGACCGCTGCTTGCTCCTGTGATGCAGCGTGCTGGTGTACGTGCACGCATGGCGTCTGGCGGCTGCCGCCACTACCGGTACCGGTATGCTGCCGGACCCGCCGCAGCTATGGCGACGTGCATGGCCGCGCTGGGTGGAAGCGTCGGCTGCACTGCGGCCACCGCCGAACCGATGGTAGTGTTCTGCCGCAGTCCAGTTTACGCTGACGCTACGAGCTGCAGCCACGGCACTTGTGGAAGCAGCGATCGTGACAGTGGAGCTGGAATGTAGGCGCAAGCGGCAGACGCGTCATACCGGTACGGCCTCAACGCCGGACGCCGGTGGCTGCAACGTCGGTGACGGCGACGGCAGCGACGACGACTGCAGGTACAGTGTTGCTGGAGGCAGCGGCGATCGCAGCAACAGCGGCGGCGCCTGTAGCATCGTCAGTGGCAGTGCCAGCAATATCAACTCCGGCAGGGCGATGGGGGTGCCCAAGCGAGGGTGGCAGCGACGGTGCGACGCCAGGGGCAGCGCAATCGACGGTGTTGCCATCAAAGGTAGCAGAGACCACGGCGACGTCTCTGATGGCAACATAACACCCACCGCCGCTGCCGAGTGCAGCAGTCGCATACGCTTTTGCCGGTGTGCTGCTGCTCCTGCCGTTGCTGTGCCGTGCAAGGCGTACAGTGCGGTGGCCTGCAGAGGCACGGTGCCGTGCTACGCCCTGCCCGTCACCTCCCACCCGCCGTTTGGAGCTGCCGCTGCGCGCTGGGTGCTTCTGTAGCGTGCACCACTCTGCGCCACCGCCGTGCAGCCCTGCGCAGCCCTGCCCGCCACCGCCCGGCACCGCCGCCGCCGCCCCAGCGGCACCATCTGAAGCTCTCTGAACTGCAAGACCGACGCTAGTATTACATTGGTTCACAACAGCTTAAATGCGTTTACTGCCGGCGCACGTGTAAACCTACTAGTTTAACACCCATCTAAACCAATCTGGCACTCGCCGGGCGCAGTTTACTATGGTGCAGAGGAGGTTCAGAGTCTTCAGATGAGTTCAAAACAGGGCCGCCGCCCTTCTGAACCTGGCCGCCAAAAACCTGACGAACAGACTCTGGCAACTACATGCGGCGTGGACACACGCGCGACGCTAGCGCAGGCATTATTGTACATCCAGCAGTAGTCTGGCAGCATAGACCGCGGGTTGCAGTTACCCTCTGATGCTGTGTCCCCTCCACCGGTACTCGACTCGTAGCAGCAGCATCGCTGCCACGTGGTTGACACTGGTTGTCGTGACCGTGCCGCCAATGATTTTTTTCCAACGAGGCACATAGTAGAAATTGGGGGTATACCATTTCTATACAACAACGCATTATTCAACATTACACGCAGCGGGAGTGGACTTTAAATATTATTTTGAGGCGCGAACCGGTGGTCGGTAAATCAGTAAAAATCGGTGGCCCTCACAACAATATGGCGGCGATGGCGGGCACCAAGCGGCCGTTCGCGGCCATGACAACAACGGCGGCGAGTAGTGCGGCATCGAGTGGTGGCGGTAGCAGTGGTAGTACACCCGGGCGCGACGCGTTTGCGCTCATGCCGGTGCCGCCAAGCGTGGCGGAGGGGGTGCGGGAGGCGGTGCTGGCGCTCGTGTTCCCGCCGGGGACGCCGCGGCCGCGGCGCGACTTTAAGGGCGCGCGACCAGAGCTGCCGGGGCCGCAGCCGGCTGCGCTGACGGGGCGCAGCCTGCGGCAGGTGGAGGCGGCGGACTACTGGGTGTGTGAGAAGACGGACGGCGAGCGTGCCATGCTGCTGCTGGTGGCGGAGGGCACGCCGGCGCCCGCGCCGCCGGGTGGCTACCTAATAAATCGCGCGTTTGAGGTGCATACCTGGCCACGCGCGCCGGAGTACGCGGCGGCGTGTGCCGCCGGCGGACCCACGCTGGCAGATGGTGAGCTGCTGCTGCGGACGGATGACGGCGGCAGCGGGGCAGGCAACGCAGTGTACATGGCGTTTGACATGCTGGCAGCCAACGGCGCGGCAGTGGGCGGTGCTCCCCTCAGTGTGCGCCTGGCTGCCATTGGCACGCAGCTGCGCGCGCCGTTCCGCGATCTTGACGCCGCAGCGGGGGCACGCGGCGCGCCGCGCCTGCCACTGTTTATTGGCGCCAAACATTTTGTGCGCAAGGCGGCGCTGCGCACCGTGTTTGATTGCATTACTGAGAACCCGGGCGCCGCGCCCGCTGGCGGCGGGTCGTCAGAGGGGCCGTACCGGGTGGCGCCGCTGGAGAGCGCAATGGGGGCGGGCGGCGCGGCGGCGAGCCACCGCGTGTATCGCAACGGCTACCGCATTAATGGCACGGACGGCCTGCTGTTCACGCCAGAGCGCGCGTCCTACGTGGACCTGTTTAACCCCGCCGCCTCCGCCACGCCGCTGCTGAAGTGGAAGTACGTGGACGCCAACACGGTGGACTACGCGCTGTACCGCTCCGACCTGTCGGCGGCTGACACCGCACCCACCATCCCCGGCTGCCGCGGTGACACACTACTATTACTACCGCTGTGGACGTCGGCGGGGCCGTCCGTGGGCCTTGATGCGTTTGCTGACATCAGGGTGGCGGAGGTGGCGCTGTCACCCTCCACCGCTGCCGCCTACGCTGCCCTGCTAGACCGTCTGGGTCGGTCAGAGGTTATCGTGGAGTGCGCCTACGACACTACCCTGTCGGCGTGGAGTGTGGAGCGCGTGCGCGACCGCAAGACGCGTCCTAACGCGCTCACCACCGTGTTTCACACCATGGAGGTGTTGGCAGAGCGCCTCGCCCCCACCGACTTGCTTACTCGTCTCACCGCGCCGCCACCAGCCGCCGCCGCCGGTGGTGGTGCCGTGGCCGGTCGGTGAACCCCCGCCTAGGCGTTTGAATGCAATAATAATGCTATACACTGTCATTCAATTAATTTGTTGTGTTAGTCATCCAGCTGGCACAGGAGCGCGGTGCCGCGCTTCACCCAGTGCGCCGCCGTGTAACCGGCGCCTACCGGCAGCTGCACGTGCATGACCAGGTTGGTGGAGTGGCCGGTGGTGGACAGCGTGCCCGCACGCTCGCTGGTCTTGTACACCGGGCAGTCGTACTCGGCGGCGGCAGCGGCGCCGTGGGCGGGCGCGGCGGCGCCGTCGGCGGGCGCGTGCTTGGGCAGCAGGTGCAGAATGGGCAGGACGCTAAACAGCTGGCGCGGGCGTGCCTCCGTCAGGCCACTGGTGGCGTCGTCCCACGACGCGCCCTGCATGAACAGGCCGCGCACCAGCGCGCCCTCCACTGCTGGCGCGCTGCCGGCCTCCACGTCGGCAACCTCGCGCGACGGCAGCACGCGGAACGACATGACAAGCTCGTCGATGGGCAGGCGGCGCGCGCGCGCCACGTTCTGCCGAATGCCCGTCAGGAAGCTCTGCGTGAAGAAGAAGCCGGAGATCCAAAACACGGTGGGCACGCCGCCCTCAATCCACGCTGACAGGAACGCCACACGCTCCGCCAGGTCCGCCGTCCAGGACGCCAGCGGCTTGACGGAGGGGTACGACACCGCCTTCCACGCCGCCGGCACGCGCCCCTGCACTACCGCGCTGGCCACCGCCTCCAGCTCCGCAGACATGACAGTGATGCCCTGCACCGCCTTCACCACCTGGTCCAGCGTAAATGACACCGTCGTCAGCACGCCGTTGTACCGCATGCACTCCTGCACCAGCACCGAGTTCAGTGACTGCTCGTACGACACGGGGAACGCCACCGACACGCGGTCCACGTCGAAGGGCGCGGGCACGAGGGCCAGCACACTGCGCGCCGCCTCCAGCAGCTTGACGTCCGCGTCGTTCACCGCCGCCGGCGCAGGTGCAGGTGCTGGGGCGGGTGCCGCTGGGGGCGCTGGCCAAGGTACCGGCGGGGGGGGAGGTGCTGCCGCCGCTCCAGCATCGTGCTGTGCGGGAGGAGCCACGGATGGGTTGCGGCGCCGCCCGCCGCGCTGCCCGCCGCCGCCTGCATTATTGTTGGCGCCACCACGGCCGCCACGACCGGCGGGTTGTGCCACCGGCGCCGGCGCGTTGGCTGCCGCCCACACGAGCGACGGGCCCATGATAGTCAGCCCGGTGGACAACAGCGCCGCAGACTCTGCCACCGCCACCGTGATCTCTGCGTTGGGGTGCAGACCAAATGCCTGCGGCGCGTCCACGCCGGGCAGCGCGCCGATGGCTGCCAGGTGCGCCTGCAGGCTGCCAGCAGATGCGGGCGGCAGGCAGTAGCCAGCGGACGCCGCAGTGATGGTGTCGCCCGCGTTCACTGCCAGCAGGCGCGGCGCGTACACGTCCGCCAGCAGCGTGGACAGCAGGCGGCGGTCCAGGTCGTCCGTCACGCGGCCGCCGTAGTTGCACTCGCCCGTGAGGTACTGCAGCGCGTCCCACGGCACGCCGTCGCCCGCCGCCGTCACGATGGCGCGCAGCTGGTCCATGGAGATGCGGAAGTCAGAGTCGGCGTAGTCGTACCGGATGACCCACCCCTGCGGCCCGTACCGGCGGCGCTCACACACGAGGGCGTGGAAGAAGGCGAGGCCAAACAGGAGGCGGTGGAGCGGCGCGTCGGTTACCACGCCCGCCTCGCCGCCGCCGCTGAACCACGACGCGTCCACGCCGTTGTACGCGGCCGTCATGCCCGCCCGCACGCCCTTTGGCAGCTCCAGCGTCATCTTCACGCCGTTTTGCAGCACCGACACGGGGAACGTGGCGGCGGGCATGGAGGTGAGCCACAGGCGGAAGGAGTCGTGCACGCTGCCGGGCCGCAGGTCCTCCACAATGCGCTCCAGCGTGGGCATCCAGGACGGCGCCAGGTGGCAGTTTTGCAGGCACACCCACCCACCCACCGGCATGGCCTCGTTCAGGATGCGCTCCGCCACAGGCCCTTGCCCCTGCCCCAGCGACACTGACGTCAGCTTGCAGGGGCCCATGCCGGCGCCTGCCCCGCCGCCGCCGCCGCCAGCACCCGCGGAACGCGACGGTGGTGCGCGGCCACCGCCTGCGGCTGCCGCCGCCGCCTCTGACAGCTTGGTGAGGTCCGCCATGGGGTCGGTGCCTGCCGACAGGATGAACACCAGCGGCGTGCAGGCGTCCGCGTCATCGTAGCAGCGGCGCAGATCAAACGCTGGCTTGGCAGCAAAGGCGGGCCCCATCTCACGGCACACGACGTCCGACAGGGCGGCCGCCACCTTGTCTGGCCGCATCGCGCGCACTACCAGCAGGCGGCGGAAGGGGGAGGCGTCAGGCAGCAGCGGCTCCAGCGTGCCCAGCGGGTCGTCGGCGGTGGCAAGTGCTGCCCACGCGCCCGGCGCGGTGCGGATGGCGTCGGTCAGGCCCTCCATGCCTGGCAGCGACGCCACCTCCAGCACCTCCACCCACGCGCGCTCGCTCAGCCACGCAAACGTCGACGACGCGCCGCCGGCGCCGGCGCCAGGGTGTGGCACCGCCGGCGCCAGCGCGGTGGCGCCCTGCAGCAGCAGCAGCGCCTCCCGCGGCGCCAGGCGGCCGTCGCCCAGCATGATGCGCAGCGCCATCATGGCGGAGAACAAGCTGCGGTGCGCCTCAAACAGGCTGCGGCACACGTTCTCGTACAGCAGCAGGGACAGCGTGTCCAGCAGCGCCGCCACGCGCTTGTCCGCCGACTCAGCCTTGGGCGCCTTGTCCACCGCCAGGCTGAACATGCGCGTGTACCACTGCAGCGAGAACTGGTACATGGGGTCCACCGCCGCCAGGTCGGCGATGGTGAAGAACAAGATGGCGCCGCGCGTGGCGACGGGCGCGTAGCCGGCGCGCACGGCGCTGATCTTGGCCTGCGTACGCTCCGCCGCCTCCACCTGCCGTGAGATGGCGGCGGACGCGGTGTTGGACTCGGACAGCGTGCGGATGAGGACGTCGTCGTTCAGGATGTCGCCCGACGCCGCCGCCAGCAGGCCCAGGATGCGATCCTCAATCTCCTTCAGCTGCCGCTTGTTGTCGGCGTCCGACAGGATGAGGCGCTCGCGCTGCTCCTCCAGCTCCGGCCGCTCCAGGCGCGCCGTCAGGCCCAGCAGCTGGTCGGTGAGGCCCTCCATGGTGGCCATGAAGTTCAGCAGGTTGACGCGCACGCACACCTCGGGGCTGTAGTGCGGGTTGGGCAGCACGGTGGTCATGAACAGGCGGAAGGCGGGGTGCACCTCCACCACGCTGTCACCTAGCTTCACCAGCAGCGCGGCGCCCGACTTGGTGTACGCGCGCTGCAGCAGCGGGTCCAGCACCGGGTCCAGGCTCTCGCCCACGTTCTCCAGCAGCACCGGCGACCCAAATTGCACCGCGTTCTCAATGGTGCGCAGGAACCCCGTCTGGTTCTGCCGCACCACCTTCAGGCCGCCGCCGCCGCCGCCGCCAGTACCCGCCTCCAGGTTGCGCACCCACCGGTTGGCTTGCCGCTGCGGGTCAATGGCCAGCGGCCACCGCTTGGACTTGTATACCGCGATGGCGTTCTCAATGGACAGCACGTCGTTGGGCAGCTTGGCGGCGGTCCAGGCGCGGATGGTGACGGCGTCACCCAGGCAGGACGCCAGCGTAAAGTCGGGCGACACCGCAATGCCCGCCGCCTCCACACGGCTGCGCCACCCGCCCAGCGCCTCCGCGCGGTACGCGCCCGGGAACGCGCCCAGGTACGCAATCTGCCCCGCTGCCAGCAAGATGTCACCCAGCACGCGCACGCTGGACGCCGTCAGCGCCTCCACCGATGCCTGCCACCGCGTCTTCTCGCTACCCAGGCCGCCCACCAGCAGCTGCGCACGCTCTAGCCGCGTGGCGCAGTCCGCCACCTCCGCCGCCAGCGACTCCTTCCGCGCCGTCGCGGTCGCTAGCTCTGCCTGCAGCGCGCCCAGCTTGGCACGCAGCTCTGCCAGCTCCGCTTGCTTGGACGCCAGCGCGCCCTGCGCCTCTGCCAGCGTGGCAGAGGCGGCGGCAAGCGCCGCACGCTTGGGCGCCACGATCTTCACCACGCGGTCGTACGACACGATGGCGTGTACCCACTTGGCGAGGCCGCCCGCCGCCACGCTGGCGCTGCGGATGGTTTCCACCGCAAAGTCGGGCCGCTCCACGTACGGCGTGATCTTGGTGATGGTGGCAGCGGGGATGTCGTCCGCCGCAAAGTTCTTCAGCCGCTCCACCAGGCGCGGGTCGCCCAGCAGCTCCTTCTGCGCCACCTCCCAGTAGTCGTTTATCTTTGGCCCGCCTTCCGGCGGCGTCACTTTCTTGGGCGGCAGGCCGAACATGATGGCCACCGCCTCCATGGTGATGCGCACGCCATCCGGCGGCTTCTTCAGCGTCTTCACCTCCACGATATCCGCCTTGCTCAGCGCCGCCACCGCCGCCACCGCCGACTGCAGCACCGGCACCGCCTCTGCCAGCTGCGCCTCGCAGTCGTCCTTCATGGCCTTTGCCTCCGCTGCCTGCGCGCTGCACACCGCCTCCTCTGCCGCCACCACCACCGCCTTCGCCTCCACCTCGCCGCTCACCACCTCAATGCGCTGAATCATGGCGGTCGTCTCGCCGGACGCCACCACCAGCTTGGGTTGCAGCTCCGTCAGCTCCACCTGCATGGTGGACACGGTGGCCTCCGTCGCCTGCAGCTTGGCGATGCCGTTGGCGTACCGCGCGTGCGCCGTGGTGACGGCGGAGCGGCGCGCGTCAAACAGCGTGATGAAGGTGGCCAGCAGCTCCAGGTAGGAGGCGGGTGTGACGTAGTAGCGGCGGCGCGCCTCGCGCAGGAACTTGGCGGACAGCGCCGCCATGGACTCCTGCATCGCCACGCACGTGTCGATGGCGCCCGCCCGCAGGTGCTCAAACTCGCCCAGCGTGACGGGCTCCAGCAGGTGCGCCGCCACGCCGCGCAGCGTCTCGGCGGGCCACGGGTGGAACCAGTCGATGGCGGCGCAGTTGACGAGGGAGGGGAACATGCGCAAGCGGCGGCGGAACGCCTCGCCCACCGGGCTCATGCACAGCACAATGTGCAGGTTGGCGCGCACGCGTGCCGCAAACAGCGCCAGCGCGTCGTTGGGCGACACGACGCCCAGCCCCGCCTTCCGCGCCACAATCTGCATGTCGCCCACCAGCGCCGCCTTCTCGTCGGGCGGGAACAGTCCGGGCGCCTCGCCCTTGTTCAGGATGTTGTTCACGTCCTCCAGGAAGCTCTCCTTCACGATCTGCGTGTCCGCCAGCATGAAAACAAGCGGCTTGCCGTCGCGCCCCGCGCGCAGCAGCATGCGCTTCAGGTCCTCCTGCCAGTCCGCCGTGCCGTACGACTTGGACAGCTCGATGGTGTCCAGCGTGTACCCCACCACGTGCGCCGCCAGCGTGCACAGCGACTTGCGCCCGCTGCCGCCCGCGCCCACCAGCAGCGCGTTGCCCTGCGGCGACAGCAGCAGCCGCGTCACGCGCGCCACGTGCTCCACCGCGTCCCGCGACAGCACCAGGTGCAGGGGCTGCTTCGCCGTCGCATTGTAATCACCCAGCGCCATCACCGCGTTCTCCACCAGCTGTGCAGGGGGGAGG
>ERZ778022.5561-NODE-5561-length-10176-cov-5.226657_pt1 | contig 10176 bp, 3 predicted proteins | sample MGYA00375752_ERZ778022 | MGnify/ENA primary metagenome ERZ778022 (study PRJEB29350, sample SAMN05389826) | bioreactor metagenome | isolation source: Thiocyanate bioreactor | place: South Africa: University of Cape Town | collected 2014-04-04 ...
GCAGAGGCGCGCGAGGCGGAGGAGAGGCGTGGGCTGGAGGCCGCGGAGGCGCGCGCGGCGGAGGAGAGGCGTGGGCGGGAGGCCGCGGCGGTACGCGCGGCGGAGGCATGGCGTGCGTTGGAGGCCGCGGAGGCACGCGCGGAGTGGCACCTTCGGGAGGTCCTTGAGGAGCGGCGTGAGCGGGAGGCGGCGCACGTACGCGCGGCGGAGGAGCGGCGTGGGCGGGAGGCCGCCGACGCACAGTAGGAGCGGCGTGCGTAAACGGGAGGCTGCTGCTGCCTGCCGCCTTGCGCTGACAACCCCCGTCACTGCAGTAGTACTACCGCCCCGGCGCTGGCGCGCCTGCCACCGCGGCTGCCACTGCGGCCGCCACTGCGGCTGCGGTGGTGCCGTAACTTAGTGACGTGTTGAATTCCGCTTCCGATATCATTGGTGTCACCAACGCCCACCTGCAAATTGCGGCTGCCAGCGGCACCTGCCACCCAGGGCTCCAGTGCCGCCGCCCAGTGGCAGTGGTACTGCTGCCACCGCCACCGCGCGGTCGGATGCACGACCGCCTCCTCGCTGCGTCTGCACCGCCGCCCGGCGCCGCCGTACGTGGTGGCGCATACTATGGCGCCACAGGTGCTTGCCGTTGCGCGCCGCACGCACCGCCATGCCCTCCAGCTCCGCAAGGCCGCGGCTGGCCGTCACCAGCGTCGCACACGCGTCACCATTGGCTGCCACGCTGCCTGCCGCCACTTCTTGCTGCGAACTGCCTGCGCCTCTGCCGCCGCCTCGCCTGCCCGCCACGCCCGCCAGCAGCAGCGCGGCCGCCAGCGCCTTGGACGGCCCTGCCGCTGACGCCGCCACCTCCTCCACCACGCCCACTCGCATCCACATGGCAGCCATGTTGCGCCACCCATGGTTGCCAGCCACGTCGTCACGGCGTCACCCAAGCTGCCCACGCAGCCGCCCGTCGCCGCCTCCGCCAGTCGCCACAGCTCCGCCACCATCCGCCAGCTGCCGTCGGCTGCCCCGCCGCCTCGTCTCCGCTGCCGTGACGTGGCACTCCGTGCGTGCCGACGCCAGCATCGCCTGCCGCACTGCGCGCGCCAAGACGGCGTCCTTGGCGCCCAGCGCGGCGGCGGTGGGCCACCACGCCTCCTCCGCAACACGCAACACCGCCGCCTACTCCCTCGCCGCCACCCCAGCATCCGCCTCCAACCGCGCGATGCGCGCCAAACAAATTCAGCACATTCTCCGCCTCCCCTACCTCCGCGAGTGCTGCGCGCGCCTGCGCAGCCTCCCGTTCCCGCCTCGCCTCCGCTGCGTGTGCCTGCGCGGCCTCCCGTGCACGCTTCTCCTCCGCTCTGCGTGCCTCCGCCGCTTCCCGTTCGCGCTTCTCCTCCGCCCCTCGTGCCTGCGCCACCTCCTGTGCACGGCTCGCTGCCAACTCGCGCGCCTCGGCTGCCGCGGCGGTTGCTTTGGCGGCCGCCACGAGCGCCTTGAGGCCCACCCGTTCACGCCTCTCCGCTGCAGTTGCCTGCGCGGCCTCCCGTTCACGCTTCACTTCCGCTGCGCGCGCCTCGATGGCCTCCCGCTCACGCCGCCCCTCCTCCAGGCGTGCCTCCATGGCTGCTATGCGCGCCTCGGAAGCCGCCAGTGCGGCGATCAGCCCCTCCTTGGTGGTGGGGGCGGCCGCCAGTTCGGCAGCCAGCTCTTCCAATGGTGTGGGGGCGGCCACCAGTTCAGCAGCCAGCTCCTCCACGGTGGTGGGTGGAGTAGTACGCTTCTGCCCAGCAACCGGCGGCTTGGCAGCTGCGCTGCTGCACACCGGTACGAAGCGAGCCGCCATTTGAGAGGGGTGAATTCACGACATTACAAGTTAGCAACACCAATGGTTTCAACACATCCCCGGGTGTAGCACACACGAAACCAATGGTAGTACCCCACTCCCACACGAATAAATGTCGCAAGTCGAGTGGATAGCAACTTGTATTTGTCCGAAGCACCCCTCTCGCCGCCTAGTCGCCCGTTTTTAAACCACTCAGTGGGTTACAACGACACGTATTAACCCACTGGGTGGGTTAAGCAACAAAGCACCCGTGTTGTTAAAGCACTCAGTGGGTTAACACAGCTATTATTAACCCACTGAGTGGGTTAAATAATTGGTGACTAGGGGACTAGAGGAGGTGGTATTTACAATGCTACACCACCATTTCTTTACGCCACACGCCCTGCATTGGAATATAGCTTCCTCCCACCAATTGTGGCGTTTGGGCACTGTATTGGTTCTGGTTAATTGATGCTACGATTTAATAATTAGTGGAACCTCGCCCCTCTCTCTCTCTCTACTAGTGGCCTCTCTCTACTCCTCTACTCTCTACTCACCTACAACTGCTCTTGTTGCCTACTACAACTACTGCTGGGCTACTGGTGCTGTTGGTGGTGGTGGTGCTGCTGCTGTGACTGCTGCTGTTGGTGACGCTGCTATTGGTGGTGGTGGTGCTGCTGGTTGTGGTGCTACTGCCGTCTCGCTGCCTCTCCACCTTGGATCCTTCCCACAGACCATCTTGCCCGCCACCACATTACCTCCTCACCGACCTCGCCCTCGCCGCCACCCTGCCTCGCCAAATGGAGCAGGCGCCGGCACCGCACCTGGCCGCCGTGCTGCCGCTGCACACCGCCTGGCCGCCACCACCGCCGCCGCCGCCACCAGCACGTCGGCCAGCCACCTCCCCTGCGCCGCCGCACCTGCCGTCCGCCACGCTTCAAGCGGTGGCGAGTGCGTATGCAGCCGCTGGACTCCCATCGCCACCGCTGCCGTCCCCACCATCACCACCATCGCCACGGTCGCCGCCATCAAACACGGCACCAAAGCAGGTGGCGGCAGTGGTAGCCGTGCGGCCCGCGCCGCCACGCCAGGTGCTGCAGGTGTGGCCCACGCCCGACGGCGCACGCCACCCGCTGTCACTCGCCACCGCGCCGGCTGACGAGGCGCTGTGCTACGTGCGATGGCGCGACGCGGCGGGTGACGACGACGACGCGCCGCCCAGCGACGACGTGGAGGCGTCGTGGGTGTGGGAGTCGCAGGTGGCGGCAGCACCCGGCGGGCCTGCCGCGCTGGCGCGCTTTGCCTCCAACCCGCCCCGCCCAGCCACCGTAGCCGCTGCCGCAACTCCTAGTAGTGGTACGCTGCCGGCAGTAGCGGCGGAGGGTATTAGTGATATGGCGGCGGCCGTCCTGGTGGTGCGCAGTGGCGAGGCGGCGGCAGCGGCGCTGGCAGGCGCGGCGGCGGGCAATGGCACGACGGTGGTGGACATCCGTCCCGCGCTGTCACAGCTGGCTGACCTGCCAGCACCAGCTGCTGCCGTTCGTGACACCCTGTGTGCCGCCGGTGGCGACCCCATTGTGCTGGTGAGCGTGTCGCTGCCGCTGGCAACCCCCACTGGTCCCACCACGGATATCCTCAGCGACGACGGTACCTGGGTGCACGACGGCAGGTCGCTGCCGACCGCGGTGGTTGCTGACTCTGCATGCGCAGCACCCCCATCGTTGCCGCCGGGCGCGCCTTCTGGTGCGCTGTTGCTGCCGCCGGCAGCAGCCACACGCTGCCGCGTCCTGGCCCCTGTCCGCCGTACCGTATGCGTGTGTGGCGCGTCCCTCCCTGCCAGCGGCGTGTGTGGTAATGCGGCGCACACGGCGGCAGTCGCATCAGCAACCGCCGCTGCGGGCCCAGTCTGGACAGACGCTGTCGCTTCCTCTGCATCCACCATTCATGTACGCGCCAGCCTATCAACGTCGCAGGTGGCGACGCTAGCAGCCGCGGGTGGCCGGCGTGCCGACGGCCCGACGGTCGTCGTCACGCCGACGGCGGCGGACGCATGGCGCCTGGTGGATGAGGTGCACGCGGCGTGGCCGGCTGCCGTCGCCGTTGCGGTCACGCGTTCGGTAGCATGGATTGGCGAGTGGGAGGCGTCGCATGCCTCCCACCGCGCGCCACGCGCCACCGTCATTGCCATCCCGGCCCACCTTGCCGCCCGCTGCGCTACTGAGCTGCCGCACCACCTGCACCCGGCGCGCCTGCTGGTGCTATGCCGCGGCGCAGTTACGGCTGACGGTGTGGCGGCAGCATGGCGTGCTGCGGGCTGGCACGGTACCGTCATCTCTCTGCCGCAGCCGACGCCGCTGCAGGATGCCGCCGCATATCAGCTGTCACAGCCGTCCAAGCCGCGCCTCACCGTGCTGCTCACGCCTGAGGAGGGCGATGCGGCGGCAGCAACCGCCAGCCGCCGCAGCGGCCCCCTGTTGTGCCTGGCAACCAGCGCCGACGGTGGCACCGCTGCCATGGAAGCCACGCTGGATGCGCTGATTGCGCCGCAGTCGTGGCGGGGTGGCAGCACCCCCGGCTCGCTCCCGCCGCACATGCCCACCGCCGCTGCTTGGCGCGCCGACATTGCTGCCGCGCAACAACAGCCGGCCACGCCTGCTCTGGCGGCCGCACTAGCTGCCCACTACGTAGAGGCGGTCACGCATGTCGCGCCCACCGTCGTCACGCTGCAGTCGGTGGACCTGGCAGTGGCGGACGGCGCCCGTGCCGTCGGTACCTTCCACCTCCCCTACACTGGCCGCCTCCGCCTCCGCCGCTGTGGCTCCGCCACCGTGATGGACCCGTCAGCGTCGTCCCTTGCGCAAGACATTGCCGCCGCCGGCCTGCTCCCCGCGGCCGGCCTGGAGCTGGCGGTGCCGCCATACACCATCGTTGCACCGTTTGAGGTGGGCTCTCCGCTGTACGACGAGCTGGCGCGCATGCGGGCTGCGGCATGTGAGGTGGAGGGCGGCGAGGTTGCATTTGGGTCGCCAGCTGTTGCACCGGCGCTGGTGCATGCGCCGGTACCACTGGTGGTATCAGCTGACGAGGCCGCCGCTGCACCCACTGGCAATGATGTGGATGACACGTGCGTTGCTGCCATTCGCGCGGCAGCGGGCCAAGCGCAGTCTGCATCAAGCACGCCGACCGTGACGGTGCTGTGCGGCACCGCGGAGGTGGCAGCCAAGCTGCCGGGGTGGCTGGCGCACGCCGGCTGGAGCCGGAGTGGGCAAGACACGTGGGTTTCGCCCGCCGCACCCGAGGATGACGTCCTTGCCTTGCCGTCCTGCACCCTACTGCGTACCACCACCCTGGCGGTACTCGCCGTTGCCACACGGCCGGACTGCGTCGTATTCCTCGGCGCGCCAACGTGGGCGGCATATCTGGCGGCTGCCGCTGAGCTGGCGCACCTGCCGGCAGACGTGCACGTGTACGTGGTGGCGCGGCGCGGCGGCGTGGATGCCGAGCTGTGGCGTGATGGCGGCGAGGAGGCTGATGCGCTGCAGGTTATTGACGCGCACCGCGTTGCCGCTAATGCCGCTGGTGTGGAGGCGGGCCTGGTGCGCGACTGCGACGGCTTGCTGCTGCCGTCCCTGGCGCGCACCGTGCTGGAGGAAGCGGCGCCGGGGCTGTCGGGGCAGGTAGCTTGCCACGTTGCCGCGAGCTTGGAGCAGCTGGCACCCGCTGCCGCCGCGTCACCCGCACCCGCAGCAGCCCGCCGGCGCAGCAGGGCACCCGCGGCAGGGGGCGCGGGTAGCCCTGCTGCGGCACCGGCGGCAACGGCGGCAGTGGTGGCGACCGGCGGCGCGCCGTACCCGCCGTCATGGACGCTGACCGCGGAGTCGGCACATGAACGGCATGTAGCGTTGCGGCAGCTGGCGAGTGCCGTGACAGAGTCGACCGCCGGCGCAGTGACGGCGCTGACGGCGGTTGCGAGCGCCGTCGCCGCGGCGCCGCCAGGCCTAGTGCTGTCCACTACCTGCGGTGCACCCGTGGCGAGCGCGACAGCGGAGGTGCGTGACGCGCTGCATGCTGTGCGCGACGCGCTGCACGCCGGCGCCATTTCGGCTGAGGAGCGGGAACGGTGGGTAGGCAGGCTGGAGGACGGCGTGCGCCGCATGGCGGAGGCCATTGCAGCTATAAGTGGCAGCCACGTCGCTGCCGCAGGCAGTGCAACCACGCCCAGCAGCGTAGCGCCTGCCGCGCGCGACGCGGTGGCGATACTGGCGGGCAGTGAGTGTGCGGCAGGTGTGACGGTGGATCGCAGCCTTGCGCTACCACTTGCGTCAGCGATTATGGACGCCAACCGTGGCGGCCGCCACCCTGCCGCCGCCGTGCTGGCGGGGGTCGTGGTGCGACTGGCCGCGACCGTGGCGGCACAGCACCCCGCAACCGATCTGCTAGCTGCCATTGCGCGCGCAACCGATGCGTCATCCACCTGGCTGCTACCCGCGTCGCGCGCCACCCTCACCACCTGCACCACCGCGCTGCGGCGTGCACGCGCGGCGGCGGAGGTGGCAGCCGCGTGTGCGGTGGTGACCGCCGCGGAGCGCGAGGTGGAAGCGATTCGAGAGGGGTTGGCAGCTGCCGCCGCCGCTGGTGCCAGCGGCGCCGGGGCCGTTGGCGATGCTGCTGCACACAGTTCGGCGCCAGCACCGGCACCGGCACCGGCAGCGTGGGCGGGCACCGGGCTTGCATCGTTGTGTGGCACCTGCCACACCGGCGGCGTGCTGCTTGCATGCGATGGTGTGTGTGGCGCGGTGCACCACGCCACGTGCATGGGGCGGTTGAGCGTGGCCCCGCCACGTGGTGCGGCGCCGTACCTGGCATTCTGCAACCACTGTGCGGCGGCGTCCTGGCCGTGCGCCGTGTGCGGGCAGGTCGGGACGCTGGCAACAGCGGCGATGGCGGCGGCGGAGGACGTGGCGGGTGCCGACGCCGCCGTGTTCCGGTGCGCCGTGGCGGGCTGCCCAACCATGCTGCACGCGCGTTGCGGCGACCGGGCAGGCCTGCAGCCCGCGCCGCTGCCCGCCTCTGGCGTGCTACTGCCTGGCGTGCGCTGCCCCCGTCCCGCCTGCGCCACCTGCCGCCTGCCCGGCATGTCGGTTGCAAACCCGGCGGGCGGCACGGCGGTAGCGTGGGTGGTGAGCACTATCCGTGACGCGCTGGGCTTGCAGCAGCGCATCCTGGAGGGTGGTGGCGGCGGCAGCGGCGCCGGCGAGGAGGGCGGGGGTGTGAATCTGAGCGCGTGCGCATTCAAGGGAGCCCGTGTGCGTGGCCCAGCTACTCTGCGCGTGGAGGCGGGTGTGGAGGCGGCTGCCGCGGCGGCACCACGCGGTCTGGTGCCGTGCGCACGCTGCTGCGTGGCGGTGCACGCAGGTGCGTGCGCCGACGGTGTGGCGGCGTGCGGCGCAGCTGGACACCACGACGGCGACGGCGTGATGGTGTGCAGCGGCGATCACCACGCGGCAGTGGCAGCGGATGTGGCAGCGACAGCAGCCGCTGCAGCGCGGCGCGCTGGTGGCAGTGGTGACGTGACGTGGGAGGCGGCGTCTGCGCTGATGCATGGGCGCGACATGGCGGCGGCAAGCGCGGTGTGGGAAGTGCCTGTGCCGGCGCTGCTCGCCATGGTGGCACGCGCTGCGGCGGCCGCGGTGGGTGCCGACGGCAGCGTGGTTGGCGCGTCCGTGAATGCTGCCAGCCAGGCAGCGGTGCTGGTGACGCTGCTGCTGGCGCACTTGGCTGACCGCGCAACTGGTGGCAGCGTGCCGGTGCCGTCCGTGGTGGGTGGTGCCGTAGCGGCTGCTATTCAGGTGGCTAGCGGCAGCGGGGCGATGGGCGTGGTGACGACGTACGGCATTGTGCCGCCGCCCGCGCCTCCGGCGGCGCCAGCAGTAGGGCAGCCACGCGGGGTGCGAGTAGATGACGCCGGGTACGACGGCGCTGGCGGCGTCGGGCCACTGGATGCCGACGCACCGTGGGCGTCAACAACCATTGTGCGGCAGGCGCAGCGCGTTGCCGCAACGTTGGCGGCGCTGCCAGCAGGCAGTACGGTCAGCAAGCTGGCATCGCCGTCAGCACCCGCCGTCCGGCGCGGTCGCCCGGCCGCTGCCTCGCGCGTGGCAGCCGCCAACGGCGGCGCCGGGGCCAGCACATGGGCGAGCTCACCACCGCCGCCGCCGCCGCCGCCGTCACAGGCGCGCGCGTCCAAGGCATCCAGCACACTTCCGCCGCTGCTCCCGCCGCCACCGCCGGCGTCTTCGCTGCCACCGGATGTGGTTGACGGCGACGCTGACGACGGTGGCGAGGGCAACCCGCCGCTTGCGGTGCAGGATGGCGGCGAGGGGGAGGGTGGCGTGGCAGCAGATGGCGCGCCGCTGGTTTGGGTTATGCCGCAGCCTGACGCGGTGGAGGCGTCGTACGGAACGTGGCCGCCGTTGCCGCCGGCGACAGCGGCCGCGCTGCGCGCCCTGGTGGAGGAGGTGAGCGTAGCAGAGGCGGCGGATGCGGCGTTGACGGAGGCGGAGGTGGGCGCCGCGGCACTGGACGGCGCGCCGCCGTGGGTGCGCAGCAAGCTGGCCGTGGTACGGCTGGCAGGCGAGGCGGTGCTGGCTGCGCGTGGCGGCAGCGGGGGTGGTGAAAGTGGCGGGCGGATGGTGGACGTGGCGGCACTGCGGTGCGTGCTGTGCCGGCGCGCAGGCGAGGGCGACCTGAGCGGCGCCGACGGCGGGCCCTTCCTGCCCGTCGCGCTGACGCAGCGTGGCGCCACGCCTGCCTTCCTGCACCTCCTGTGCGCCGTCGCGTCGCCGGAGTTCATTATGGATGACGCCGGCCGCCTGTACTTTGCGGCAAGGGCCATCAAGCGCTCCCGCTTCCTGCGCTGCAAGGCCTGCAACGCGCCCGGCGCCACCGTCGGCTGCCTGGTGGCAGCCTGCAGCGCGTCGTTCCACGCGCCGTGCGGCCTGGCAGGCGGCCTGCTGTCGCTCACGCACCGCGACCTCTTCTGTCCGCGCCACCACACACCCGCCATCATGGCGCAGGTGCGGCACGGGCGCAGCGGCGGTGGTGGTAGTGGTGGTAGTGTTGGCGGCACAGGCAATGGTGAGGTGCCAGCGCCGGAGCCAGCACCGGCGGCAGACAACACCGGCAGCGACGGCACGCCGGTTGTGGCGCCACCAGCAGCTGCTCCTGCTGCTGGCACGCGGCGTGGGCGGCCTGCGTGGTCTGGCACCACGCCCACGGCGGACGACGTGGCAGCGGCGGCGGCAGGCTTGTTGATGGCGGGTGCGGCGGCTGCCGACGGTCCCGAGCCTGCCAAGCGGCCGCGCGTTGGTGGTGGTGACGACGAGGGTGCTGCTGCTGCCGCCCCTGACGCAGGTGGCCCACGAATCCGCCTGCGTCTGCGGGTGGGCGCCAGTGGCGCTCCCACTGAAGCGTGACGATGATTCAACGATTGCGGGCGCGTGTCTGTCTGTAAGCAAGATAGTAGACGTAATTAGTTCAATTGGCCAGTGCGCGCAATGAAACGTTAATCTTAATTAGGTGCGGGCGGCGCTGTCGCGGCGTGCCTTGCGGCGGTCGTTGTCCTCCTTGTTGCGCGCCAGCACGATGGCAATGCGGATGGCAATGTTGATGAAGTCGAGGTACAGGGTGGTGGCGTGCCACACAAAGTCGGTGGAGCCGGCGTCCGCCTTCTCCACCACCAGCTGCGTGTCAAACACGACGTAGCCCACAAAGAGCGCCAGGCCGCCGTACAGCTCCAGCGACGACACGCCAAAGGAGAAGAAGGAGCGCAGGAAGCCGAGCAGGACAAGGATGGTGAGGCCGGAGGACAGCACGCCGCCCAGGTACAGCATGGAGCGGCGGCGGGAGAGGAGGGCAAAGGCGGCAAAGCAGGCAAACACGGCGGTGGTGCCCAGCAGCGCGGTCAGCGGGATGGAGCGGTCAATGTAGGTGATCACGGCAGCAAAGTCTGCCAGCATGAGGCCCTGCATCGCGGTGAACGCGCCGTAGATGGCCAGGCGCTTCGCCGTGTTCTCCTTGTCGCCCTGCACCCCCAGCCAAATCAGCAGGCCCAAGGTGGCCAGGAATGACAGCAGACCGCCGCCGCTCACGCCCATCGACACCGCCGCCGCCGCGGACGCCGTCGTCACCAACACGCCGCCCGCCAGCGTGGCGTACACCGCCGCCAGGTGCGACTGCACGCGCGGCGAGATGTCATTGAACTTGAACAGCGCCTCAAAGTTCACCGGCGACTGGAACGCCTGCCACATGGAGGACGCCATCTGTTGGCGGAGGGGTGGGGTGGGTGGGGGTGGGTGGTG
>ERZ778022.5563-NODE-5563-length-10174-cov-7.146161_pt1 | contig 10174 bp, 3 predicted proteins | sample MGYA00375752_ERZ778022 | MGnify/ENA primary metagenome ERZ778022 (study PRJEB29350, sample SAMN05389826) | bioreactor metagenome | isolation source: Thiocyanate bioreactor | place: South Africa: University of Cape Town | collected 2014-04-04 ...
CACCGGCGGGATTGAACAAAACACCACAATACGGACTATTTATTGATATGCTTATCGTACGTATTAATCAAGAAATGCCCAAGAAAACCGGCGCCAAAGTTGAGTGGGCGGCGAGAGGCGAGAGGCGGCGATGCGGCAACAGCAGGTGCGTAGCCAATCACGAAAAATACACCGCCGCGTTGCCCCCACGCGCTCTCCATCGCAGAACACGCGTGTCATACCCTGGTTGCCACAGCGCCGCCCTTGTTTGTGTCCAACTCCCCGCCCCACCACTTGGCGTACCCCCACCTTCCCCCACCTTCCGTCACTGAAGGAGCACTACCGGTACTAGGAGACTAGTAGGAGAGCAGCAGAGGAGAGGCGAGCAGGTGTAGGAGCGCTAGGAGGAAGAGCAGGAGTGAAACGAGGCAGTGAAGGAGAGAGGGAGAGGGCGAGGGAGTAGAGGGGATAGAGGCAGCAGCAGCGGCGGCTACAGCAGCAGCAGCAGCAGCGGGCCAGGATGTCGTCCACAGGAGCAGGTGTACGTGGAGCATGGTGTTGGGTATCGTTAGTTACCCCACCCAACTCCCACCCCCTCACCCCACCCTCACCCAACCACCACGCAGTACGATGGCAGCGTGTCCACCTTCTCGCCCGACGGGCGCATCTTCCAGGTAGAGTACGCGGGGAAGGCGATCGAGGTGTCGGGCACGGCGGTGGGCATCCGGTGCACCGACGGCGTGCTGCTGGGCGTGGAGAAGCTGGTGGCGGCGCCCATGCTGGTGGAGGGCACGGGGCGGCGCGTGGCGGCGATTGAGAAGCACGTGGGCGCGGCGGTGGCGGGCTGGTACCCGGACGGCCGCATGCTCATCTCGCGCGCGCGCGAGGAGGCGGCGGCGTACCGCGCTGCGTACGGCGACGCCGTGCCGCCGCGCATGCTGGCGGAGCGCATGGGCGCATACACGCACGTGGGCACGGTGGCGTGGTACATGCGCCCCGCCGGCGCCGCCATGCTGCTGGCAGGCTACGACAGCGAGGCCAAGCGGCCAGGTGCGTGGCGCAGCTCGCCTTCGTTGATGCGCGTCAACACCTAACTGGTCGAGAACGAACGAATCAACTGTTGCCCCCCGCCCCTCCCGCCGCCCCCAAATGCAGAGCTGTATTGCATTGAGCCGACGGGCGCCTGCCTGCGCTACTTTGGCACCGCCATTGGCAAGGGCGCGCGCGCCGCCAAGACAGAGATTGAGAAGGGCAAGCTGTTTGACAAGACGTGCGCGGAGGCGCTGGGCCACCTGGCCAAGATCCTGCACAGCGTGCACGACGACGCGAAGGACAAGCCGATGGAGGTGGAGCTGTCGTGGGTGTGCGCCGCGTCAGACTGGAAGTACACGGCGGTGCCCGCCGACGCGGCGGTGGCGGCGGTGGCATGGGCAAAGGCGCAGATTGAGGCAGAGGAGATGGGCAGCGACGATGACGATGACGAGTAAGCTGGTGCTTGTGTTTGTGTGTTGTACGCCGTGTTGTTGACTTGAAGCGGGCGTGGGATGATAATTAACATTGTTCAACGACATTTGTGTACACTATCATAACATATTACAACGTTTTTGACACGAGGGCAGGCGGCACACAGTACAATTACATAACTAGGCATCCACCTCGATGCCGTCGTCGTCGTCGTCGTCCGCGGGTGCGCCGCCGTTGCGCGACGCGGTCAGGCTGCCGCCGGGCGGCACCATCTCCAACACCGGCTCAAAGCCAGGCAGGGCACCCGTCCCAATTGCCTCCTTGCGACCCGCGCGCGGTGGCGGTGCGGGCGCGCTGCCGCGTGCCGGCCCGGCAGCAGGGGGCGCCGGGGGTGCCTTGCGCGCGGCACCCGCCGCCGCAGCAGCCGGTGTCGGTGCAGGCGCTGCAGTCGCCGCCGCAGCCGCTGCGTTGGCCTGCTTGGCTGCCACTGCCGCGGCAGACGCGCGGGGCACGCCCGCGGCAGCAGCGGCGGCGGCGGCAGCGGTGGCTGGGACGCTGCTGGCAGCACCGGCAGCCGCTGCCGCAGCGGGTGCTGCGCCAGGCGGTGATGTGAACAGGGCCGGCCGTGCCGTTGCACCGCCGCCACCAGTGCCTGTGGCGGTGCGCACTGACGGCAGCGGTGACACGCTGCCGCGGGCAGGCGACCCGTTGCTGATGCCCGTGGGGCTGTCAGGCGACGAGCCTCGCACGGTGGACATGACGCCGGTGGCGGCAGCACCATCGTCGCCCGTCGCCAGTACCAGGTTGCCCAGCGCCGCGTCGGCACCGGCAGGGATGGGCGAGGACGCCAGGATGCCCATCAGGCTGCGCTGCTGCTGCACCAGCGTGGCAATGAGGTCCGCCTCCACCACGCGCAGTGCCTCCTCCTTCTCTGCGCGGTCCCCGTCCACCACCGCCAGCTTGCGTTTCACCTCCTCCATGCCGCCCCGCCGGTCTGCCAGCCGCGCCAGCGCGGTGTCCAGGTCGCGGTCCAGCCGCTTCTTCTTGCGCGTGGCGCCAATGTTCACGGTGCCGTCCTCCGAGATGATGCCCGTCTTGGCCAGGTCGCCCATCTCGCGCTCGATGATGCGCACGCTGCCCTCCAGCTCCGCCAGCTGGCCTGCAAACGCCTGCTGCTGCTGCGTCAGCTCGTGCTGCTGGTCCGCCAGCGCCGCGATCTGCTGCGCCAGGTCCATCGTCTTCACCTTGTGCTCCAGCACCGTGTCGCGCTTGAACCCGGTGAGCGTGTTGTGCAGCGCGGCGCGCAGCGCCAGCAGCGCCGCCGCCCGCTCCCGCTCCGCCGCCAGCCACTCGTTCACCTGCGCCACCTTGGCAGACCACTCGCGCACCGCCGACGCCACCATGCGTGCCTTCTCGTCCGCCTCCGCGGCGCGGATGGTGCGGAACTGCTTCACGAAGCGCGCCGCCAGCAGGAAGGTGGAGGCGCGCAGCGCCGCGCCGGCGCGCTGCAGCGTTGCCACGTGCTCCCGCATCACGCGCACCTGCTCCTCCGCCGCCGCCGTCTTGGCCACGTGCAGCTGCGCCGTCGCACGCGCCGCGTCGCGCTCGTCCTTCAGCTTCGTCAGCGCGCCCTCAATGTTGGCCAGCAGCCGGTCTGACTCGATGCGCAGCGCCTCCATGGCGTCCTCGTGCTCCGCGTTTGCCTGCTCACGCACCGCCGCCACCGCCGCCGCGCGCTCTCCCGCCGCCGCACGCGCTGCCGCTGCCAGCGCCGCCTCCCGCTCGCCCGCCGCCTCTGCCAGCGCCGCCTCCAGCACCTCCATCATGCGCGCCGTCTCTGCTGCCACCGCCTCCGCTGCCGCCTGCCGCGCCCGCTCGTCCGCCGCCGCCAGCTCCTCTGCGTGGTCTGCCATGAGCGCCTCGATGGCGGCGGCGCGTGCCGCCTCCGCCTCCGCCATGCGCTGCGCCAGCAGCCGCGCCGCCTCGCCGCGCGCCGCCTCCATCTCCGCTGCGTGCGCCGCTGACAGCTTGGCGGAGTGCGCATCCAGACGGGCCATCCACTCGGCGTTGAACACGCCCAGCGCCGCCACAGTCTCCGCCTCCGCCTCCGCAATGCCGCGCGACACGGCGTCGCGGAGCGCGGTGGCGTGCTGCGCCAGCAGCCGCACGCGGTCCTCCTCCGACGCCGCCGCCGCGCGCTCGTACGCCGCCGCAGCCTGCTCCAGCCGCTCGTCGTACGCCGCTGCCAGCGCCGCCAGCGCCGCCTCCTCCTCGGCGTCACGCTGCGCAACCAGGCTCTCCAGCCGCTGCTGCCACGCCGACTCTGCCGTCGCCAGCGCCGCGTGCAGCTCCGCTTGCGTCGCCGCCAGTGCGCGTGCCACGTCTGCTGCCGCCGCCTCTGCCAGCGCCCGCTTCTCTATCGCGTGTGCTTCCGCCGCCTCGCGCGCCTTGGCTGCCGCAGCCGCTGCTGCAGCCGCTGCTGCACGCTCTGCCGCCGCGTTTGCCTCCGCCAGCGCACGCGCCTTTTCCTCCAGCACCTGCCGCATGGAGGCATCGCGGTCACCCAGCGCGCGCGAGTACGCAGCATCCATCTCGGCGCGGTGGCGCGACTCGGCAGATGCAAGGGCGGCGGCACGCTCTGCCGCCGCACTGCGCTCTGCCGCCAGCAGCCTGTCAGCGGCGTCGCGCCGCAGCGCGTCCGTCTCCAGTCGCCGCGCCGCCTCCGCTGCCGCTGCCGCCTCACCCACCGCCGCTGCGATGGCACTCTGCGCCGCCGTCTCCAGCGCCGCGCGCTCCGCCGCCGCTGCCGCTGCCAGCCGCTCGCCCTGCGCCGCCAGCGCTGCCGCCATGTGCTCCGCTGCCGCCGTCCGTGCGGCTGCCGCCTCCTCCTGCAGCAGCTGCAGCGCCGCGTCGCGGTCCGCCACTGCCTTGTCCAGCCGCGCCAGCGCCTCCCGCATGCCGCGCCGCTCGCCCTCCCACTTGCCGCGCGCCGCCTCAAACTCCGCCACCAGGCGCGCCACCTCCTCCGCCGCCTGCCCCGCCTGCGCACCCAGCGCCGCGTTCATGTGCTCCTGCGCCGCCGCCAGCTGCGCCGCCAGCACGCGCGCCATCTCCTCCTGCGCCGTCTTCAGCTGCGCCGCCAGCATGGCGGGCAGCGTGCGCTGCACCGCGCGCGCCGCCGCCGCCTCCGCCGCCATCAGCGCCGACTCGGAGCGCGCGCGTGCCGCCGCCACCGCCGCCTCTGCGCCTGCCGCCGCCGCTGCCGCACGCGCCAGCGCATCAGCCGCCGCGCCCTCCGCCGCTGACAGGCTGCGCTGCAGGTTGGCCACCGCGGCGGTGCTCTCTTCCCGCACGCGGCCCACCGCGGCGTCCACCGCCGTATGCATTACGGCGGCGGCGTGGCTCTCCAGCTCGGCACGCAGCGCCGTCAGCTGGCTGGCGGGCACATAGCCCGCCAGCGTTTCACGCAGCCCGTTCACCTCCTTGTCGTACCCCTCGCGCGTGGCTGCCAGTGTGGCGCGCGCCTCCGACAGCCGCGCCTCGTACGACGCCACCAGGCCGCTGGCCTCCGCCTCTGCCGAGCGCGCCGCCGCCGCCAGCGCGGTGGCTGCCTCGGACCTGGCGGCGGCGCGCACTGCCTCCACCGCGCGCTCCCGCGTGCCAGCTGCCGCCGCCTCCGCCGCGGACACCGCCGCCGCAATGCGTTGCGCCGCATCCGCCTCCCACGCACTGCGCTCCCGGTGCCGGCCCGATTCGGCAGCCTCCACCGCTGCCGCCAGCTCCGCGGCATGCGCCACCTTCAGGGCGCCGACGTCCTCCGTGTACCGCCGCATCACCTCGTCACGCAGCTCGTCCATGGCCGCCAGTGCCGCCGCGTCGCGCGCCGCCAGCGCGGTGTTCATGTTGGTTCCTGCGTCCGCCACCGCCGCCTCCAGGCCAACGCGCGCGGCAGACCACGCCGCTTCTGCGGCCGCATGCTTGTGTCGCGCCGCCTCCGCCTCTGCCGCCGCGCCAGCGCGCAGCGCCTCCATGGTACGCGCGTGCTCCTCCTTGGCGCGCGCCAACGCGTGCTCGCCGTCGGCGCGTGCCGCGGCGGCGCGGTCGTCTGCCGCGCGCCGCGCCTCCTCCGCCGTGCGCCGCGAAACCTCAACCTCGGTGCGCATGGCGTCGGCGTCGGCACGCAGGGCGGAGAGGCGCATGGTGGTGGAGCGTAGCTGTTCCTCTAGCAGCGCGGCGCGGTCGCTCCACTTGGACTCTGCCAGCGCCAGCGCGCGCCGCTGGTCCTCCTCCGTCGTTGTAGCCAGCGCCTCGTGCGCCGCGCGCATTGCCGCCACCTGCGCCTCTGCGCGCCGCAGCGATGCGTGCAGGCCGTCCGCCACCGTCTCGTGCTCCGCGCGCACGCGCGCCCCCGCGGCGTCCACCGCCTCCCGCAGCGCCGCCGCTGCGCGCGCCTCCACCTCCGACCGCACCACGTCCAGCTGGCTGCGCGGCACGCTGGCCGCCACGGCGTCACGCAGGCTGGCCAGCTCCTTGTCGTATGCCTCGCGCTGCGCCACCAGCGCGCTGCGCGCCTCCTCCAGCCGCGCATCCAGCCGCGCCTGGTCCTCCGCGCGCGAACGCGCAACGGCGGAGTCAGCGGCGGAGCGGCATGCTGCCGTGGCGTCCGCAGCGGCGCGCTCCCGCTCCCGCGCCACCGCTGCCTCTGTCTCTGCGCGCGCGCTCGCCAGCGCGGCGGCGGCATCCTTTGCCGCGCGGTCGGCGTCGGCGGCGGCGCGCGCCACCACGTCGTCCAGCTCCTCAGCGTGCGCCGCCTTCAGCGACTCGATGTCAGCGGTGTAGCGGCGGATTACCTCGCCACGCAGCTCCTCCATTGCTGCCAGCGCCACGCGGTCGCGCGCCTCCAGCGCCGCCGCCATGTTGGCGTCCGCGCTGCTGAGCGCCGTCTCCAGGCCCACCTTGGACGACGCCCACGCCGCCTCGCTGGTGGCCGCCTTGGTGCGCAGCGCCTCCAGCTCTGCCGCCACGCCCGCGCGCGCTGCCGCCACCGCGTGCTCGCGCTCCTCCTTGGCGCGCGCCAGCCCTGCCGCCGCGTCGGTGCGCACGGCGGCAATGCGCTCCTCTGCAGAGCGCCGCGCCTCCTCTGCCGCACGCCGCGCCACCTCCAGTTCTGTGCGCAGGCCCTCCTGCTCCGTGCGTGCCGCCGCCAGGCGCATTGCGCTGGTGCGCAGCTGGTCCTCCAGCAGCGCCGCACGGTCACCCCACTTGGCCTCCGCCAGCGCCAGCGCGCGCCGTTGGTCCTCCTCCGCGCCGGACGACAGCGACTCGTGTGAGGCGCGTGCCGCCGACAGCTGCGCCTCTGCGCGCCGCACGGACGCCTGCAGGTTGTCCACCAGTGCCTCATGCTCCGCGCGCACGCGCGCCACCGCGGTGTCCACCGCCTCCCGCAGCGCGCTTGCGGCACGCGCCTCCACCTCTGTGCGCACCACATCCAGCTGGCTGCGCGGCACGCCGGCTGCGACAGCGTCGCGCAGGCTGGCCAGCTCCTTCTCGTATCGCTCGCGTTGCGCGGTGGAGGCGCCGCGCGCCTCCTCCACCCGCGCATCTGCGTCGCGCGCCAGCTTGGCAATCTTCTCCGCGTGCGCCCGCGCGGTTGCACTGGCCTCTGCCGCCGCGCGGCTGGTGGCTGCCGCCTCGCCCGCCGCGCGCTCGCGTGCCAGTGCGGCAGTCGACGTCTCGGTGTCGCTCCGCGCCGCCGCCACCGCCACGCTTGCCTCGCGCGTTAGCTGCTCTCGTTCTGCCGCCGCCCGGCTCTCTGCTGCCGCCACCGCCGCCGCCACCTCTGCCGTGTGCGCTGCCTTCATGTTTTCAATGTCGGCCAGGTACCGTCGCATCACCTCGCCGCGCAGCTCCTCCATGGCCGCCAGCGCCACGCGGTCACGCGCCTCCAGTGCCGCGCCCATGGCACCGTTGCGCTGTGCCAACGCCGCCTCCAGCGCCGCCACACGCACCGCCGCCGACGATGCCTCGGAGTTGGCCTTGGCGCGCAGCTCCTCCAGCGCCGCCGCGTGGCTGGCGCGCAGGCTGTCTTGCGCGCGCTCGTACTCCGCGTGCCGCCGCGACGTCTGCCGCTCCTCCGCGTCCCGCAGCTCCGACAGCCGCGCCTCGTACGCGTCGCGCATGCGGATGCTGTCGGTGCGCAGCGCCTCCAGGTCGCCGCGCACGCGCGCCGCGTCGGCTTGCGCCGCGCCAGCGCGCGCCTTGGCGGACGCCGCCTCGTCCTGCAGCTGCCGTACGCGCTCGCCCCACGACGCCTCCACGCTGCCAATGTTGCGGCCGCTCGCCGTCGGCGGCGCGCCACGACCGTCGTCGCCACCCTCCACCGGCGCCTCCCGCCGCGACGCGCCGCCGCCCGCAATGCCGCCCACAGTGACGGCGCGACCGCGGCCCGCCGCTGCAGATGGAACGGTTGGCGGTGCGCCGCTGCCGCCACTGCTGGCGGGCCGCCGGGGCAGCGCGTCGCCCTCCTTGCTGTCACCCGCCGCCGCCGCCGCTGCTGCTGCCGCGTCGGCGTTGGTGCGCGCAGCAGACACGACGGTGGAAGCGGCGGCGGTGAGCGCGGAGCGTGCCGCCTCTGCTTCTGCAGCAGCTCGTGCGGCTGCCGCCTGCGCGTCAGCGAGCGCGCGTGCAGCGCCTGCTGCCTCTGCCTCCGCCTCGGCACGCGCGTTTGCTAGGTCAGCCTTGGCACTGGCGGCAGCCGCCAGCGCGTCCATCCGAGCCGCCACCGCCGCTGCCATCTCGCTGCGTGCCACCTCCAAGGAGGCGCGCAGCGCGGTTACCTGCACCGCCAGGTCGGCGGCCGGCAGCGCGGCCAGGTCGGGGGAGGGCGGTGCAGGCTGCGACGTTGCAGTCAGTGGTGGCGACTGCGGCGCGGCAGCTGCCGCAGCGCTACGCTGCCACTCGGCCTTGAGCGCCACAATGGCGGCGCCCCGCGCGGCTGCCAGCGCCGCCTCCTTGGCGCGCCCCGCCCGCTCCTCTGCCACCTCCGCCTCCAGCGCGCGCACGCGCATGGCCAGCGGGTTGCCGCCGCCGCCTGCCACATCCGACGTGTCGGCAGTGAGCGCCGCTGTGGCAGCCAGCGTGCGCACTGGCACGCTGGCGGGCGACTGCATCACGAGCTCCAGCCGCGCCGCGATGGTGGCTTGCGACGCCTGCGCCTCGCCGCGCGCCTCTGCCTCACGGCGCAGCAGCTCACGTAGGAAGGCGATTTCCGACTGCGCGTCACGCAGCTCCACGCCTGCGAGGCCGCCGCCACCATCCACGTCGGCTGGTGCGGGAGCGGGTGTGGGCGCAGGCGCCGGCACCGGGGCGACAGTTGCCGTCACTGCTGACGTTCCCGCAACGATGGACCGCCCGCTGCGGCCGAGGCGGGACAGCGCGTCCGTGCCCAGCGCCGCGCCGCTGCTGCCTGCTGATGACGGTGGCTGCGGCGCAATGTCGGTGCCAAACGCGGCTGCTGAAAACGAGCTACGCCGGCGAGGGCTCCCCAGCCCCCCACCACCACTGGTTGTCTCACTGTCACCGCCAACGCCGCCGCCGCTGCTGCCGCCGCCACCGCCGCTAGACAGCGACGGCCGGCGGGAAAGGTTAGGAGCAGCACTGCCGCCAGAACCGGGTGCCGTGCCCGGCCGGTACGCAGCGGCGGCGGCGGTGGCAGCAGCGGCGCCGCGCGACGACCGCACCTCCTCCATGAGGGCCGCGTTAGTGGAAGCCAGTGCGTCACACCGCCGGCGCAACGCTGCCTCGCGCGCTGCCAGCAGCGCCGCCTCACTGGACACCGCCTCAAGGCGGCCGCGCAGCACGGTGGCAATGGCAAGCGCGGTGGCGGGCGACTCGACGGCTGCCGCCGCCACGGAGGTTGGCGGCGCACCAGCCGCGCCCGCGGCAGGCAGGTAGGGCGGGGACGTGTCGGTATGTGGCAGCGGCAGGGGGCCGTCAGCAGGTGGGGTGGTGAGGGAGGGCATGAACCCAAGCCCCACAACAGAGGGTGACAGCATGGCGGGGGACGCGCCACTGATGGTTCCGCCACCACCCATCCCGGCGCCACCAGCTATACTAGGGCCGCCGTACAGCGAGGGCGTGGCGCCCAGCAGTGACGGCGGCTGCCACACGCTGGAAACAGGCCCCACCATGCTGACCCCGCCGCCGCCGCCACCGCCACCTCCACCACCGTAACCTGCCGTTGTCAGCCCCTCTGCCACCGCAGCCAGTGGCGTGCGACCTTCCTCCGCGCCCATGCCCAGGGTGGCGGGGCCGGTTGGCAGCGGCAGCGCGTGGATGCTGCGGCTGGAGGACTTGGAGGTGGCGGTCATGCCGCCGCCGCCCACCAGCCAGATGGCGCCCACGCTGTCCACCCCGTAGTACAGCGTCGCGCGTGTGACGCGGCACTGGTGCACCGCCTCCAGGTGTGTTGCCACCACCTTTGCTGCCGTGTGCACGGCGTTGCGCAGGGGGCCCAGCGGCGCCACCTCCCCGCTGGCTTCGCGTACTTTCATGACCTGCGGGTTGTGTGCGTTTGGTGGGATTGGTGGTGGTGGGGTGGGAGAAAGAGTTGGCGCTGCGGGGCGCCGCTCATCAGCGCCACGTACCGTGTGGGATCCCGCGGGCGTGGGCTCGATGGACAGCTCACACATGAGGAAGCGGGAGGAGGGGCGCGCCGCGCTCTCCACCAGTA
>ERZ778022.5566-NODE-5566-length-10168-cov-4.889153_pt1 | contig 10168 bp, 9 predicted proteins | sample MGYA00375752_ERZ778022 | MGnify/ENA primary metagenome ERZ778022 (study PRJEB29350, sample SAMN05389826) | bioreactor metagenome | isolation source: Thiocyanate bioreactor | place: South Africa: University of Cape Town | collected 2014-04-04 ...
CGCTCCGAAGTGTTCGCCCATATCGGCGGCTTCCCGCTCGGGCTTGCCTTCGACAGGGACGGCAATCTGATCAGCTGCGTCGGCGCCATGGGCCTCTATTCCGTCTCGCCGCAGCGCGAGGTAAAGCGGCTTTCGGCGGAGACGGCGCGTTCGTGGACATCGATCGTTGACGACGCGCGGCTGCGCGACCCGAACGATTGCGATATCGCGCCGGATGGCCGCATCTACTTCACGGATTCGACCAAGCGCTACGACGCGCATGACTGGGCTCTGGATTCGATCGAGAACCGCGCCACTGGCCGCCTGCTGGTCTACGACCCGAAGGACGGTTCGACGAAGACGCTGCTCGACGGCTACCGCTACACCAACGGCGTCTGCATGGCGCATGACGGCAAATCGCTGTTCTTCGCCGAAAGCTGGGCCTGCCGCGTCCATCGCTATTGGCTGGAGGGGCCGAAGGCCGGCACGGCAGAATGCGTCATCCGCGACATGCCGGGTTATCCCGACAACATCAATCGCGCCTCCGATGGAAACTACTGGATGGCCTGGCTCGGCATGCGCACGCCGAGCTTCGACCTGTCGCTGCGCCACCCCGACATGCGCAAGCGCATGACGCGGCGCCTGCCGCAGGATGACTGGCTGTTCCCCAACATCAACACGGGCGGCGTGGTGAAGTTCAACGAGAAGGGCGGTATCGTCGAGACGCTGGGCGACCTGACGGGCACGGCGCATCCGATGGTCACCTCGATGCGCGAGCACAAGGGATATCTGTTCGTCGGCGGCATCCTCAACAACCGCATCGGCCGCTACAAGATTTCGGGCGCCGACCCCAACTGGACGAGTCCGGATTCGTATTGGGGAGGCAAGCGGTGATCCTCGATCCGATCCTCGACATTTTCCGCGGCAAGGCGGTGACTATCCCGCCGCTCGACGGCGCATTCCGCCCCAACACGAAGCTGGACGATGCGCCGGCATTCGCTGAACTGAGCGAGGCGGACAATCTGCTGACGGCCGGCGACAGGCTGCTCGCTTCCAGCGGCAACGCCGTCTTCGCGCTCGCCGCCGACGGTACGGTGACGGTGGTTGAGACCTTCCAGTCGCGGGTCACGGCGCTGGCGCTTTCGCCGAGCGGCGAGCTGACGGTCGGCCTGGAGACCGGGAAGCTGCTGACGAGCGGCAAGGAAGTCGCGTTGCCCGCCGACATCAACTGCATCACCGCGCTCGCCTATGGCCAGGACGGCACGCTGTGGCTGGCGAATGGCTCTGCCCGCCACGCGCCATCGCAATGGGCGGCCGACCTGATGGAGAAGGGGGCCTCGGGTTCGCTGTGGAAGCGCGAGCCGGCGGGCGGCGCGTTCCGGCAGGTCGCCGGCGGCCTGGCCTTCCCGTATGGCCTTCATCAGGTGGGCACCGACATCATCGTCGCCGAGAGCTGGCGTCACCAGCTCGTTCGCCATGATGGCGCGAGCGGTGCGGCCACGACCGTTCTGGCGCATCTGCCCGGCTATCCAGCGCGGATGGCGCCGGCTGCCGGAGGCGGCGCCTGGCTGGCGTTGTTTGCGCCGCGCAACCGGCTGATCGAGTTCATCCTGCAGGAGGTGCACTACCGCGAGGACATGCTGCGCGAGGTCTCGCCGGACTGCTGGATCGCACCGGCGCTCGCCTCCAACCGAAATTTCCTGGAGCCGCTGCAATGCGGCGCCATCCGCACCATGGGCATCCACAAGCCCTGGTCTCCCAGCCGTTCCTACGGGCTGGTGGCGCGGCTCGACGCCGATATGCGGCCTCGGTTCAGCATCCACAGCCGCGCCAACGGCACGCGCCACGGCATCTGCAGCGTGGCCGAACGGAGCGGGCGGCTGTTCGTCGCCTCCAGGGGCGGCGACTGCGTGTTATCGCTCGACGCCGCCACGGGAGGCTTCTGATGGAACCGATCGTGCGGCTGGAGAACGTCACCAAGGCCTATCGTGGCGTGCCTGCGGTGAAGAACGTCACCTTCGACCTGCGCAAGGGCGAGATCCACGCGCTGCTCGGCGAGAACGGGGCGGGAAAATCGACGCTGACCAAGATCATCGCCGGCGTGGTGGAGGCGACGTCGGGCAAGATGTTCCACAAGGGCGTGGAGACAGTCTTCGCCTCGCCGCATGCGGCGCTCGAGGCGGGTATTGCCATGGTGTTCCAGGAGACCAGCCTGGTGCCGTCGATGACGGTGGCGCAGAACCTCTATCTCGGCAGCGAGAAATTCCTCAACCGTCTGCGCGGCACCTACATCTCAGCGCAGCAGTTCCTGCAGTCGCTCAACTTCCCCGTCGATCCAAATGCCCTGGTGGCGACGCTGGGCGCCGCCAAGCGGCAGATGGTGGAGATCGCGCGCGCCGTCCACCACAATGCCGAGATCATCATCTTCGACGAGCCGACGGCGACGCTGACGCCCGAGGAGAAACGGCATTTCTTCGCGCTTATCCGCAGGCTGAAGGCCGGCGGCGTGTCCATCGTCTTCATCAGTCATGCGCTGGAGGAAGCGCTCGGCATCGCCGACCGCATCACCATCCTGCGCGATGGCGAACTCGTCATCACCGACGATACCTCGGCCTTCGATCGCGACCGGATCGTGGCGGCCATGGTCGGCCGCTCGCTGTCCGGACAGATCTATGGCCAGCGCGACGAAGCTAAATTGCGCAAGCCTGGCAGAAAGGTGCTGTCGGTGCAGGACATCTCTATGAGCAATGTCGTGCGCAACAATTCCTTCTCGATCTTCGAGGGGCAGATCACCGGTGTGTTCGGTCTGATCGGCTCCGGTCGCACCGAGACGTTCAAGATCGTGTCCGGCATCTACAAGCGCGACTTCCTGCGCGGCGGCGCGATCGAGCTCGACGACCGCCCGGTGCGTTATCTCGTGCCGTCCGAAGCGGTGGCCGACGGCATCGTCTACGTCACCGAGGACCGCAAGAGCGAAGGCATATTCGAGACGATGGGCATCGCCGAAAATCTGTTCGGCGGCCTGCTGGCGGTCGGTCGCGAAAAGGCCTGGGTGATCAACCAGCAGGAGATGCGGCAGCTTTCGGCCGAATGGACCAAGACGCTGAACATCCGCGCCATCAACGACAATGCGCGCGTGGTGGAGCTTTCCGGCGGCAACCAGCAGAAGGTGGTGATAGGCAAGGGGCTGGTGCAGAAGCCGCGCATCGTCATCCTCGACGAACCGACGCGTGGCGTCGATGTCGGCGCCATCGCCGAGATCCACCAGATCATCAACCGGCTGGCCGACGAGGGGCTGGCGGTCGTCGTAATCTCGTCCTACCTGCCGGAGATCATGAACCTGTCGGACCGTATCCTCGTGTGCCGCCAGGGTCGCATCGTGGAAGAGTTCTCGCCGGCGGAGGCCACCGAGGAGAAGATCATGTACGCGGCGGTGCATTAGATTCAGGTGAGGCCGGCCTGCAAATGGCGGCTTCCTGCGCTTCCGGTGCTCACGTACTTCAGTACGCTCCGCTCCGGTTCTCGGAAGCCACCATTTTCGACTCGGCCTGACCTGAATCTCAGCGTCGGCGCTGGAAAAGTGAATTGGGCAAGTGGATTGAGCGCGACGGCTCAGAGTCTGATTCAATACGTTGGCGAGACGATTCAAGCGAAAGGACCACGCCATGGCCACCACGAAACTCCTGACCGACGCCGAGGTCGAAAAAATCCCGGCCGTGAAGGCGGTGTTCGACGACATACGCGCCACGCGCAAATCGGACATCGTCAACAATTTCTGGCGCGGGCTTGCCAATGATCCGGCATCGCTGAAGCGGGTGTGGGAACAGCTCAAGGCCGTCATGGTGGCGGACAGCGTCATCGATCCGCTGACCAAGGAGATGATCTACATCGCCGTTTCGGTCGCCAATGGCTGCTCCTACTGCATCCATTCGCACACGGCCGCCGCGAAGGCCAAGGGCATGACCGACGCGCAGCATGGCGAGCTGGTCTCCATCATCGGGCTCGCCGGTCAGACCAACCATCTGGTCACCGCGCTGCAGATCCCGGTCGACCCGCAGTTCGAGGTGAAATAGGCCGGCGCGTTTACACCGGCCGATAGACCTTCTTGGCCGTGTTCCAGAAGATATCGGCCTCTGCCTTGGCGCCGTGCCTGGCTACGGCGTCGCGGTGTGCCTTGATCAGTTCGGCGTGGCTGGTCCACAGCTTCTCGATAGGGAAGTTCGAGCCGAACATAAGCCGGTCGCTGCCGAGTATGTCGATCGCGGTGTCGACGATGTAGGCGATCAGTTCCGGATCGTTGCGATGCGCGAACGTGCCGAGCCCCGATAGCTTGGCGTGGAAATTGGGCGCGGCCGCAAGCGTGCGAAGGCCTGCCTTCCACGCCTCGGTGGTTTCCGGCTCCATGCCCGTCAGCATGCCCGCATGCGTGAGGATGAAGTTCGTCTCGGGGTTTTCACCCACCAGCGCCAGCCCGTCCTTCATCTGCGCCGGGAAGAGCTGCAGGTCGAACGACAGGCCATAGCCCTTCAGCCGCGCCACATTGGCGCGCACCCTGGGATCGATCACCTGGTCGGCCGACGCGGCGAAGCGGAACGCCGGCGTCTCGTGCCAGTGGAGCTGCATGCGCACGCCGCGCAGCAGCTTGTATTTCATCATCCGGTCGATCTGCGGGCGCACATCCTCGACCGTCATGTCGGCATAGCCGACGATGGCGTGCGGCCAGCCGGTCTCCTCGGCGGTCCGTTGCAGGAAGGCGACTTCCTTCTCGAAGTCCTCCTTCGCCCAGTTGGTCTGGACATAGACGGCCTTTTCCACGCCGGAGCCCTTCTGGTCCTGGAGGAATTCCCCGATCGGGTAGTCGCGACGGATCGGCTCGTAGGGTCCGAAGATGCGTGGCACCATTGGCCCGACGAGCCAAGGCTGGTCCTGCCGACGCCAGATGTGGAAATGCGCGTCGATGGCTTTCTGCATCACGATACCCTTTTCCAGATGGTTTCGGCGGAAGGCGCCGGGCGGGCGAGCGAGAGGATGAAGCCGGCGAGGCCTTCGATCGACGACCCGTCGACAAGGTCGTCGATCACCGGCAGGATAGCGCGAAGCGCCGCCGTCACCGGGCGGAACCGGGGATCGCCCGCAAGCGGTGTTGCCAGCGACAGGCGGAAGGCGCGTGCCGCAAGCCGGCGCATCGCCACTTCCAGTTCGGCATGGCCGCCGCGTTCAAGCCCGTCGGAGAGAAGCACGATCGCGGCGCCGCGCGCGAAGGCGGAGAAACGCGGCACAGACAGGAAGGCAAACAAAGTGGGGCCGATGCGGGTGCCGCCGTCCCAGTCGTCGACCTGGCTCGCCGCGCGCGCCAGCGCCTGTTCGCGGTCGCGGATGCGCAGCGCCGGCGTGATGCGGGTAAGGCGGGTGCCGAAGGTGAAGACCTCGACGTTGTCGGCGCCCTGGACGGCGGCGTGCGCCAACTTCAGGTGATCGGCCGTGTGCAGCTTCATCGAGCCGGAAATGTCGATGAGGATGAGCAGGCGGCGCGGCACCAACTGGCGGCGGCGCAGGCGCGGCCAGGGAACGTCGCCATCGGCGCCGACGATCTCGCGCAGCGAGCGCCTGAGGTCGAGCGCGCCATGCGAGCGCGCGGGCGCGGTGCGGAAGGACCGGCGGGCGGGGAGGGCGCGGGCCAGGCCTCGGGAAAAGGAAGCAAGCTGGCTCGCCTCGCGCTGGAAGTCGCGGCGGCTGAGCTGTTCGGAGGCTGATGACAGCTCGCCACCTTTCTCCTGGCGGGCGGCCAGGCTTTCCTCCTCGCGCGCGCCGCCGTCATCCTTGACGCGCGTCTCCTCGTCTTCCTCGCCCTCGACGCCGGCGGCGCCCTCGCCATGGAAATAGCCGCGAAAATGCGCGTCGAATTCGGCGCGACGGTCGACGGGTGGCGCGAGCATGGCGAATGCCGCTTCGTAAACATCAGCCATCGAACGCGGCCCGAGCAAGGTCACGGCGCGCATGAAGCCGACCGCCTGCTCGGGGGCGACGGCAAAGCCATGGCGGCGCAGCAGGCGAGCAAAACCCTGGAAAGGGGCGGCGGCACGGGGCAGCGCGGGCGTCGGAGGTCCGTCGCGCGTCACGCCAGCGCGTCCTCGACGATGCGGTCGAATTCGGGCGCGATGTAGGAGAGATCCTCCTCGTCCTTGATCAGCACGCCGATGGCGCGACGGAAGGCCTCAGGCCAGGGACTGCCGCCCTTTTCGAGGATGGTCGCGGCGTTGGCCCATTCGACCGCCTCGGCAATGCCTGGCGGCTTGGCCAGGGGCCGCGCGCGGATGTCGCGCACGGCGTTGGCGACAGCTCGCGCGGTTGCCTGCGCAACGTCGCCGGCGCGCGCCATGATGATGGCGGCCTCGCGCTCGGCATCGGGATAGCCGATCCAGTGATAGACGCAGCGCCGGCGCAGCGCTTCCGCCAGCTCGCGTGTCCGGTTCGAGGTCAGGATGACCACCGGCTGCGTGAGCGCGCGCACCGTGCCGCGCTCGGGAATGCTGATCTGGAAGTCCGAGAGGAACTCCAGCAGCAGTGCTTCGAATTCGTGATCCGATCGGTCGATCTCGTCGACCAGCAGCACGCGCCGGTCGGGTGCCCGCAGCACCTGCAGCAAGGGGCGGGCGATCAGGAAGCGGTCGTCATAAATATCGACTTCCTGCTCGCCGGCATGGCGGATGGCGAGAAGCTGGCGCTGGTAGTTCCATTCGTAGAGCGCGTGCGCCGCATCGACGCCTTCGTAGCATTGCAGGCGCACCAGCTCGCGGCCGAGAAGTTCGGCAACCGCCTTTGCGGCCTCGGTCTTGCCGACGCCGGGGGCTCCTTCGAGCAGCAGAGGCTTGCCGAGCCGGAGTGCCAGGAAGATCGCCGTCGCCAGGCTTTCGTCCGCAGGTAGCGCGAGGCGGCAAGCCGCGCGGCCACGGCCTCGGGCGAAGCGGCAAGTGTTTCTGCGTCGGTCAATGCCATGACGGTCAGACCGTGCCTTCAGCCTTCAGCGCGCGCAGGATGCGCTCGGGGGTGATCGGCAACGTGTCGACGCGCACGCCGACGGCATCGAAGATGGCGTTGGCGACGGCGGGGATTTGCGGGTTTGCGCACATCTCACCCGGTCCCTTGGCGCCGTAGGGGCCGTCCGCCGAGGGCCGCTCCAGCACGATGATCTCGGTGTCGGCGAGATCGCCTGGCCCCGGCATCAGATACTGGTTGAAGTCGGTGCCGCCATGGTCGCGGCTGGGATAGTAAGGCTCGGTCGTTTCGTAGAGCGCGTGGCTGATGCCCATCCACGAGCCGCCGACCAGTTGCTGCTCGACCATCTTCGGGTTGAGCGCGCGGCCGATCTCGAAGATGTTCTTCACCGTCAGTACGGTGACCTCGCCGGTCTCGTCGTCGACCTCCACCTCGGCCACGGTACAGGCGTGCGCATAACAGGTGGAGGGCTTCATCGCGCCCGTTTCCTTCTCGGGATAGGAGCGCGGGATAAGGAACATGCCGCGTCCCGAGATCGAGCGGCCGCGCTTGAAATGCGCCGACAGCGCGACGTCGAAGATCGAGATCGACTTCTGCGGCGCGCCCTTGACCAGTATGTTGCCCTGGCCGTCGGTCTCCAGATCGCGGGCGTCGACCTCCAGTTCCTCGGCGGCCACCTCGAGCATCACCTGGCGGGCTTCCCTGGCCGCCTGGATGACGGCGTTGCCGGCGCGGTGCGTGCCGCGCGAGGCGAAGGTGCCCATGCAGTGCGGGCTGGTATCGGTGTCGGCGGTATCGACGACGACGCGGTCGGTCGGCACGCCGATCGTCTCGGCGCAAATCTGCGCCATGATCTGCTTCATCCCCTGGCCGAGATCGACGCTTGAGAGCGTGACCATGAAATTGCCGGTGGGCGTCGAATGCACCAGGGCCTGGGTCGGGTCGCCACCGAGATTCATGCCGGTCGGATAGTTGATCGCGGCGACGCCGCGTCCGCGTCTGATGGCCATCTCAAGCTTCCTTTTCGTAGGAGGACATCGCCATGTATTTCTCGGCCACCGGCCAGTTGGCGGCGCGCGAGGCTTCCTGCATGCACTCGATGAGCGCCGCGCCCTCCGTCGGCTGGCGATGCGCCTTCATGTCTCCGTCGCGATAGGCGTTGATGAAGCGGAACTCGAGCGGGTCCATGCCGATCAGCCGCGCCAGCTTGTCCATCTGCACTTCCAGCGCGAAATCGCCGATGGTGACGCCGAAGCCGCGCATGGCCGATGACGGCGTGCGGTTGGTGTAGACGCAGTAGGTGTCGATCCAGACGTTCGGGATGGTGTAGGGGCCGGGATAATGCCCGGCACCCTTCTGCGCGCCGTAGGGCGAGTGGCGCGAATAGGCGCCGGCATCGGTGTAGCCAGTGACCTTGCGCGCGGCGATGCGCCCATCTTTCATGACGCCGTCCTTGATGACGACCTTTTCGGCGGCGCGCGGCGAGGAGATCTGCATCTCTTCCTCGCGGCTGTAGACGAAGGAGACAGGGCGACCGGTGAGCTTGGCGGCGAGGATGGCGATCGGCTCGACGATCACGTCGACCTTGCCGCCGAAGCCGCCGCCGACGGTGCCGCCGACGAAGTGCAGCTTCGAGCCCGGCATCTGCAGGATGATCGACGTGTTGTCGAGGGTGAAGAACATCGCCTGCGTGTTGGTGTAGCAGGTGAAGCGGTCATTCCCCTCGGGCGCGACCACGCAGCCTGTCGTCTCCGTCGGCGCGTGCTCGATCGGAGAGGACTGGTAGCTCTGTTCGAGTATGTGGTCGGCCTGGGCAAAGCCTGCCTCGACATCGCCGAAACGCACCTTGCGGCATTCGCCGCTGTCGTAGAGGTAGTAGTTCTGGCCGTGATATTCGTTGACAAGCGGCGCGCCTGGCTTCAGCGCTTCCTCCATGTCAAAGACGGCGGGCAGCACTTCGTAGTCGACCTTCACCTTGGCGGCCGCCTCCTGGGCGGCGCGCTCGGTCTCGGCCAGAACGGCCACCACCGCCTCGCCCCTCCAGCGCACCTTGCCGTCGGCGAGCACGGTTTCGTCCTCCGGGCCGATCTGGATGAGGATCAGGATGGTGTAGACGTTGTGCGGCACATCCCTTGCAGTCAGGATCCGCACCACACCGGGATGCTTTTCGGCCTCCGACGTATCGATGGAGCGGATGCGGGCATGGTGGTGCGGGCTGCGCACCATCTTCAGGTGCAGCATGCCGGGAAAATTATGGTCGGCGAAAAAGGCGGTCTTGCCGGTGACGTGGCCAGGTGAATCGAGCCGTGGCCTCGGCTGGCCGATCTCATGCAGATCGTCCTTGCGGACATCGGCGAAATAGCTCTTGCGCAGTTCCATGCTGGTTTCCTCAGGCGACGTTCTGCGAGTTGGAGCGGGCAGCCGTCAGCACCGCCTGAATGATCGGCTCGTAGCCGGTGCAGCGGCAGATATTGCCGGAGAGCGCCTCCACCACGTCCTCGCGGCTGGGATCGGGCGTGTGGTCGAGCAAGGCCTTGGCGGCCATGATCATGCCGGGCGTGCAGAAACCGCACTGGCTGGCAAAGGCGTCGAGGAAGGCGCGCTGCAGCGGGTGGAGCACGCCGCCCTCGGCAAGGCCGGCCGTCGTGATGATGGCGGCGCCGCTGCAGGTCTCGGCGAGCGTCAGGCACGACAGGCGCAATTCGCCATCTATGATGACCGAGCAGGCGCCGCAGGTGCCCTGGTGGCAGCCGCCCTTGGGGGAGGTGTCGCCGACCTTGTCGCGAAGCGCGTTGAGCAATGTCGCGCCGCTTTCGACGAACTCGGCCTTTTCGCTGCCGTTCAGCGTGAACTGGATGGGAACCTTGGCCATGTTTCTCCTCCTTGCGCCTCCGGCCGGAGACGTGCCCGTGATGGGCAATCCTTTCGTTTCGCGCGTCGGCCGGCTCAGCCGAGCAGCAGACGGCCGAGATGGACCGGCAGTACTTCCGCGCGGTACCAGGCGCTGGCGATCGGGTCAGTGGCGGGATCGATACCGACGCAGACGGCTGCGAGTGCCGGCGCGATGCCGTCCGCCGTCAGCCTTGCGCCAACCAGAGCTTTTTCCGCCACGCTCGCCCGCATGGGGCGGTCGGCCATGCAGCCGAGCGCGATGCGCGCCGAGGAGACCGTGCCGTCCGACGCATGACCGAGG
>ERZ778022.5568-NODE-5568-length-10166-cov-461.068638_pt1 | contig 10166 bp, 11 predicted proteins | sample MGYA00375752_ERZ778022 | MGnify/ENA primary metagenome ERZ778022 (study PRJEB29350, sample SAMN05389826) | bioreactor metagenome | isolation source: Thiocyanate bioreactor | place: South Africa: University of Cape Town | collected 2014-04-04 ...
AACAAGCCCGCATCATGCGCGCCGCCAAGATCGCCAAGCGGATTTTTCAACAGCGCCAGCTACCGATTTTCAAGGATTGACATGTGCGTGTTGCTTTTGCAACTTGCTTTGTTTTTGTTTCTTTGCGGCCTTGCCGGTGTCTATTTGGTTGGGTCTTATCGCTTCGCTTTCCCTTCGGGGAAAAAACCGTTCTGGATGGCTCCCGGATCGGCTCAACCTTCGCCTAGCCAGCGAAAATTCAAGGAGTAATAACCATGTTCAAACGTGCATTTGATGCTATCCGCAACGCCTACGAGTACGCCAAAGAGAAGGTTCACAACGTCATCGACAATGCAACTGGCAAAGTCGTGGCGGTCGGTACGGGCCTTGCTGTGACCACTGGTCAAGCCTTTGCTGCTGTCCCGGCTGAAGTGACCACGGCCATGACCGATGCCAAAACGGATGCCCTCGCGGTTGCCGCTCTGGCGCTGATCATTGTCATCAGTATCGCGGCTTTCAAGTACATGAAGCGTGCGACCTAAGCTCTCTTTTAGGTCGGTTTAGTGCCGTCTCGCTGCATCTTCGTTGAGGGTGCAGCGGGAACAGTCCTAAGGGGAAATCATGATCTATGACCTGTACTGCCAAGGCGCGAGCGATTCAGCCGCTACGCCTCAGCTTTATAACCTCGGCCCCGGCTACGGCTCTACGATTTACTGCATGCTGCCCGGTGGCGTCCAAAGCGGTGCCGCTGGTGTCGCCGCGATGAAGCCCATCACGCTCACCGCGTCTGATGCTGCTGGCGATCCTGCTTCCAATTTTACAGACGGCGCCATTTTGGGATGGGGCGTTGTTGCTGCTATGGCGGTGGCTTGGGGCTTGAAGCAACTCGGGCGGGCCGCGTCATGAATTTCGACATGTACATGATTGCCGGCTTTCTTGCTGTCCTCCTTCCCGCCTGGGTGATTTTCAAATGAACAGACTCCTTCTCCCTCTCTTGCTGGCTACGTTATTTTTTTTTATGCCGAAGCCCGTTCATGCCGCTTTAACCCTTACTCCCACGGTCGAGGGCCTCGGCGGTGGCACCTTCAAGCCGCTCACCATCCCCTCACTCGCAGGCAACAACTTCTCCGCCACCGGCAAAGTGCTCGTCAACGGCAAATGGATCAACATCCCCGGTTACATCCCGCCTGCCTCCACTGCTGCGCAAGCGGCCAGAACCTCACTCTGGCTTAATCCTTGGCTGGTCGGTGCCGCCCTCCTGACCTGGGCAGGCGATGCCGGCCTCGGGTCCGATCAGGTCGGCGGCTGGCAAGTCACGGTGCCGGGTACACCATCGGAACCGGGAACGGGCACTGCTTCATGCTCGACCTCTGCCGGTACGGGTTATGGCGATACTTACAACTTGGCTTGTGAGGCTTCGTTGAAGCTCTACTACCCCTATTGGTGTCCCAGCCTTCCTGGCGTTGGTGGTCAGTGTCATGTAAGCGGCTCGGTTTCTTATAGCGGCGGTCAAGTCACACACACCATCAAAAACTACTGCAACTCAGCGGGCGGCTGCGTTGGCGGCGTTCCCTATGGGGGCTTCGTCTACGATCAAACCGACGTGAGGCCCGGCACCGTTGGCGGAACGGAGAGCACACCCGCTCCGACCACTCGCCCCGCCACCCAGGCCGATTTCGATGCCCTGCCGGCACCCAGTCCCGAAGTCTATCGAGAGCTCGCGCCTCAAGTCGGCGTCCCCGTCGATGCCCCGGTCTACGAACCGGCGACCGTGCCGCTCGGCGATCCCTACACCAAGCCCGACGGCTCGACCTCCCAGCCGATGGCAAAGATCAGCCCGGCCTCAAACGGACAGGTCACCGTCGTTGTCTATGAAATGCCCATTACCGATCCGCAAGGCAATCCGGTCAACGACCCGCAACCGCAGGACACCCCCGAACCACAGCCCACCGATTGTGACAAATACCCGGCTTCGCTCGGCTGTGCGAATCTTGACCAGCCAACGGCTGAAGACCTGCAAACTGAATCTCGCGGTCCTTCGTTGATTTCCCCTGTTTCGCTTGGCGGTGCTGGTTCTTGTCCTGCTCCTTTGACCGCTACGGTCATGGGTCATGCGGTCGAAATGTCTTTCGACCCGCTTTGTCAGTACGCTACCACGCTGCGCCCGCTCGTTCTGGCGCTCGCTTGGCTTTCTGCCGGCGTGCTTTTCATCGGAGGTGTCCGCAATGGCTAATTTTGGTGTTTTCCTTGTTGCGCTCGCTGGGCCTATCGCGCGTCGTGTGCTGCTCTCCTTGGGTCTCGGTGTCGTCAGTTATGCCGGTCTCGCGCTGATCGCTGAGCAAGTCAAAACCGCTGTTGTCGATAACTACGGCGCTCTCTCTGGCAACGTGCTGGACCTGTTGAATTTGCTCGGCGCCGGTCAGGCGATTGGAATCGTTCTCGGTGCGATCATCGCGCGAGCCGCTTTCGCTGCTATCGCCCGTATCGGGGTTATGTCTTCTTAATGCTGAATCGTTCCTCTACCTTTTTAATTCTCCAGTGCAGCTCAGAGGCGGCTTGTTCGCAATCCTTAGCGTTCGATTTCCGGTTTTCGTCATTCGACCATTTCAGCTCGTCGAATGTAACAAGCATGCGTTTAGCAGCATTTAGAAGTGCTTCTATTTCTTCCGCGTTTCGTGCTCTGTGTGCTTTTTGACGTTCATAGTTGTTCATGGCCATGATTGTAACCCTCCTGTTCGATAACTGTATGATAACCGTTATCTAACAATTAACAATGGTATCTTCGTACTATGATTACGCTCATTACAGGTGGCCCAGGTCTCGGCAAGACCGCGTTGACGGTCAAGCTTCTGATTACTCAATATGCCGGCCGGCCGATCTTCACGAACATCAAGGGCTTTACGCTCGATCACTCTCCGCTTCCCAAGCTGGAAGAATGGACCATCGAAGAATTCAACGCGCAGGGGACGTCCGAACACAATTTTTCTTTCCCGCCCGGCGCGGTGGTCGTGATTGATGAATGCCAGCAGTTTTTCAGGCCGCGCGCGACTGGCTCCAAGGTCCCGCCCTATGTCTCTGCCTTCGAAACCCACCGGCATAAGGGTCTCGATTTCATCCTGATTACCCAAGGCTCCGGGCTTCTCGATGCCAACATCCGGAAGCTCGTCAAAGGGGGCTTGCATATCTTCTTGCGCAAGACGTTTTTGGGCCGTGAGCGCATCGAAAAATCCGAGGTGATGAATGAGGACGACAAGGCGAGTTATAGCCTTGGGTCTCGCCGCAAGTACAAGCTGCCGGCTGATGTTTACCATCTGTACAAGTCCGCTGAGCTGCACACGAAGCCGCCCCGCCCCAAGCTGCCGAAGGCGGTTTTTGTCATCGTCGGTGGCCTTCTGATTGGTGCCTATCTCGCCTGGCATACTGTTGGGCGTATCGGGGGGGCTTTGGCCAAGGAAGAGGTGCCCAAATCCTTGCCGGTTGCCGGATCGGCCACGGTCGCGGCGGAGCCGCGAACGGGGGCGATATCGGCGTCCGTGGGCGTTCCCGCGCGGATAATCGAGGCCATGACCCCGACCGATGCACAAAACCCGCTCAGTGCCCCGCTATACGCGTCCGTGGCCCCGCCTGTCGTCGCCCCTGAGATTCAAGGCTGCATCGCATCGAGCAAGCGTTGCACCTGCTACAGCCAACAGCAGACGCCGGTATGGGTACCTGACGAACAATGCCGCCAGCGTGCTGCAGGTCTCTACTATGACCCTTACCGTCAGCCTCCACCTGCAAGCCAAACCCAGCCCCTGCAAACCTCGACGCAGTCATTGCCGGGCGGCCTAGCCCGGGGTTTCGATGACGGAACCAAGCCGGATGTGCCCCGAAGCCCCGTAGGGGTCTCGCCGCCATCCGGCGAGAGGGTATCCGGCGCAGCACCGGTCTGAGCAAGACGAAAAAAAGCCCCAGTGGATCCACTGGGGCTTTTCTGTGTACCGCGCTACGGAGTTAGCTATTTCTCAAGAAGTTTCGATAAGTATTTGATATAACTGCCCATTATGCGAATCTACGCGGACGATAAAAACCGCCCTTAGCGGCTCCGCCATCCCAGTGCCCGGCTGCGGAAAAACCGAGCGTCACGCATAGCGCGACGACGTGCGCTCTGCGCTTCAAACCAGAAAAAAAACTGCGCCAGTACTCGCGCTTTTTCTCGGTGCGTGCCGCCTCCGCTTCGACCTGGGCGATGACTTCGAGGGGATCGCGATCGAGGATTTCCGCGATTTTGGCGCAGGTGTAGGTGTCGGCCTCGCGATCGCCTTTCACGTAGTAATGGACAATTCCTGTAGGAATATCAAGGGCTTGCGCGATTCTGTAGTCTGTCGCGCCGTTTAGTTTTGTCCGTACCTTTTCGATCAACTGTTGCGTTTGTGACATGGCTTCACCTCGTGGCCCGAATCATAGCTCCAAAAAGTAGTTGACAATAACTAAACTTCGTAGGCATCGTGTGCATACCTACACTTGTAGGCATCCAACCGACTCAAGGAACCCATCATGCTCAAAATCACCATCGCATCGACCGCCGTTCACACGAAATCAGGCATCGGCAAAAACCAGCGCCCCTACGAGATTCGCGAACAGGCCGCATGGATTCATTTGGTAGGCGAGGACGGCAAGCCGCACCCGTACCCCACGCAGATGATGCTTATGCTGGAAAAGCAGGCCGCACCCTACGCCCTGGGTGATTACATTCTTCACCCTTCCAGCATCCAGTCCGGTCGCTTTGGTTCGCTCCAGATCAAACCCCTGCTGGTGCCGCATCAGCAGGCCGTCAAGGCGGCGGCTTAAGAAATACGAGTCTCAGTAACACTCGTATTTCGCGACAAAAATGTCGTCACAACTCCCCGTGTTCTGCGACTGGCTCAAAGTGGCTGACTCCGCTTTTACCTATCAACCCTCGGCTTGGCGGTCGCGCATCATGCGCACCACTGGCCGGGATGTGGATTGGGAGCGCCGCGCATGGGTCGATTTTAAACAAACCAGCAGCGCCAGCAAGATCAGGGGGCGTTTTCTTGAGACTGGAGCGTTAAACGATGATGGACGCCAGCACGGAATCCTTCACCTTGATGGAAACCTCGGACGGTTTGGAGCGGCTAACAACCTGTTCGGTCTGCATGTACAGGACGCAGCCAAAAACGTGCTCCAGCTGCTGGGCGACTCGACGGACACTTACTTTCAGAACTCCGAAACCCTCGCACTTCGTCGAGTCGACCTTACCTCCAATTTCAGTTTCGGCACTGCAGCTGACGCTGCCGCTTACATAGACTGGGCTGCTCAGCACAGCATAGGCCGTGCGCAAGTCCATCCCTACCCAACCGGCTGCTCTTGGGTCACTCAAAACTGGTCGGCCAAGGTTTACGACAAGCTTGCCGACATGCGTCGTCACAACCTCAACGAATTGGCCGACGAACTTCAACGCCGAGAAGGCTACATCCTTCGGCTCGAACTCACCCTTAGAACCGACGAACTCACACGCTTAGAACTCGCCACGCTCGATAAATGGAGCCCCGACATGGAAAACATCATCTTCACTGAAAAGTTCGCCCCCATCCTTCCTGGCGAAAATCTTCCTACTGCTGATCACCTTGCCGACACCTTACCGGTTCGCTTGGCCACGTGTGTTCAGGCATGGCGTAACGGCATGGACTACGAAGCCGCGTGGCGTGACGGTCGTATCAATCGCCGTACGTTCCAACGTCTCCGCAAGGACTTGCTTCCTTTCGGCATCGACATCAGCCACCGCTGCAACGTCCGCACTCTCAATATCCGCCCTCGCTTGATCGAAATGAAGCCGTTTGAACAGCCCGCATGGTGGTAAAGCGAGAGGGCCGCGTGATGACGGATCATGATTTTCATCGTCGCATGCGGGAGCTGTTGCCCCAAGTCAAACCCATCGGCATGGACCCTTGTTTGTTTGCAAATAAACAAACATCTTTGATAAAGCCAAACAAAACGTCTCAGGCCGGCGTGAAGTTGGTCATGAATAGGAGGGCCGCGTGATGTACGGCCACCCCAAAATGGTCCAGAAATGGGCCAAATCCATGAAGCCCAAAGCCACCCCCGCGCAGATTGAACAAGCCCGCATCATGCGCGCCGCCAAGATCGCCAAGCGGATTTTTCAACAGCGCCAGCTACCGATTTTCAAGGATTGACATGTGCGTGTTGCTTTTGCAACTTGCTTTGTTTTTGTTTCTTTGCGGCCTTGCCGGTGTCTATTTGGTTGGGTCTTATCGCTTCGCTTTCCCTTCGGGGAAAAAACCGTTCTGGATGGCTCCCGGATCGGCTCAACCTTCGCCTAGCCAGCGAAAATTCAAGGAGTAATAACCATGTTCAAACGTGCATTTGATGCTATCCGCAACGCCTACGAGTACGCCAAAGAGAAGGTTCACAACGTCATCGACAATGCAACTGGCAAAGTCGTGGCGGTCGGTACGGGCCTTGCTGTGACCACTGGTCAAGCCTTTGCTGCTGTCCCGGCTGAAGTGACCACGGCCATGACCGATGCCAAAACGGATGCCCTCGCGGTTGCCGCTCTGGCGCTGATCATTGTCATCAGTATCGCGGCTTTCAAGTACATGAAGCGTGCGACCTAAGCTCTCTTTTAGGTCGGTTTAGTGCCGTCTCGCTGCATCTTCGTTGAGGGTGCAGCGGGAACAGTCCTAAGGGGAAATCATGATCTATGACCTGTACTGCCAAGGCGCGAGCGATTCAGCCGCTACGCCTCAGCTTTATAACCTCGGCCCCGGCTACGGCTCTACGATTTACTGCATGCTGCCCGGTGGCGTCCAAAGCGGTGCCGCTGGTGTCGCCGCGATGAAGCCCATCACGCTCACCGCGTCTGATGCTGCTGGCGATCCTGCTTCCAATTTTACAGACGGCGCCATTTTGGGATGGGGCGTTGTTGCTGCTATGGCGGTGGCTTGGGGCTTGAAGCAACTCGGGCGGGCCGCGTCATGAATTTCGACATGTACATGATTGCCGGCTTTCTTGCTGTCCTCCTTCCCGCCTGGGTGATTTTCAAATGAACAGACTCCTTCTCCCTCTCTTGCTGGCTACGTTATTTTTTTTTATGCCGAAGCCCGTTCATGCCGCTTTAACCCTTACTCCCACGGTCGAGGGCCTCGGCGGTGGCACCTTCAAGCCGCTCACCATCCCCTCACTCGCAGGCAACAACTTCTCCGCCACCGGCAAAGTGCTCGTCAACGGCAAATGGATCAACATCCCCGGTTACATCCCGCCTGCCTCCACTGCTGCGCAAGCGGCCAGAACCTCACTCTGGCTTAATCCTTGGCTGGTCGGTGCCGCCCTCCTGACCTGGGCAGGCGATGCCGGCCTCGGGTCCGATCAGGTCGGCGGCTGGCAAGTCACGGTGCCGGGTACACCATCGGAACCGGGAACGGGCACTGCTTCATGCTCGACCTCTGCCGGTACGGGTTATGGCGATACTTACAACTTGGCTTGTGAGGCTTCGTTGAAGCTCTACTACCCCTATTGGTGTCCCAGCCTTCCTGGCGTTGGTGGTCAGTGTCATGTAAGCGGCTCGGTTTCTTATAGCGGCGGTCAAGTCACACACACCATCAAAAACTACTGCAACTCAGCGGGCGGCTGCGTTGGCGGCGTTCCCTATGGGGGCTTCGTCTACGATCAAACCGACGTGAGGCCCGGCACCGTTGGCGGAACGGAGAGCACACCCGCTCCGACCACTCGCCCCGCCACCCAGGCCGATTTCGATGCCCTGCCGGCACCCAGTCCCGAAGTCTATCGAGAGCTCGCGCCTCAAGTCGGCGTCCCCGTCGATGCCCCGGTCTACGAACCGGCGACCGTGCCGCTCGGCGATCCCTACACCAAGCCCGACGGCTCGACCTCCCAGCCGATGGCAAAGATCAGCCCGGCCTCAAACGGACAGGTCACCGTCGTTGTCTATGAAATGCCCATTACCGATCCGCAAGGCAATCCGGTCAACGACCCGCAACCGCAGGACACCCCCGAACCACAGCCCACCGATTGTGACAAATACCCGGCTTCGCTCGGCTGTGCGAATCTTGACCAGCCAACGGCTGAAGACCTGCAAACTGAATCTCGCGGTCCTTCGTTGATTTCCCCTGTTTCGCTTGGCGGTGCTGGTTCTTGTCCTGCTCCTTTGACCGCTACGGTCATGGGTCATGCGGTCGAAATGTCTTTCGACCCGCTTTGTCAGTACGCTACCACGCTGCGCCCGCTCGTTCTGGCGCTCGCTTGGCTTTCTGCCGGCGTGCTTTTCATCGGAGGTGTCCGCAATGGCTAATTTTGGTGTTTTCCTTGTTGCGCTCGCTGGGCCTATCGCGCGTCGTGTGCTGCTCTCCTTGGGTCTCGGTGTCGTCAGTTATGCCGGTCTCGCGCTGATCGCTGAGCAAGTCAAAACCGCTGTTGTCGATAACTACGGCGCTCTCTCTGGCAACGTGCTGGACCTGTTGAATTTGCTCGGCGCCGGTCAGGCGATTGGAATCGTTCTCGGTGCGATCATCGCGCGAGCCGCTTTCGCTGCTATCGCCCGTATCGGGGTTATGTCTTCTTAATGCTGAATCGTTCCTCTACCTTTTTAATTCTCCAGTGCAGCTCAGAGGCGGCTTGTTCGCAATCCTTAGCGTTCGATTTCCGGTTTTCGTCATTCGACCATTTCAGCTCGTCGAATGTAACAAGCATGCGTTTAGCAGCATTTAGAAGTGCTTCTATTTCTTCCGCGTTTCGTGCTCTGTGTGCTTTTTGACGTTCATAGTTGTTCATGGCCATGATTGTAACCCTCCTGTTCGATAACTGTATGATAACCGTTATCTAACAATTAACAATGGTATCTTCGTACTATGATTACGCTCATTACAGGTGGCCCAGGTCTCGGCAAGACCGCGTTGACGGTCAAGCTTCTGATTACTCAATATGCCGGCCGGCCGATCTTCACGAACATCAAGGGCTTTACGCTCGATCACTCTCCGCTTCCCAAGCTGGAAGAATGGACCATCGAAGAATTCAACGCGCAGGGGACGTCCGAACACAATTTTTCTTTCCCGCCCGGCGCGGTGGTCGTGATTGATGAATGCCAGCAGTTTTTCAGGCCGCGCGCGACTGGCTCCAAGGTCCCGCCCTATGTCTCTGCCTTCGAAACCCACCGGCATAAGGGTCTCGATTTCATCCTGATTACCCAAGGCTCCGGGCTTCTCGATGCCAACATCCGGAAGCTCGTCAAAGGGGGCTTGCATATCTTCTTGCGCAAGACGTTTTTGGGCCGTGAGCGCATCGAAAAATCCGAGGTGATGAATGAGGACGACAAGGCGAGTTATAGCCTTGGGTCTCGCCGCAAGTACAAGCTGCCGGCTGATGTTTACCATCTGTACAAGTCCGCTGAGCTGCACACGAAGCCGCCCCGCCCCAAGCTGCCGAAGGCGGTTTTTGTCATCGTCGGTGGCCTTCTGATTGGTGCCTATCTCGCCTGGCATACTGTTGGGCGTATCGGGGGGGCTTTGGCCAAGGAAGAGGTGCCCAAATCCTTGCCGGTTGCCGGATCGGCCACGGTCGCGGCGGAGCCGCGAACGGGGGCGATATCGGCGTCCGTGGGCGTTCCCGCGCGGATAATCGAGGCCATGACCCCGACCGATGCACAAAACCCGCTCAGTGCCCCGCTATACGCGTCCGTGGCCCCGCCTGTCGTCGCCCCTGAGATTCAAGGCTGCATCGCATCGAGCAAGCGTTGCACCTGCTACAGCCAACAGCAGACGCCGGTATGGGTACCTGACGAACAATGCCGCCAGCGTGCTGCAGGTCTCTACTATGACCCTTACCGTCAGCCTCCACCTGCAAGCCAAACCCAGCCCCTGCAAACCTCGACGCAGTCATTGCCGGGCGGCCTAGCCCGGGGTTTCGATGACGGAACCAAGCCGGATGTGCCCCGAAGCCCCGTAGGGGTCTCGCCGCCATCCGGCGAGAGGGTATCCGGCGCAGCACCGGTCTGAGCAAGACGAAAAAAAGCCCCAGTGGATCCACTGGGGCTTTTCTGTGTACCGCGCTACGGAGTTAGCTATTTCTCAAGAAGTTTCGATAAGTATTTGATATAACTGCCCATTATGCGAATCTACGCGGACGATAAAAACCGCCCTTAGCGGCTCCGCCATCCC
>ERZ778022.5572-NODE-5572-length-10156-cov-4.002970_pt1 | contig 10156 bp, 6 predicted proteins | sample MGYA00375752_ERZ778022 | MGnify/ENA primary metagenome ERZ778022 (study PRJEB29350, sample SAMN05389826) | bioreactor metagenome | isolation source: Thiocyanate bioreactor | place: South Africa: University of Cape Town | collected 2014-04-04 ...
CGCCAGTTTCACGGCACGGTCGAACAGCGCGATGCCCTCCGGCTCGCTGGCGCCATAGAGCGTGCGCGCCAGATAGGCGCCGCCGCCGCGCACAATCTCGATGTTCCAGCCGCCCAGCGCCGATACCGCATAGGCATTGTCGGGCGCATGGCGCAGCGCCGTGTCCAGCGCGGCGCGCGACTCGTTGGGCATCCGCGCCACCTGCGCCCGCACCTTGCCCAGGATGCGCGCCTGATGGCCCAGCGCCGCCGCCAGCCAGACATGATTGTCGGCATGGCCGGGATCGGCGGCGATGCCGGCGCGCGCCAGAGTCTCGGCCCGCTCCAGGCAGGAGAGACAAGGCTGGGGCCGCAGCATCGCCTCGGCCAGCGCGGCGCGGGCGGCGATAGCCAGGCCCGGCGCGCTGCGCGACGCCTCGCCTGCCCGGATCGCCTGTTCATAGCGGCCCTCGGCATAGAGGGTGAAAATCTCGTCCGCGGCGCGCGCGGGCGAAGCCAGCAACAGCAGCGCCAGCAGCACCGCTCTCATGCGCGGGGTTCGTCCGGCTTCAGGAAGTCGCCGTTGAGGGCCTGGCGGATCATCGCCGCCGTCCGGGCGCAGCCGAACAGCGCCGCGAAGGAGCCGAAGCGCGGCCCCTGGGTCTGACCCAACAGCACCTCGTACAGCGCCCCGAACCAGGCGCGCAGCGGCTCGAAGCCGTGCGCCTTGCCCACTTCGTACACGATATCCTGCACCGCGGCGCTGTCGCGCGTTTCGTCGCCCAGCGCCTCGAAGCGCGCCGCCAGGTCTTCCAGCGCGGCGCGCTCCTGCTCGCTGGGCGCGCGGAACACCTTGGCGGGCTTCACGAAGTCCTCGTAATAGCGCAGCGCATAGCCCACCAGCCGGTCCAGGCCCGGATTGGCCTGCGGGCTGGCGCCCGGCGCATAGGCGCGGATATTGCCCCACAGCACCTCGCGGGTGCTGGCGTTGGAAGCCGACACCAGATTGAGCAACAGCGCGAAGCTGACCGGATAGCGTTCGTCCGGCACCGTGCCGGCATGGATGTGCCAGACCGGATTCTCCAGCCGCTGCTCTTCCGTCGTTTCGTTGGAATGATAGCTGTCGAGATAGGCGATATACTCGTCCACCGCCTTGGGGATCACGTCGAAATACAGCTTCTTGGCGGTGCGCGGCTTCTGGAACATGAACAGCGCCAGGCTCTCCGCCGGGCCATAGGTCAGCCATTCGTCGATGGTGATGCCGTTGCCCTTGGACTTGGAGATTTTCTGGCCCTGCTCGTCCAGGAACAGCTCGAACATATACTGTTCGGGCGGGGTGCCGCCCGCGATGCGGCAGATCGCGTCATAGAGCTTGGCGCTGGTGAGATGATCCTTGCCGTACATCTCGTAGTCCACGCCCAGCGCCGCCCAGCGCATTCCCATGTCGGGCTTCCATTGCAGCTTGCAATGGCCGCCCGTCACCGGAACCGTTTCCAGGCTGCCGTCTTCCTCGACATAGGTGATGGTGCCCTTGTCCATGTCGCGGTCCACCACCTTGGCCAGCAGCACCTTGCCGGAGCGCGGGCTGACCGGCAGGAAGGGCGAATAGGTTTCCCGCCGCTCCTCGCCCCGGGTGGGCAGCATCACCGCCATCACCTTGTCGTAGCTGGCCAGAATCTTGAGAAGCGCCGCATCGAAACGCCCCGACCTGTAGGTGGCGGTGGAGGAATAGAACTCATAGCGGAAGCCGAAATGATCCAGGAAGGCGCGCAGCCGCGCATTCATGTGATGGCCGAAACTTTCATGGGTGCCGAACGGATCGGGGATGGCGGTCAGCGGCTTGCCCAGATTGGCCTGGAGCATCTCCGGCTGGGGCAGATTTTCGGGCACCTTGCGAAGCCCGTCCATGTCATCGGAAAAGGCGATCAGATGGGTGGGAATGTCGCTGAGGGTCTCGAAGGCATGACGCACCCAACTGGTTCGGGCGACCTCGCCGAAGGTGCCGATATGCGGCAGACCGGAGGGGCCATAACCGGTCTCGAACAGCACGCCCGTGACCTGCTGGCCCGCTTTTTTGCGGGCTTCGATGCGGGCCAGCAGTTTGCGGGCCTCCTCGAACGGCCAGGCTTTCGCGGCAAGCGCCTGTTCGGCCAAGTTTTTCACGGACGCCTCATCCTTTGCATTCACCCTTCGTTAAGAGGGACTTAAACCATTTGAAAGGGCGCGAAAGCTAGGCTCTGGCAAGGAAAATCGCAATGACCGAGCCCCTCGCGCCGCCCCAGACCACCGCGGATTCTGTCTTTGCAGGCCGCATCGATATCCTGTACGCGCTCGGCCGCCACTATCTGTCTCTGCCCTTCGCCGTGCTCTGCGTGCCCGCCACCCTGGTGGCCGGCCATGCGCCGGGCGTGCTGCCCATCATTCCGCTGCTGTTGCAGATCACCGTGGTGATCGCCGCCGAGCAGCTCACCACCGCCTATCGCAAGCGCCCGCCGGAAAGCGACCCGCATTTCTGGGCGCGCCGCTATACGTTCGTTTCGGCGATTTCCGGCGCCACCTGGGGCGTGGCCGCGCTGTTCTGGTTCGTCTGGGATTCCTTTCCCGCCCAGGCCTATCTGGCGCTGGCCTTCCTGGGCATGACGGCGACGGAGTTCATCGCCCGCGCGGTCCATCGCCCCGCCTATATCGCCCACACCACCTTTGCGCTGGGCCCGCTGGTGCTGCTGCTGCTGTGGCAGGGCGGCCTCTACGCCTCACTGGCGGCGGTGCTGGTGGCGCTGTTCGCCGCCGTGCTGATCAGCTATTGCGGCGGCATGGGGCGGCTGCTGGACGAAAGCATCCATCTTCGCAACGAGAACGGCCAGCTTGTGCTGCGGCTGCAAAACGAGAAGAAGGACGCGATCCGTGCCCGCGACAGCGCCCAGGCCAGCGCCCTGGCCAAGTCGGCCTTCATCGCCAATATCAGCCACGAGCTGCGCACCCCGCTGAACGCGCTTCTGGGCATGGCGCAGTTGCTGGAGCGCGCCGACCTGCCCAAGCAGCAGGCCGATCATGTCAAGGTGATGCTGCAGGCGGGCATGGGCCTGCAGACCCTGATCGACGATGTGATCGCCCTGACCCGCGACGATGACGACCAGCTGGAAGACGAGGATTGCGATCCCCTGCAGGCGGCCCGCGCCGTGGCGCGGCTGCTGCAGCCGCGCGCCTGGGAAAAGCGCCTGCATCTGACCCTGTCCGCCGCCCGCGATCTGCCGCGCGTGGCGGCCGACCCGCGCAAGGTGCGTCAGGTGCTGCTCAAGCTGGCCGACAACGGCCTGAAATTCACCGAACGCGGCCTGGTGGATATCCGCATCGACCATGACGCCGCCGCGGGCATGGTGCGTTTCACCGTGTCGGACACCGGCCATGGCGTGGCGCCGGAAGTGGCGCATCTGCTGTTCAACCCCTTTTCACCGGGCGATTCGTCCTATGCGCGCAAGGAACAGGGTGCCGGGCTGGGCCTGGCGGTTTCCAAGCGCGTCATCGAGCAGGCGGGCGGACGGATCGGTTTCGACAGCAAGCCGGGCGAAGGCGCCCAGTTCTGGTTCACGTTGCCGGTCTGCGGCGTCGCCGCCGGACCCGTTCCGCGGGCCGATAGCGACGGCCAGCAGCAGCCGCCCACCGGCCTGTCGCTGCTGATCTTCCTGCGCGCGCCGGAGGTGGGCGCAGTGCTGGCGCATCTGGTCGAACCCTTCGGCAACCGGGTGGTGCGCGCCGCCAGCATGGCCGAGGCGCTGGCGTGCAACGGCCAGGAGCATTTCGACGCCATTATCGCGGGAGCGGGCGACGCCGACATGCTGGCGGCGGCGCCGGGCATGAAGGCGCCGCTGGTGGCGATCATGCTGCGCGGCGACCGCGCCCCCGCCGCCACCGACATCGCGCTGCGCTGGCCGGTGGAACCCGACCAGTTCTACCGCGCCCTGGACGAGATCTGCGAGCCGCCGGCCGAGGACAAGGCCGCCGAGATGCCGCCCGCGATCGACGCCGAAGCGTTCAGCACCCTGGAAAAGTCACTGGGCGTTCCGGCGCTGGTGGAAATTCTGCAATGCTACATCGTCACCGCCGAGCAGCTGGCCGACGGCCTGGCCCAGGCCTGCATCGAGGAAAACTGGGACGAGGCCGCGCGCCTGGCCCAGGAGATTGTCGGCGCGGCGGGTGGCCTGGGCCTGTCGGCCATCACCCAGGCGGCCCGCAACTTCGCCGGCGCGGCGCGCGAAGGCCGCAACCATCACGATCTGCGCAATGCCGCGCAGATGGTGGTGGGCGAGCATATCCGGGCGCGGCAGGCGCTGATCCACCTGTATCCGGACGTCGCCTGAAAGCCGCATAAAATATTGGGAATCCGAGGCCCCGCGCCGCATAGTCGCGCGTCCATGAAATCCCTGCCCGTCACCCTTCCCAGCCTGACCGCACTCGTACCCGCGCCGCCCGGCGCGGCGATCACGCGCGTCAGTGGAGAAAGCGCGCGCGTAAGCCTGCAGGAGGCCCGCGCCTTGTTCGAAGGCGGCGATGTGCTGGTGGCCCATGCCGGTTTCGTGGCGGGGCGGCTGGGCGCCCGCGCCGAGACGCCGCTGTTCGACCTGCTGGACCTGTTCGCCTTTGTGCGGCCGGGAATGCCGTTCGTGCCCAGCGCGCTGGGAATGGCGCGGGCGCTGGGCCTGACGCCCCCGCACACCCCCGATGCGGCCGCCGCCACGCTGCATGACATCGCGGCGGCGCTGCTGGAGGAAATGGCCGGCTGGCCGCCGGATGTGCGCGAAAGCTTGGCGCCGCTGGTGGGCACGCTGGACCGGGCGGGCTGGCGCTGGGCGCCGCTGCTCAGGACTTTTACCGGCGAGGCGCCGCACGGCTCGCCCATCGCCGGGCTGGAAGCCTGGCGCGGCCTGCCGCAATGGGAAGACCAGGCCCCGCCCGGCCAGCCCGGCGCGCAGCCGGTGGCCCCGGCGGAGGCGCGCGCCCGACTGGCGCGCATGGTGGGCGTGATGCGGCCCGAACAGGCCGCCTATAGCGATGCCGCCACCCATGCCTTCGGCCCGCGCGAGCAGGCGGGCGCGCCCCGCATCGCGCTGGTGGAAGCGGGCACCGGCACCGGCAAGACGCTGGGCTATCTGGCTCCGGCCAGCCTGTGGGCGGAGAAGAACGGGCCGGGCCTGTGGATCAGCACCTATACCCGCAACCTGCAGCGCCAGATCGTGCAGGAGATCGCGCATCTGTGGCCCGATCCGGTGGAGCGCGCCGAAAAGGCCGTGGTGCGCAAGGGCCGCGAGAATTACCTCTGCCTGCTGAACTTTGAAGAAGCCGCCAAACGCACCGCGCTGGCGCCGGGCCCGCGCACGGTGGCGCTGGCGCTGATCGCCCGCTGGATCGGCAGTCCCACCGACGGCGACCTGTCCGGGGTGGGCTTTCCCGCCTTCCTGGCCGCCGCCATGCCGCTCTCCACCGTCACCGACCGGCGCGGCGAATGCATCTATGCCGCCTGCCCGCATTACCGCATCTGCTTCATCGAGCGGGCGGTGCGCCGCGCCCGCCATGCCAGCATCGTGGTCGCCAACCATGCGCTGGTCATCGCGCAAGCCAGCACCGACTGGCTGGCCACCGACCAGACCACCGATGCGCCCGCCGACAGCCCCGCCGAGCGCCGCCTGCGCTATGTCTTCGACGAGGGCCATCACCTGTTCGACGCCGCCGACAGCGGCTTTGCCGCCGCGCTGTCGGGCCGCGAGATGGCCGAGCTGCGGCGCTGGATTCGCGGCCCCGAAGGCCGCGCCCGCACCCGGATGCGCGGGCTGGAAGAGCGGTTGAAAGACCTGATCGCCGACGACGAGGCGGCGCAAGGCGCGCTGGAGGACGCGGTGCAGGCGGCAAGCGCCCTGGCGGGCGACGGCTGGACGCAGCGCCTGGGTCCGGGCGCGCGCGGCCCGGGTGAGGTCTTTCTGGCGCTGGCCTATGCCCATGTGCGCGCCCGCAGCGCCGAAGCCGACGCCTTCTACACCCTGGAGGCCGAGCCCCATCCCATGGGCGAGGAGCTGATGCAGGCAGTGCGCGGGTTGTCGCGGGGGCTCAAACGCATCGCCGATCCACTGGCCCGGCTGGCGCGGCTGTTGCGCCAGAAGATGGACGACAAGACCGCCGCGCTGGAGCCCTATACCAAGGCGCGGCTGGACGCGGCGGCGCGGGGCGTGGAGCGGCGCGCCCGGCGCATCCTGCCCGCCTGGATCGCCATGCTGGAGACCCTGGAGGCGGGCGAGATCAGCGACGATTTCGTGGACTGGTTCGAGGTGACGCGCGCGGATGGGCGCGACGCCGATATGGGCCTGAAACGGCATTGGGTGGACCCGACCGTGCCGCTGGCCGCCCAGGTGCTGGAACCGGCGCATGGCGTGCTGATCACCTCGGCGACGCTGCGCGACATCGGCGGGGACACCGACGCGGACGAAAACAGCCATTGGGCTTCGGCCGAGGTTCGCACCGGCGCGGGTCATCTGCCGCTGCCGGGGCGGCGCGCCCATTTCGGCTCGCCCTTCCGCTATGACGACCAGTCCCGCGTCTTCATCGTCAAGGATGTCGCCCGCCGCGATCCGCAGGCGCTGGCCGCCGCCTATCGCGAACTGTTCCTGGCCTCGGGCGGCGGCGCGCTGGGCCTGTTCACCGCCGTGCGGGCCTTGCGCGCGGTGGGCAGCCGCATCGCCGCCCCGCTGGCCGAGGCGGGGCTGACGCTGTACGCCCGGCACATGGACCGGCTGGATACCGGCGCGCTGGTGGACCTGTTCCGCGCCGAGGAAAATGCCTGCCTGCTGGGCACCGATGCCCTGCGCGACGGAGTGGATGTGCCGGGGCGGTCCCTGCGGCTGGTGGTGTTCGACAAGGTGCCCTGGCCCAAGCCCACCATCCTGCACAAGGCCCGCCGGGCCCGGTTCGGCAAGGGCTATGACGACCTGATCACCCGATTCCGGCTGAAACAGGCGTTCGGGCGGCTGATCCGGGGGCCGCAGGACCGGGGCTGTTTTGTGATCCTGGAAGGGGCCACCCCCAGCCGCCTGCTGGCGGCCTTTCCGCCCGGCGCCCCGGTCAAGCGCTGCGGCCTGGCCGAGGCGATTGGGGATATCCGCACATTCCTCAACCCGGAGCCGCCGCCCCCCCTTATAACCCTGTGATGGTAACCCTGTGATGGCCGCGACCCTGGAATCCTGCGCCGACGACAGCCATGGCCGTTTTTCGACGGGCATCCTGCCCAGTCATGTCCTGAAACGGCTGCTGGACCAGGGCCGCGAGGTCACCGCCGCCGACCCCTTCGCGCCGGGCCAGATCCAGCCCGCCTCGATCGACCTGCGGCTGGGGCCGGTGGCCTACCGGGTCCGCGCCAGCTTCCTGCCCGGCCCCGCCGCCACGGTAGACGACAAGCTCAAGACCGTCTTCATGCATGAGGTGGACCTGAGCGAGGGCGCGGTGCTGGAAGCGGGCTGCGTCTATATCGTGCCGCTGCTGGAGCGCGCCGACTTCTCGTCCCGCATTTCCGGCACCGCCAATCCCAAAAGCTCCACCGGCCGCATCGACGTCTTCACCCGGCTGATCACCGATTACGCGCCGTCCTTCGACCGGGTGGCGCCGGGCTATCGCGGCCCGCTCTATGCCGAGATCTGTCCCCAGACCTTTCCGGTGCTGGTGCGCAAGGGCAGCCGCCTCAACCAGTTGCGGCTGCGCCACGGCGCGCCGGGCTTTTCCGACGCCGCCCTGCGCCGCCTGCACGAGCAGACGCCGCTGGTGTCGTTTGACGGGTTCGCGGGCACGCCCAATATCGAGGACGGCCTGGCGCTGTCCATCGACCTCAAAGGCGGCGCCGACGCGGGCTCTAAAAATGGAATCGGGCGCATCGGCTTTCGCGCCAAGAAGCATACCGGCCTGATCGATGTGGACCGGGTCGGCGCGCTGGACCCGATGGATTTCTGGGAGCCGATCTTCGCCAATGCGCGCGGCGACATGGTGCTGGACCCGGACGAGTTCTACATCCTGGTGTCGCGCGAGCGGGTGGCGATCCCGCCCGACCATGCCGCCGAGATGGTGCCCTTCAATCCGCTGGTGGGCGAGTTTCGCGTTCATTATGCGGGCTTCTTCGACCCCGGCTTCGGTTATGCGCCGGGCGCGCCGCCCAGCGCGCGCGGCGTGCTGGAAGTGCGCTCGCGCGAGGTGCCCTTCATCCTGGAACATGGCCAGGTGATCGGGCGGCTGGTGTTCGAGCGGCTGACCGATCCGCCGCCCGAGGGCTATGGCGCCACATTGGGGTCCAACTACCAGAACCAGGGCCTGAAGCTGTCCAAGCATTTCCGCGCGTGATGCCGGGGCCGGGCCGTAACAATTGTTGCGGAAAATCCACAACAGCCCCCCAAAGCATCCGGCCCAGTGGCAAACCAGCGGCAAAACCGTTGCGCGAAGGGGCCTGACCGGCACAGTTAGCGGGCTGCGGTCGTTTGGGGAAACGCCGCCGCGTCTGGAACCGGGATTGGGGCCCGGAACCAGGTGTCCTTTATTGAAGGGGGCAGTATGAGGCGGCTACGGCGCGAAAGCAGCCGGCCGCCTCATGTTTTTTCCGCACCCTTATTCTTCTCTTTCTCCGGCACGCCATGATCCTGCTCACCGAACGGCTGACACTGCGGCCGCAGCAACAGGCCGACAGCACGGCCTTGTTCGCCATCCTGTCCGATCCGCGGGCGATGCGGTTCTGGAGCCGTCCGGCGCTGACGCGCCTGGCGGTGGCGGACGAGATCGTGCGCGAACAGCAGGCCGCGATGGCGCGGGGACTTTGCCGCTACTGGACGGTGCTGGAGGGCACGGACGCCATCGGCAGCGTGGACCTCAGCCTGATCGCGGACGGATCGGCCGAGCTGGGCTTCCTGCTGCGGCCCGACCGCTGGGGGCTGGGGCTGGCGAGCGAAGTGGCGGGGGCCGTGGCCGCCCACGGGCTGGGGCCGCCGGGGGCGGGCGGCATGGGCCTGGACCGGCTGGCCGCCGCCACCCGCGCGGAAAACCGGGCCGCGGCGCGGGTTCTGGTCAAGGCGGGCTTCACCCTGGTGGAAACACGCGCCGATCTGACACTGCCGGACGGCACGCGCGGGGCCTGCGCCTTTTACCTGCGGCGGCGCTGAAAGTTCCGCTCCGCAATCCCGCGGGCGATGCTATAATGTTGGCACTCGACACTCCGTCCGCGGCCGTACCGGCGGACGGAGCCATCACATGGAGCCTGACACGCAAACACCGTAACCGCCTTCGGGCGGAGAACCTGGGAGAGAATGATGAGCAGCGGTCTTGGAGAATTCCACCACAGCGAAGAAACACCGACCAGAAGTTCGCGAATCACGCAATGGGCGATCATCGCCCTCATCGTCGGCGGCATCGCCGCTTATGTCGTCAGTTCGGGGATGTTGAGCCCCACGCCTGCCGCCAGCACCACGCAAAGCTTCCCGCGCGGCCTCTAACGCCGCCGTTCCGCCATTCGCCGCCGGCCGGTCTCCGGCGCGAGGAGTTTTGTCCCCTGAGCAAAAGGCTTTCCGCGATGCTCAGGGGCAAAAGCCCCCTTGAAGACCGGTACATCTCCCTAGCCATCGTTCGCCAGTTATCGTCCGTCAGTTATCGCCCGTCAGTTACCGTCCGTCAGCTATCGTCCGTCAGGATTTTTCCCGGCCCGCCCGGCGCCAGCGCCCGACAATCTCTTCCAGACCCTGGCGGTCCATGTTGGGCGCCTTCCAGGCCTTGGAGAAGCCGGTATGCAGGCTGCGCGGCACCCCGCGCCGGCCCAGATCGTCGAACCGCACCCGCATGGGCATGGAGACGCCCTGCCCCAGCACGATCGCCTCGCGGTCGCCCAGCAGCGGCAGGAAATCCACCAGATCCACCATGCCTTCATAGGTGGAGCCGCGAATGACCTCCTGGTCGCGCTCGCTCGACAGGCGCAGGGCGATGGCGGTGCCGCACTGGGACATGATGGTGCCGTCCAGCTCGCTGGGCCGCTGCGTCACCAGCGCCAACGACAGGCCGTACTTGCGCCCCTCCTTGGCGATGCGCGACAGCGCCTGGCGGGTGGGCGCGAACCCGACGCCGCCCATCGGGGTGTAGCGGTGCGCTTCCTCGCAGACCAGCAGCATGGG
>ERZ778022.5577-NODE-5577-length-10151-cov-5.606280_pt1 | contig 10151 bp, 2 predicted proteins | sample MGYA00375752_ERZ778022 | MGnify/ENA primary metagenome ERZ778022 (study PRJEB29350, sample SAMN05389826) | bioreactor metagenome | isolation source: Thiocyanate bioreactor | place: South Africa: University of Cape Town | collected 2014-04-04 ...
GAGGAGCATGTGTGTTGACGTGTGGTGTCTCCGCCCCATCCCCACTCCTACGCCCACACGCACCAGGTGGCCGTACAGCAGGACGGTGGGCTTGCCAGGCGTGCCGGCGTCAAAGCGGCCGGTGAGGATGGGCGGCAGGTGCAGGCCGGGCGCCTGCTCCCCCAGCGCGTGCAGCTCCGCCGTGCCGCCCAGCCGCGTGATCTCGTCCACCGCCCACTGCATCATGCGGTTCACCTGCGGCCGCCGCGCCGGGTCGCTCGACACGCTCTCGATAGCCACCGCCTCCGCCAGCCGCTCGATCCAGTGCTCGCGCTTGGCGTCCACGTAGTCGTAGAAGGGCCCGAGAGGAGGCGCCGCGGCGGGCGATGCTGCAGCGGCGGCGGCCATGGTGCAACGGTGGCAGCGACAGGGACGGGGGTTTTGCCTTTCGTCGACAAACTGCAGATGGTAGTGTGTTACGCCGTGGCGTCGTTGGTGACTTTTATGTGCGTGATACGGGGCGCTGTTCTGGCGTCAAAACTTGGAAAAAATCGAAATCGACAAATCGACCTGGACCTGCGGAACTCTTGTCGCCCTGCCACGGCGGCGGAAGGGCGCTGGCAGCGGAAGGGCGCTGGACAGATCAGTATTGTTGTCCTGGGCGACTGCCGGGGCTGAAGTGCACAGGCGGTGGTAAATAAAGGGCGGCAACAAGCGGCCTGTCATCTGTGTGTCCTGTTATTGTGTGGCGTTATTTGTGTTAGGTTATCAACTTTTCAGGTTGTAACTCCAAGCCTCCAACCGTCACAGCGGCGCTGAGTAACGGCACTGGCGGCACACCTGCAGCTACTGCTGCCGTCGCGCATTGCAGCTGCGCTGGTACACACACGGTACACGGTCGCTTACATCTTGATTCGCTCACGCTCTTTTATTCTCGGCGGCATTGCCGCCACAGTTGTCGCTGTAGCTGCCGACGCCTGCCGCTGCCGCCACCACCGCCGCCACAGCGCCAACGGCAGCGGCGATGGACCCCACGCCGTCGCTGCGCAGCGTGGGGCTGCCGCGGCTGCCTGGCGTGAAGGCAGACAAGCGGGTAGCAGCCGCCATTGCACGCGCCAGTGACCCACTGCCGGCATGGGTGACGTCGTCAGAAGTGCGGTACGGCGACGCGGGCGCCGCCGCCGCCACCAAGACTCGCGCACCCGCGCCCCGTGTAGTGCCCCCCATTGCGCCGCTGCCAGCGGTAGCAAGTAGCACCGCCGCTGCCGCTGCTGCGACAATGGACGCTGCACCCATAACCTCAGCAGCAGCGGCGGCAACGGCACGGACGGCAACCCGCGAGATGCCGGCGTCGCCGTCCCGTGGCGGCAGGACGGAGGAGGCTGCCGCATTCCTGCGCAGCGCGCGGTCTGCTGTCGTGCTGGACATGATGCGTGACGAGTGGATGGGATTCCAAGGCCGGTTGCGTATGGGTGCGGACGGCGTGCCGCTCAAGTTCTCACTGACGCAGGCGGCGGTGGTAAGCCGGCGGTCAACCAGCGGCGCCCCAGCGGCGCCGACGGACGCCTCACAGCGCCTGCCGCCATCTGCAGTAGCCGCCGTGCACCGCTTCTCGCTGGCCGCCGCACGCGCCGCCGCGCCGCCGCCGCCGCCGGCTGACCGCGTCATGTGGGTGACGGGCCACGCACCGCCACCCAGCGCCGACGCCGCGGCGCTGGACGAGCAGGGCAGTGAAGCGCCGCCCGCGGCCACCGTACCGCGCAAACCCCTCACCAGCGGCATGCGCCAAGCGGTGGACATGCTGGCGGCGCTGGTGGGCGTGCCCGCGCTGCGGTCCCTGCTCCAAGCGTACGTTTGTTGGTTGATCCATGTTGCCTTGTGACGCCCTGCCTACCTCCCAGCACGCGCACCCCGCACCTCCCCTTCCATTGTTGTGTGCAGCATGTGCGCCACCGCGCCGGCAGTTGTGGACATCATTACGTGGCTGGAAGGCTCTGGCGGCGTGCCGTCGGCGGTGGGCAGCGTGCCCAACACCGACGCAGTTGCCGCCGCCCTGCCACCCGCCGCGCTCCCTGACATGGCAACGGTAGCCGCAGCAGCAATGATCGAAGGCGGCGGCGGTGATGACGCAGACATGGCAGCACTGGCGGGAGACCTCCGCTTTATGGTGGATGAGGTGGACTACCCATTGTTTGCCTTTGACACCGAGGATCTGGAGCAAGTGCTGGAGCTGCGTGCCATCCACGGCGTGAAGGACGACCTGACCATTGTCGTCGGCGCACGGGTACGTGCAGGGCGGGGCACACGTTGTGGTCGTGTGGCAGCAAACCTTCATCTCACACTCGCACCCCCTCCCAACCCCAACCCCCAACACAATCGCAGGGCCTGTCGCCGGTGTACAGCCAGCATGTGTGGCGGTGGATGCCGGTGGAGGTGCGGCGGTGCAGCGTGGCGGAGGCGGGCGAGTGGGGCGAGGTGCGCGAGTACCACGTCAGCGCAATCGCGGAGGACACGGGTGAGGCAGTGGGCGCGCCCAAGGCCGTGCGCCGCCTTGGCCTGTGCTTTGACGGCGAGGACCGCACCTACTTTGTGCAGCGCGTGCTGGCCGCGCTGCTGCAGCGTGAGGCGCTAAAGGAGCGGCTGCGGCTGCAGCAGTACCTGGACGACTACCCGCACCGCGGCACGGTGGCAGACCTGACGCCCGCGTCGCTGGATGCCATCATCCAGCGCACCTTCGTGTCGCTGGCCCGCCGCACCGCGCCTGGCAGCGCGCCGGGCACCGCAACGGTGGTGGCCACCACTGCCAGCGAGGACGGTCTGCGCCCCGTGCCCAGCTTTGTGTCGTCGGTGCTGTCGGCAGACGACGACAGCGAGGCCGCCGAGGCGGCGGCAGCGGCATTGGCAGCCGCGCCGCACACCGTCGCGCTCACACCCGCAATGGTGGGCCTGCTGCGCCGCATGCTGGTGGAAGTGAAGACGTACCACTCGCGTGCCGTGCGCGCGGCGGCAGTGTGGCGCCTGCTGGTGGTAGGGCTGACGGGCACCGCGCCGCCGCGCATCAGCCGCAGCACGGCGCTGATGGCTATTGCTGCCGACATTGCTGCCACGTTCCGCGCACAACGCTTCTCCCCGCCGCCCATCCCACGCCCCGTCCCTGTGCTTGCCAAGCTGGTGCTGCCGGGCGGCGCAGCGGCGTACGCTGCTGCCACCTCCGCGCTGACGCGCGACGGCGTGTGGATGCACCCTGGCATCCCACAGGCACTGCGCCGCCTGCGCGCCGCCTGGCAGCGCGACTTCTCGGAGCTCTCGCTGCGCGTTCTGTACCCAACTTCCACCCCACAGTCGCTGTCGGCGCTGGCAGCTGCCGTGGCGGCCGCTGCCAAGGACCTGGCGCTGCATGTAGCGCAGGAGTGGCCGCGCGCCGTTGCCAATGACATCATGGCCACCCTGCCGGTCAGCCTGCCTGGGTGGGACTGCATGGTCCCTGACGTGTCGCAATACGTCGCCTCGCCCCTCTTCCGCCTGGTCACCCGCGTGCACATGCAGATGACGCAGCTGCTGCGCGACTTTGTAGCGTCCATGTGCGCCACCGGCATCCGCGACGCGCTGGCGCCGTACGCGCGCGCCACCGAACCCGGCATTTGCCGCCTACCCCCGCTGCTGGATGCGCGCTTGGTGCTGCGTCGCCATGGCGGCGGTGGCGGCGGCGGTGCCGACGGCGCCATGTCGCCGGCGCTGTCTCCGCCCAGCGGTGCCATCCGTGTGCACTTGTCGCCGTCGCCGAGCGACGTGCTGGCGGTGTTGTATGCCTCCGCGTCTGCCGTGTCTGACGCCGTGTACGCCGTCAGCCGCATTGACTCCCGCGTGGCCCTCATGCTGCCCTCCTCCATCAAGCGGCCGCTGCTGACCCGCACGCCACCTGGTGCCGCCACGGAGCAGCACGCCAGCGTGGTAGACATTGAGCGCACTCTGACGAGCACGCGGGAGTGGCTGGCAGCTGGGTGCAGCGCTGCCGGCGCGCTGGCAACGGCGGCGCGCGCCGTGGCTGCTCGCTTCGACAAGTACGCGTGGCTGGCGGGCGTGGAGCCGGACGGCATCGTAGCGTCAGTGCGTGAGGAGTATGCCGCTGCCACTTCTGCTGCGGCTGGCGGCGCCTCACCTGATGGCAGTGGTGAGGGCGGATCTGACGGTGAGGACGCCAGCGAGCCGCGCCGCGGCGGCGGTAGCGCCGGTAGCAGTGGCGGCAGTGGCGGCCCGCCTGGGATGTCGTTGCGGCTGCCATCCACTGGCCGCATCGGCAGCAGTGGCGGCGGTGGTGGTGGCGGTGGTGGCGGTGGCGGTGGTGGCGGGATGCGGCTGCGGCCGTCATCGCAGTCTGCAGGCGGTGCCACGCCTGCCGCTGGTAGTGTCGCGCGCAGCACCGCCTTTTCCGTGTCGTCGCCGTCTGCTGCAGGCAGCTTTGGCACGCCGCTCAGCGAGCTGCTGCCGCCGCTGCCAGACACGGCGCTTGCGGCACGCCTGCTGGCAGAGGCGGTCACCTACCACACCACCGGCGGTGCGGTGGCGGCGCTGGCGTCGGACGTGGAGCCTGCCGGCATGTTCTCGCTGTCCACCGCGCAGGTGAAGTCGCACCTGGTGGCGCGCGCCGCGGCGGTGCGCAACGCGCTGCTGACTGCCGCGGTGGCAGAGATACTGGCGGTGGCGGGCGCGGTGGGGCAGCAGTATGAGACAATAGAAGCGCGGCTGGGGGCGCGCCCCACCAACGAGGCGCAGCTGGCTGACTTGCGTGTCAGCCTGGTGGTGGCGGCGTCTGCGTGTGAGACGCTGGCAGACGCCGTGCGTGACCTGCTGACGCAGCTGGACGGCACCGCCGCCGTGTCGTACCCCGTGCCGCCGGAGCAGTCGGCCGTGGTGTGGGGCCTGGCGGCGTGGCCGCAGAAGATTGCAGACGCCGCGCGCCTGGCACGTGCCACGCTGGCGTACGACGCGGCGCGCATGTCGGATGGCGTCGCCCGCGCACGGCAGGCGCTGGACGCCACGCTGGTGTCGTTGCAAAGCCGCGTGAAGCACCTGAAGGCTGCCGGCATGACCAAGCCGTCCGAGCTGACCGGCATTGTGGGCGCCGCGGCGGACCTGGACGCCGACCTGGCGGCGGCGGCAGACGCCGTAGCGGAGCTGAATGAGCGCGAGCGGCACCTGTCGCTGCCGCTCACCGAGTGCCCCGAGCTGGAGGGCCTCATGGAGGAGGTGGAGCCGTTCAGCAAGCTGTGGACGGCGCTGGGCGACTTCTCCATGAAGAGCGACGTGCGTTCTATGTGTGGACCATTGTGTGGTGTTTGTTGCGTGGTTGTTGCTGCTCCCACCATCACCCCCATCACCACCCCCACCACCGCCACCCGCAGTCATGGGCCGCCACCAACATCCTGCACCTGGACGCGGGCGAGGTGGAGCGCGAGGTACTGGAGTGGTGGAACCTGGCGTACCGGCTGATGAAGACGATCCCGGAGGCGCACGCAGGCGCGCAGGCGGCGGCGCGCATGCTGCGGCAGCAGACGGACGACTACAAGAAGAACATCCCGCTGGTGCGGTGCCTGGCCAGCAAGGCGCTGGCGGAGCGGCACTGGGTGGCCATCTCGGACAAACTGGGGAAGGACATCTTCCCACACGAGGACGAGGTGTCGCTGCAGTCGCTGCTGGACGCCGGCCTGCTGTCCATCTTTGACGACATTGAGGAGATCGCGGCCACCGCGGAGAAGGAGTACTCGCTGATGCGCAGCCTGGAGGCGATGCGGGCGGAGTGGGCGGGCATCAAGTTTGCGGTGGTGCCGTACAAGGAGACGGGCACGTTTGTGGTGCGCGGCACGGACGAGGTGAACGCGCTGCTGGACGACCACATCGTGAAGGTGCAGGCGATGCTGGGCAGCCCGTACATGCGGCCGCACCTGGCGGCGGCGCAGGCGTGGGAGCGCACGCTGGTGAACGCGCAGCTGGCGCTGGAGGAGTGGCTGGCGCTGCAGCGCGGCTGGATGTACATGGAGCCCATCTTCTCGTCGGAGGACATCATGCGCCAGATGCCGACGGAGGGCCGCCGGTTCGGCGTGGTGGACAAGCTGTACCGCAAGACGCTGGCGGACACGGCGGAGGCGCCGCACGTGCTGGTGGCCACGGGGCACGACAAGCTGGCGGAGCGGCTGCGGGAGGGCAACAAGCTGCTGGACGCCATCCAGCGCGGCCTGAACGAGTACCTGGAGGTGAAGCGCCTCGCCTTCCCGCGCTTCTTCTTCCTCTCCAACGACGAGCTGCTGGAGATCCTGGCAGAGACGAAAGACCCGTCGCGCGTGCAGCCGTACCTGGGCAAGTGCTTCGAGGGCGTGGCGCGCGTGGAGTTTGGTGCCGACACGGGCGGTGACGACGCGCTGGCCATCGGCGCCATGGTGTCGGCGGAGGGCGAGCGTGTGGTGCTGTCAGCACCCGTCAAGCCCAACGCGCCGCGCAACCGCGGCAACGTGGAGCTGTGGCTGACGGACATGGAGAGCGAGATGCGCGCCACGGTGGGCGCCGTGCTCACTACCGCCACCGGCTCCTACGCCACCGACGTGGGCGCGCGCAACGCGTGGGTGGTGGCGTGGCCGGGGCAGGTGGTGCTCACCGTGAGCCAGCTGTTCTGGACGCGCGGCGCGGAGGCGGCGATGGCGCGCGCCGGTGCCGCCGGCCTTGCCGAGTTTGAGACCACGCTGAACGCGCAGCTGGGCGGCATTGTGCAGCTGGTGCGCGGCAAGCTGCCCAAGCTGGCGCGCGCCACCCTGTCGGCGCTGTGCGTCATTGACGTGCACGCGCGCGACGTCATCCATGACCTGGCGGCGCGCGGCGTGCGCAGCGCGGCGGAGTTTGGGTGGACGTCGCAGCTGCGGTACTACGTCGTGAGCGGCGCCTCTGGCGATGCAGCAGCACCACCGGCTGGCGCAGGGGCAGGCGGTCGCAAGGCAGGCGTTGGGCGTGCTGCTGCTGCGGCGGCGCCAAGCAGTGAGGAGGCCAGTGTAAGCAGCGGCAGCAGCGGTGGCAGCCGGCTGGAGGTGCGGTGCGTCAACTCCATGGTGCCGTACGGGTACGAGTACCTGGGCAACACCAGCCGGCTGGTCATCACGCCACTCACGGACCGGTGCTACCGCACGCTGATGGGCGCGGTGGCGCTGCAGTACGGCGGCGCGCCGGCGGGCCCTGCCGGCACGGGGAAGACGGAGACAACGAAGGACCTGAGTCGCGCGGTGGCCATGCAGTGCGTCGTGTTTAATTGCTCCGACGGCCTGGACTACCTGGCCATGGCCAAGTTCTTCAAGGGCCTGGCCAGCGCCGGCGCGTGGGCGTGCTTCGACGAGTTCAACCGCATCGACCTGGAGGTGCTGTCGGTGGTGGCACAGCAGATCCTGACCATCCAGGCCGCCAAGCGCGCGTGTGCGGCGCGCTTCCTGTTTGAGGGCACCACGCTGTCGCTGAACCCCAATGCCGCCGTGTTCATCACCATGAACCCGGGCTATGCGGGTCGCTCCGAGCTGCCTGAGAACCTGAAGGCGCTGTTCCGGCCGTGCGCCATGATGGTGCCCGACTACGCCATGATTGCAGAGATCAAGCTGTACTCGTTTGGGTTTGCGTCCGCGCGCGCCATGGCGCGCAAGCTGACGCAGGTGCTGCGCCTGGCGTCGGAGCAGCTGTCCAGCCAGAAGCACTACGACTACGGCATGCGCGCCGTGTTCTCTATCTTGCTGCGCGCCGGCGCGCTGCGGCAGGCGGTGGGCGACACGTGGAGTGAGGACATGATTGTGCTGCAGGCCATCCGGGACGTGAACGTGCCCAAGTTCACCGCCAACGACATGCCGCTGTTTGCCGGCATCTGCTCCGACCTGTTCCCCGGCCTAACCGTGCCGCCCGCCGACAACGCCGCCCTCCTCGCCTCCCTGCGCGCCGCCTGCGCCGACGCCAACCTGCAACCCAAGCCGGCGGCGCTGGAGTCCATGACGCACCTGTACGAGACGGTGGCGGTGCGGCACGGCCTCATGCTGGTGGGTGAGACGCTGTCGGGCAAGACGCGCGTGCTGCGCACGCTGGCCACCGCCATGACGGCGCTGGCGGGCAGCGGCGACTTTGTGCCGGTGCACGTGCACACCATCAACCCCAAGGCGGTGCAGGCGGCGCAGCTGTTTGGCGTGTTTGACGCCAACACGCACGAGTGGACGGACGGCGTGGTGGCCATCCAGTTCCGCGCCTGCTCCGAGGACCCCGCCAACGTGCGCCACTGGATCATGTTTGACGGCCCGGTGGACGCGGTGTGGATTGAGAACATGAACACGGTGCTGGACGACAACAAGAAGCTGTGCCTGTCCAGCGGCGCCATCATCAAGATGTCGGCGGGCATGACCATCATGTTTGAGACCGACTCGCTGGAGCAGGCGTCGCCCGCCACCGTGTCGCGCGTGGGCATGATCTACCTGGAGCCGCGCCGCCTCGGCTGGCGGCCGCTCCTCTTCTCCTGGCTGCGCACCCTGCCTCGCCCGCTTGCCAAGCCCGAGGTGGCGTCGTTCATCGCCGGCCTGGCGGAGTGGCTCCTGCCGCCGCTGCTGCACCTGGTGTCTGGCAGCGCTGCCGCGGTACCCGGCGGCGGCGTGCACACCATTGTGCCTGTCACGCCGTGGCAGATGGCTGCCAGCGCGCTGCGGTTGTTGGACACGCTGCTGGCGGTGGCATTTGGCCGCCGGCCGGCGGGCGCGCCACTGTACCACTTGGACACCGACGCGCTAGACTACACGGTGGGTGCTGGTGGCGCCGGTGCGTCTGCGTCGGGCTCCGTCAGCGACGTGCTGGGTGACGCGCTAGACGATGACGACGGCGTGCTGAGTGACAACGATGATGATGACGGCGGCGGCGGCGGCGGGAGTGGCGGTGGTGGGGCCGCGGGCGGCGGGGATGGCGCCGGCGGGGGGAACGCTGGCGGTGCCTCTCCCCGGCCGTCCACCACGCCGGCGGGGGAGACGGTGCCGCTGGTGGTGGAGGGTGCCTTCATTATGGCGCTCATCTGGAGCGTGGGCACGGTGTGTGACGAGGCGAGCCGGCCGGCGTTCAACAGTCTGCTGCGCGCGCTGCTGGGTGGCACCGCCGCCACGCACCCCGTGTTCCAAGACTTCCTAGCGAAGAACCCGGCGTATGACGGCGCCGGCGGGCTGCGTGCCGCGGAGGGTGACTACTGGGGCGCGTCGCCCCACGTTTCCCGGGGCGGCGGCGGCGGCGGCACAACACGCGTGGCGCGCGCCGCCCCGCCGGCTAGCCTGGATGTGTTTGACGCCTGCTTTGGCGCCACGCCCGGCGGCACGGCGTGGGTGCCGTGGGCGACCATGCTGCCGACCGCTGTTATCCCGGACGCCGCGGTCATCAGCGCCATCATTGTGCCGACGGTGGACACGGTGCGCAACGCGTGGGTCATTGACCGCCTCATCGCGGGTGGGCGGCACGTGCTGTGTGTCGGCGACACGGGCACGGGCAAGTCGGTGATGATGGCGGAGAAGCTGGCGCGGCTGCCCGGCGAGGCGTTCCACACCGTCGTGATGGGGTTCTCAGCGCAGACGGGCGCCAACGCGACGCAGGACATTGTGGACGCGCGGCTGTCGCGCCGGCGGAAGGGCGTGTTTGGCCCGCCGCTGGGCGTGCGCGTCGTCGTGTTTGTGGATGACCTCAACATGCCGGCTAAGGACGCGTACGGCAGCCAGCCGCCCATCGAGCTGCTGCGGCAGTGGATGGACCACGGTGGTTGGTACGACTACCGCGACAAGGAGAAGGCGTTCATGGAGGTGGTGGACACGCAGTGGGCGGCGGCCATGGGCCCACCCGGCGGTGGCCGCACGCAGATCAGCCAGCGCTACGTGCGCCACTTTGACCTGGTGGGCTTCACGCCGTTTGGCCGCACCGCGCTGGTGGACGTGTTTGCCACCATCCTGAGCTGGGCGCTGCGCAAGCCCGCCGCCGACGTGGCTGCCACCGCGCCCATGCTGGCGGCCGCCACCGTGGACGTGTACACCGCCGTCCTCACTCAGCTCCTGCCCACGCCCACCAAGAGCCACTACACCTTCAACCTGCGCGACCTGTCGCGCGTGCTGGTGGGCATGTCGCTCGCGCCCGCGGCACGC
>ERZ778022.5578-NODE-5578-length-10147-cov-3.746036_pt1 | contig 10147 bp, 9 predicted proteins | sample MGYA00375752_ERZ778022 | MGnify/ENA primary metagenome ERZ778022 (study PRJEB29350, sample SAMN05389826) | bioreactor metagenome | isolation source: Thiocyanate bioreactor | place: South Africa: University of Cape Town | collected 2014-04-04 ...
GGGCGAGGCCTCCCAGGCCGGGAAAGCCCCTTCGGGCGCCGGACGCCGGTCGGACCCGCCGGACCGGATCGACCAGCTGTTCACCGGTGGCTGACCTGCGGAGCCCGTCTGGACCGGGGGTAAGATCGCCGGGGTGCCAAGCGAGAAGCCGAGAGACATGAAGGCTGCCAGCCTCGAAGCCGGGGAGATCGACCGGATCGAGAGCGAAGTCGGGGAGATCATGGCCGCGGTGCCCGCCAAGGTCTGGGACGGACGATCGCTGCCGGTCCCGATCGACTCGATCGCGAGGGAGGTCTACGGGCTCAAGGTCCGCCAGGTCAGTCATGACCAGATGCGGGAAGTGGTCGGGGAGCTGGCGGTTGACGGCATCATGTCGGGCCTGCTCCTGACCGGCATCGGTGAGATATGGGGGAACGAGTGGGAAGCCTCGCAGCCGGAGTGGGGGCCGCAGCGCGAGCGCTTCACGATCGGCCATGAGCTCGGGCATTTCGCGATGCACCAGACCGGCCGGCCCGCGATCTACTGTCGCGCCGCGGACGCGGTCGAACCGGATGCGGACGGACCGAGTGCCCACCCGGTGCCGGAGCTCGAGGCGAACACCTTCTCGGCCGCCTTCCTCATGCCCGCGTCGTTGGTGCGGCCCGAACTCGGGCCGGACGGGGTCGACGGGGACCGGCTCAAGCTGCTGATGCAACGCTTCGATTCTTCGGCCAAGGCGATGCGGCGTCGGGTCGAGACCCTGCGCCTGATCGCCTGACCGTTCAGCGGCGGACGTTCAGCTTTCGGCCGGCCGCGCGGTAGCCCTTCTTCGTCACCTTCACGGCCAGCTTGCCGGCCTTCTTCGGCTTCACCTTCAGGGTCGCCTTGCCGTTGTATGCGGTCAAGGCGCTCTTGCCTCCGACCGTGACCCTGGCCGCGTCGACCGGCGCCGTCACCCCGGCCGAATTCATGCCCTTGACGGTCACCGTGACGGTTGCCCGCTTGCCCTTGCGCAGCTTCTTGCCCGCGGCCTTCAACTTGAGACCCCGACAGGGCTTGGCGGGCAGGGTACGGGTGAAGGGCAGGTCGGCAGCGTAGGAGCAACCATTCCCGTCGAAGATGTTCAGGTGCCCCTCGCCACTGACCTTGAGCTTGCGGCCGTTCCGTTCGAAGGTGGTGACCGCGGTCGGGGCGGGGCCGAAGTTGAAGGAGATGTCCCAGGCCTGGCCCTCGGAGGCCGCGGTCCGGTAGGTCCAACTGGTCGGCTGGGCGGTCGCGGGACGGAACAGCCCCTTGGCGATTGCCGCCTTCAGGTCCGGACGCCAGAACTCCCAGTCATGACTGCCCTTGTGGACGGTGTAGTCCACGTTCGGGTTGCCGGCCGCCTTGGCGGCGTCGACGGCGTCATCGTTCTGGCCCTTGAGCACTCCTTCCAGGAGGAGGCTGAGCTGGTCGCCCGGTTCGGCGTTCTGCGGCCGGACCGAGGTGTCGGGCTGGCCGTCGCCGGTGTAGACGTCGAGGTTCGTGTACCGGTAGTTGGGGCCGAGCGCGATCGGGTCGTGGCCCTCCGCGTAGAAGCCGGTCGAAGGCCCGTAGATCGTCGTGTACGGGGTGCCGCCGGCGGCGGTGGCGAAGGCCGCCACCGAAAGCGGGTTGCGGATCGAGGCGAAGGCCGAGAGCGGCACCGCGGTACCGAAGAAGCCGGGCAGCTGCGAGGCGGTCAGCCAGGTGCCGAAGCCGCCCATCGAGAAGCCGGCCACCGCGTGGTAGCGGCGCTCGGGCCGGATGCTGAACTTGCGCTGGACCAGGGGCAGCAGAGCCTCCCGGATGTAGTCCTCCCAGACCGGATCCTTGCGCTCGCCGTCGTTCCACCAGTCGGTGTAGAAGCCTTGGGCGCCTTCCGGCATCACGATCACCGCGTTCAGCCCCTTCGCGGTGTTCTTGATGTCACCGAGCAGCGGGTCGGCCCAGGAGTCGAACCGCTCACCGGAGCCGTGGAAGAGCAGCAGCATCGGGTAGCGCTTCTTCGGCGTGTAGCCGTCCGGCAGCAGCACGTTGGCCATCAGCTTGCCGGGGTGGGGTCCCATGTTCTCGGTCCGCGGGCCGGCTAGGTGCTGGTTCGAAGGATCGACGTAAGAACTCGAAGCGTCGATCGTGACCAGCTTCTGCGCCGTCGCCGGCGACCCGGCGAGTAGCGCCAAGGCGATCGACAGAGTCACGGCCGCGATCAAAATCCGCGCAGCGTTGGCAGGACCGCTTCTCCGCAGGTCTGTTCCCATTCGGGAAAGTCTATCCAGGCTGGACGGGCATCACGCCATCAGAACATCAGAGAACATAAAAGTCGTAAAAAGCTACTTAAAATGATATATATGTTACATAATGCGGAAGAAGAGAAGATACCTGCCTCAGACCAGAGAGGCATCCAGGATGCTCGGGCAGCAGATCGCGATCGGCCGCCGGGAGCGCCGCTGGACCGTCGCCGAGCTGGCTGAGCGAGTCGGGGCGAGCCCGCCCACGATTTCGAGGATCGAGAAGGGCGACCCCAGCGTCGGGCTGGGCGTTGCCTTCGACACGGCATCGATCCTCGGGATCCCGCTCTTCTCCGGAGACGCGTCCCTTCGGGCAGCGGTCGAGGCAGGCGACCGGGACCGCCTGGCGCTGCTTCCGGCCCGGGTCCGGAGACAAAGGAAGGTTGAGGATGATTTCTGAGCCGGAGCAGGCCTTCATCTGGTCCTGGCTGCCGGGCGAGGCATCGCCGGTGGTGGCAGGCCAGATCCAGAAGAACGGCGAGATCTACGAGTTCACGTACGGCCGGAGCTACCTGAACCGTCCCGAAGCGATCCCGCTCTACCTACCCGAGCTGCCGCTGGAACCGGGCAGCCAACGGCCCCTGGTGGGTGAGGTCGCGGGCTGCATCGCCGACGCGGCCCCCGATGCCTGGGGGCAGCGCGTCCTGCTGAACCGCCTCGCCGGTGCGGCGGCCGAGGACAACACCGAGGTCGGTTTGCTCACCTACCTTCTCGAATCGGGCTCCGACCGGTCCGGAGCGCTCGACTTTCAGGAATCGAGCTCACGATATGAGCCGCGGCTGGAGGGGGGAGCGACGCTGGAGGAGCTGTTCGAGTCGGCCGAGCGGGTCCAGAACGGGGTGCCCCTCTCAAAGGGACTTGATGCTGCCCTGCTGCATGGGTCGTCGATCGGCGGAGCCCGGCCCAAGGCGACGTTGGTGAAGGGGGAACGGTCGTTCATCGCCAAGTTCGGATCGTCCGGCGACCCCTTCCCGGTGGAGAAAGGTGAGTTCATGGCAATGAAGCTCGCGAAGCTGGCCGGACTGAACGTGGCGGAGGTTGAGCTCACGCAGGTGATGGGCAGGGATGTGATCCTGGTCGAGCGGTTCGACAGGTTGCCCGGCGGTCTCCGCAAGGGAATGGTCTCGGCCCTGACCATCCTCGAGCTGGACGAGGTGAGTGGGCGATATGCGAGCTATGCGGATCTCACTATCGAGATCCGCAAGCGCTTTGCCAGATCGAAGGAAGACCTTGCCGAGCTGTTCGCGCGGCTGACCTTCAACATCCTCGTGGGCAACACCGACGACCACGCCCGGAACCACTCCGCTTTCTGGGACGGGGCCGAGCTCTCGTTGACCCCGGCCTACGACATCTGTCCCCAACTCAGGTCGGGTGGGGAGCAGAGCCAGGCGATGATCATCGGAGAGGACGGATTCCGGCTGAGCCAGATTGCGGGATGTGTGGAGCGGGCGGGCCAATGGCAGCTCTCGGACAGCGAGGCCCGGGCGATCGTCGACCACCAGGTCGCGACCATCCGGGAAGAGTTCGACCAGGTCGCGGACATGGCCGGGGCGACCGAGGTTGAACGTCGCAACTTCCGGGAGCGGCAGTTCCTCAACCCGAACACCCTGTTCGACTATTAGCCGCTTTCAAGTTATGTTCAGCAGAGACAACTAGGAGAGGGAGCATGAGCCAAGAAGGACTCGGTCAAGAAGACAGGATGTACGCGAGAAGTAAAGCTCCAGGGGCTGCCGCAGCCGCCCAATTCGAAATGGCGTTGGGAAAAGAGGCGTCGTGAGGGTGAGAAAGTTTGAGGTTTCACCTTCGTTGGTGATTAGCGTGGTTGCGCTTTTCGTCGCTTTGGGTGGCGGTGCGTATGCGGCGTTAGGTCCGCACTCGGTCGGAACGACTCAGCTGAAGCCGGGTGCGGTTACGAGCAGAATCCTGCATGGAAGTTCGGTGAATGGGTCGAAGATTCGTCCTGGAGCGGTGAGGGCCCGCCACATCAAGGCGCGTAGCGTTCCGCCTGGCAAACTCTCTGGTCAGATTCCTGGAACCGTTGTCGCGTACGCGAAAGTGACGCCTGAGGGAGTGGACGAGACGGAGTCATGGCGAATCTCGGACACAAACGTGACCCAGATGCCGTTGGGCTCGTACTGCTTTACCAACTTGCCTGAGCATCGATTCGAGATCGTCTCGGGGGCATTGACTGGCACCGGAGCGATCACCGTGAACCTGGCGCACCGCGCCTTTGGCAATTGCGCCGGCGTCGATGAAGACTCTGTCGAGGTGGCGACCTCGTCGACGATCGGACAGACACCGCCGCAATGGCGACACGAGCCGTTCTACATCTATCTCGTCAAGTAGCGGGTCAGGCAGTGGGCCGGTCGCCAAGCGGTCAAGGAGCCTGTTCGAGAGTGCCGGCCAGACGGGGGGCGAAGGAGGAGTGGCGGCGGCCCGCTTCGTCGCGGCGGACGCCGACTTCGAGTGAGGGCCGGTCGCCGACCAGCACGCACATCTCCCGGGCCCGGGTGATCGCGGTGTAGATCAGGGGGCGGGAGAGCATGCCGGAGTGGGAGCGGTGGCAGACGAAGATCACGACCGGGATCTCGCAACCCTGTGACTTGTGGACCGAGATCGCGTAGGCGAGCTTGAGGTCGCCGGTCTCCGAATAGGGCAGCTCGACCGACTGGCCGTCATCGGTTTCGAGGACGGCCATCTCCTCGTCCGGGTCGTCGTCGACCAGGAAGCAGATGGTCCCGTTCATCAGGCCGAACTCGTAGGCGTTCCGGGTCTGGATCAGGCGGTCGCCGATCCGGAAACGGTCACTGACCGCCTTCTTGCCATCCGGGTTGAGCGCCTGCTGGAGCTCCCGGTTGAGCACGTCGATCCCGGCCTCGCCGCGGTAGATCGGGGCCAGCACCTGAGCGTCGCGGATCGGGTCGAGCCCGAGTCCGGCACCGACCCTTTCGCCGACCATCTCGACCACCGCGCTCCGAACCCTTTCCGGGGTGACCCGCTCGACGAAGTGGAAGTCTTGCACCTGATCGGGGCCGGGGGAGAGATGCGGCGGCCGGCCCTGGTTCACCTCGTGCGCGGCGGTGGTGATCATCGAACGGGCGGCCTGCCGGAAGATGTGGGTGAGCCGGGTGACCGGCACGATGCCGGACTCGATCAGGTCGGCGAAAGGTTTGCCGGCCCCGACCGGGGGCAGCTGGTCCGCGTCGCCGACGAAGACGATGTGAGTGTCGTGGCCGAGGCCGTTGAGCAGCACGTCGGCCATGTGCAGATTGATCATCGACGCCTCGTCGACGACCAGCAGCCCGACCGGCAGCGGATGGCCGGGCTTGTAGGTCGGCTCGGATCCGGGTCGCCACTCGAGCAGGAGGTGGATGGTCATCGCTTCGGCGCCGGTCGCCTCGGCCAGCCGGCGGGCCGCCCGTCCGGTCGGGGCACAAAGCGCGATCCGGACCCCGGCGTCCTTGGCCTCGCGGACGATCTCCTTCGTGCAGACCGTCTTGCCGACGCCGGGGCCGCCGGTCACGACCGAGAGCCGTGAGCCGAAGGCACCGAGCACCGCCCGCCACTGCTCGGCCGTTAGCTTCTCGTCGTGGCTCTGCTCGGACGAGTGGTCGAGCACCGGTTCGGCCGCCGCCCGTTCCTTCAGGTCCCCGGCCAGCCAGCACTCCCGGTCGAGGGTGGACTGGCGGTAGACCCGCTCGCCTTCCTCCGCGACCACGCCCGGGGCCGAGGTCAGCACCTCCGGCTCGGGCTGGTAACCGAGCAGCCGGGTTGCTTGGGAGACCAGTTCGCCCAGCGGCAGGTGGGTGTGGCCGCGGCGTTCTGCCTCGCCCAGCAGGTACCAGCTGGCGGCCTGGGCGCGGCGATCGGACTCCGGCGGAAAGCCGGCCGCGATCGCGATCGTGTCGGCGCGGGCGAAGCCGACCCCGTCGATCTCGGTCAACGAGTACGGATCCTCGCGGATCGTCCGCATCGCCTTGTCACCGAAGCGGGCGTGGATCTTGCCGGCCAGGTGGGCCAGGCCGTGTGGGGCGAGCTCGACATGGAGGTCGCGGACCGCCCTGGTCTCGTACCAGCTCTCCAGGGCAGCTTCTCTTTGCTTGGCCCCGAGCCCGGGCAGGCTGCCGATGATCGACTCGGGGTCCGCCGCGATCTTCTCGAGTACTTCGGCGCCGTGCAGGTCGCAGAGCGCCTCGGCCCGGACCGGGCCGATGTGCCGGAGCGAGCTCAGGTAGGCGACCTGCCCGGCCCGGTCGGATGGGTCCATAGGCAGGGCGGAGAAGACCTGGACCTGGGGCCCGTACTTCTGGTGCTCGCTCCACTGGCCGGCCAGCTTGGCCCGCTCGCCGGGCTTCAGGTGCCCGATCGTGCCCGTGGCGACGAACTCCTCGCCGGAATCGTCACGGACCTCGACCACCGCGAAGCCGTCGTCCTCGGCCACCCAGATCACATGGACGACTTCAACCGCGCCGTTGAAGCTGGCCTCGCTCTCGAATAGCTGTCCCGTATCGGACGTCACCAGAGCAGGGTAATGGGAGCCGCGGCCTCTAGACTCGCGTCCTATGGACGAGCCGTCCAAGCCGCTTGGAGATGCGGTCGCCGAGGCGACCGAGCTGGCCCAGGTGCCGCAGGCGCCGACCCGCCGCAAGCGCGGCGGAAAGGCACAGGACGTCTTCGGCGGCGAGATGCGCCGACGGGATCTGCTGCCGCTGCTGATCTTCCACCTGATCCGGGAAGAGCCCTCCTACGGCAACCAGCTGATCGATGCGATCGAGACCCTCACCCAGGGGGTGATCTCGGTCAACCCCAACACCATGTACCCGCTGCTGCGTGATCTCGAGGGGAAAGGGCTGATCGAGGGGAGCTGGGAGCACCCCGACAAACGCACCCGGCGCTTCTACTCGATCACCTCTTCCGGCGAGGAGGCCTACCGCGAACTGCTGCCCGAGATCGAGCCCTTCCTCGACTCGGTGATCCGTTCGGTGACCATGATCAAGGCCGAGGTTTACGGCTCCTGAGCGGTCCCGGCCGCCCCGAAACAGGCTTCGAGTGGTAGTTTGCCCGGCGTCAGGCCGGGAGGAGAGAACCGGCACCGCATCATGATGTTGGAGGAAGTTATGCCGACTGGGACAGTCAAGTGGTTCAGTGACGAGAAGGGCTTCGGATTCATCACGCCTGATGATGGCTCCAAGGATGTCTTCGTCCACCACTCCGCCATCCAGGCCGACGGGTTTCGCACCCTGGCCGAGGGCGCCAAGGTGAGCTACGAGTCCGAAGAGGGCCCGAAAGGCCCCGCAGCCGCTTCCGTCGAGACCATCTGAAACCCCGTCTCGGAAGCTACCCAAGAACGGCCGCCCCCGGGCGGCCGTTTTCTTTGCAGCGACTCGCCTCCGGCCACCGGCCGGGTCGACTTTGCGGCAAGGGGTTGAGACGGGGGTCCGCCAGGAGTAATTTCTGGAGACATGTACAGCACAGGTGGTGTCGCCGATCGTTTCGTTCCCCTCTGGTCCCGGGTCGAAGGAAGGTTGGGCGGCCCGCTGCCCGCCGCGCTCCGGTTCTGGGACGGAAGCGAGATCGGGCCGGGAGAGGAGGGCTCCTGCCCCGACGTGATCGTGCTTCGCAGCAAACGCGCACTCAGCTACGCCGCGAGCCGGCCCGACCAGCTCGGGATCGCCCGGGCCTTCGTCGCTGGCGATCTGGTCCTCGAAGGCAGCATCGAAAGGGTGATGGCGGCCGGGGCCAGGCTCTACGGGTTCGACTTCACCCTCCAGGACAAGCTGGAAGCGGTCAAGCTGGCCGCCGGCCTGGGGGCGATCAAGATCCCGCCACCGAAGCCGCCCGAGGTGGAGGCGAAACCGAAGGGCCGGCTGCACTCGCTGCGGCGCGACTCCGAGTCGATCCAGCACCACTACGACGTCTCGAACGACTTCTACCGTTTGATCCTCGGGCCGACCATGGTCTACTCCTGCGCCTACTTCGACTCGCCCGACGACAGCCTCGAGGAGGCGCAGACCCGGAAGCTCGACGTGGTCTGCCAGAAGCTGCGGCTCGAGCCCGGCGAGCGGTTGCTAGACATCGGCTGCGGCTGGGGTTCGATGGCGATCCACGCGGCGGCCAACTACGGCGTCGACGTGGTCGGGGTGACGCTTTCGGTCGCCCAGGCCGAGCGGGCGCGGGAGCGGGTGGCGGAGGCCGGCCTGGCCGACAAGGTCGAGATCAGGATCCAGGACTACCGGGAAGTCAGTGACGGCCCCTACGACAAGCTCTGCTCGATCGGGATGTTCGAGCACACCGGCTCCGACATCGACCACTACTTCGAGGCGACCGCGAAGCTGGGGCGGCCGGGCGGGCTCGCCCTTCATCACGGAATCTGCCGCCAGCACAGCGACGAGGAATCACCCAACACCTTCATCACCCACTACGTGTTCCCCGACGGCCTGCTGCACCGGGCTGCCCGGGTGATCGCCGGCCTCGAGCGCTCGGGCCAGGAACTCCGCGACGTCGAGAACCTGCGCGAGCACTACGCACTGACCCTCCGTCACTGGGTCCAGAACCTGGCCGACAACCAGGAGGCCGCGATCGCCGAGGTCGGGGCGGAGCGGGAACGGGTCTGGCGGCTCTACATGACGGCCAGCTTCCTCGCCTTCGAGCGCGGCGACATCGGCGTCAACCAGATCCTCGGTGTCATTCCCGAACATCAAACCGAGCGCGTGGCTCTCTACCGGCCCTCCCCCGAGCTTCCCCTGGCCCGGCCGTCCTTTGCCCGGGAAGAGGTCTCAGTGGATCAGGTCGGGTAGCCCCGAACCCCGCACGAAGTCGGTCGCCTCGTCGACTCCGAGCGGCGGCGCGATCAGGAAGCCCTGGGCCATCGTGCAGCCGAGGTCCCGCACCATCTGGAGCTGGGCCTCGGTCGAGACCGCCTCGGCTACGACCAGCAGTGAAAGGGCACGCCCGATCTGGGTGATCGCGTCGGCGATCGCCGAGTTGCTGGGGTCCCCGCGGCCGAGCCCCTCGATGAAAGCCCGGTCGATCTTGATCGCGTCGAGCGGGAACTCGCTCAGGTAGCTCAGTGAGGAGTACCCGGTACCGAAGTCGTCGAGGGCCAGCCTCACCCCGAGCTCGTGGATCTCCCGCAGCACGTCGTCGATCACGGCGTTGCCGGCCAACAGGACGTTCTCGGTGATCTCGATTGCGAGGTTCTCCGGACGCAGGTCGTTGACCACCAGCAACTCCGTGACCTCGGCTGCGAGGTCCGGCTTGCGGATCTGCCGTGAGGATGCGTTGACCGAAACGGTGATCCGGTCGTCCTCCTCCACGCCCTGGTTCCAGATCCCGGCTTGCTTGACCGCCTCCGACATGATCCAGCTGTCGATCCGGCTGATCAGGTCGCTTTCTTCGGCGATCGGGATGAACAGATCGGGCTCGATCAGACCCTGCTCGGGATGGTGCCACCGGGTCAGCGCCTCGAAAGCCCGCAGCTTCCCGGTCCGGAGGCTGATCAGCGGCTGGTAGACCGCCTCGAGCTCTCCGTTTTCGATTGCGTTGTGGAGTTGTCGCTCGACATCGAGCCGTCGCAGGACCCGGTCGCGGATCGGCTGGCCGAAAGACTCGACTCTCGCCCGGCCGGACTCCTTGGCCAGGTACATGGCGGCGTCGGCATCGCGGATCAGGTCCTCGGCCGACTTTGCCTCCCCGCGGCCGGGCTGGTAGGTGGCGACCCCGATGCTGGCAGTGATGAACCGCTCGGTCCCCGCCACCGGGATCGGCTCGGAGATGCTCTCGAGCATGCGCGAGGCGACCTGCTGGGCTTCCTCGACCGACTTGATCGAGGCGAGCACGATGCCGGACTCGTCGCCGCC
>ERZ778022.5579-NODE-5579-length-10147-cov-2.603646_pt1 | contig 10147 bp, 5 predicted proteins | sample MGYA00375752_ERZ778022 | MGnify/ENA primary metagenome ERZ778022 (study PRJEB29350, sample SAMN05389826) | bioreactor metagenome | isolation source: Thiocyanate bioreactor | place: South Africa: University of Cape Town | collected 2014-04-04 ...
CGGGGGCGGCGGCAAGCGCGGCGGCGGCAAGCAGGCGCGCCGGATCGCTCGCGTCCCATCGCGTCTCGCGCCCGCCGAACTGTTCCTGGACGCGGAAATCGCCCGATGCGGGGCGCTTGACGATGGCATGGCTGAAGGCGCCGCCGAAAAAGAAGAGCGAATATTCCCCGTCGGCGAGGATGCCGGGCATCAGCGGCTGGACAAGGCGGCGCTGCCCCAGCGCATCGGTGGGGATCGGCGCGCCGGGCGCGACACGGTGCGTCCCGTCGGCACCACCCGAAACGGCGGGCTTCACCACCACCTCTTCCACGCCGAGCGCCGCGCGCGCCTGCGCCAGCGATGCGTCATCCAGCGCCGCGACGTCGACCGTCGGCACCACCGCAACACCCTTCGCGCCTAGCTCGGCAAGATAGGCCTTGTCGCTGTTCCAGCGCAGCACCGGCACCGGATTGACGACGGGCAGTCCCGCGAGCCGGTCGAGCAGCGCATACCAGACGGCAACGTCGCGCTGATAGCCCCAGGCGAACAGCGGCAGGATCAGCTCGAACCCCGTCAGATCGCCGGGATCGGTCCAGACGCGCTGCTCGACCGCAAGCCCGGCCGCCGCCAGCGCCGCCGCCTTGCGCGCGAAGGCGGGCCGCCAATTTTCCTCATAATCGGGTGCCGGGACGAGGATCGCGACGCGCGGTTGATAGGGCATCGACTTCATTGACTTTCTCTCATTCGTCATTGCGAGCGAAGCGAAGCAATCCAGAGCCCGCGTAAACCGCTCTGGATTGCTTCGCTTCGCTCGCAATGACGAGATCGGCTACCGCCCCAGCAAGCCGCGCGCCTGCCCCGCAATGTGCGACAGCATCGCGCCATTGGGATTGGGGATGGTGCGCGCGCGGTCGACCGTCGTGCGGAATTGCGCGACGCGCGGTGCGTTCGCTTCCAGCCATTTGCTGACCCCGGCATCGAGATCGCCCTTGGGCAGCCCCGCGAGGAAGCTCAGCCGCATCTGCTGGAAATCGCGCGCCAGGCTGTTGACGAGCAGGCGTTCCCATGGATCGGCGGGGCTCATGTGCGCCGCCAGCGTCTGCGCCCAGTCGAGCCCGAGCGCGTCGCCCAGATGGGTGAAGGCCCGCGTCACCCCGACCTCGTCGTCGCCGCGACGTTCGGCAAGGTCGACGATTCCGATCGCGCCGTCGGTCTTGAACAGGCGGACGACCGCCGCGGTCAGCGCCTCGGGCGCGCCGGCATCGAGCAGCTGCTGCGCCAGCGCGTCCCACTGACGCCGCACTGACGCGCTGAGCAGCGTGTCGACGGTCGCGGTCAGGCGGTCGACGCCGGGTTCGAGCCGCGCAACGAGCGCGCCCGGCTGCGCCAGGCCGGGGCTGACGCGGAGCAGGTCGGCCATCTGCGATGCCATCGCCGAGGCGGCTTGGCTGAACAGCGACAAGCGGATGGATTCGTTGATCCCCGCGCTGTCGAGCGAAGCCCACAGCCCCTTCATATCCAGCAAGCGTTCGACGGCGACGAATGCCGCCGCGACCTCACCGAGCGAGCAGCCCTCTTCTTCGACCAGTTCGAGCGGGTGGACGATGCCCATGCGGTTGACGATGCGGTTCGCAAGCTTGGTCGCAATGATCTCGCGGCGCAGCTGGTGATCGGCGATCGCGCCGGCGAAATCGCGCTGCATCTCGGCCGGGAAGGCCGCGGCAAGATCGCTCGCCAGAGCGGGATCGTCGGGCAGCGCGCTCGCTTCGATCGCATCCTGCAGCGCCAGTTTCGCAGTCGACAGCAGCACGGCGAGTTCGGGCCGCGTCAGCCCGCTCCCTTCGGCCGAGCGGCGCAGCAGTTCGTCGTTCGCCGCCAGCCCTTCGACCTTGCGGTCGAGCCGGCCCGATGCCTCGAACGTCTCCATGATCCGCACCAGCGACGGCACCGCGGCGGCGCCGCCCTTTTCGGCGATCGACAGCGCGAGTGCCTGCAGCCGGTTGTCCTCGAGCACCAGCGCCGCGACATCGTCGGTCATGCGGACGAGCAGCGCGTCGCGATCGTCCTGGCTCAGCCGGCCTTCGGCCATCTCGCGGTTGAGCGCGATCTTGATGTTGACCTCATTATCCGAACAGTCGACGCCGGCGCTGTTGTCGATGAAGTCGGTGTTGATGCGCCCGCCCTTCGCCGCAAAGGAGATACGCGCAGCCTGCGTGACGCCCAGATTGGCGCCCTCACCCACCGCGCGGACGCGCAGATCCTCGGCATCGACGCGCAGCGCGTCGTTGGCGGGATCGCCGACCTCGGCATTATTCTGGCCCGCGGCCTTCACATAGGTACCGATACCGCCGAACCACAGCAGATCGGCGGGCGCGCGCAGAATCGCGGAGATCAGCCTGGCGGGGTCGATTTCGGCGACCGACAGGCCCAGCAGCGCCTGCACCTCGGGGGTCAGCGGGATGCTCTTCTGGCTGCGCGCGAAAACGCCGCCGCCCTTCGAGATCAGCGTCTTGTCATAATCGTCCCAGCTCGACCGCGGCAGTTTGAACATGCGGTCGCGTTCCTTCCAGCTCTTGGCCGGATCGGGATCGGGATCGAGGAAGATATGGCGATGGTCGAAGGCCGCGCACAGCTTGATCGCCTTGGACAGCAGCATGCCGTTGCCGAACACGTCGCCCGACATGTCGCCGCAACCGACGACACGGATCGTGTCGGTCTGCACGTCGATGCCCATTTCGGCGAAGTGGCGCTGGACCGAAACCCACGCGCCCTTGGCGGTAATGCCCATCGCCTTATGGTCATAACCTTTCGACCCGCCGCTCGCGAACGCATCGCCGAGCCAGAAGTCGCGCTCCATCGCAAGACCGTTGGCGACGTCGGAGAAGGTCGCGGTGCCCTTGTCGGCGGCAACCACGAAATAAGGGTCTTCGCCATCGCGGATCACGACGCCCTTGGGGTGCACCACCTTGCCGCCGACGATATTGTCGGTGATCGACAACAGCGACCGGATGAAGATGCGATAGCATTCGGTGCCTTCGGCGAACCAGGCGTCGCGATCCTCGGCCGGGCTTGGCAACTGCTTGGGATAGAAGCCGCCCTTCGCGCCGGTCGGGACGATGACGGCGTTCTTGACGCGCTGCGCCTTCATCAGCCCCAGAATTTCGGTACGGAAGTCGTCGCGCCGGTCGGACCAGCGCAGGCCGCCGCGCGCGACCGGGCCGGCGCGTAGATGAATGCCCTCGACGCGCGGGCTGTACACCCACACCTCGCGCCACGGCAGCGGCTTGGGCAGGCCCGGAACCAGACTCGAATCGATCTTGAACGCCAGCGCCTCGGCCGCGGCGGGCGCAAAGGCGTTGGTACGCAGCGTCGCGCCGATCACCGCATGGAACAGACGCAGGATGCGGTCGTCGTCGATCGACTGGATCGCGGCAAAGCCTGTCTGGATTTCGGCGGCGAGCGCTTCGGCGCGCGCGGCATCCTTTGCCTTGGGGTCATGGAGCGCACGGAAGCGATCGACCAGCGCCGCGGTCAGCGCCGGGGCGCCGCGCAGCGCCGCCACCACCGTATCCATGCCATAGCTCGATCCGCCCTGGCGCATGTAGCGGAACCAGGCGCGCAGCCACACGATCGCCTGCGGATCGGTCTGCGTCACCAGCACGAGCTGGTTGAAGACGTCGTTTTCGGCCTTGCCATCGAGCACCGCGGCAATCGCGCCCTCGATCGTCTCGACATGCGGCATCAGCGCGGTTTCGTCGACATTGGCGGGCAGGCGCAGCGAAAAATCGTGGATGAAGGTTGCCTCGGCATCGCCCTCACCGCCGCCGTGGACGTGCAACTCGGTCGGGATTTCCTCGAGCACCTCGAACCCGAAATGTTCGAGCGCCGGAACCACGTCCGACAGCGCGAGCGGTCCGGCCGCACTATAGACTTTCAACCGCAGCCGGTCGTCGCCGTCGAGGCTCTTTTTCGCCAGCCGCACATTGCGCGGGCGGTCGGCATCAAGGTCGCGCAGACGCAATATATCGCGCGCCGCCTCTTCGGGATTATAGAGATTGCGGTAATTGGCCGGAAACAGCGGTGCGAAGCGCGCCGCAAGTGCCGCCGCGCGGCCCGGATCGCCGCGGCGCGCCAGCGCGCCCTCTACCTCGGGCTGCCAGCCACGCACCATCTGTTCGAGCTGCGCGTTCAGCGCTTCGGTATCGGGCACGATGCCGCCGCCGCGCAGGTCGAGCGTGTAGCGCAGCAAGGCAGCGCCGCCGTCTTCGGGCGCCATCGTCCAGCCGATGACACCCGCCTTGGCCTCGCGCACCAACAGCGATTCGATCGCCAGCCGGCGTCCCGTCGACACCTCGTCGCGCGGCAGCCAGACGAAGGCGAAGAGATGGCGGCCGAGCGGGCTGCGTATCATCACCAGCTTCGGGCGCGGGCGATCGGTAATCGACATCGAGGTGAGCACCAGCTCCTCGAGCGATTCGGCGTCGAACGCGATCAGCAGGTCGTGCGGCAGCGCGGTCAAAGCGTGCGCGAGCGCCTTGCCGGCGTGGCCGCCGGGGTCGAAACCGAATTTGGCCATCAGCGCCTCGAGTTGCGCGCGCAGCACGGGCACCTTGGCGGGCGGCGTCGACAGCGCGGCGCTGGTCCAGAGGCCCGCGTGGATCGACAGGCGCTCGACCGTCTTGCCCTTCATCTCGGGAACGACGACCAGATCGAGCAGTACGCGGCGATGCACCGACGACAGGCGGTTCGACTTGATGAGCAGCGGCGCCGTGCGGCCCTTTTCGAACCAGGCGAAGGCCGCTTCGAGTGCGGCTTCGGACAGGATTTCGCTCGTCCCCGCGGCACAGATGCCCAGCGGGTCGTGGCGCTTGCCGTCGCGCGTGCGCCATTCGTGGCCGAGCTGCGTCATCGCGCCGCTTTCGAACCAGCGCAGCAGCTCGGCGCCATCGCCGTCGGCGCGCATCGTCGAATCGGCGAGCATCGCGGCGCGCATCGCCTTCCAGTCGGCGACCGCGGCGCGCACATCGGCGAGCGAGGCTTCGAGCGCATCGAGCAGACGGCGCCGGGCGCGCGCGTCGCCGCGTTCGAGTTCCATATAGATGACCGACTCGCGCGCGCCGTCCTTGCCGGCGTCGACCGCGGTCAGATGATTTTTCGCGTCGCGCTCGACCGACACCACCGGATGGAGGATGCGGTGCACGGCGAGACCCTGCGCGCCCGCGATCTGCGAGGTCGAATCGACAAGGAAGGGCATGTCGTCGTTGACGACGACCAGGCGCATCCGGCGGTCGGTGCCGTCGGCCGCCACCGGTTCGAGCAGGAACGACGGTTGGCCCGGCGCGCGGTCGAGCGACGCGCGCGCGGCGAATTCGCCCGCTTCGGCGAGCGCCTTGGCATCGAGGTCGTCGCTCTCGCCGGGCAGCGCGCTGCCCTGCAAGGCGGCCTGATAGGCCTTGGCGAATTTCGCAGGAACTTGCGCCGCCGGCGACGTGCCGGCTGCGGTGTCTTCAGTCGATTTTTCAGGCATAGGGTTGCAGCATCCCGGACCAAGTTGAAGCGAGCATCCGCCGGGGGGACGGCGGCGCCTTGCGCTACGGCTCCCTATGCGCCCGCGCCGCGAAAGGCTCAAGACCCCCCGCGCATGCCGCGCAAAATTATTTCAACTTTTGGATTGTCTGTTACGCTATGCGGGTCAATCGGCCGGGGTGATCGCGATTGCCCTCTTCGCCAGCTTCGCGACCAGCGCCGGATCGTCGGCCGCCTTGGCGACGATGCCGATATGTCCGCCGGGCATCGCGCGCGCAATCAGCACCACGAATTCGGCATCGCCCGCATCATGTTCCAGGATCAGCGCCGGGTGCGCGGTGCGCAGCGCCGCCAGTTGCTCGTCGACCTTCGCCGCTGCATCGCCCGCGGGCCTGCGACGCGCGCGTGCATCCTTGACCAGACCCTTGAGCCCGCCCGGATAGCGGTCGAGATAGGCGGGAAGCGACCCGCGCTCCAGCCCCGCGTCCTTCGCATGGCCGAGCACGCAGGCATATTCGGCGAGGCGCGTCTTGTCGTAGGAGGCGCCGAACACCAGCTTGACGACCGGCGTCATCGGCGCACGCTCCTGCGCCTGCAGCCCTGCATCCTCGAGCAATTCGGCAAAGGCGTCGGGCTGCGCTTCGGCGGCGAGGGCGAAATCCCATGCCTTGCCGACCGCCTGATAGAGCGCGCTGCGGCTGCGGCTGTCGGCCGCCATCGCGCGTTCGGCGGTCTCGCGGGCCAGTGCCAGCCAGTCGGCCAGCTCGGCATCGTCGCCCGGTCCGGCCGCGCCGTCGTCGGCAGTTTCGTCGGCGGCCTCGTCGCCCTCGGCAGCCGGCGCCACAGGATCGTCGAAGCGCTCGGTCAGCAGCATCGCATCGCCAAAGGCAACCGCTTCGGGCTCGGCGTCGCCGAGCGCTGCGAAACCCGGCGCCGCTTCGTCGTCGATATGCTCCGAATCCCACACCGGCACGGGTGCGGTCAGCGGCGCAGCGCTGCGCAGCGCTTGCTCGACCGACAGTTGCAGCTCTTCGGCCTGCTCTGCGGCGACCGCTTCCTTCCAGTTGATGACGCCCATGATGAAATCGATGGTGTCGTCGTCGGACGAGAAGGGCAGCAGGATGCCGCGGTACATGATCGTGGCGCCGCGATCGTTGACGAACTCGGCCTCGAAGCCGATCGGCGCGCGATTGGCGATGATCTGGAGATAATGGTCGGTCAGCCGCGACAGCAGCGACCGCCCCGGAATCTGGCTGATATAATGGACATCCTCGTCGATCTGCGATTCTTCGCGCAGCCGTTCGCCGAGATAGGAGATGCCCGGATTTTCGATACCCGCGGTAAAGTCGAGCAGCACCGCATTGGGGCCGAAGTCGGCGCCGTCGAGGTCGAGATCCTCGACCGACGGATAGGCGCGGTCGGCAAGCAGCGACGCCCAATGATTATAGGCGCGCACCTGCATCCGCCGTTCGTCGACACCGACAGCCGGCGGCGCATCGATCGCGCCATCGTCCTGATCGTGGCTGCCCGAAAGCAGTCCGCGCATGCTGTCCATCATTCGTCCCCAGTCGCAAACATCGGGGATGTCATGCACCGACAGTGGTAAAAGTGGCGTAAACGATGCGCTCCGCAGGCACCGCGCGCCGCGCCGTCAGGCGAGCGTGGTGGTGATCGGCAAACCGGCCTTCAGCGTCAGCGTGACCGGCGTACGCTCGGCGATGTCGGCCATGCGCGCGCGCTGTTCGTCGTCGAGCCCGACGATCGCCAGCGAGCGGTCGATCCGCTTCTCCTCGCGCCCCGACAGGCGCAAACCGACCTCGACCGATTCGAGCGGCCAGCCCTTGCGATCGGCGTACATGCGCAGCGTGATCGCAGTGCACGCGCCCAGGCTCGCGAGCAGCAGATCGTAGGGCGCCGCGCCAACCCCGCCGCCGCCATCGATCTCGGTGCGATAGCGGTCCTTGCCGATTCGCGCGCTGCCCTGCGCCATGCCATCCTCCTGCATCCTGCGTCGTGCGCAGCCTATCAGATGCGCCGCCCGTTGCCAGCCACCGTGCGCGGCTGGGCGACCGACGAAGTGCGCAACCGCTGGTAGTCGGTTCTGTGCGCCTGCGCACAGCAATGCACACCCTTGCGCCCTATCCCCGAATGCGAGAGTATCGCGGTCCATCGGGGGAGACATCCGGGGTCGCGGTTCAGCCATTGGGTGGAGACCGACTATGACAGGGAATGACCAGCAGCCACGCTCGATCGTCGATCGCGTCAAGAATATCTTGCTCCAGCCCGCGCGCGAGTGGGAGGTGATCGACGGCGAAGCCGAAACGATCGGCGGCCTCTATCGCCGCTATATCATCCCGCTGGCGGCGATTCCCGCGGTGGCGGGGCTGATCGGCATGCTCGCCTTCGGCTTTTCGGTAATGGGCTTCCCCTATCGCCCCTCGGTCGGCTCGGTCGTCGCCTCGGCCGTCGTGCAATATGCCACGACCTTGATCGGGGTCTTCATCCTCGCGCTCATCATCGACGCGCTTGCCCCCAGCTTCGGCGCGGCGCAGAACCGCGTCCAGGCGTTCAAGGTCGCGGCCTATTCGGGCACCGCGAGTTGGGTCGCGGGCATTTTCGCGATCCTGCCCGCGCTTTCCTGGCTGTCGCTGCTCGGCCTCTACGGCCTCTATCTCCTCTACCTCGGCCTGCCCCGCCTGATGCGCGCGCCGCAGGACAAGGCGATGACGTACACGATCCTGATCGTGGTCGCGGCGATCGTCGTCGCACTCGTTATCGGCGCGATTACCGCCCCGATCACCGCGACCTTCATGCGGGGATTCTAGGCAAGAAGGCGGACCGGCGACGGAGGGGGGCGGCACGATCGCCGTCTCCCGCCGTCAGTCCGCCAGTTGCTCGAGCGCCCATCGTGCGGCATCGGCGACCATCGGCGATTCATCGCTCGCCAGCACCATCAGGCGCGGCCGCAAGCCGCGATCGCCGCTGTTGCCCGCCGCGATCGCGGCGTTGCGCACCATGCGGCCCCGCCCGATCCGCTTGATCGGCGAGCCTGAAAAGACCTGCCGGAACCCCGCATCGTCGAGTGCGAGCAGATCGGCGAGCGCGGGCGCCGCCAGTTCGCCGCGCGGCAGAAACGCCCGGTGCCGCGCCGCGGTGTCGGCAAACTTGTTCCACGGACACACGGCCAGGCAATCGTCGCAGCCATAAACCCGGTTGCCGATCGCGCGCCGGAATTCGGTCGGGATCGGCCCGTCATGCTCGATCGTCAGATAGGAGATGCAGCGGCGGGCATCGACGCGATAGGGCGCCGGAAAGGCCGCGGTCGGGCAGGCCTGCTGGCAGGCGGTGCAACTGCCGCACCGATCGCGCCCCGGAACCGACGGCGCGAGATCGAGCGAAGTGTAGATCGCGCCCAGAAACAGCCAGCTGCCATGCTCGCGGCTGACCATATTGCTGTGCTTGCCCTGCCAGCCAAGCCCGGCGGCGGCGGCGAGCGGCTTTTCCATCACCGGCGCGGTGTCGACAAAGACCTTCACTTCCGCCCCCGGCGCCTCGGCGACGAGCCAGCGCGCGACATGCTTCAGCGCCTTTTTGACGATGTCATGATAATCGGCCCCTTGCGCATAGACCGAGATGCGGCCGCGGTCGGGCGCCCCCGCGAGCGCCATCGGATCGGTGCCGGGGGCGTAGCTCATGCCGAGCGCGATCACCGACCGCACCTCGGGCCACAGCCCTTGCGGCGATCCGCGCTGTTCGGCGCGGCTTTCCATCCAGATCATGTCGCCATGGCATCCGTCGGCGAGCCATTGCCTCAGCCGCGCCGCGGTTTGCGGCGCCGCGTCGGCGCGCGCGATGCCGAACGCCGCAAAGCCATGCGCGCGCGCCGTGGCCGCGAGCCGCTCTTCGATCGGGGGCAAGGCATTGGAAAGCATTGCGCCCCTATACGACAGGCGGCGGGCCGTGCCATAGAGCGATGATACAGTGATGATATGCGGGCCGATTCAGCGAGCGGGGACCAGCGTTTGACCGATTATTGCGTGGAGGCGCGCGGCCTCACCAAATATTTCGACGAATTCAAGGCGGTCGATCATGTCGCCCTCGAGGTGCCGGTCGGGAGCATCTATGGCGTTCTCGGTCCCAATGGCGCGGGCAAGACCACCAGCCTGCGCATGACGCTGGGCATCATCGATCCCGACGAAGGGACGAGCCGCCTGTTCGGCAGCCACAAGCCGCAATCGGTGCGCCACCGCATCGGCTATCTGCCCGAAGAACGGGGACTCTATCCCGGCATGAAGGCGCGCGAGGCGATTGCTTTCATGGGCGCGCTGCGCGGGCTCGACTGGGGCGAAGGCCGCCGCCGCGCCGCGACCTTCATGGCCGAACTCGGGCTCGAACGCGTCATCGACGAAAAGATCCGCAAGATGTCGAAGGGCATGGCGCAGATGGTTCAGCTCATCGGCTCGATCGTCCATGCTCCCGACCTGATCGTGCTCGACGAACCTTTTTCGGGACTCGACCCGGTCAATCAGGAGCGGCTCGAAACGCTCGTGCGGCGCGAACGCGATCGCGGCGCGACGATCCTTTTCTCCACCCATGTCATGGCGCATGCCGAGCGACTGTGCTACCGGCTCGCGATCATCGC
>ERZ778022.5580-NODE-5580-length-10145-cov-4.329237_pt1 | contig 10145 bp, 8 predicted proteins | sample MGYA00375752_ERZ778022 | MGnify/ENA primary metagenome ERZ778022 (study PRJEB29350, sample SAMN05389826) | bioreactor metagenome | isolation source: Thiocyanate bioreactor | place: South Africa: University of Cape Town | collected 2014-04-04 ...
CTGGTTTTCTTCGGCCTGCTGCACTCGAACAAAGTCAGCAGGGAGCCTATCACGACGACCAACTTAACCGTCAAATCCATTGCACCGGCCCCAACTCGTCGGCGGCAATAATGCAAGGAATGGCAATCGTTACAAGCATAATGACCAGCTTTCGGGTAGCGGATAGTCGATATTCTTGACGAATCTGGGCAGGGGATATTTCGCCGGCGTTGAAGTTTCGACGAGGTCAAACTTGAGGCTGGCTCGCAACACCTTGCATGTCGAGAGACAATACTAGAGCGCGTCCGGAGATCGATGAATCGATTGTGATGTGACGAGCGTGTGTTCTGGTGATTCAACGTCTACTTCGATGGAGGTGGACGATGGCGAGAGCACTTGGGGATGATTTGCGGTTGCGTGTTTTGAAGGCTTCGGATGAAGGGGCATCAAGTATAGTAACGAAAGCGCCGCGCTGCCGCGGGACTGCACGATATTCAGAACATCACGGGTATCGCGACCGAGCCGATCAAGTCGTGTGACGATCAACTCATCGCCCTCACGCAAAAATTCGATAACGGTTGCAAGTTCGTGCCGGCCGTCGCGGCTCGCCCCTGACACCTTCTCCGAGCGGATGATTGCGCAGCCTTCGGCTTTTAACCGCTGTTGCTGAACTTCGAAATCCTGATCAATCGTGCTGACCCGGGCATAGCCGATTTTCGTCATGTGTCACCTCAAGCTTTAGGCCCGAGGCTACCTCGTCACAAATAGTCGGCGTCAAGATCAATGTTACAGTGGGCATTGTCACATGCGACCCGTCACTACAGCGTATACTCATTTGTTTCGATTATTAACGAAGCTCGTCAGGTGGCCCTAATTGGCTTAACGGTTCGACGTTGGACCGGCCGGCGATCCCGGTCACTTACAACTCTCGTTTCCATCGGGCTGATCCTTCCAACCTGCCTGGACATACTGCTTTGACCTCTGGGGGCGGTTGGTGGCTGGCGTGATTCGATGTCGGCGGTCGTGTTGTGCGATCGATGCTCGGCGTAAGTCCATCTACACACAAATGGCCTGCGTCGCCGTTTCGGTCCGAGTTATTGCGCGACGATCGTCAAATTGTGGCTGGCAGGCAACAAGCATACTCATATAAGGCAGAAAAAGATGACTCATTCATTCAAGTAATTGAAGAGGCATTTTATACCGGCTAAAGGATTACTGGATACGTGCCTGGGGACAGCTTATGACAAGTTATGATGACGAGCTGGTGGGCGTCTTCCTTGACAACGAGTCGTCATTGAAGCGCTACCTGAAGAAGGTCAGTGGTTCTAAAATCGAGGCTGACGACCTTTACCAGGAGGCGTGGATCAAATTGTCACGGAATGGTTCGGCTGCCTCGAGCAAACCTGTGCCATACCTGATGAGGATCGTACGTAACCTCGGAATCGATTATAACCGCACAAACCGCGCAAAATTAACTCATCATGACATTGCTGCATCCTTGTCAATTGCTGATGATTATCCTGATCCTTCCCGTCAGCTCGAAGATCGAAACCAGTTGGCTTGCCTGATGGATATCATGGAGAGCCTCCCTGAACGTCAGCGTAAGTTGCTTATGGCTGCCCGCCTCGAACAGCGCAGTCATACCGCCCTAGCGAAAGAGTTCGAGATCTCGGTACGCACAGTCGAGCTTGAGATTCGCAGGGCGCTTGATTATTGCATTGATCAATTGGCGAAAATAAATCGCGCCTGATTTTTGCGGTTTGTCCATTTCCCATCGTCTATATGGATAGAGGCTTAGAACAGCGCAGATTCTGCGTGGCGCAAAGCATTGCAGGGGAAAGTTTTGAGCGACGATTTCGAGGCGCTAAAAAAGGAAGCTTTGGCCTGGATCGTTCGGCTGACCTCTGGAGAGGCGACCACGAATGACCGTGATGGGCTCATGCGCTGGCGTGCGAAAAGTCCGACCCACGAGGAGGCCTTTCGGGAGGCTACCCGTCTTTGGAGGAATATCGGACCTGCGCTTTCCCCTTATGCCGATACACCGCGCGGCGTCCTAAGTCGCCGCACGTTTCTTGCTGGCGGAGCAACGGCAATGGCAAGCACGGCTGTTGTGAGCCACGGCCGTGGGAGAGCAAAAGACGGTACAGCTTCCGGATGGATCGACAGTGACCCTGGACGGCGGGACGACGTTAAGCGTGGATTTTTCAGAAGAAACACGCCAGGTTGTCCTCACCGCCGGTGCAGCCGTCTTCGATATCGTGGAGCAAAGGCGTCCTTTCGTCGTGACGGCAAAAGCCGGGACATCGACAGCGCGGCGTGCCACGGTTTCAGTGAAGCATGGTGTTGATGATGTGTCGGTCGATTGTCTTGACGGCACTGTCGATGTTGAGTGCCTTGGTACGGCCGCCTTGCATACGGGGGAGGGGATAATCTATTCCGCAACCGGCCTCGGTGAGAAGCTTGGTTCGGATGTTGAAACGACGGCAGCATGGCGCAATGGGCTTCTTATCTTCCGCAACCGGCCATTGGCGGATGTGGTGTCGGACGTCAATCGTCATCGCCGTGGCAAGGTCATGATCGCGAGAGCCAGCCTCAAGTCTCGGCGGGTTTCAGGAGGATTCCACCCGGATCGGCCGGAGGAAATTCTGGCGCATCTGGAGAACACGCTGGACGTAAGGCCGATCAGCCTGGTGGGCGGCGTTGTGATTTTGCGGTGACCTGAAAACGTCCATCAGAAAATTTCAGGAAAATTTGCGGGTCGGCGTTTCCGTATCGTTGATAGATGTAGAGGGTGCAGCATGGGGGCTGCCCCGAAATATCTATGGGGCGCGGAATGGGGCAGACCAAAATTGCAATTCGTGATCGGCTGAATATATCTCGAGGACGGAAGCGGATCGCCGCGCACCTGCTTTCGTCGATTGCCCTGGGCGCCATCCCCTTGGGCGCGACGGCGGTGCAGGCACAGCAAAATGTCAGCTATTCGATCCCAGCCGGCTCGCTCGACACGGCGCTGACGCGCTTCGGCACGACGAGCGGCATTCAAGTTCTCTACAGCGCTTCCGTCACGCAAGGCCTTCGTAGCCCTGGGGTCAGCGGCAATCTCGCGCCTCAAGCCGCAGTCGCTCAGTTGCTTTCCGGGACGGGCCTCTCATACCGGTTCACCGGGCCAAGCGCCGTGACGATCTCGCGGCCATCCGGCGGCACGGAAGTCACCTCAGGTGACGCGACCCCGCTCCAGCCCATCATCGTCCATGGAACGAACCCGAACTCGGTCATGCAGCTGCCGGAAGCCTATGCCGGCGGACAGGTGGCAACGGGCGGGCAGGTGGGCATGCTCGGTAACCGCAGCGTGTTGAACAACCCGTTCAGCCAGACTAGCTACACCAGCAAGGTTATCCAGGACCAGCAGGCACGCACTCTCAACGACATCATGGTCAATGAACCCTCTGTCATCATAGGGACCAAGGGCGGCGGCAGGAACGACTGGTGGACGTTCCGAGGTTTTCCGGTTCAGACATATACGGGGAGCAACAGCCTGAACGGGCTACCCGGCATGGCACCCCTGAATTACCCATCCACTGATTTCATCGAACGGGTCGAGGTGTTGCGCGGGCCGAATGCACTCCTGAAGGGCACCGCCATGAATGGGCATGGGGCTCTTGGGGGTACCGTCGACCTGGTCACCAAAAAGGCCGGCGACGAGCCGCTGACCCAACTGACCACACGATATACGTCGGATTCGCAATTCGGCGCTCATCTCGACCTGGGCCGGCGCTTCGGCGACAACAAGGAATTCGGCATCCGTTTTAATGGCTCCCTCGACGGGGGCAGCACGCCGGTCGATACTCAGGATTCGAAGTTCCGCAACGCGGCACTCAATCTCGACTATCGCGGCGATCGCGTCCGGGTATCCGGCGATTTTGCGCATCAGTCGTCGAGCCTCACTGCGCCCAGCAGTACACTTACGATCAATGGTGTCAGAGGCGTCCTTGCGTCGCTGACCAAGGTGCCAGATGCACCCGACAACGATATTGCGTTTTCGCCTTCCTGGGCAGAAGGTTCGCATGAAGTCACGCTGGGTATGCTTCAGGGGGAGGTCGATATTCTGGAGAATGTCACGGCGTACGCCGCCATTGGCAAGCAGCGGTACGAGGGCGCATCTACCGACGATGATCTGCTGCTGCTCGACAGCGCCGGCTCGGTCGGCATCCGGCCCTCGAGATTTCGTGACAGCGTCGACGTCCTGTCCCTGCAGGGCGGCGTCCGGGCGACGTTTGACACCGGCCCCGTTGGCCATGCTTTCAGCTTCGATATGTCCCGGATCGGATGGGATTACGCTTCAACTCCGCTGAGCCGTGCCGGCGCCGGGGCAGGGGATATCATTTCCTTGGGCTCCCTGTATGATCCGGTTTTCCCCACGACGCCCGTGTATCCTGCCCACCAGGACATCTTGCCGGCCGTCGAGAACAGATCTACCAGCATCGCTATTGCGGACACGTTGTCGTTCCTGGACGATCGCGTCCAGTTTACGGCCGGCGTTCGCTATAATGAAATAGAAGCTCATAGTTACCAGTTTTCATCGACCAACATCCAGACGACAGAGTATAAATCGTCTGCATGGTCGCCGTCCTTCGCCCTGGTCGTCAAGCCATGGGAGAACGTCGCTCTCTACGCCAACTATATTGAGGCGCTGGAAGTGGGGTCGAGTGTCGGCAGGAATTATTCCAATGCCGGCGAAGTCCTTCCTCCTTACGCAAGTGAGCAATATGAGGCAGGCGTCAAGGTGGATTGGGGTACATTCACAACCACTCTAGCGGCGTTCCAGATCACCCAGCCCAGCACAATGTCGATCGACGACCCGGCAGGGGGCCTGCCGAGGCTGACACTGGACGGCGAGCAAAGAAACCGCGGTATTGAGCTGGCCGCCTATGGCGAGCTTTTCGACGACGTAAGATTTCTCGGCGGCGTCACCTTCATGGACGCTCGCCAGACCAAGAATGACAGTGGCCGCAATGGCTGGAGAGCTGCCAATACACCGAAGTACCGGGCGGTGATTGGCGCCGAATGGGATACGCCGTTTATCGACGGGCTGACACTGACGGGACGTCTGACCCATACTGGCGACGTCGTGGCTCTCAACCGCAGGCCCGACCTTACGCTGCCGGCATGGACACAGCTCGATCTTGGTGCGCGCTACACCTTCAACTCGGGCTGGAACGAAAAGCCTGTCACAATAAAATTCAATGTCGATAACGTGCTGGATGCAAAATACTGGAAGTCTTCGCATCCCACGGCGGGTAACCTCTTGAGGAGCGATCCTCTTACATTCCGCGTGTCGACCACCTTCAATTTCTGACGGCAAGCAGTGGTGATTTATGCCAAGCTCAGGATTTCGAGCGAGTTCAACAACGGGAAGGGCTCGGAGAGTTGGGCCCTTCCGTGCCTTGTCGCCCGTGTTTTGCTTCGTGTTGACGCTTTGTGCATTTTTCGCGAGCGTTCGAGTTGCATATGCCGATATCACCGTAACAGATATCACTGGCCGCGAGGTGACGATCGCGGCGCCGGCGGAGCGCATTCTTCTGGCAGCACCGGCCTGGTATCCGGCGCTCGCGATCCTCGACAAGGAGGCTGCAATACGGATTATCGGTGTCGGCGGGCACCCCGGTGATACCGCGCCCGAAGCGGAGCGGGACCTGTCCGACAAGCCGCGTGTGGGAAGCACGTGGTCCGGTACATTCTCGATCGAGAGGGCGCTCGAACTGGAGCCGGACATCGTCATTGCCGGGCCGCCCGTTCGCGCTCAATCTCAAGCGATGGAAAGCGCTTTTTCCAAGGCGGGCATTCCCATTGTTTATGTCGATTTCGACTCGAATCCCGTCAGAGACACGGATCGGAGTTTCGAAATTCTCGGACAAGTGCTTGGCGTGGAGGACAAGGCGGCCGAGTTCGTTGATTTTTATCGTCGTCATGTGCGGACGATAACCGATCGCCTGGCAGCACCCGAGCTTGTCCGGCCGACGCTGCTGATGATATCGCGCGGCCTGGGCGTGCCATGCTGTCTTGCATCGCCGGATAACGGCGTAACGGCCTATTTCGGCGGATTGGGTGTTGAGAACATTGCTGGAATTACGAAGGGCGGCCCCGTTCAATTCAGCCTTGAAACCATCATCGAACGGGACCCGGATATCTTTGTGGCCATCGATCCTTTTTCCGACTCCCGTTCGATGTTCGGTCAGCCGCGCAGTTCGGCACAAGGCACGGCCTCGCTCGAAACGCTGAAGCAGGAGCCGGGTCTACGCGAACTTGCGGCGATGCGCACCGGTCGCGTACATGTGCTCGACTCCTATCTCATGAGATCTCCTTTAAGTTTTGTGACCTTCGAGGCACTGGCGAAGTGGATTCATCCCGAACTCTTCGCCGATATCGACCCGCAGGCGACTCTTGACGAAATCAACCGGCGTTTCCTGAAGACGCCGCTGAAGGGGCCGTTTTGGACCAGCCTCGACCCAACCGCCGATTTAACGTCCGGCAAGCGGCCATGACAGGGGGAGTGTTGGTGGAAAACCCGGCTGGCGGCCGGCACGAGGCGGTACTCGCCGCCTATGAGCGGCAAAAACTGCGGCGCACCGTAGTCGTTGTGAGCCTCAGCGCTCTTCTTGTCGCCTCCTTTTTCTTCGATTTGGCCATGGGACCGTCGAGCCTTCGGTTGGTCGATACGCTCCGCGCGATTTTATGGCCAGAAGCGGTCTCCCGCTCCGCAGCCGTCATCGTCTGGGACGTGCGCATGCCGGCGGCGATCATGGCCGTCCTGGTCGGCGTAGCCCTGTCGCTCGCTGGCGCGGAAATGCAAACTATTCTCAACAATCCACTGGCGAGCCCATTTACGCTGGGTGTTTCGTCCGCCGCCTCACTGGGGGCGGCGCTCGCCATCGTGCTTGGCATCGGCATTCCCGGTGTGTCGGAAAGCTGGATCGTCACGGGCAACGCTTTCATCTTCGCCTTTGCCTCCGTGCTGCTTTTGCAAAGCCTGACAGGAATGCGCGGGGCCGGCGTCGATAGTCTCGTGATGTTCGGCATTGCGCTGGTCTTCACGTTCAACGCCCTTGTGGCGCTAATTCAGTTCGTCGCCTCTGCCGATGCGCTGCAGCAGCTGGTTTTCTGGGGCATGGGCAGCCTCTCGCGGGCCACCTGGGAATCCATCACCATCCTCGGGCTCGTCATCATCCTGACCGTTCCGTTCTCATTTGGTGCATCATGGAGGCTGACAGCGCTCCGTCTCGGCGAGGATCGTGCCCGCTCCTTCGGCGTCAATGTGTTGCGGCTGCGCTTCTTTTCCCTGCTGCGGATCAGCCTCCTGGCTGCGACCTCCGTCGCCTTCGTCGGTACGATCGGGTTCATCGGTCTGGTCGGCCCGCATATCGCGCGGATGCTGATCGGCGAGGATCATCGCTTCTTCCTGCCGGCGAGTGCGTTGACGGGAGCACTCGTCATGTCGTTGGCCGACATTGCCAGCAAGAGCATTGCGCCCGGCGTCATCGTCCCGATTGGGATCGTCACTTCACTGGTTGGCTTGCCAGTATTCTTCTCGCTGATCTTCCGCCGCCGGGAACGCCTGTGATGCACGATAGCCGCACGCTTGTGACCTCAAACCTATCCGCCGGATACCGCAACCGTCCCGTACTGAGAAACCTGTATCTGGCGCCGCTTGAACCTGGCAAGGTAACAGCATTGGTCGGACCCAATGCGGCCGGCAAATCCACCCTTCTGCGCTCGCTGGCCGGGCTGGTGCCATCGACCGGCTCCATGCGCCTTGGCGACCAAGATCTCAACAAGCTCGGCATAGCCGATCGTGCGCAGTATGTTGCCTACATGCCGCAGACTCTGCCGCAAAATGCAGAGCTGACCGTTCTGGAGGGCGTGATTGGCGCCTTGAAGGCTTCCCCGCTGGCGAACTTTGAAGGCAGCGGTCCTGAGACAAGGCGCCGCGCTGTCAACGTGCTCGACAGGCTCGGCATTCTCGATTTGGCGATGGAGGGCATCGGCCGGCTTTCCGGCGGGCAACGCCAGCTTGCCAGCCTCGCACAGGCAATCGTTCGCGCACCACGACTGCTCTTGCTTGACGAGCCGACCAGCGCTCTTGACCTTCGCCATCAGCTTGACGTCATGACTATCGTGCGCGAATTGGCTCGTGAAGGTCGGATCGTCGTCGTCGTGCTCCATGATCTGACGCTTGCCGCGAGCTGGGCCGAGCATCTCGTCGTGCTCAACCGCGGCACGGTCGTTGCCGAGGGACCGCCTGAGGAGGCGCTTTCTTCATCCATTCTCTCCGCAGTCTACGGCGTGGAGGCCCGCGTCGAGCGCTGCTCACGCGGCCGCCTGCACGTCATGGTCGACGGCCCCGCAAGTTCTACGGAGTTACACCATGCAAACTGAAGCCGCCGAAGCCAAACGATCGTTTCAAGCGCAGGCCGAGGTTGCGGTAGCCGATCCGGAAACCCTCATTGCGCAGGTGTTCGAGCATTTGGTCGAGCACGGTGCTGAGATCACCCCAATTGAGCAAGGTTCTTCTGCCACATTCTTTCTCGGTGAGGTGTCTATGCAGGCGCGCCCGAACAACCTGCTCATGCGGGTCAAGGCAGATGACGAAACCGGACTTGCGTTTATGAAGTCGCTTGCAGCGCGCCATCTGATCGAGTTTGTGGAAGGCGAGCGCCCGCGTTTCGCATGGACGGGTGATGGAGTAGGCCTGAGCCAGTTCCCAAACTTCCGCGAAATGACGGTCGAGCGGATCATCGAGGTGACACCGCATATGCGCCGGATCACGCTGTCGGGCTCCGACCTCGGGCGTTATGCAACCCATGGCCCTCACCTCATGTTGTTCGTACCGCCCGAGGACATCGCAGAGCCCGAATGGCCGGTACCCGGCGAGGACGGTTTGCCCATCTGGCCTGTCGATGCCAAAAGGCCTCAAGTGCGCACCTACACTGTGCGCAACCTCGATCTAAAGGCCGGGACGATCGACGTGGATTTCGTGGTACACGGGGATCACGGTGTTGGCTCGCGCTGGGCGCTGAATGCACGACCGGGGGATGTCATCGGCGTGCGAGGCCCGACCGGGCGTAGCCGGCCGGAGGCCGACTGGTATCTGCTCGTTGGTGATGAGACCGCATTGCCGGTTATCTTCAGAACACTTGAATCTCTTCCTGTACAGGCGAAGGGTGTTGCGATCATCGAAGTTTCGGACGAGAGCGAGCAGCAGCCCACGAGCTTCAACGCCGATGTCGAAATTCGATGGTTGCACCGCAATGGTAAAGAGCCTGGAACGACCTCGCTGCTAGTCGATGCCGTTCGCGCTGTCGAGATGCCACCGACCGGCACCCGAATTTATGCCATGGCCGGCGTCGAATACGCAGCCTTCAACGCGATTCGCCGCTACTGGCAGGACGAATTGCAGCTCAACAAGAAGGACATCCTGCCCGTAGCCTACTGGCGCAGGGGCCGCGCGGAAGGTGAAACGGCGCCCGACGATAAGCCGTACTGACCGAGCTAGATGTACAGTCCCGGCATTTGATGGATGGACGACCCCCTTTAACGGAGGCGCCTATGTCCCGATTGGATCGTGATTGGCGAAGTGATGTTGGAAAACGTGTTGGCTGGCCGTTAACCCTGCAGTAGCAGCAGCAGAGGTCGCTTGAGCTCCGCATGTTCTTCGGCTGTAATCGCGCCTGCTTCATGAAGTCCTTTCAATCGCAGTAGCTGACCGTAGATATCCTCTACCACCGGTGTCGGAGAAGAGGGCAAGGCAGGTACAATCTTCATTGTCTGCTGATCATTGACGAACAGGTGCAGGCCACTCTCTCCGCCGTGGCTGCCGGTAGGGCTTCGATGCACCGCAGAGAACGCCCAGACCAGCGATCCGAGCCAACCAAGACCTGTGCCTCCGAACACTATGTTGATGACGGCGATCAACCCGCGGTTCGGATGTCTGCGGACAAACGCAATGATCGTCGGTATCATGTAGATGATCAACCCGATGAATACGATGACGGCCAAGAGATCGATAATTTCTTCGTTGCGATTTATCGCTTGCGCATAAGCGGCTGGTGTCGTGTGACCTGAGACCCTGAACTTCCTCCAAATTTTGGTAGAGTCCGTCACAATGAGGA
>ERZ778022.5586-NODE-5586-length-10134-cov-5.124616_pt1 | contig 10134 bp, 8 predicted proteins | sample MGYA00375752_ERZ778022 | MGnify/ENA primary metagenome ERZ778022 (study PRJEB29350, sample SAMN05389826) | bioreactor metagenome | isolation source: Thiocyanate bioreactor | place: South Africa: University of Cape Town | collected 2014-04-04 ...
CTGGGCGCCGCGCAGCAGGCGCTGGCCCAGGCAGGCTGGCCGCCAGCCGACGAGCGGGCGCGTGAGCGCACCGCCACGGTCATCGCCTCGGGCATCGGCGGCTTTGGCGCAATTGCCGAGGCCGTGCGCACCACCGACACGCGCGGGCCGCAGCGCCTGTCGCCGTTCACGGTGCCGTCGTTTTTGGTCAACCTGGCGGCGGGGCAGGTGTCGATCCGCCACGGGCTGAAAGGGCCGCTGGGCGCACCGGTCACTGCGTGCGCCGCCAGCGTGCAGGCGATTGGCGACGCAGCGCGCCTGATCCGCAGCGGCGAGGCCGATGTGGCCGTGTGCGGGGGCAGCGAGGCCGCCATCGACCGGGTGAGCCTCGGCGGCTTTGCAGCGGCCAAGGCATTGGGCACAGCGTTCAATGACACACCCGAGCAGGCCTCACGCCCGTTCGATGCACAGCGCGACGGCTTTGTGATGGGCGAGGGCGCGGGCATGCTGGTGATCGAGGCGCTGGACCACGCGCTGGCGCGCGGCGCGCAGCCGCTGGCCGAGCTGGTGGGCTACGGCACGTCGGCCGACGCGTACCACATCACCTCCGGCCCCGAAGACGGTGACGGCGCCGCGCGCAGCATGCAGGCCGCGCTGGCACAGGCGGGCCTCACGGCGCAGGACGTGCAGCACCTGAACGCCCACGCCACCTCCACCGGCGTGGGCGACCGGGGCGAACTGGCCGCCATCCGTCGGGTGTTTGGTGCGGGGGCGCCGGTGGCCATCAGCTCCACTAAGTCGGCCACCGGCCACTTGCTGGGCGCGGCCGGTGCCCTGGCGGCCATCTTCACCACGCTGGCATTGCGCGACCAGGTGGTGCCGGGCACGCTGAACCTGCACCAGCCCGATGCGTTGGCCGACGGGCTGGACCTGGTGGCGCTGCGGCCCCGGTCCATGGCGCTTACGCACGCCATGCTCAACGGCTTTGGGTTTGGCGGCGTCAACGCTACGCTGATCCTGCGGCGCTGGACCTAGGAAGGGTCTAGAGCGGCAAACAAAACTCTTCTGGCGTCGTTGCTGTGTCTTGTCGTACTGCTCGTACTGCCTGCGACACAGCGCCTAGCCAGAACCGCTTCGCTGAGTTTTGTTAGCCGCTCTTAGTTGAAAGCGGTGCGAGGCGGCGGGTCAGAGCACCAGCTCGCCCCGCACGGCCTCGAACGCGGCGAGCGCCGCGTCGCCATCCAGCAGCTCCATGCGGGCCAGTGCGTCCACGTCTTCCACGGTGCTGAACGCCAAGCTGAAGTGCTGGAATCGCCGTCCCGCCAGGGGGCCGTGGTGCAGCACCTCGACGTTGATGTGGCGGGGGTCGTTGCGGATGCGCTCGATGAGCTTGAGCACGGCTTTTTGCGGGCCCTCCAGCTGCTGGCAAAAGCGCTGTCCGTCAAAGATCAGCAGGCCCGTGATGTCCAGTTCGGCATTCACAAAGCGCGCGCGCTCCGCAATTTCGGCCACCACGCTCAGCGGTTGATCGGGGGCGATGGTGCTCACGTAGAGCACCTCATACAGGGCGGGGGATAGATTCATAGATGCAGCCCAATGTAGGGGGCGCAGGGTGCCCGCGCAATGTCAAAAGACATAGAGGCGACAGCGATGGCGCATCGCGTGCAGCTTTGTTGCAACGAGCTGTTTCGGCATGATTCCCGTCCCTAGAATCGCTCCTTCATGAACGCCACCTTGCCCGCCCATGTCTGTCCTCCGGCCTGCAGCAATTGCCGGCTGCGCAAGACCGGTGCCTTCACCGCCGTGAAGCCGGAGGTGCTGGACTTTATCCAGGGCTTTCGCAGCGAGACCATGGCGGTGGAAGCCGGCGGTGCGCTGGTGCGCGAGAACCAGACCAATGCCAAGCTGTTCACGCTGTATTCCGGCTGGGCATTTCGCTACAAGACGCTGAGCGATGGGCGCCGACAGATCCTCAACTTCTTGCTGCCCGGCGATCTGGTCGGGTTGCAGCAGGAGTTTGGCGATGTATCGGCGCACGGCATCGAGGCGCTGACCGACTGCTCGCTGTGCGTGTTCCAGAACGACAGCCTGTGGGCGCTGTTCCGTGAACACCCGCGTCTGGGCTACGACATCACCTGGCTGTCGGCGCACGAGGAGGGCCATGTGGACGACAACCTGCTCACCGCCGGCCGCCGCAACGCCACCGAGCGCGTGGCCATGCTGCTGATGCACCTGTACCGGCGGCTCGACCGCATCGGGCTGGTGGAAGATGGTTCGGTGGGCTTTCCGCTCAACCAGCAGCACATTGCCGACGCGCTCGGGCTGTCGCTGGTGCACACCAACAAGACGCTGCGGCGCCTTGCTCAGCTCGGCCTGCACGAGCTGAAAAACGGGCGGCTGCGCCTGCTCAACACCCGCGCGCTGGCGCGCATTGCCGAGTACTACGACACGCCGCCCCGGCTGATGCCGCTGCTGTAGCGCCGCCGTTGCGGCAGGTTTTGGGCCAAAAAGGCCGCGAGCGCTGGTAAATAATGCGCTGGCAGCTATTGTTTATGTAGCATCTTGCGCCCCGTAGGCCGCAGTCGATAATCCTGGCTATGCCCGCGCGCCGGGCGTGTGCTGCGCAACCCCCTCACATTTTCATGACCCCAATCGACATCCTCATCATGGCGGCCGGCAAAGGCACGCGCATGAATAGCCGCATTCCCAAAGTGCTGCAGCGTCTGGCCGGGCGCCCGCTGCTGCACCACGTGCTGGATCAGGCCGCGCACCTGCAGGCACGCAGCGCTATCGTCATCACCGGCCATGGTGCTACAGAAGTAGAAGCGGCTACCGCAAGCGCGACGAGCGCTACCAGCACTTTTGACTTGAAATTCGTGCGGCAGGAGCCACAACTGGGCACCGGCCATGCCGTGCAGCAGGCCGTACCCCACCTGCGGGACGACGGCACGGCTGTGGTGCTGTCGGGCGATGTGCCGCTGACGCAGGCCGACACCCTGCGCGCGCTGGTGGCGGCCAGCGAAGGCGACAAACTGGCCCTGCTGACGGTGACCCTGCCCGACCCCACGGGCTACGGCCGCATCGTGCGCAATGCCGACGGCGCCGTGCAAGGCATCGTCGAGCACAAGGACGCCACCGAAGACCAGCGCGCCATCACCGAGGTCTACAGCGGCATCATGGCCGTGCCGGCGCGGCGGCTCACGCCCTGGCTGGCAAGGCTGACCAACCACAACGCGCAGGGCGAGTACTACCTCACCGACATCGTTGCCATGGCCGTGGCCGACGGCGTGCCCGTGGTGGCCCACCGCATCACCGACGCGCTGCAGGTGGCGGGCGTCAACAGCCCGCTGCAACTGGCCGAGTTGGAGCGCGCCTACCAATTGCGCCAAGCCCGCGCGCTGATGGAGCAAGGTGTGCGCCTGGCCGACCCGGCCCGCTTTGACCTGCGCGACGACACCCGCACCGGCGTGCGTGGCGAGCTGGTCTGCGGCCAGGACGTGGAGATTGATGTGAATTGCGTCTTCACCGGCCGGGTCGAATTGGGCAAGGGCGTGAGGATTGGCGCCAACTGCTGCATTGCCAACGCGCGCATCGCAGCGGGCGCGGTCATCCACCCCTACACCCACATCGACGGCGAAAAGGCCGGCGCCGCCGTGGGCGAGGGCGCCTTGATCGGCCCCTTTGCCCGCCTGCGCCCCGGCGCGCAACTGGGCCGCGAGGTGCACATCGGCAACTTTGTGGAAGTGAAGAACAGCACACTGGCCGACGGCGCCAAGGCCAACCACCTGGCCTACCTGGGCGACGCCACGGTGGGCGAGCGCGTGAACTACGGCGCAGGCAGCATCACCGCCAACTACGACGGCGCCAACAAGCACCGCACGGTGATCGAGGCTGATGTGCACATCGGCAGCAACTGCGTGCTGGTGGCGCCCGTGACCATTGGCGCAGGCGGCACGGTAGGGGGCGGCAGCACCATCACCAAGAGCACGGCGCCCGGCGCGCTGAGCGTGGCGCGGGGCAAGCAGGTGAGCATTGCCAACTGGAGTCGCCCGAAAAAATGAAGCACCCCCTGTGTCGCTTCGCGCCTTCCCCCTCCAGGGGGACGACAGCCTTTGCTGCGGGGCGGCCCTTGCTGGCTGTCCTCGCCTGCGTCTTCGTCTTCGTGCATAGCGCGTTGGCGCCTCGTTGTGCCGTGCACGCTTCTGTGGCCTGCGGCGGGAGATGAAAGTGGCTGGTGCAGACATGACCCCCGAACAGCTGCGCGCCGAACTGGCCCGCAGCCAGCAGCAGGTGGCCGATATGGCGGCTGCGCAGGAGGAGTTCTTGCGCGCCGTCTCGCACGACCTGCGTGCGCCGCTGCGGCATGTGACGTCGTACGGCACGCTGGTGCGCGAGGTACTGGGCGACCTGCCGCCCGAGGTGGTGCAGGGTGCTGAGGTGCAAGAGGCCCTGGGCTTCCTCGCCACCATGGACCAGTCGGCTCGGCGCATGGGGCTCATGATCGACGGCCTGCAAGCCCTGGTGCGTGCCAGCCGTGCGCCGCTGCGCCTGCAGCCCGTGCCGCTGGCCGATGCCATGGCCCAGGCGCGCGCCACACTGGCCCCGGCCGAGGCCGGACGCGCGGTGGAATGGCGGGTGGGCACCGATTTGCCCACGCTGTGGGCCGACCCGACGCAGCTGCAGGATCTGCTGGTGCAACTGCTGGGCAACGCCCTCAAGTTCACCCGCTCTGTGGCGCACGCTTGCATCACGGTGTCTGCGGATGCAGCACCGGCGGGCCAGGTCGCCTTCACGGTGCAGGACAACGGCGTGGGCTTTGACCCGGCGCGCGCGGGCAGCTTGTTCGGTGTGTTCCAGCGCCTGCACCGCGAGATGGAGTTCGAGGGGGTGGGCACGGGGCTCGCACTGTGCCGCGCCATTGCGCAGCGCCACGGCGCAGAGGTTAGCGCGACGGCGGTGCCGGGCGCTGGTTGCACGGTGCGGGGGAGTTGGCCGGTGAATCCAGCAGTCGCCAAGGAGTCCTGAAGCCGGCCGCAGTGCTGGCTGCTACACCGCCGGCACCAGCGCTGGCTCCATGCACCCCGCCACTTGATTGCGTCCGCCGTTTTTGGCGACGTACAGCGCCGCATCCGCTGCGTCGATCCACGCACGCAGGCTGCTGTGGCGGTGGTCGGCCGGGGCCACGCCGATGCTGCTGGTGATGCGCAGTTCGGGCAGGCTGCGCAGGCGCACACCTTCTGTCTGCTCGCGGATGCGCTGGGCAATGGCCAGGGCGTCGCGCGCATGCATGCCGGGCAGCACGATGGCGAATTCGTCCCCGCCATAGCGCCCCGCGCAGTCACCGGCGCGCACATTGCCCCGCACCACATGCGCCAGCGCGCGGATGACCTCATCACCCACGGTGTGGCCGTAGGCGTCGTTGATCTCCTTGAAATGGTCGATGTCCAGCATCAGCATGCAGGCGGGCTCGTCGGTGGTGTGGTGGCTGCGCAGTGCGGCCTCTGCCTGTTCTTGCCAGTGGCCGCGCCCGAACAGGCCGGTCAGTGCGTCCACGCGGCGCAGTTCGTCCAGCATCTGGTTCTGGCGCGCGGACTGCCGGATGAGTTGGTAGCTGACGGCGCTGACCGACAGCGTGTGCAGCGACATCACCGGCAGGCAGGCCACCATCACGCGCATGGAGGTCTCGGGCGCCCAGTGCAGTCCCATGACCGCAGTGCTGGCCACACCGGCCGCCAGCATCACCCACAGGGCGCGCACCCACAGCCCCCGGATGCCGGTGGTGATCTTGTCCACCATGGTCAGGGTGAGCAGCATCACGCTGGGCAGCAGGTTGAAATGCATCAGCGGCACCAGCGCGGCGACCAGCGCCGAGTCGATGAGCAGGTTGCGCACCTCGGCGGCGTACGGGTCGGCCGCGCGGCGCGTGAGCAGGTAGGCCACGTGCGGCCACACCAGCGTGGCCAGCAGCAGCACCGTCCAGGCCAGGGGGGATGCTTGCCGCTCCCACAGCACCGTCGCCACCACCATGCCGCCCAGCCCCATGCCCAGGATGCGCAAGGGGTAGATGCGGCGGGGCATCTGGCGGCGGGGCGTCGGCATGGGGGTGCAGGAGAAGGGCGGTGCTGCCACGAGGGCATCCACCGGCCAGGTAGGTTGAAAGTGCGGGGGAGCTTACAACGCCCGGTCAGGCGATACCAGCAAGAAATGACCGTGGTCCATTCCCATCAGTCGCATGGATGACCTTGCTGAGTGGTGGGATGTGCTGCGGGGCCTGTCAGGGGGGGCTGAGGGGCGGGGCGGTGAGAGGGCGCCGATGAGGATTCAGATGGGTTTGCTAACAAATTGATAGCGGCTAGCGCATATCAATCTAGCGCTACAGGCACTTTTGTCTCAAATTTGGCCCGCCGGGTTGCAAAGAAGGCCTTCACATTGCGCACGTTGGCGTCGCCGGTAAACAGCCGCTGCGACAGCGCCAGGTAGCCCGGCATGTCCCGCGTGTGCACCACCAGCACAAAGTCCGGCCCGGGCGAGACGCGCCAGCACTGCTGCACGGCGGCCTCCTGCACGGCGCGGGCTTCGAAGGCGTCGAGCTGTTCGGCCCCCTGGCGGTCCAGCGACACCTCCACGATGCACGCCAGCCCGTGGCCTTGCAGGGCCGCCAGCCGGTCGGGCTGCAGGATGGCCACCTGTCGCTCGATCAGCCCCGCATCGTGCAGGCGCTTGACGCGGCGCAGGCAGGTGGGGGGCGACACGTGCACCTGTTCGGCCAGGGCCTGGTTGCTTTGCGCGGCATCGGTTTGCAGCAGGTTGAGCAGCTGGAGATCGATCGCATCGAGAGATATAGATTCCATTGATTGATAAAAAATGAATGAAAATTTCACCGATGTGAATTGGTGAAATTTAAGTTCATTTTTGTGCAAATATCAATGAATAATTTTTCTCTTTGCTCCCTACGATCGCCCCATCGAATCCAACCCAAGGGCAACCACCATGTGCGGTATCGTCGGCGCCGTCTCCACGCGCAACATCGTTCCCATCCTCGTGCAGGGCCTGCAGCGGCTTGAATATCGGGGCTATGACTCGTGCGGCGTGGCCGTGCATGCGTCCAGCCTCGACGCCACGCGCCCTGCCGGCCTGCAGCGCGCCCGCAGCACCGCCCGCGTGGCCGAGCTGCTGGAGCAAGTGAGCACTGAGCACATCGACGGCGCCACCGGCATTGCCCACACCCGCTGGGCCACGCACGGCGCGCCCGCCGTGCACAACGCCCACCCGCATTTCAGCCACGGCACGGGCGCAGACGCGCAGGTCCAAAGCGCAGGCCGCGTGGCGCTGGTGCACAACGGCATCATTGAAAACCACGAAGAACTGCGCAAGGCACTGCAGTCACGCGGCTATGTGTTTGCAAGCCAGACCGACACCGAGGTCATCGCCCACCTGGTGGACAGCCACTACAGCGGCGACCTGTTCGATGCCGTGCGGGCCGCCGTGGCCGAACTGCATGGCGCCTACGCCATCGCTGTCATGCACAAGGACGAACCCCACCGCGTGGTGGGCGCACGCGCCGGGTCTCCGTTGATCCTGGGCGTGGGCAAGGACGCAACCGGCGCCTCGTCATCGCGCGAGCACTTTCTGGCCAGCGACGCCATGGCCCTGGCGGGGGTCACCGACCAGATCGTCTATCTGGAAGAGGGCGACCTGGTGGACCTGCAGCTGGGCCGCTACTGGATCGTGGGCAAGGACGGCAACGCGCTGACCACCGGGCAGCGCCCCGTGCGCACCGTGCAGGCCCACAGTGGTGCGGCCGAGCTGGGGCCGTATCGCCACTACATGCAAAAGGAAATCTTCGAGCAGCCCCGCGCGATTGCCGACACGCTGGAAGGTCTGGCCGGCATCGTGCCCGAGCTGTTTGATGGCGCGGGCCAGCATGGCGAGCCCGGCGCTGCTGCCTGGCGCGTTTTCAAGGACATCGACAATGTGCTGATCCTGGCCTGCGGCACCAGCTACTACAGCGGCTGCACCGCCAAATACTGGCTCGAAGAAATCGCGGGCATCCCCACCCAGGTGGAAGTAGCCAGTGAATACCGCTACCGCACCAGCGTGCCCAACCCGCGCACGCTGGTCGTCACCATCAGCCAAAGCGGCGAAACCGCCGACACCCTGGCCGCGCTGCGCCACGCGCAGTCCCTGGGCATGCAGCACACGCTCACCATCTGCAACGTGGCCACTAGCGCCATGGTGCGTGAATGCAAGCTCGCCTACATCACCCGTGCCGGGGTCGAGATTGGCGTGGCCAGCACCAAGGCCTTCACCACGCAGCTGGCAGGCCTGTTCTTGTTGACGCTGGCCGTGGCGCAAAGCAAGGGCCGCCTGAGTGAAGAGCAGGAAGCCGCACACCTCAAGGCCATGCGCCACCTGCCTGTGGCCCTGCAGGCCGTGCTGGCGCTTGAACCCCAACTCATCAGCTGGGCCGAAGACTTTGCGCGCATGGAAAACGCGCTCTTTCTGGGCCGAGGGCTGCATTACCCCATCGCGCTGGAGGGCGCGCTCAAGCTCAAGGAAATCAGCTACATCCACGCTGAGGCCTACCCGGCCGGTGAACTCAAGCACGGCCCCTTGGCCCTGGTGACCAGCGCCATGCCGGTGGTGACGGTGGCGCCCAACGACGCCCTCCTGGAGAAGCTCAAGAGCAACATGCAGGAAGTCCGCGCCCGCGCGGGTGTGCTGTACGTGCTGGCCGATGGCGACACCCACATCGAAAGCAGTGAGGGCATTCACGTGATTCGCATGCCCGAGCACTACGGCGCACTGAGCCCGCTGCTGCATGTCGTGCCGCTGCAGCTGCTGGCCTACCACACGGCCTGCGCACGGGGGACGGATGTGGACAAGCCCCGCAACTTGGCCAAGAGTGTCACGGTGGAGTGACGGGGCGGATGGGGGCGAGCCATTGATCGTAAAAATAAACTCTGTAATGTAAAAATTAACTCTGTAAATTTTGCATGGAGTTCAGTCGCTGGGGGAGTTTTTCGTTTGAAGGAAAGTCCCCGTTGGCAAGGTGTCAACTACTCCTGAACGCGCCTGCACTGAAATTTGCTTCTCTGAAAAGTGATGTTTCGTCGCAATTAGTCAGTTGACCGTTTCAGGCTGGCCAGAGTCATTGGGCTAAGGGGCCGGCAATGTCGGCGGTGGCCGCAAGCGGCCATTGGTACAAGCTCGCAATGAGCGGCAAGTATTCATCCGGAACCGGCCGTTCGATGGCACCTCTGCGGCGCTGCGCTTTTCAACGCGATGGGCAACGTCGATGACCGCTGCCAGCGGCCACGAGGGTGATGTCCCAAGCCGTGGCGTAAGTTGCTGACCCGGACAGTCTGAGACTCACATTCTCAGCGTGCCACTGCGGGCAGCCGAGTTGGGGCAGTATCGCTGAGCGACTGCAGGCTGTTGGCGCCAGGACTCGATGAACACGCCGGACTCGCGGCGCGAGCGAAACCATTCGATAGACAGGCACTCGTCGCAGAACTTGCCGTTGAAGCTCTCATCCGTGCCGTTCTGCCATGGCTTGCCCGGATCGTTGAGCACGGTGGCGATGCCGGCCTGCGCGATCCATTCCAGGATGGCACCGCTGACGAACTGAGGCCCGTTGTCCGAGCGGATGAACAGCGGTGAGCCTTGCATTTGCCCATGCGTTGTAGCGAATGAGCGTGCGGATGTTTAAACAATCTATGCGAGAGCCTTGACGTGCAAATAAAGACTTCTAAGGTGCGCTGAACCCATGTCAAGTATGGGTTCGTACATAAACGAGTTAAGATGAATGTTTTCTGGGGTGATGATATTGACTTGCTCCAATGTTTCAATCTCTTCTGCACTTCCACGCGCTCCGCGCTTGTATTCCTTCAGTAGCTCCACCGTCTGGTTCTTTGTGATCGCATCCACCAGAGGTTGATTGTTTATTCTCTTGATCATGTGACGCTCTGCAAGCAGGCGGATCGCAATAGAGATGACAATCTTCTTTTCCAGCTCAATGTGATCGTCGGTTCCGGCGGCGATAGCCTCTGCTTCTTGGGTGAGCACATCGATCACGGCTCGAGTGGCTGGAGTTAGTGCTAGGGATGTCCTGAACAACTCGGACTCATAAGTGCTACAGGGTCGATGTTTTTC
>ERZ778022.5588-NODE-5588-length-10132-cov-6.504416_pt1 | contig 10132 bp, 7 predicted proteins | sample MGYA00375752_ERZ778022 | MGnify/ENA primary metagenome ERZ778022 (study PRJEB29350, sample SAMN05389826) | bioreactor metagenome | isolation source: Thiocyanate bioreactor | place: South Africa: University of Cape Town | collected 2014-04-04 ...
CGATCTACATCAACAAAGACACCAAGGTCATCACCCAGGGCATCACGGGCAAGACCGGCCAGTTCCATACGGAAAAGTGCCAGGAATACGCCAACGGCAAGAACTGCTTCGTTGCCGGCGTGAACCCGAAGAAGGCCGGCGAGTCGATCTTCAACATCCCGATCTACGCCTCCGTCAAGGAAGCCGCGGCGCAGACCGGTGCCACCGTCTCGGTGATCTACGTGCCGCCGGCAGGCGCTGCCGCCGCCATCTGGGAAGCCGTCGAGGCCGACCTGGACATGGCCATCTGCATCACCGAAGGCATTCCGGTGCGCGACATGCTGATGGTGCGCAACAAGATGAAGGCCAAGGAAGCCGCTGGCGGCAAGAAGACGTTGCTGCTGGGGCCCAACTGCCCCGGCATCATCACGCCCGACGAAATCAAGATCGGCATCATGCCCGGCCACATCCACCGCAAGGGCCGCATCGGCGTGGTGAGCCGTTCGGGCACGCTGACGTATGAAGCCGTGGCCATGCTGACCGAAGTCGGCCTGGGCCAGTCCACCGCCGTGGGCATTGGCGGCGACCCGATCAATGGTCTCAAGCACATCGACGTCATGCAGGCGTTCAACGACGATCCCGACACCGACGCCGTCATCATGATCGGCGAGATCGGTGGCCCGGATGAAGCCGAAGCCGCACGCTGGTGCAAGGCCAACATGAAGAAGCCCATCGTCGGTTTCATCGCCGGCGTGACGGCGCCTGCCGGCAAGCGCATGGGCCATGCCGGCGCGCTGATCTCCGGCGGCGCGGACACGGCCGACGCCAAACTCGCCGTGATGGAGGAGTCGGGTTTCATCGTGACGCGCAACCCGTCCGAGCTTGGCAAACTGCTCAAGGCGCAGCTGAAATAAGGCGGACCGGCCTCGAAACCCGCTGCGGCGGGTTTTTTTGCGTCCGTCTGCGCGGCCCAAGCGCCCGATTGGGGGTCTTCGGCCTGAAAATTGCTTGTGTTCGGTCAAGATCGGGCATTCACCAAAGCAGGGGGCATCACCGTGGCAAGCAACACCAAGGCGCGCGCTGACCGCTCCGCTTCGCCCAACCGCCGTTCGCGCTCCGGGCACGGGGTGCGCGATGCGGGGTGGGCGCTTGCCGCCGCCGTCGTCGCCGTCCTGGCCTGTTGGGCGGCGGGCGCGGCGGTGCCGCCCCGCTCACCGCTGGGGCTGGTTCCCTGGTTCGCCGTTCTGGTCTGCCTCGTGGTGCTGCCCCGGCTGGGCATCTGGCCCGGGGTGTTGGCCAGCGCCGGAGTGGCCGCCGGGTGCCTCGCGCTGGGTGCGAGCGCCGGCAGCGTTCCTGTGCTCGCGTTGCTGGCGCTGGCGGTGGGGCATCTGTGCGCCCTGGCGCTGCGGGCGGCGCGCATGGAAACCGGCGCCGTGGCCGAGGGCGGCGCGCCCGGGCGGGAGGAAGCGCGGCGCAGGGCGCTGGACCTCCAGGCGCAGGGCCAGCTGGAGGCGGCGTTTCGCGAACTGGTGCAACTGCCCGCAAGGGGCCAGGTGCTGCGCGACCTGTACCACCTGGGCAAGGCATTCGAACGTGCGCGGTCTTTCGAGCGTGCGCGCGAGGTCTTTGCGCATCTGGCGGCACACGCGCCCCTGTACCGCGATGTCGGGGCGCGCCTGAAGCGTGCCCAGGGCCTGGCCGCTGCCGAGCGCCGTGCCAAGGGCTTGGCGGATACCGGGGCCGGAGAAGCGGCGCATCCGGCACCGGCGCGCCTGGGGCGTTACGAAATTGACGGTGAACTCGGCAGGGGCTCCATGGGCCTCGTCTATGCCGCCCACGACCCCGTCATCGGCCGGGCGGTGGCCCTCAAGACCCTCGCCCTGGGCAGCGAGTTCGAAGGTGCGGCCCTGGTGGATGCGCGTGCGCGCTTTTTCCGCGAAGCCGAATCGGCCGGCCGTCTGCAGCACCCACAGATCGTCGCCATCTACGACGCGGGCGACGAGCAGGGGCTCAGCTGGATCGCGATGGAGCGCCTGCATGGCCGGGACTTGTCGCATGCATCGCAGCCCGGTGCGTTGCTGCCCGTGCCCACGGTGCTGTCGATCGCCGCGCGGGTGGCCGACGCGCTCGACTACGCCCACCAACACCAGGTGGTGCACCGCGACGTGAAGCCGGCCAACATCGTGTACGACCCGGACACGGATGGGGTCAAGGTCACCGATTTCGGCATCGCGCGCATCACGGACAACAGCAAGACCCGCACCGGCCTGGTGCTGGGAACACCGAGTTTCATGGCGCCCGAGCAGATCATGGGCACCAAGGCGGACGGACGCTGCGACATCTATGCGCTGGGCGTAACGCTCTACCAGTTGCTCACCGGGCGCCTGCCGCTGCGCGCGGAGTCCATGAGTGCGCTGATGCATGCCATCGCCCACGAGGTACCGGCCGACATCCGTACCCTGCGCCCTGAACTCGAAGCGCCCGTGGCACTGCTGGTGGCGCGTGCCCTGGACAAGAACCCGGCCGCACGGTTCCAGACGGGGGGGCAAATGGCTGCTGCGTTGCGCGCGGCCAACCCCGCCGCGCAGACCCCTCGGAACATGCACCCGAGTGGGCCACTCGACTATGATGCGCGGACAGATTTTCACAAACCACCCATGGCGGACTACCCAGACACAGTGTTGGACGGCGCTGCTGCGCCCGCAGTTCGCCGCGCCGCGCGCACGGGGATTTGATGAGTGCGGTGTCCTTGAGTTATGAGTTTTGCGCACGGACCGACACGGGCCGTGTGCGCAAAAACAACGAAGACGCGGTAGGCGTCGATGTGCAGGCGCAGCTGGCCCTGCTCGCCGACGGCATGGGTGGCTACAACGCAGGCGAAGTCGCCAGCAGCATGGCGATCAGCTTCATTCAGTCCGAAATGGGCCGCTGGCTGGCCCAGGCGGGGCCCAAGCCCAAGGCGCTGGATCTGCGCCGCGCCATGGAAATCTGCGTGGACAACGCCAACCAGGCAATCCTCGAGGCGGCCGAGTCCAATCCCCAGTACCTGGGCATGGGGACGACGCTGGTGGTGGGGGTTTTTCAGGCGCAGCGGCTCATGCTGGGGCACATTGGCGATTCCCGCTGCTACCGCTTGCGTGGGGGCAACCTGGAACAGATCACGCGCGACCATTCCTGGCTGCAGGAGCAGATCGACGCCGGCCTGATCACGCAGCAGCAGGCCGCGGTGTCGGCCAGCCGCAACCTGGTTACGCGCGCGCTGGGTGTCGAAGAACTGGTCCTGCTCGAAATCAACGAATTCGAAGTCCGGCCCGACGACCTCTACCTGCTGTGCTCGGATGGCCTGAGCGAGATGGTGGCGCACGCGGAACTCGCAGCCTTGCTCGGCGCGCGCAGTTCCCTGGAAGAAAAGTCGCAGCGCCTCATCGAAGCGGCCAACAACCATGGCGGGCGAGACAATATCAGCGTCGTACTGGCCAAGGCCAGCACCACCCCACGCAAACAGGGATTGATGTCGCGCCTGCTGCGCGTCTAAAGTCTTGCGGTACGCGTTGTAACGAATCAAAGCAATACTGAAGAAACTGGGAGCCGGTCATGCCAAGAATGGTTGTTTCGATCGACGGGGTCGTGATCAAGGAGGTGGAACTCACGAAGGAGCGCACGACCCTTGGCCGGCGCCCCTACAACGACATCGTCATCGACAACCTTGCCGTCAGCGGCGAGCACGCGGCCTTGCACATGGCGGGCAACGACGTGGCCATTGAGGACTTGCACAGCACCAATGGCACCTACGTCAACGGCAAGGCGGTATCCCGGCACGAACTGCGCAACGGCGATACGCTGGAGGTCGGGAAGTACAAGATACGGTTCTTCAACGAAGCCGAAGACCCGCAGTTCGAGAAGACCATGGTCTTCAAGCCCGGCATGGTGCCCCCCGTTGTTGCAGCCCGCAGCGCGCCGCCGAGCAGCGGGCCGGCCCCGCTTTCGGGGTTCGGCGGCCTGGGGACCACCGCGGCGGTCATTCGCGTGATGTCCGGCCCCGCAGCGGGGCGCGAGGTCGCCTTGACCAAGGTCGTCACCACCATTGGTAAACCCGGCGTCGCTGTGGCCTCGGTAACGCGGCGCCACCATGGTTTCGTGCTGGCGCACGTCGAGGGGCCGGAGCCACCCGAGCTCAATGGCGCCCGCATAGGCAACGATCCCGTCCCCCTGAAAGACGGCGACCGCTTGGCGCTGGCCGGCACCGAGATGCAGTTCGCGCATGTGTAGGGCGAACAGGCCCTAGCCCGAACCTTCGGCGCGCAGCCTGCTTGCACCGTGGCACGCCGACTGTCCCGCCTACTGCAGCGGCGCTGGGGCCGCATGGCGTGGGTGCTGATTCCCGTGGTGCTGGGCGTGTTGCACGCATCGGGCGCCGTGGGGTTCCAGTTTCTGGAGCGCCTGGAACACCTGATCTACGACGTTCGCCTGCGCGCGACACTGCCTGGCACGGCCGACGACCGCATCGTTATCGTGGACCTGGACGAGGCCAGCATGCAGCGCGTCGGCCAGTGGCCCTGGGGCCGGGACAAGATGGCCGCCTTCAGCAACGAGCTGTTCGAACGCCAGCAGATCGCGGTACTCGGCTTCGACGTCGTCTTTGCCGAGGCCGACGCAAGTTCCGGCCTGTCGCGCCTGCGTGAGCTGGCGCAGGGCCCGCTGCGTGACCAACCCGGCTTTGCCAAGGCGCTTGCCGCACTCGCGCCTGCGCTGGATTACGACGCGCGCTTTGCCCAGGCGCTGGACACGCAGAACGCCGTGCTCGGCTACTACTTCACCAGCGACCGCGACGGCCAGGGGCGCGGCACCTTGCCGCCGCCCGCACTGACCGCGCAGCAGATGGGCGGCGCCTTGCTCAACGCCACAGTCTGGAATGGTTTCGGCGCGAACATCCCCCTGCTTGCGCAAGCCGCGCCCGCGGCGGGTTTCTTCAACACCATGAGCGATGGCGATGGCGTCGTGCGTGCGTTGCCACTATTGGCCGAATACGAAGGGGCGTACTACGAATCGCTGGCGCTGGCCGTCTACCGCACGCTGCTGGGCGGCGCGCAGGTCGTCCCGGCGTTCGCCCTGGACCCGGTTCCGGGCGAACGCAACCTCCTGCGCGGCATCGAGCTGCACGGCCATGCCGGGCGCCGCTTCATTCCGGTGGATGAGCAGCTGGCCACGCTGGTGCCCTACCGGGGACCGGGCGGGCCGGCGGGCGGCTCGTTTCGTTATATCCCGGCCGCGGACGTGCTGGAAGGCCGCTTGCCCGCCGCCAGCCTGCGGGGCAAGGTCGTGCTGATGGGCTCGACGGCACCCGGCCTGCAAGACCTGCGTGCCACGCCGGTCGGCCGGGTCTACCCGGGCGTCGAGGCGCATGCCAATGTGCTCTCGGGCTTCCTGGACGGCAAAGCGCTGTACCGGCCGGACTACGCCGTCGCCTTCGACGTCGTGCAGATCGTCGCGTCGGGGTTGTTGCTCGCGCTGGTGCTGCCGATGCTGAGCGCCGCGCGCGCCTTGCTGTTGGCGGCCGTGGTGCTGCTGGCGCTGGTCGGCGCCAATGCGCTGTTGTACCTGGGGCCCGGACTCGCGTTGCCCCTGGCGAGTGCGCTCGTCGTCGTGGTGCTGGCCACCGCGCTGGACATGGCGCACGGCTACCTGACCGAGAGCCGCACCAAGCGCCACCTGGCCCACCTGTTCGGTACCTACGTGCCGCCCGAACTGGTGGACGAAATGCTGCTGGAGCCCGAGCGCTACAGCATGCAGGCCGCCAGCCGGGAACTCACCGTGATGTTCTGCGATATGCGCGGCTTCACGGCCATGTCTGAGCGCATGGAGCCCGTGCAACTGCAGGGCTTGCTCAACGACATTTTCAGCCGCCTCACCCAGGCCATCCGCGCGCACCGGGGCACCATCGACAAATACATGGGCGACTGCGTCATGGCCTTCTGGGGCGCCCCCGTACCCACCCAGGAGCATGCGGCGCTGGCCGTCCGCGCGGCGCTCGACATGGTGGCCGCCGTGCAGGCGCTCAACGAGCGCCACCGTGCGGCGGGCCTGCCGGAAATTGGCATCGGCATTGGGCTCAACACCGGCACCATGTGTGTCGGCGACATGGGCTCGGACATGCGCCGCAGCTACACCGTGATCGGCGACGCCGTCAACCTGGGCTCGCGCCTCGAAGGCCTGTGCAAGGTGTACGGCGTGGATATCGTGGCGAGCGAATCAACGCGCCAGCAGGCGCCCGATTTCGTCTGGCAGGAGCTCGACCGCGTGCGTGTCAAGGGCAAGGAGGACGCGGTGGCGATCTTTCGCCCCCTGGGACGGCAGGGTCAGGTGGCGCCTGAGCAACTGCGCTGGCTGGAACAATGGAACGAAGCGCTGACACGCCTGCGCGCCCAGGACTGGCCGGCGTGCGACCACGCCGCGGCCGTGCTGCGCCAGGGGGAAGCCGGCGCGAAACTGCTGGCGTGGTACGAAGAGCGGGTGGCGACGCTGCGGGTGTTACCCTACCAGCCCGACTGGGACGGGGCGACCCGGTTTGATACCAAGTGACCGCAGCCATATGAAACTCCGCGTGCTCGGCTGTTCCGGCGCCATTTCGCAAGGCTGCCGGACCACCTCGTTTCTGGTGAACCGCAACATCCTGATCGATGCAGGCACCGGCGTGGGCGACCTCACACTGGAAGAAATGGCCGCCGTCGACCATGTTTTCCTCACGCACTCCCACCTGGACCATATCGCCGCACTGCCGCTGATGGTCGATTCGGTGGCCGCCATGCGCAGCGCGCCGCTCCAGGTGCACGCCTTGCAGGACACCATCGCCGCCTTGCGCACCCACGTATTCAACGACACCATCTGGCCCGACTTCAGCCGGATTCCCAGCAGCGCCACGCCCTTCCTGCGCTTTGTCCCGCTGGCCGTGGGTGAGACGATCCACCTCGCGGATGCCGTGCTGGAGGTGCTGCCGGCGGTACATACCGTGCCCGCGGTGGGTTATGCGGTGCAGGGGAATACGGGCTGGTGGGCTTTCAGCGGCGACACCGGGCGCAACCCGGCATTCTGGGAGCGGGTCAACGCCCTTCCCGTGGCCATGCTGGTGATCGAAACCGCCTTCAGCCGCCGCGAACACCGGCTCGCCGAGCGCAGCCTGCACCTGTCGTCCGACACCCTGGCGCTGGAACTTGCAGAGTTTTGCGGCCACCAGGGCTGCCCGATCTACATCACGCACACCAAGCCTTCGGAGACTGCGCTCATCTATCAGGAAGTGTGCAGCCTGGACATGCAGCAAGGTGGCGGACGGGGGGCCCACGACATCCGGTGGCTTAAGGCGGGGCAGGAATTTTTAGTCTGACTGTCTAACAGGCGAAGCAAACGAAGGGCAAGTCCTGACAAGTTTGTCGTAACTCTGGCGAAAGGTGTCAAGTTCTCACCAATTTTTATCGGTTGGCGCTCGTAGGGAGGAGAAGAAAGACTGGCATGCGTTTTGCTGAGGTATCACCGCATTTGCAACTTTCCCTTGGGAGATTTTTTATGAAGCGTACTCTGCAACAAGGTTTTACCTTGATCGAATTGATGATCGTTGTGGCGATCATCGGTATTTTGGCTGCCGTTGCGCTGCCTGCCTACCAAGATTACACGGTGCGTGCGCGTATCACGGAAGGTTTGAGCTTGGCTGCAGCGCCCAAGCTAGCAGTTACTGAAACCTTTGCCTCAAACAATGGTACAGCGATTGCGGCGTGCAACAACCCATGTACAGGCGCGCCGGTGGCAGGCGGATTCGGATACCAGTTCACCCCGACCAAGTACGTTCAGGGCATGCAAATTGCGGCCATTCCTGCCGTTCCCGCCGTTGGTTCAGGTCGTATCACGATCAATTACGCGTTGGCAGCGGGGGCAGGGCCGACGTTTATCGCTTTGACTCCCGGTAGCGGTGTGCTGGTGCCCGCAACCGGTCTGCCAGCCGCTGCAATGGTTGCAGGCGCTCCCGTAGTTTGGGGTTGCACTGTTGGGACGACGCAGGCTGCTCCTACTGGAGGCACGGCCCGCTTCAAGTATGTACCTGCCAACTGCCGCTATTAATGGCGGAATCTGCAGCCCGTCAAGGGCAGCGGTAAAAAAGAGCGCAACGCGCTCTTTTTTTTGGGTAAAGCAAAACGAAAGAACCGTTAGGCTTTGAGGCATTTAACAATTGCTTCGGAGTGATTTGAAGATGGCAAATAGGTCGCTTTCACGCTCTGCAGTTGGATCCCGCAGCTACTATGCAGTCCGCGCCGCTGCTACCCATTTGGTCCTGTCCGTTGCAGTGGCGAGCCTGGTCGCCGCGCTAGTCTTTGGGCTGTGGTTTCCCTCGCCGCTGCGCGAACTGGTGGGCGGCACCGAACTCTTCTGGTTGATCGCGAGTGTGGATGTGGTGTGCGGCCCGCTGCTGACCTTGGTCGTATTTAACCCGAGCAAGCCGCGCGCCGAGTTGCACCGCGACTTGGCCCTGGTGGCACTCATCCAATTGGTGGCGCTTAGCTATGGTGTTCATACCTTGGCTCACGCCCGTCCGGTGGCCTTGGTGCACGAGGTGGATCGCTTTCGCGTAGTCACCATTTCCGACCTGGACCAAAGCGAAGCGGCGACCGTGCCGCAATGGGCTCAACCTTGGAGCTTGAGTCGCCCGCGGACGTTCGGCCTGCGCCCTGCGACAAGTTCGGAGGAGAATATGGCCAGCATTGACGCCTCCTTGCAAGGAATCGAGCCGAGCCAGCGACCCAGTTGGTGGCGGGACTACACGCTGAGCACCGCCCAGGTGTTGCAGCGCGCGCGCCCTTTGAATGAGTTGCGCAATAAACATCCCGACCAATCCACGCTGATCGATGAAGCTGTGGAGCGGGCATTGACCAGCCGACAGGCAGGCGAAACGACCGATGGCGCCGCCTTGCGCTGGCTGCCTCTAGTGAGTCGCCGAGCGGCCGATTGGGTAGCGCTCGTTGACCCTCAGACGGCGCGTCTTCGCGGCTACATCCACGTGGATGGCTTTTTCTAGGCCGTTGGTCTCCGGCGTTAGGCCAATCAAGGAGCGTCTGATGAAGTGGCAGCCCGACGTCGGCCCTATTGCACATTCTTGATGCAATTCGACGTTCTTAGGCGCGCTCCGCACCTATCGGCCGCCTTGTCCGCGCTAGCTACCGTGGCCATCGCGCTCCCATTCCTTTGGAGTTTCACGCGCCCCCCGTCCACCAACTTCTGGCCGATGGCGGCAAGTTGGCTGTGCTTTGCGTTGCTGCTTTTGATTTCAGCGGTGCTCAGTACGGTGGCACGGCCCTGGTCTCCGCGCCAACAGGCGGACCTCGTGGCAGCCGGGCTCCTCCTGGCGGCACTGGCCTCGAGCTGCATCGGGTTGGCGCAGTATTTCGGTCTGCGCGATGGTCTGTCGCCCTGGGTGTACGACGCTCCCCTCGGCCAGGCCATGGGCAATCTGCGCCAGCGCAACCAGCAGGCGACGTTGCTGAGCCTTGGGATATGGTCCTTGGTATGGTGGGTATTGCACGCCGAAGGTGCGCGGGCCGGGCAGTTGCTCGCAATGGCGGCCATGGCGCTGCTGGCCGTGGGCAGCGCTGCCACCGCTTCGCGCACCGCATTGCTGCAATGGCTGTTGCTGCTCGCTCTCGCCTGGCTGTGGCGCGCGCGCTGGGGCTGGCGGCCGGCCCGCTGGCTCGCGGGCGGGCTCGCGCTGTATCTGGTGGCCGCTTGGGCGCTACCGGCGCTGCTCTGGCGCACGGCGGGCTTGCACGGCAGCGTGGTGTTCGAGCGTGTCGCTGCGTCGTACGGCTGCGGCAGCCGGCGCGTGCTGTGGTCCAACGTTCTGGACCTGATCGCCCTTCGCCCCTGGGGGGGTTGGGGTTGGGGCGAACTTGACTACGCGCACTACGTCACCTTGTTTCCGGGCCAGCGCTTTTGCGCGCTGCTGGACAACGCGCACAACCTGCCGCTGCACCTGGCGGTGGAACTCGGCGTGCCGGCCGCGTGCCTGCTGCTGGGTGTGGTGGCGTGGCTGGTGTGGCGCGCGGCGCCCTGGCGCGAGCGTGTGCCCCAGCGCCAGCTGGCTTGGGGGGTGCTGCTGCCCATCGCTGCGCACAGC
>ERZ778022.5590-NODE-5590-length-10131-cov-5.561433_pt1 | contig 10131 bp, 6 predicted proteins | sample MGYA00375752_ERZ778022 | MGnify/ENA primary metagenome ERZ778022 (study PRJEB29350, sample SAMN05389826) | bioreactor metagenome | isolation source: Thiocyanate bioreactor | place: South Africa: University of Cape Town | collected 2014-04-04 ...
GCGCCGGATGGCAGCAGCTTGTCGACGCTGCCAGTGGCGGCGGGCGCTGCCGGTGGGTTGGCGAGTGGCGCCACTGCCTTGCCGCCACCACAAACACAACAGCAGCAGCAGCAACCAGCGGCGGCGGCACTGGGTGACGTGTTTGAGGTGACGGCGGAGCAGCCGCAGTTGACGGGGCTGACAGACGACGGTGGGCACCATACGGTGCTGGCGCGGTGCGCGCATGAGGTGGTGGCACGCCCACCCGGCTGGCTGCGCGTGGCGGCGGCAGAGGCGTGGGCTGCGGGTGGCGGCGGTGAGGTAATGGCGGGGGAGGCGGTGCCGCCCAGCGCCGCCGAGTACACCGTGTCGTTGCGCTGCTTTGAGGGCTGGGTGGAGAGCGCGCAGCACCCGCTGCGTGGCATCCGTGTGGTGGTGGCGGCGCCGGGTGCGCGTTTGGCTGCCGCCACCGCGCGCCTGTACCCCCGCATGCACGGCGCCGCGTATGCCATGTTCCACTGGTTCTGGCTCACTGCCGTTGCCACGGTGCTGGCCATTGCAGGCGGCGCGTGCGGCTGCCTGTCGTTGTGCTGCGTTGGCGGCCGCGCCCTCCTGCTTGGCAGCATGGGGTACGGCGTGCCGCTGCCGGCAACGTGGCGGCAGCCGGGGTGGGGTGCGGTGCACACCCCAGAGCAGTATGCGCGCCTGTGGCCGCGCACATGAGCCGCCGGGCTTGCGATCATGGCGTGGTGGTACCGGCAGCGGCGCAAGCGTGGTCGAGGGCGGCGGGAAGGCCGCCAGCAAGGCCGCCCGTGTGCGCTGCGGCAGCTGCAGCGCAAGCATCAGCGAGGCGCGGCAGAGCAGCAAGCAGCGCTGCCACGTCAGCACCAGTGGCGAGCGCTGGCGCGTGGGGGTGTGGCGGCACGCAAGCGCCGTCAATAAACGCGTGGATGCAGGCGTCGCCGGCGTCTGCGTGTACGACGCCATGCTGCGCAGCCGCGGTGGCTAGGAGTGCAGCTGCGGCCGGCTGCCGTGCGGCACATGCAACGTGCAGTGCATCAGCAAGCCACCGACTGGGCTCGTCATTGCTGCCTGCCTGCAGTGCCTGCAGGATGAGCGTAACAACAGCGGGGTTGCCGCCAGCGGCAGCGGCTTGCAGGGCGGTGACATTAGCCGCCGTGGCGACGTCGGGGCTGGCGCCGGCAGCGAGTAAGGTGCGCACTGCCGCCTCCGCGCCAGCCAGTGCGGCAAGGAAGAGCGGCGTCTCGCCACGCTCTGTAGTAGCATCCACGTCTGCACCCGCTTGTAGCAGCGCGCGGATTGTGGGCCCGCCGCCGTCGTCCGCCACCACCGCGGCGGCTGCCAGGGCGCCGCCCAACCCGCCACTACCGTCGGCACCGCTCCCCGCCGCCACCAACCGCGCCACCAACTGACTGGCGCCCGCAGCTGCGGCGGCATGCAGCGCGGTAGGCGCGTAGCGCACACGCCACCGGTCGCGGTCTGCCAGCGTCACCCACTCACAAATCCCGGGTTGAATTGTGATCTGCGAAATGATCGCTGACGGTGCGGGGACGTCTGCCGCACCGGCTGCCAACAGTGCCGCTACCGCACCCCATCGTTGATACCGCGCCGCCGCGAGCAGCGGCGTCACGCCCCATCTGTTGGCGTCCCCAACCACCACCGCGCCCGCTTGCAGCAGGGCTGCTAGCAAGTCGCCATGCCCCCCTTCCGCCGCCAATGCCAGGCAGGACGTGGCGTCTGCAGTGCGAGCGGTGGACAGTACGGCACGCACCGGTTGCCGTCGTGCTGCCGCCGCGCGGGAGGCAATGAACCCTACCAGCGACACATCACCCAGGTAGCATGCCACCGTAAACAAGGAGTGGCCGGCGTACGGCGGCGCGTCGCCCGCCGGTGATCGTGGCTGCGGCAGCAGCCAGCCGTCTGGCGTGTGCGCAGTGGCCGCCAGTGCCGTCCGCAGGCCCTCGGTGTCCTCTGCTAGCAGCGCCTCTAGTGCATCTACCCCTCCCGCGTCACCCCACGTGCCAACTCCACACAGTGGCTGTAGCCGCCGCGGCAGCCACGCACACAGCTGCCCGCCCAGCTGCCCGCCTGGTTGGAGCAGCAACAACGCGATGAGCAGCAGGCAGCCACCAACGGCTGCAGCGGCAAGGAGACCTGAAATCGACGAGCGCGCCATGGTGGCGGCGTACTGGCAGCTGGTTTACAAATAAATTGTATTTGCATGCCACTTGGCGGGCTACCGTATGTAACAGAAATGTGGTGCGCAAAATACCGGTAGGGGTATGGCTGTATGTCGCGGCCGCCCGAGTCCGTGGGTGTCGCAATGGCCGCTGCAGTGCCGTCACACTGGCACGTCATACACGACAGGCGCACGCGGCCGCCGCGTCAATTACGCGGCAACACACTGACAATGCACCGATCTTGCGTGCTGCATCAGGGATTATTGTGTGGCTTTCCATTTCCACGTGTACAATAGCGCGACATGTCGTCGACTTCCGCCTCATCCGCCGGGCACCCACTGGGTGCCACGCCTGACTGGGCGGTGAGCGCAGCAGCGGCGTTTGGGCTGCTGCGGCGCTGGGCAGCCGATGCACCAGCTCGCCCACCCGCCCGCGATGTGCATGACGGCAGGGCTGCAGTTGTGCCACCAGTGGAACCACCGCCGCCGCCACCGCCGCCGCATGACTTGAGCGCAGAGGGCACCCACACGGCAGACCTGGGGCGCGGGGCGGGTGTCGGCAGCGCTGCCGCTGCTGATGTTCCTACTGCCGCAGCCGCTGCTGCAGTGTCGGGCGTGAAGCGGCGCCGGGCGCAATCGCGCATTGCCCCCTCCGCATCCATCGGTGGCACATTGGAGGCAGAAGGGGAGGCCACTCCAGAAGGCGGCGTCCCAGCAACTGGCGATGCCGGCGCCAGTGGCAGTACGCGCAGAGCGGCGGCGACGGGACTGACGTGCGAGCACGGCCGCCGGCGCCACTACTGCAAGGATTGCGGCGGGGCCGGCATTTGCGAACATGGCCGCCAGCGCCGCAAGTGCAAAGAGTGCGGCGGAGCTGGCATCTGCGCGCCTGGCCGCGTGCGCAGCTGCTGCAAAGAGTGCCGTGGGAGCAGTATCTGCGAGCACGGCCGGCAGCGCAGCCACTGCAAGGAGTGCGGCGGGAGCAGCATCTGTGCGCACGGCCGCATACGCCACTACTGCAAGGGGTGCGGCGGGGCCGGTATTTGCGAGCACGGCCGTGTGCGCAGGTACTGCAAGGAGTGCGGCGGGAGCGCCATCTGTGAGCATGGCCGCCGCCGCAGCCATTGCAAGGAATGCGGCGGGGCTGGCATCTGCGAACATGGCCACCAGCGTAGGTACTGCAAGGAGTGCGGCGGCAGTAGCATATGTGAGCATGGCCGGCAGCGTCGCATATGCAAGCAGTGCGGCGGGTCCGGCATCTGCGATCATGGACGCTCGCGACAGCACTGCAAGGACTGCGGCGGGGCTAGCATGTGTGAGCATGGCCGCGTGCGACGCCACTGCAAGGAGTGCGGAGGGGCCGGCATCTGCCAGCATGGCCGCGTGCGCTACGGCTGCAAGGATTGCGGCGGCGGCGGCATCTGTGAACATGGCCGCGTGCGTTGTGCCTGTAAGGACTGCGGCGGGGGCAGCATTTGCGAGCATGGCTGCAAGCGCCTCGACTGCAAGCATTGCAGCGGCTGCTCACACGGCCACTTGGCTCGGCGTTGCCGCGATTGTCGCGCCGCTGGCGGCGCTGGGGACGCGTGATACCCTACTTGGATGGTTTCAGGCCCATGCGGCGCTGGCAGCAACGGCGCTGCTGGACTAGGGCCGCCCGGGCTGCGACGCGCCCCCCTGTTGCGCAACACGTATTTAGTAGTCAATGTCGATGGAAGCTTCAAGTGCATGGGCACAGCAGGGGAGGCCTGGCGCCAGGCAGCAGGGAGGCAACACGACTGCTAAGATAAGACAGTGCGGGTGTGGGTGGGGGGGGCACAGAATTGTGTGGGCCAGGGCACAGCGCGGTTCCCCACGTGCGTGGGGCCCGACGCCGGCAATGGCCGCGCCACAATGGGTGGCAAAGAGCAAAAGAAGGAAATGGTTGCAAAAACAGGCAGGCACGCAGGCTGGCAGATAGGCAGGTAGGCAGCGGGCGGGCAGGGGTGTGCGGGCGCACACCCCACAGGCTGGAGTCACACGGGCAGAGGGCGGGCGTGTAACAGGGAGTCGGCCGCAGCAAACCACAGGTCGCCAGCGCACACCAACAGGGGGGCACCATGGAAGGGAGTGACAGGGGCGGCGGGCAACGCGCACAAAGAACAAGCAGGCAGGCAGGCAGGCAGGCTGGATGGCTGGGCTGGCAGGCGTGGGCAGAGCGGGCGGGCAGGGAGTGCACGCACGCGCACGGGCGCTGGTTCGGGATAAATGTGCGACCCGCGCGCGCGCGCGCGCACCCCGCCCGCCCACCACCCACGCGGCAGCCACAGCAACGCCAACATCAGGTATCAGGCAGCCTGCCCACGCACGGGGCAGGCACAGGCATGGCGAAATAGGTGGCGGTAACAGGGGGCAGCGGCGCCCGGCTCACGCAGCCAACGCTCACGACAAACACACGAAGGAGTGACGCTGCTGCGCTCACTGATAAGAAAAAAGCACAACGCCCGCGTACGCACACACAGTCACATGGCGGCACAGGTGGGATGGGGGGTGGGGTGGATAAGAAACCAGCTGGAGATAATGGGGGGAAGCCCCCGCAGCGTGGTGGTGGGCAGGCCTACACCGACGACTTGCACACGCTCACCAGCGCCTCCGCCGCGGCGGCGTCGTTGGGCGTGCTGCAGCGCGTGGTGCTGTCAGACTTGCCGTCCGCCGCGCTGGCGGCGGTGTCGTCGTCGCTGGCGCTGCAGTCGTCGGCGTTGTCGTCATAGTCGCCGTCGTCGTCCGAGCCGTCGTCGTCCTCGTCGCCGGCGGCGGGCTGCTTGGCAAGGTAGCCGGCGGCGGTGGGCGGGCGGGACGGCAGGCCGGTGCGCATGGCGGGCACCACCATGCGGCTGGCCTGCAGCAGCGCCTGCACGTGCGGCGGCGCCTTCCAGCCCATCTTGATGGCGCACCACAGCGCCTTGCGCACGCCGCGCGCGAACGGCTCCGGCAGCGACTCCAGGGTGACGGGCTCCGCCGGGAAGTTGAACATGGCGGTGCCCACCATGCGGCCGCCGTGCAGCAGGCGCATGGTGCAGTCGTACGCGCGCGCCGCGTGCAGCTCCTCGTGCGCCGGGAAGTGGCCCACCGAGATGCGCTTGCGCGTGAACCCCACCTGCACGCGCCAGTTGCCGCTGCGCGCGATGCTGACGCCGCGGTACCGCGAGCTCTCCCGCCGCGTGCCGCCACCCACCGCCTGCCGCAGGGCGCCCGGCACGGGCAGCAGAGTGGCGGGCGAGGGCGGCAGGGGCGGCGGCGGCGCGGCGGCCGCCAGCGGCGTGTGCGGCAGCACACCGCTCGCCGGCGTGGGCGGCACCAGCATGGGGCGGTACAGCGAGCCGCCGACGGCGGTGGCGGGCGCCGGCGTGTAGCAGGGCGCCACCAGGTTGGCAGCGGCGGACAGGACGTCCAGCGCCGCGGTGCTGGCAGCAGTGGTGCCACTGCCACCCGCCGCCGCCGCGGTGGTCTCCCACTGCCCGCGCTTGGCCGCCGGCGCGTGCATGGGCGGGCCACCCGCGCCCGCGCGCTTCACGCCCGACACGGTCGCCACGGCAGGCGGCGACGGCAGCGGTGCCGCCGCTGGCACCGTGGCCGCCGCTGCCGCCGCTGCCGCGGCCGCCGCCGCCGCGGACGACGTGGGCGTGCCGCCCAGTACGCCGCCGCCCAGCGCCAGCATCGTGCTGGCCATGTCGCCGCCGCCGCCGCCGCCCAGCGTCGGCCACCACATCGCCGCTGCCGCAGCTGCCGCGGCGGCCGCCGCGTCACCGCCGCCGGCATGCGCCACCGGCATCCAGGACGTGTAGGTGGGTGCGGCGGGCGGTGGCATGAGCATCGCGCTCGTCGTGTGGTGATGGTGGTACGCCATCATGAGCGGGCCGCCACTCGGCTCCATCATGCACGGGCCCGCGCCGCCGCCGCCCAGCTCCGTCACCGGCGAGCTGCCGACCACCGCGGCCGACACGCCGCCGCCCTCACCGCCGCCGCCGCGACCCGCGCCACCGGCGCCGGCGCCGGCGCCGTACATGGCCAACAGCTGCGCTTGCTGCTGCTGCTGCGCCGCCGCCATGGCAGCAGCAGTCCACTGCGCCTGCATCGCCGCCGCCGCCTGCGCCTGCATCTGCGCCGCTACCGTCGCCGACCAGTACGCCGCCAGCGTCGCCTCATCGTACCCGCCGCTGGCGACACCGCCGCCGCCGCCACCGCCGGTGCTGCCCGCGTCACTCGACGCCATGCTGCTGGCAAGCGTGTAGGGTCGGGAGGATGGCGCTTGTTGGGAGTAGTAGCGATGGCAGACCGCAGCAACAAATGCCTCACACGCGTGGCGGTGTTGTTGTGTCAGTCCTGCGAGCGAGGGGGCGTGAGGGGGCAGGGGGAAGGGGAAGGGTGAAAATGATGACGCAGCGTGCAAGATGCGTGTGAGCAAGGTGTGTGTGAGTGTGTGTTGATAACGTGCCGCGTGTGCACACGGGCGTGCACACGACAGCGCACACGCAAGTAGGCGCATTGTGTGTGTGTCGTATGTACGTATGCGCGCGCCGCGTGCGTGTGCGCGTATTGTTGTTGGCAGCTCCGCTGCTGGCGTTTGCCGCTGACACTGCTGTCACCTGTCGTTGTCGTTGTCGAAGCTCGAATGGAGAAGGTGTGTGGGGACACGCGTCCCCTCCCACTGGCTACCACCACACAACGAACACCCGCCCCCGGGCACGCCCACACACACACACGCACACACACGCACCACACCCTCCCCACCCACAGTGCGCCAGTGTGTACACTGTGCGAAGCGGCGGCGGCGGCGACACCTGGAGGGACCATGCTTGAGAGGTGTGGTGCAGCCGTTTTTCGACCCTCTCCCGTCCCCGCCCCGCCCCTTCGTCGTTGCCTCTGTACCGGCGCCGCTGTCATGGCCGCCACCGCGTCGCGCTCCCACACCGCACCCGCCCGCCTCCCACCCGCGCGCTCACACGCTCCGACACCTCACCACCCCCGCTGCCTCCCTTCCTGCCGCCGCCGCTGCCGCTGTCGGTGCCAGGCGAGGCAAGAAAGGCGTGAGGTGCGGAAGGGAAGGAGAAGAGGGCGCGCGCGCGCGGACCCACATGCCCCCCACTCCCACAGTCCCACTCCCACTCCCGCCGGTCGCCGGCGTGCGGGCGCCGCGCCCACGCGTGCCACCCCCGCGCGCCGCACCACCACCGCGCACCCACACCCGCACCCGTTATGTACCTTGTGGCGTCGCGTGAAATTGCGCGCCGCGCGCCGCCGTCGCGCCCGCCGCGCGCCCCGCCGCTGCCACGCGGCCGCGGTCGCTGCCCCCCCATGCACGCACCAGTACGGCACGCACGCGCCCGGTGTCATCTGACTCCCTCTCCTCGCCGGCCCGCACACCCGCGCACCGCAAATGAGTTTCCCCGGACGCCGATAACCTCCTGTGCGCCACGTGGCTTGCAACCAGGTGCCCCGTACCTCCCACAGACGGTGTTGACGACGTTTGTGTGGGGTGCGTCGGCGTCGGCGGCGCGCAAGAAGTGAGTAAGGATTGGATGCGGGGGGCAAGTTGGCGCTCGCACCATGGTGCCAGCAGCGCGGCGGCTGAAATGCTCCGCGGGCACGCAACGGCGCAGCCTACCGACGGCAGCAACCGCCAGTCGCAGTCGCAGTCGCACACCAGTGCCGTGCACCGTGTGCAGGTCGCCACCTGCATCAATCACGAGGCCACTTCACACACACGCACACATCACGCCACTTCCCCGCGGCAGCGCAGTGATGCAGTGGCACACGCCAACGCGCTGCCGGTCACCGTACGACAGTGCTGCTGCTGCTACTGCTGGCATTGATTGCAACTGTGCGCTGCCGCTATACGCCGCGCGCTGCTGCTGCGCGCTGCTGAGCTACCACCGTGGCAGCCGCTGGTGTTGCAAGTGGCGTTGAGGTTGTAGGGTGAAAACAGTCGTTTCAGTGCGGCAGGCACACGCTGCTGCGCGCCGCGTGTCACTCTCGCACGTGGACGCACCCCCCGCCGCCACCATGTATACCATGTACTGCCCTGCCTGTGTTGCCGGTGTCTGTGTTGTCTGTGTGTGTGCGCGCGCTCGCGTGAGAGAGGAGCTGAGCTGGAGTGGTGATGGAGGCCAACGAGGAGCTGGTGCAGTGCGCCGAACAAACAAACAAACATGCTGTTCACGCCTCCCACGCCACCACGCACACCACACACGCCGCAGTCACCCACCCACCTACAAACACAATAATGCTGCGCCGCCCTGTCTGTGCTGCGGCACAGAGCGGGCGCTGCCAACACCACTTGCGCGCGCCCGCGCGCAGCCTCACGGCTCGCACGCGTCCCCGCTCTCTTCGTCCTCGATTGCGACCGCTGATATGCACGCGACATACGGTGCGGTGGCGTGATAGGGAGGCGGCAGCGCCGCGCGCAGTGTGGCGGCTGGGCGGCGGTCGCGTGGGCACACGCACACACTGTAGACCACCCCGAGTTCCCCAACTCCGTGACGCTGGTGGCGGCGCCTGATGTACTCACTCCACTGGCGTGTACCGTACCGTGTGGTACCGTACCAAGATTGGATTGGGTCCGTTGCGTGCGGCCCGGCAGGGAGAGAGGGAGGAGGGTGTCACACAGCCGCGTGCACGCGCGCACGGGCGGGAGGGGCGCGCGCGCGCGCGTGTGTGCACGTGCGTGCCGACAGTGGTGGTGGTGTGTGTGTGTACGCTGTGTGTGGGGGCGCCAGGGTGCGGTGAGGTGACACCGGAGGAGGGGCTTCGGGCTCGAGCAGCAGCAGTGTGTGCAGCAACCAGTACCCATGACGACGCTGCCAGCAGTGAGTGACACCTACCGCGGCTGGCTGGGCTGATGCAGTGACACGCGCGCGCCGTACGCGCACGCGCGCGCTGTACACACACCCCCGCCCCCCTCGTAACCTGACGACCGCCGACGTACCGTGCATGCGACAATTGCGTCGTCTCGTCGCGTCGCGCGTCGCGCGTGCGTGCGGGGCGTTGCGGTGCACGCACTCCAGTCTTAGTCTCCAGACTGCGAGCGAAAAGAGGGCGAAAGAATCTCTGCCGAGGCGGAGTGGCGCTCACCTCGCCCCAGCTGAGTTGATGAGCGCTGCTGCAGTGGGCCGAGACCATCGTGCAAACCAATGATATTGCGCGTTAAATGGCAGCGCAGCATGGAGGGAGTTGCTGCCGCGTGTGTTTGAGGGTGCGGCGCGTTGGATTTTTGTTTTTTGCCCACATTTTGACGCTAAATCGACATTTCCCGCATGGCGCCCTTCTGCTGCACTAACCGCCACTCCGGCGGACGCGCGGGCACCCCACCACAACACAAACGATAGTGCACCGCCGCAGCGCGGCTTTCAAACGAATGACGCGGCGCACAGGCGCCCTAGAAGGCAAACGCCCCTAAAACAGCGGCGCAGCGGCGCGGGACAGTCACACGTCCACGGCGGCCGCCGCCAAGTTACCGGTATCCCACACGAACGCACAACCACAACCACACAAATCATACGCGGCAATAAGTAAAAGGGAAGATGGCCAACGCGATTGGCGGCGCCGACGACAAACCTGTCGTACTGCATGTATCGATGTACTAAATACTTACTGTACTGCTGGCGCACACGCCCAACCACCCGCCGCGGCGACGCGACGCGGGAGGCGGACAACGGACACACAAGCCGCCACACTCAACAGCTATAGGAACGCGGTGGTGCGGAGGGCGGCGAGGCAGATGGAGGCAATGAGGATGGCGCCGGTGCACACTAGGACGGCCCACGCCAGCCGCACCTCACTGACGCCGCACCGGCTGCGGAGGACGGCGGACGGCAGGATGGGCACGGCGGCGTCCACGCGGGCGGCAGCGCGCGCTGCCGCAGCGCTGGCCTCCGCCGCCGGGTTGGACACCACCGGCACGGTGGCGGCGGTGC
>ERZ778022.5600-NODE-5600-length-10112-cov-4.225316_pt1 | contig 10112 bp, 7 predicted proteins | sample MGYA00375752_ERZ778022 | MGnify/ENA primary metagenome ERZ778022 (study PRJEB29350, sample SAMN05389826) | bioreactor metagenome | isolation source: Thiocyanate bioreactor | place: South Africa: University of Cape Town | collected 2014-04-04 ...
GCCCCGAGGCAGATCACCATATCGCCGGGGCCCGCGATATTGCGGAGCGCGGGCCCGAGATCCTGCGGCGTATCGACGGCAACGACGCTGCCGTGCCCTGCGCGCGCAATGCCGGCGGCGAGGCTCTTCGCATCGATCCCTGCGATCGGCGTCTCACCTGCGGAGTAGAGCGGCGCAACGATCACGTGATCCGCATCCTTGAAGCAGGTCGCAAACTCGTCGAACAGCGATTGCACGCGCGTGTAGCGATGCGGCTCGACGACCGCGATGACGCGGCCCTTGGCGCCGGCGCGAGCGGCCCCGAGCACGGCTGCGATCTCGACGGGGTGATGACCATAATCGTCGTAGAAGTTGGCGCCATTCCAGGAGCCGGTCGGCTGGAAGCGACGCTTCACGCCCGAGAAGCTCGCCATCGCGCCGCGGATGACCTCGTCCTTGATGCCCGCCTCGGCCGCGACGCCGATCGCAGCCAAAGCATTCAGCGCGTTGTGCGCGCCGGGCACCGGCACGACCCAGTCCTTGATCTCCCGCGCGCCGCCCGCAACGCTTTCGCCAAGCCTGGCATCGAAGATCGTCGCCGCGCCCTCGACGCGCACGCTCGTCAGCACGAGATCGGCCGTCGGATCGACACCGTAGGTGAGGAGCCTGCGGCCGTCGTGGCGCAGCTGCAGCTCGTCGATCATGGCGCGCGCAACCGGATGGTCAATGCACGTCATGGCGAGGCCGTAGAAGGGGATGTTGCGGTAGAAGGCGCGGTAGGCCTCGTGCATCTCCTCGACGGTGCCGAAGTAGTCGAGGTGCTCAGGATCGATATTCGTGACGACGCCGATCTGCGAGGGGATCTTGATGAACGTGCCGTCGGATTCGTCCGCCTCGACGACCATCCAGGGGCCTGCGCCAAGCCGCGCATTCGAGCCCCAGCTATTGATGATGCCGCCGGTGATGACGGTAGGTTCCAGGCCGGCCTCGACGAAGATGTGCGCGACGAGCGAGGTCGTCGTCGTCTTGCCGTGCGTGCCGGTGATCGAGACGGTCGAATAAAGTCGCATCAGCTCGGCCAGCATCTCGGCACGGCGGATGATCGTCAGGCCCTTTTCGCGGGCCGCCTTCAGCTCCGGGTTCGTGCTTTTTACGGCGGTCGAGATCACGACGTAGCGGGCGCCGACGAGGTTGATCGGATCATGCCCGACGAACACGCGGATGCCCTTAGCGCGCAGGCGCTTGACGTTGGCGCTGTCCTTCTGGTCGCTGCCCTGGACGGTGTGGCCCTTCGCGCGGAGGATCTCCGCGATGGCGCTCATGCCGATGCCGCCGATGCCAATGATATGGAAGGTGCCCGGTTCGCTCGGTATCTGCATTCCCGTCCTGCCTCTTTCGGCCCCGTGTACGCACTGCCGACGAATCACTCACGCGCGATTCGTCGTCCGCGCACCAATCAACTCTTCCGCGAGATCGGCGAGCCGTACCACGGCATCGGGCCGGCCGAGCTGCTTCGCCGCATGGGCAGCCGCCGACAGTACCGCCGGCTCGTCCATCAGAGAAGCAATTGTTGCTGCTAACTTTTCCGGCGTGAGCGCCTTCTGCTCGAGACACCAGCCAGCGCCTGCATCCGCGAGGCGGGTGGCATTGCGCAGTTGATCGTTGTCCACCGCGTGCGGCAGCGGCACGAGGATGGCAGGCCGGCCGAGCACGGTCAGCTCGGCAATGCTCGAGGCACCGGCGCGGCCGATGACGAGATGGGCGTTGGCCATGCGCTCGGGAAGGTCCTTGAAGAAGGTCTGAAGCTCGGCAGTAACGCCGGCCGCAGCATAAGCGTTGCGCACGTCGGCGAGATCTTCCTCGCGGCACTGCTGGACAATGCGCAGGCGGGCCCGCTGATTAAGAGTCAGCTGCTCTATCGCTGGTGGCACGGCCTCGGAGAAATAGCGCGCCCCCTGACTGCCACCGAAGACGAGCAGGTTGAAGGGCTCATCAGGCTCAGCCGCGCGATAAGGCCGCGCGCTCCAGTCGATCACCGCGTCGCGCACCGGGTTTCCCGTGAAACACACGCGCGCGGCGAGGTCCTCCGACAGCAGCGCCGTCTGCTCGAATGAGGTGGCGATCCGCGAGACGCGCGGCGCCAGCATCCGGTTGGCGCGGCCGAGCACGGCGTTCGCCTCGTGGATGGCCGTCGGGATGCCCCGGAGCTTGGCCGCGACGAGCGGCGGAAAGGTCGGATAACCGCCGAAACCGATGACGGCGCCAGGGCGCACTCTGCCGATCAGGCTATAGGCGGTGCGCACGCCGCTCGCGAGCGCCATGATGGTCTTGGCAGCGGCAGCCGGCGAGCGTCCGGCAAGTGTTGCGGAGGGGACTGTATGAATGGCGCGCGCGGGAAATCCGGTGCCATAGCGATCGCCGCGCTCGTCCGTCACGAGGTCGACTGCGACCCCGCGCCGTCCAAGCTCCTGCGCCAAGGCAAAGGCTGGAAAAAGATGCCCACCCGTGCCCCCGGCGGCCAGCATGACCGACTTGTCCCCCACGTCCACTCCTTCCCTAAAGCGTCGGACCTTGAATGCGACCCACGCTTGGGGCGGCCTCAAAGTCGCATTCAAGGTCCAAAGACGCCTTAGAGACATAGACTTCTAAAGCAACGGACTTGAAATTCACTCCCCGCCTAGCCTCGAACTGAAGTGAATTTCAAGTCCGTTGCTTTAGGGCCTGAACTTAGCGCGCATTGCGGCCAATCGGCGGCAGCGGGCTTCCCCCGACCCGGGGCCGGCCGATCGTCCGCGGGTCCGCCCGGCGGCGCACGAGTGCCAGCAGCATCCCAACTGTCAGCGAGGCCGCGATCATCGACGAGCCGCCGGCCGAGATGAACGGCAGCGTCATGCCCTTGGCAGGCACGAGGCCAACGTTGACCGCCATGTTGATCGACGCCTGGAGCGCGATCAGGAGGGCAAGACCGTTCACCGCGAGATGCGTGAAGGGATCACGCCGATGGCGATAGCGCATGAGCGCGCGCCCGACGACGAAGGCGAAGAGCGCAATCAGCAGCAGGCAGGCAAACGCCCCATACTCCTCCGCCACCACCGCGAAGATGAAGTCCGTGTGCGCGTCCGGCAGAACGGACTTGATCGTGCCCTCGCCGGGTCCGCGGCCGAAGAAGCCACCTTCGGCGAAGGATTGGATGGCGCGGTCCGTCTGGAACGTGTCGCCGGAGGCCGGATCGAGAAAGCGCGCAACACGGCCGCGCACGTGCGGAAAGGCGAAGTAGGCTGCGGTGACGCCGCCAACGCCGATCCCGCCGAATGCAAGCGCCCACGCGATCGGCTGCCCCGAGATGAAGAACAGCGCACCGAACACCAGCGTGAGCAGCATCCACTGGCCGACATCGGGCTGGCGCAGCAGCAGGCCCGCCGCGACGATGTAGAGCCCGACCGCGATCAGAACCATGCTGATGCCGGGGCGTGCGCGCTCCTCCGCGAAGAGCCACGCGACGACGACCGCGAATGCCGGCTTCAGCAGCTCCGAGGGCTGCAGCGAAAATCCCCCAAAGCGCACCCAGCGCCGCGCACCGTTGACCTCCGGCCCGTAGAGCACGGCCGCAACCATGAGCACGAGCCCCACGCCCAACAGCACTACGGCCAGCGTGAGCACGCCGCGCGGATCGAGCAGCGAGGCGAGCAGCATCAGCACGATGCCGGCCATGGCGAAAACGAGGTGCCGCTCGACGAAATAGAACGTCGGCAGGCCTTTGCGCGTCGCCACGGCAGGGCTCGCGGCGAGCGAAAGCACGATGCCGACACCGATCAGAGCCAGGACCGCGATAAGGAGCGCGCGGTCGACCGAGAACCACCACTCGCTGACGAGGCTGCGATCGTCGCGGGCAAGCCTCATCCGCCCTCCTTGATCAGCTCGGCGACGAGAGCGCGAAATACATCGCCCCGATGGCCATAGCTCTTGAACTGATCATAGGAGGCGCAGGCCGGCGAGAGCAGCACTACAGGCTCGGGCGCGCCGCTCGCAGCCGCATCGCGCGCGGCAGCGGCAAGAGCTTTGTCGATCGTACCCGTGTGCTCATAGGGCACATGGCCATCGAGCGTACGCGCAAATTCGTCGGCAGCCCTGCCGATCAGATAGGCTTTCGCGACACGCGGAAAGCAATCGGCGAGCGGCGTGATGCCGCCCTCCTTGGGTAGACCGCCGAGGATCCAGTAGATGTCGCGCGGCCAGGAGGTCAGCGCCTTCTCCGTCGAGTCGGCATTCGTCGCCTTGCTGTCGTTGATGAACAGCACTTTGCCCTTGCGGCCGACCTCCTCCATGCGATGTGGCAGGCCCGGGAACGAGCGGAATGCCGCGACGTGGTCGGACAAGGGCGCGCCCGGAAGCGCGAGACTGGCCGTCGCGAGTGCGGCGAGTGCGTTCTGCATGTTGTGGCGTCCGCGCAGCGATCCGATGCCGTCGAGGCTGCCGACATCGGTGGTTGTACCGTCGCTTGCGAGGACGTTTAGCCTGTCATTTTGATCGAAGAAGAGTGGCGCAACGCTGGGCTTCACACCGCGACTGCTGATGGCCGAAACCCATACGCCACGCGCCGCCACGCGCCCTGCAATCGCCGCGCTGAGCGGATCATCGATGCCGATCACTGCCGCCTGCGAGCTGGCGACGAGGCGCTCCTTGATGGCCGCATAGTTCTCCATGCTCCCATGCCGATCGAGATGATCGGGCGAGAGGTTGAGCAGCACGCCAATCGTCGGCGCGAGCGAGGGCGTCAAGTCGATCTGGAAGGTGCTCATCTCGAGCACATGGATGCGAGCCCCATCCGGCAGCGCGAGATCGAGCACGGGCACGCCGATGTTGCCGCCCATCTCGACGACGGCACCGCCCGCTTCAAGCGTGTGCGCGATCAGTGCCGTGGTCGTGGACTTGCCGTTCGTTCCGGTGATGCACACGACCTGCGAGTTCGGCGCGAGCCGGTTCCGCTCGCGGAAGAACAGCTCGATATCGCCGATGATCTCGATCCCGACCTCTTGCGCACACTCCACCGTCCAGTGCGGCTCTGGATGCGTGAGCGGCACGCCCGGCGCCAGAACCAGGACCGCGAAGCGGCTCCAGTCGGCACTCGCAAGGTCGACAACGTGGATGCCTTCCGCGGCGGCGGCCGTACGCGCGGCCTCGCCGTCATCCCAGGCCGCTACGCGCGCGCCGCCCGCAAGCAACGCAAGGCACGTCGAGCGGCCGGAGGCCCCGAGCCCGAATACGGCCACCTCGTGGCCCGCGAATGAGGTGACGGGAATCATGGGTTGCATAGGACCTGAATCGGAGCGGAGATGGCGCGGGCCATCTCAGCGCCGGCGGCTCATATCCACCTGGAGCACAACGGGAAAGAACGCCGCCCAGGAAAGCCAGCGCTGCGAGCCCGCCTCGCTTACGGCCCAAAGATGTCCTTTGGAATCAAAGCCGATGTCCTCGGTGCCGGCCGGCATGGCATAGCGAGCAAGGACCGCGCCGGACTTCGGATCGAGCTGGACGAGCTCGCCGAAGCTGCCGCCGCTGCGTGTCACCCAGAGCTGTCCCTTTGCATCGAAGGCCGCCCCCTGCGCGCGCAGCGGCACGACGAGGGAAGCATCGGCGTCGTTCTCATTGATCTCGGGTTTCAGCTTTGCGAGCGGGAAACGGTAGAGCCGCGGCTCACCAAAAGTCTCGTAGGTGCCGAGCCAGAGCGCGTCGCCCGTACCGGCGGCAAACGAGCCCTTGACCTGCCCCGTCAGCTTGATGTGCCGCACGACCTTGCCGATGGTGCTGCTCGCCGGCTTGTCGAGCTGAATCTCAAAGATATCGCGCGTGTCCGCAACCCAAAGATGGCCGGATGCACCCTTGGCGGCGCCGCCTGCATGGCCGCACTGCGCCGGCAGATCGAGTACGCCCGCGGTGCGCCCACTCTCGGTGTCGAGCTTGTAGAGGCGGCAGGGCCCGCGGCCTGCCCCATCGACGCTCTTATAAGCGGCGACATAGACGGCATCATCGACGACCGTCAGTCCCTGCGGCACGAAGCCTTCATCGAGCCCCGGCATCCAGATGCGGCGCAGGAAGGCCGCCTCGTTCGGGAGCGGGCCGGCGGGCGCCAAGCCGATCTTCTTGTCGGTGTAGGTCGGCGCCGTACCGAGCGGCCCTTCCGCGACGGACGGAGAGGTCATGAGCACGACCGTGAGCAATACCCAGATCGACTGGCGAAGCATGGTGCCTCTCCGCCTTCCCGCGTCTCAGCGCAGCTTCAGGGTCGCGAGGCCGATCAGCACCAGCACGACCGCGATGATCCAGAAGCGTACGACGACCGTCGCCTCGTGCCAGCCCTTCTGCTCGAAATGATGGTGCAAGGGTGCCATTCGGAAGACGCGCCGCCCCGTCAGCTTGAACGATGCCACCTGAATGAGCACGGAGAGCGTCTCGAGAACGAAAAGGCCACCGACGATCGCCAGCACGATCTCGTGTTTGGTCGCGACCGCAATGGCGCCGAGCGCGCCGCCGAGCGCCAGGGAGCCCGTATCGCCCATGAAGATCATGGCGGGCGGCGCATTGAACCAGAGAAAGCCCAAGCCGGCCCCGACCAGGGCACCGCAGATCACAGCCAGCTCGCCGACACCGGCGACATAGTGGATCTGCAGGTACTGCGAGAAGCGCACGTTACCGACGAGGTAGGCAATGAGCCCGAATGTCGCCGCCGCGATCATGACCGGCACGATCGCAAGACCGTCGAGGCCGTCCGTCAGATTGACCGCATTGCCGGCGCCAGCGATGACGAGCATTCCCAGAACCACGAACAGGAAGCCGAGCGGAATGATGACGTTCTTGAAGAACGGCACGGTCAGCGCATCGGCGAAGCCCGGCGCACCGAGCCGCATCACGGCATAAGTAGCGACCCCCGCAATCGCGAACTCGAGCCCGAGCCGGCCCTTGCCGCCGAAGCCGCTGGTCGTCTGCTTAGTGACCTTCAAATAGTCGTCATAAAAGCCGATCGCGCCGAACGTGAGCGTCACGCCGAGCACGATCCACACATAGGGGTTCGACCAGTTCGCCCAGAGCAGCGTCGAGACCATGACGCCCGCGAGGATCATGAGCCCGCCCATGGTCGGCGTGCCCTTCTTGGAGAAGTGCGTCTTGGGGCCATCCTCGCGGATAGGTTGCCCCTTGCCCTGCTTGATGCGCAGGAGATCGATGATCGCAGGCCCGAACAGGAAGACGAACAGCAGCGCTGTCATGATCGCGCCGCCCGTGCGGAACGTAATGTAGCGAAACACGTTCAACGGACTGAACTGGTCGCTGAACGTGACGAGCTCGTAGAGCATTCCGGCCCCCTGTTCCCTGCGGACGCGACCACCTCAGCGATGCGCGCGGCGCGTCGCCTTGTCATGTCCACGGTGTGCCCTTAGCACTTCCCAGGGCAAAAATTGAGATGCTTTCTGTGCATTCACTGTTACGTCACAGTTGATCGGCGCTTGCTACCTGCGCATCGCAATTTGATATGACGGTCAAATACTTGACGGACTGAAAGGGGGCCATGGTCGCCGCCCCGCTCGGGGTTCCTCGCCACATGTCGGCCCCGCAATTGTCCACACCCGGGCCGCCCTTTCGCGGCTGCGGTCCCCGCGGTGGCGCGCTTGCACCTGCAGCCTGAACGCGCGACGTTGCTGCGTCGCCCGGCGCTCGCCGGGGAGCGGAGCACGGGCCGGGGACACATGAGCACCTACGATCTCATTCTCAAAGGGGGCCGCGTCATCGACCCCTCGCAGAACCTCGATCGCATCACCGATGTCGCATTCGCGGGCGGTAAGGTCGCGGCAGTCGGCAAGGATCTGAAGGCCGGCGGCGGCACCGAGGTGCGGGACGTCAAAGGCCGTATCATCTCGCCGGGCCTCATCGACATGCACACGCACGTCTACTGGGGCGGCACCTCGCTCGGCATCGATGCCGAGGAATTCTGCCGCACGTCGGGCGTGACGACAGCCATCGACACAGGCAGCGCCGGACCCGGCAACTTCGCGGGCTTTCGCAAGCATGTCATCGAACCGTCGGCCGTGCGCATCCTCGCCTACCTGCACATTTCCTTTGCCGGCATCTTCGGCTTTTCGAAGAACATCATGGTCGGCGAGAGCCAGGATCTGCGCCTCATGGCCCCGCGCGATGCGGCCGAGGTTGCCGATGCCAACCGCGACGTGATCATCGGCATCAAGGTCCGCGTGGGCGCCCACGCTTCGGGCGAGCAGGGTGCCGCCCCGCTCAACATCGCGCTGCAGGTGGCCGAGGAAGTGGGCTTACCGCTCATGTGCCACATCGACCACCCGCCGCCCTCCTATGAGGAAGTGCTCGACATGCTGCGGCCGGGCGATGTGCTCACCCACGCCTTCCGCCCATTCCCAAATTCACCCTGCACCTCACAGGGCAAGGTCAAGCCGGCGGTGCTCGCCGCCCGCGAGCGCGGCGTGAAGTTCGACATCGGTCACGGCAAGGGCTCGTTCGCCTTCAAGACGGCGCGCGCCATGCTCGCGAACGGCTTCCATCCCGACACGATCTCCTCGGACGTGCACGCGCTCTGCATCGACGGCCCGGCGTATGATCAGGTCACGACCATGTCGAAGTTCCTCTGCCTCGGCGTGCCGCTCAACGACGTGATCGCGCAGTCGACCATCAACGCCGCGCACGCGCTCAAGCGGCCGGAGCTCGGCAGCCTCAAACCCGGCTCGGTCGGTGACGCCACGATCCTGAGCGTGAAGGAAGGCCGCTTCGAGTACGAGGACGTCATGGGCGAGAAGATGATCGGCGACCGCCGCATTCTCTCCGAGGGCGCAATCGTCGGCGGGCGTTGGTTTCATCCCAAGCGCACGCAGAAGTTCGCCAAGCTCAAGACCGCATAAGGGAGGAACATCATGACGCCGGAAGAAAAGCTCAAGTCCCTTGGCCTCACGCTGCCGAAAGTGCCGACGCCGGTCGCGAATTACGTGCCCTTCAAGGTCGATGGGCGCACGATCTATCTCTCGGGACAGGGCCCACGCCGGCCGGACGGCTCCCTGATCAGCGGCCACGTCGGCGAGGAGATCTCGATCGAGAAGGCCTACGAGTGCGCGCGCCTCATCGGGCTCGGGCTGCTGGCAGCGTCGAAGCTCGCTGCCGGCGATCTCGGCAAGGTCGAGGTGCTGAAGGTGCTCGGCATGGTCAATGCCGTGCCGGGCTTCGGCGATCAGCCCAAGGTGATCAACGGCTGCTCCGACCTCTTCGTCGAGGCGCTCGGCGATCGCGGACGTCACGCGCGCTCGGCGGTCGGCATGGGCTCGCTGCCGGGCAATATGCCGGTCGAGATCGAAGCCATCATGCGGATCGTGGATTGAGTGAGGTCGCGCTGGTGTGCGCTACCGCACGAGCGCGACGCTCTTGATCTGCGCGAAGACCGACGTGCCGGGCGCCAGGCCCAGAGCCGTTTGTGACTTGCGCGTAATCCGCGCCGCAATGCGGGCGCCGGAGCCATCCGCGCCGAGCGCGGCAATGATGTTGACCTGCGCCTCGCTGTTGAGCCCGTCGATCGAGACGATGCGCGCCGGCAGGCAATTGAGGATCGTCGTGTCGGTCGCCGCCGTGAGCGTAAAGCTCACGTCGCTCGCCGCGATCCGCAGGCGCCGCTCCCTGCCGGGTGCACCTTGCCGACCGGGCACGATCAGCGTCCCGCCCGGAACGGTGAAGTGCGTGAGAGCGAAGTCCTCGTCGACATGCGCGACATGGCCTCCCAGCATCACGGCGGCATCGGGCGCCGCGACGAGCGGCAGGCTCGGATCGGTCTGCAGCGTCGTGAGCGGCCCCGAGGCGATCACGCGGCCTTTGGCGAGCAGCACCATGGTGTCCGCGAGCCGCGCAACTTCGCCGATGTCGTGGCTCACATAGACGATCGGCAGCGCGAGACTCTCGTGAAGGCGCTCGAAGTAGGGGAGGATCTCCTCCTTGGTCATGCGGTCGAGCGCGGCGAGCGGCTCGTCCATGAGCAGGATGCGCGGGCGCGAGAGCAGTGCGCGGCCAACCGCGACGCGCTGGCGCTCGCCGCCTGAAAGCGCGACCGGTGATCGCTCGAGCAGATGGCCGATGCC
>ERZ778022.5603-NODE-5603-length-10109-cov-6.018798_pt1 | contig 10109 bp, 4 predicted proteins | sample MGYA00375752_ERZ778022 | MGnify/ENA primary metagenome ERZ778022 (study PRJEB29350, sample SAMN05389826) | bioreactor metagenome | isolation source: Thiocyanate bioreactor | place: South Africa: University of Cape Town | collected 2014-04-04 ...
AGAGAGAGAGAGAGAGAGAGAGAGAGAGAGAGAGAGAGCACAAGCAAGTGAGCAAGTGAGAGAGCAACAGTGATGAGTGAGCCTGGCTGCTTGGGACCATGTGAACACAAGAGCACTTAACGTATGAGTTATGATATGAGAGAGAGAGAGCTAGTCGCCGTTGCAACGACTGTCACAAGACGGCACTCACGCAGCGACGGAGTGGACTCAATCACAAGTTGCGCCAACACGTCTCCAACGCCAACAAATGCAGCGTCGCCGCCACATCGTGTGCACACCACTGCCGCTTGATTTTCGCCCCTCTTGAGTGTACGTAGCTCGTGTTTTCGTTGTCCGACACCCGCCAAAGTAGACTCGGAGCAGCTTTTGCGCCTTTGCACATTGAAATAAAGCGAACGGCGCGGTGGTGTGGCGTGGTAATTGTATGCTACGCTACAGGGTTTGTGTCGAGTCTGTGGTTGCCGCGGCTGGCACCATGGCGTCACTTGTGGACTACAGCGATAGCGAGAGTGACCGAGAGGGAGAGGAGAGAGAGGGCATTCAGAGGGGTGAAGAGAGAGGCAGTGTGTATGGTGGGGTGCATGGTGTGCGAGGTGGTGGGGTTGTACGAGGTGGTAGTGGTGGTGGGAGTAGTGGTGGTGGTGGTGGTGAGGTTGGCAGGGGTGGCAATGGTGGTGGCGTGCGAGGAAAGGAGAAGGCGGATGACGATGGTAGTTTGAGCGCGGGCAACGGTGGTGGTGGTGGGGGTGTTGTGCATGGTAGTGGTGGTGATACTGGTCGTAGCGGTGGTGGTGGTGCCGGTGGTAGTGCTGGTAGTGCTGATGCTGGTACTGAAGGTGTTCTACGAAGCGAGGGTGTTGTGAGTAGTGGCGACGGAAGCCGTCGTGGCGGCAACGGCAACGCTGACGACGATGGTGGGCGTGGCCATGGTCATGCCGGTGGAGGAGGAAGCAGTGGTGTCGGTGGCAAGGGTAGTGCCGCTGCCGCCGCCATCTCTGCCGCTTCCGCCGCCGCCGCCGTCACTCCCGCCTCCGCCGCCGCCGCCATCTCAGCCGCCGCCGCCACTACCGACAGGACCGCCGACTCCAGCGACGACGGGCTCAATGCTGACGAGGAAGGCACCCCCGCCGCCGCCGCCGCCGCCGCCGCTGCGCCCGTCCTGGCCGGCACCGCCGCCAGCAAGCGGGTGCTGGGCACGCGGTACGCCGCGCACGCTCTGTTCAACCGGCGCGCCGCCGCAGGTCCCGACAGGACCGACAATGACGTCGCGGCTGTGGCTGCCCCTGCCCCTGCCGCTACGACTGCCGCGGCGCCACCACCTGAGGCGCCACCGCCACCAGGGCCGCCAATGCCGCCAACAGGCGACGCTGCGGCGGCGCAGGCGGCCGCGATGCAGCACATGTTTGCCATGATGCAGTACCAATACATGGCCGCCATGGGCGGCGGCGGCGGCAGCAGCGGATACATGCCGCCCATGCCCATGCCCATGCCCATGCCGCCGGTTGGTATGCCAGGCATGCCCATGCCCATGCCCATGCCCATGACGCTGCCCGGCATGCCAGGTATGCCCGCCATGCCCATGCACATGCCCATGCCGCCCACCGCCGCCTACCCGTCGCTCCCGCCACCAGCAACGGGCGTCCCCGCGGCAGCTGCCGCCTCAGCAACGTACGCCGACGATGATGAAGGCGACGACGGCGACGACGGCGAATTCAGCGGTGGCGGCGTGATGGAGCTGTCTGGCGCGAGCCTGCGGTCCTCCAGCGCCTCGGCAGCCGCCATGCTGCGCAGCGCGGGCGGCGGTGCTGGCGCCGGCGACGGCGCGGCGGCAGCGTTGCGCGCCACCAAGACGTCTGCCGTGTCCACCAAGGTGTGGGACGTCGCGGCGGGGCGCGCGGTGGCGACGGCGGACGTGAGCACGACGCAGAAGCGCAAGCACCAGATCGGCTACCTGGCGAGCCAAGCCAAAGCCAAGGCGTTGCGCGTTGCCGAAACAACGTCGGCGGGCGCCGCGGCACGCGCCGCGCGCAATGCGCGCTACGGATGGTAGTTAACACATGCTTCAAGTGGGTGCGCACAATCAATTCGCAAGCAATGGGTGTGCTGATACAATGACAAACGCTGTCCCGGTACTGCCTCACTCGTGATGACTATCTGTGATCTCGGCCTGCACTGGCGGCGGCGGCCGTGTTGCCGTGTCGGTCGTGCCGCCACGCCACGGCGACGGGTCGCCGGCAGACGACAGCAGCACGCGCGCCTCCGGTACCGGTGCTGGCGCCGGTACTACTGACGCTACCACCGGTGGTAGCGGCGGCGGCAGGTGCGTACCGGTAGCGGGCGGGGAGGGGCTGGTGGATGGTCCGTGAGTCGGGCTGGGACTCATGCTGGTGGTGGAGCGCGCGTGCATGAGGGTGCGGCGCACCGTCAGGATCTCGGTGCCCCCCTCGGCGCCACTGGCAGCACTGGCAGCTGCTGCCGCTGCAGCTGCGGCGCTGGCTGACACGGCGCTGATGCGTGACATGCCGGCGACTCCGCCAGCGCGCGCCGTGACAATGGGGCTGACGATCATCGACGGCTCGTTGCCGCGCACCGGCGCGCCATGTCGCCCCGTTCCGGCGGGCGGCGAGGCAGACCGCGACACCATGCCGGCCTGTACTGGTGCCGGTACCGGTACGCTGCCAATCGTGCGGCCCAGCACCAGATGGCCAGCAGCACCACCACCAACGCCAGGAAGCGGTCCAAGTGCCGGGCTACTGACACTGCTAGAAAGACTCCAGCCGGCAGCGGCGCTGGCACCCGCGCCGCCGCCGGCACCGGCGGGCGGCACGGAGGCGGACATGGGGACGTAGCCGATCGGCCAGATGGCGCCAATACCGCCGTGCGGCGCGGTGGGCGACAGCATGCCGCCATGCTTGGGCGGCCCCGAAATGACGACGGCGGGCACGGGGCGCGTGGATGCCGTCGTCGTTGCCACATCCAGCGGCGGCAGGCGACGCGAGCGCGAGCCAGGGCGACTACTACTGTTCCCGCGCGTGGGGCTAGCCGGCTGGCCACCAGATGACCCCGGCCGGGACGCCGCCGCAATGACACGCGCCAACGGCGCGCGTCCCCCCGCCGCATCCAGCGAGTCAATGCTGGGGTCCATGAGCAGCGACATGGTGGCATCGCCTTCTGCTGGCATGCCCGCCAGCGCATCCTCTGCCCGCCGCCCGTCGCCGCCGCCCACCAGGCCACTGCCCTCGCCGCCCACCAGCGCATCCAGCAGGCGGGATGCCAGGCGGCTGCTCCTGCTGCGTGACGGCATCCGGCCGCGGCTGGGCGGCGGCGATGACACGCCCGCAGCGTGTGTTGGGCTGGATGCCACCATCGAGCTGCTAGCGCTGCCGCCGCCGCGCGACTGGGTGTCGGCACGGCGGCGCGTCGCCACCGCCTCATCAAATGACACTGGGATGGCGGTGCGCGGGTCCCACCACGGCGCGTCGCCATCGTGCGCGCCCTCCGACCCGCCGCCCTCGCTGCCGCCAGCAGGCTCGCTGCCACCGGCCACCCACCGCTGCCGGCGATTTGCTGCCGCCACCAGCGACTCCGCGTGCCGCGCTGCCAGCGAGGCTGCTGACGGCGACGCACTGGCCGCGCGGCCCTCCGTCGTTGTGGACGGCAGGGACAGCTGCACGGTGTGAAGTAGGGGCGGTCCGGCATGCACCGGGTGCCCTTGAAGCGCCTGCCGCCCGCCACCAGCAGCGGCGCCGCCTCCACCACCGCCCCCACCGCCCCCACCGCCGCCGCCCTCGCGCGTAGTCTCCACCATCACGGCCTGCGCGCTCATGGGCACAAAGATTGGGCCCAGGGCGGACGATAGCACCCACCCGGGCTGGGTGCGGGTGTGACGCCCCGACACCTTGCCGCGTGCGGCCGTAACGCTGTGGGATGCGCTGCCGTGCGCCCCGCCGCCGCCCAGCGCCACCACGGTGCCGCGCACGTGCATGGTGCCACGCAGCGCGGCGGTGCGTGCCGTTACCTCCAACCCACCACCCTCGCCGCTTGCAACCGCCGGGGACGTCAGCGGGCGCAGGTCTTGCAGCATCCCGGGCGCCGACGCCCGGCGGCCGCGCACCACGGCGCCAAACGGCACGTCATCCATGCTGCGCGCCCCCGCACCGACCGCTACTGCAGCAGCGGTAGCGGCCGAGGCGGCCGACGGACGGAACCCCTCCACCGCCTCCGTCATCGCTGCCGCGCCAGCTATGGATGGCCCCTTGCGCACGGTCGTCGCTGCTGCAGTGCCGCGCGCACTCCGCGCGCTTGCAGCTCGTGCACTACTGCCGTCGCTATCGCGCCCCGTGGCCCGTGCCGCCAGCTGCGCGGAGGTGGCGGTGCGGAACACGTTCATCTCCTCCAACAGCGCGCTCAGCTCCTTGCGGAATGCCGCCGCTGCCGGCGGTACGGACAGCACCGAATCCTCGCTGCCGTCGCTCTCATCGCCGTCACCGTGCTTGGCGTGCGGTGTACCAGCGCCCGCTGCCGCCGTCAGCGCCGACGCCGCCTTCTTTACTGCCGTCTCCAGCGCTGTAAACTTCGCCCGGACGGCGGCATCCATGGACGCGCGCCGCCGTGCGGTTGCAGCTGATGTGGCCGTCTGCGGCGCCGGTGACGGTGCTGGTGGGGTTGCCGCCGGGGTTGGTGCATGGAAGCGCGTCTCTGGCATCGTCGGCGCCGCGGGCGTTGAGGAGCCGCCGTATGGCGTCCCCGCTTCCACATGGACGCGCGCAGGTGCTACAGCAGAAATCGGTGCTGGTGCCGGTGCCCGCACCGACGCTGGCACCGGAACCGGGGCGCTCGTGACTGGCGGCGTACCGGTACCGGTACCGGTACCGGACAGTGCAATGGCCGGCACTGGCGGGGTGGTGGGCGGCGGTGCGGGTGTTGACATCTCCCGCCCTTCCGTCCCCTCCGCGTCTCCCAGCCGCCGCCGCAGCGCCTCCAGCTCTGACGCAAGTGCTGCGGCCCGCGCCACAGCACTGTCGCGCTCTGCGCACGCTGCCGCCGTGGCGCCCTCGGCAGCGCGCATCCCCGCCGTGCTCGACGCCACGCTGGCCTCCAGCGCCGCCACGCGCTGCGTCGCCTTTGCCGCGTCAGCTTGCACCGTGGACATCTGCAGGGCGTATGTGTGTGTGTGCGTGTGTCATGTCAGGGTGTGTTTGTAAGCGGGCAGCCAGACCAACAGCACTCCCACCCCAACTGACCTTTTCGCGCAGCTCCTCGTTGGCGCGCTTGCGGAAGTCCAGTGCCGCACGGGCGCGCGCGAGTTGGGCAGACACGTCGTCGCCCAGCGTCGCCTCCAGCGACGACAGCGCCGCCATGAGGGAGGAATGCAGCGGCTTGCCGCTGATGCTCGTGCGCCGCCGCGCCGCGGTGGGGCCATCCTCGCGTGCCGTGGCCGCCAACCCCAAGGCGTCGGCACTGGACCGCCGCCGCGCGGTGCTGCGCCCTTTGCCCGCCGCGGGGCCTGCGGGTGCCGCAATGGGCAGCGCAAGCGGCGCGCTGCCCATCGTGGCGGCGCGTGCTGCCGCCGCCGCCGCAGATGCCACTTCCACCGCGGCCGTCGCTGTCGCCGCCGCGTCGGCAGCAGCGGCAGCTACCTCCGTCAGCGGACCCTCTGTCGGTGCTGCCTGCTGGCCGCCGCTGGTCAGTCGCTCCACCGCGCCGGACATGGACATTGCGCGCCGGCGGCCGGTGCGTACCTCCGCCTGCTTCAGCAGCAGGTCCAGCACCACGGCACCTGCAGTGGCCGCTGCGGATGCATCCGTAGACGTGGATGGCGACGTGACACCGCCGCCACCACTGCTTGCACCCGCCGCGGCAGCTGCTGCTCCGCCGGCAGGCGCTGTACCGGTAGGGGTCTTGCCACCCTTGCCCACTGCTGGCGTTGCAGCCCCACTGCTGCGGCCGGTACGCGCAGCCGCCCCGCCGCGCGGCTGCCGCACAACCAGCGACGCCAACGACGGCAACACCACCGCCTCCATGGACTTGGGGTCCCGTAGCGCAACTGGCGCCGGTGCGGGTGCTGGCGCTGGCGCTGGCGCTGGCGCCGGTGCCGGTGCCACCGCTGGTGCTGGTACAGGTGCCGGTGCAGGATCTGACTTGGGCAGCGGGATGGCAGGCACGGAGGGGGCGGCAGAGAGGCGCCGAGTCGCAGGCGGTGGCGAGGTGCCGTCCATGCTTGAGCGGCGCGTTCGTTGTGGCTCGTCAATGCTGCGGCGACGGGTGGCGGCAGCTGCGGCGGCAGCAGCAGCCACAGCATCGGCGCGCTCCATTGCTGCCGCCGTGCGCTCCTCCGCCGCTGCTGCCGCCGCGGTGGCCTTGGCGGCATCCGCGGTTGCCTTCTCAAACTCCTTGCGCAGCTGCAGAATTACCTTCTCACGGTCACGCGACAGCGCCAGCGCCGACTTGAGCTCATCCGCCACACGTGCCGCGTCCGCCGACGCGTCCGCTACCACCTTGTCCAGCCGCGCCTTCTCCTCGCTCAGCTCGCGCGCCTCGCTCTCCTTCAGCACCAGCGCGTACCGCGACTCCTTGGCCGTCTGCTCCCACACGCCCGCCTTGGCCTCTGCCGCCGCCAGCTTCTCCCGCAGCGTCGCGCACTCCGTCTCCACGCCCATCAGCGACTGCACGCGCGTCACCACCGTCGCAATGTGGCGGCTGGCAGCCACCTCCTCCGGCAGTGACACCACGCGCATGGGCCGCGTGCGCACGCCAGTCTTGACGTCTAGCGACCCACGCCGTGTTGCCTCCCCGCCGCCACCGCCACCACCACCGCCCGGGCCGCCGCCGCCACCGCCGCCAGGAACACCGCCACCGCCAGGGCCTGGCGACATCAAGATACCACCCGACGCCAAGGCGGAGCTGCGCCGCTTGCCGCGCGGTGCGGCCAGCCGCACCACCTCCTCGTCAGCATTCAGGATGTCGTCCAACGCTGCCGCGGCGGTGTCCACGGACGGGTCAGCCATGCCGCCTTCGCCGCCGGTGGCCAGGCACACCGTGATGGTGGTGTTGGTCACCAGCGGCAGGTGGCTGAGGCCGGCGCCCGCGCCGACAGCCAGCACGCTGTCGCGCAGTGCGTCGTTGTACGCCTTCAGCAGCTTTACCTGCGACACCATGCCCTTGTACGCCGACGCGGCGGACGACAGCCGCGACTCCACGTCCTCCCGCAGTGCCACCAGGTCGGACGCGTGCCGCTCGTGCAGCGTGCGCAGGCGGTCGCGCAGGTCGGCGCGCGTGGACGCCAGCATGTCGGCCACCTGCACCGCAATGGAGGCGCGCAGGTCGCGCAGCTCCTCCTGGTGCCGCCCGCGCAGCCACGCAATGTGGTCGCGCGCAAACGCCAGCAGCATGTGCAGGCCGGCGCGGAAGTCAACGAGGCAGGTATCCACCAGCTCCTGCACGATGCCGCCCGCCGCGGCGATAAATGTCTCGGTGTCGCGCGCCACCACGCCCTTCAGCGCCTCCGCCTGCGCGCGGATGGTCATGCCCACGCTGCCTGCCGCGGCGCGGCTGTTGGCGGCGGTGACGAGGGAGGTGGTGGAAGCGCTGACACTGCGCAGGGTGGCGTCATCAATGCCACCTGCGCCGCCGGGCAGCCCCGTGAGGAACACGTCCGACGCGGAGGTAGCCAGCAGGTGGGAGGTGGCGCCGGGGATGATGGTGGGCGGCGGCAGGCGGCCCAACGCGGCGGGAGAGGGCAGGAGCGGGGAGGAGATGGAGCCAGACAAGATGCGTGCCGCCACCTCTGGGCCGCCTGACACGCCTGCCAGGCTGGATGCCACCGACGCCAGGCCCGCCTCGCGTGCTTTCGCAATGCGCTGCTCCCGCGTCAGCTTCACCTCCACGTCGTACATGGGGTGCTTGTGCTGCTCCATGAACGACGTCTGCGCCGCCACGATGCCCGTCACCATGCGCCGCTGGTGCATGCCCAGCGACTCCATGCCCGCCTCCCGCTGCCGGTCCAGCGCCACCTTCAGCTGCGCCCACATGGTGTCCATGCGCGACGTCAGCAGCTCGTCCGACCAGCCGGCGTCACCGACGGCTGCACCGCCCGCCGCCGGCTTGCCTCCCTTCCCCACCGCCACCGAGCCGCCCGGCGTCACGCGCACCGCCTCCGACGCCAGCGTGATGCCCACCACCACGCGTGACACCGAGATGTCTTTTGCCAGCAGCGCCTCCCACTCGTCCGGGATGCCCGTCGTGCGGTTCACCACCGACTCCCACGGCTTCAACGTGGTGCGCTCCGTCAGCGTGCCCGCCGCTGCTCCCACCCGCCCGGTGGGCCGCGCTGTGATCCCTAGCCGTGCTGGTTGCTGTGTCGTGCTGGCGGTTGTGGTCATGTCCAGCGGCCGTGTCATCGACGTCCGCCGTCCGCCGCCGCCGCCATCGGTAGCGGCGGCGGTGGCGGTGGTAGCGGTGCCGGGGGCGTCATCGCCCTCCCCAGCAAAGTCAAAGGCGGCGGGCGAGCTGGCGCGCGCCATGGCGCCTATTGGGGGTGGGGTGGCCAAGGGATGGGTTGAGGGGTGGGTTACAGGCTGCAGCTGGCTGCTGAGACAGGGTACAGGCAGCTGCCACAGCAGCAACCTGACCGTCACCGAGTCACAGCAGCAGCCTGGCAGCTGCAGACACCCCTTAAGCAGCCTGGTAGTAGCAGCAGGTGAGTTGCTGCACCCAGCGCTGTCGTGTGGCCGCGGCAGCCACGTCCCTGCGGCGGCCAGACGCCAGACGACAGACTGTGTTAGTACAGAGTCTACAGGTACTACAGACCAACACTAAATCTGCGCCGACGGGAATGGTAACACGGAAATCACGCTGCTGAGCAGTAGCGTGTACAACTGGCACCGTAAACCACGGTTGAGCGGTGCCTAAATTGGCGTGGTGCGTGATTTTGCACGGTGGGCATACGACGTCACCGCAGCACTGTAACGGCATTGTGCAGGCTGCTCAGCCACCCATGTGACCACTAATTACCATCGACGATTCGACGTCAGCAGTGAGTCAGCACCGACTCAGCACGTCAGCGGAGTGGCGCTGTGGTCCAGTGGCCAAGCGGCGGCATGGGCAGTGTTCAGCACCTTGAGTCTGTGCACTGACAGCGATTCTAATGGCAATAGGGCACAGACTGAAGACAACAACACACAAAACCTCATCGACGACATTCAGCGCTACACACGCCCTGCCGCCCCCGCGCCTGCTGCGCCCACGCCGCCAGCGCCACCTACAGCGACAGGGCTACCACGCGGAAGCGCCGTGTCGCCCCGCGGCCGGCGTTGCACCGGCACCGGAGAAGCGCCGCCCGCCGGTCTGCCGGCGCCGACTACGCCCGCTGCTGGTGCCACTACAGGTGGTGGCGCAACAACAGGGCCACCGCCAAAAGTACCTGCCGGTGGTGCCGCTGCTACTGCCGCCGCCGCTGCCGCCGCTGCTATCTGCCGCATGCGCTCACGTGCCGCCTCCTCCCGTATGCGCGTAAATCGGGCGGCGCTGTCAGCCGCCGCCTTGGCCTTTGCTGGGTCGGCGTCACTGAGCAGCGCGTCCAGTCGGCGGCGTGCCTGCAGTGGGTGTGGCGTGTGGTGGCAGCAGTGTGTCGCTGACGGTGTGACGGCAGCGCGGCAATAAATGCGTGCGGCCGCTGCCGTACCAGCTGCCGCCAGTCCTCAATGTCTACGTCGCCCTCTACCACCTGCGCAATGACTGGCACCGACACTGCCCACAGCACGTGGTGGTACCGCAGCGCCACTTCATCCACCCTGCGGGTAGGGGGTTAGGGGAGGAGGTGAGTGATGATGCGGCGTGACCAGTGTTGTTCTAACGTCCAGACACACGCTGCACGTACGGCGCGCCATTCCAGTCAGCCATGCGCGCGCCAGTGGCGACGTGCGTGACGTAGGCCATCCTGCAGGCGTTGGTGTGGCGAGGTGTGGTGCGCGGTCTTCAGCCTCCACCCGTCGCGAGACATGGCAGCTGGCGCGACGTACGCATTAAACCCGTCGTCAGCTCGTGTGCCGTCCACATGGAGCAGGTCGTGGAGGCGGCGGGCGGCAGCCTGCACGTCGTGGTGGGGGCGA
>ERZ778022.5608-NODE-5608-length-10102-cov-3.762616_pt1 | contig 10102 bp, 8 predicted proteins | sample MGYA00375752_ERZ778022 | MGnify/ENA primary metagenome ERZ778022 (study PRJEB29350, sample SAMN05389826) | bioreactor metagenome | isolation source: Thiocyanate bioreactor | place: South Africa: University of Cape Town | collected 2014-04-04 ...
TCGCATCGATCTCCTCGCCGACCTTCATCGAACCGATTTGCGCGGTGAACGCGCTGGCGGTGCGGCCGGCCAGGATGATCGCGGTCAGCAGCACGCCGAGTTCGCGCAGGAATGCGTAACTCACCAGGTCCACGGTGAATACCGTGGCGCCGTAGCGCTGCAGCGCGGTCGCCCCCAGGAACGCGATCACCGCGCCGATCAGGAACGACAGCAACGCCACGATCGGCACCGCATGCAGGCCGGTCTGCTCCATGTTGGCGACCAGCGCGGTGATGCGCCAACGCCTCGGTCGCCAGACGGTGCGTGCCAGGGTTTCGAGCGTTGCGCCGATGAAACCGAGCAGTTTGAACGCCAGCCGGCGCACATGGACGACGTTGGTGCCGACGTCGGCCAGCATGTCCACGAAGCCGAAGTTGCGCGGCGGCGGCGGGCGGTGCGCGTAGATTTCCGCGACCGCATCGCTGACGGTGCCGAGCAGGGCGCGCAGTTCGCGCGGCACGTCGTGGTCGTGTTCGGCCAGCCAGTGCAGGCACTTGGGACCCAGTGCCACCGCGATCAGGCCCGCGCCCGCGGTGTCCACGCGGCCCACGTCGTTGAAGTCCACGTCCGGCGTTTCCGGGAGGGATGGCTTCAACGCGTCGAGTTGCGATTCGAGTTCGGCGAAGTACGGCAGGGTCCAGTCGCCCGTGAAGCGCAGCACGTTCTGACCCGTTTCCGGCAGCGGCAGCCATTCCACCAGGCCGGGCGTGGTTGGGGACCGGTTCATCCGCGCAATTTAGCAGCGTCTGCTTGTGCGATCATCCCTGATCGCCGCGTCGTTTGAGCCAGCCTCGACTGATGTGATTCATGATCATTGACGCCAGCACGGCCTTGAGAGCGACCATCCATGGCCAAGAGCTCCGTGGCCTGGCTTTTCACGGCAGCGTGCGATCTGGAGATTTGTATGCTGAAGCGGCGATAATGCGGAATTTCCATCGCAGGACATCTCCATGACCAAGCAGACCGTCCTCAATGCCACCCATCGCGCCGCGGGCGCGAAGATGGTCGACTTCGGCGGTTGGGACATGCCGCTGCATTACGGCTCGCAGATCGAGGAGCACCACGCGGTGCGCCGCGACGCCGGGATGTTCGACGTCTCGCACATGACCGTGGTCGACCTGCACGGCGCGCGCTGCCGCGAATTCCTCGGGCACCTGCTGGCCAACGACATCGGCAAGTCGAAGAAGCCGGGCAAGGCCATCTATTCGTGCATGCTCAACGAGCGCGGCGGGGTGATCGACGACCTGATCACCTATTACCTGGAAGAGGACGCGGGCCAGGGATGGCCCGCACGCGAAGCCGGAGCAGCGCGGATTCGAAAAGGGAATGGTTCCGCGTGGTGGTCAACGCGGCCACGCGTGACAAGGACCTTGCGTGGAGCGGGAAGCAGGCGGCGGCTTACGGCGTGGAAGTGACCGAACGCCCCGAGCTGGCGATGATCGCGGTGCAGGGGCCGAATGCACGCGCAAAGGTACTGGGGCTGTTGCATGCGGACGATCGCGGGAGGGTGGACAAGCTCGGCAAATTCGTCGCCACGGAAGCGCGCGGTCCAAACGACATGCCGCTGTTCATCGCACGCACCGGCTACACGGGCGAGGACGGCTTCGAGATCATCGTCCCCGAACAGCACGCGGTCGCGCTGTGGGATGCGCTGGCCGCAGCCGGGGTACGGCCGGCGGGACTGGGTGCGCGCGACACGCTGCGCCTGGAAGCGGGCATGAACCTGTACGGCCAGGACATGGACGAGGACATCACGCCGTGGGAAGCAGGACTTGGGTGGACGGTGGCGCTGGAAAGCGCCGTCCATGACCGGGAGCTCGGTGGACGCGATTTCATCGGTCGTGCCGCGCTGGAAAAGCAGAGTGCCGCCGGCGTGCCGCGCGAACTGGTTGGCGTGGTACTTGAAGACAAGGGTGTGTTGCGCCATGGCCAGCGCGTGGTCACGCCATCCGGCGACGGCGAGATCCTGTCCGGCATCTTCTCGCCGACATTGGGCAAGGCCATCGGCTTCGCGCGGGTGCCGACCGGCGCCCGCGAAGGCTTGCGCGTCGACATCCGCGGGCGCGAACTGCCGCTGCGCGTGGTGAAATATCCGTTCGTGAGGGATGGCAAGAGCTGTATTTGAACGATCATCCATGATCGCGGTTTCGGCGGGGCGGATCGCATCGAGCCAGGCGCGCTGGTCGCCGACATCAGAACGGCCATAGAGCCGCCATCCATGGCCAAGAGCTCCGTGGCCTGGCTTTCCACAACAACGGCTTCGATACGAGCGTTAGAATTGTCGACTTCCGCGACAAACCAAGGAAATGTGCCATGAGCGACATACCCGGCGACCTGAAATTCCAGAAGTCCCACGAGTGGGCTCGCGTCGAGGATGCGGGCCAGGTGCGCGTCGGCATTTCCGATCACGCCCAGGAATTGCTCGGCGACCTCGTCTATGTCGAACTGCCCAAGGTCGGCGACAAGGTCGAGGCCGGCGCGAGTTGCGCGGTGGTCGAATCGGTGAAGGCGGCGTCGGACATCTACGCGCCGGTCAGTGGCGAAGTGGTCGCGGTCAACGGAGCGCTCGCCGACAAACCGGAAACGATCAACGAAGACGCCTATGGCGACGGCTGGTTGTTCGTGGTGAAGGCTGGCAATCCCGACGAGTTGGATGCGCTGCTCGGTCCCGATGACTACGCCGAACTGATCGAGAACGACGAACACTGAGCATGCGTCGACGTCGTCGCGGACGTCGACCGAAGCCACGCAACGGGCTCTGATTTGGCCCGTTTTCCCGTCTCGCGCAAAAAAATTTTCGGGTGCCGGTTCGCCGCACATCCGGTCCTGCATGGCGCTTGAGCGGACGTTTCGGCAGGTTGCGAGAGCTTGAGCGGCCGCGGCGACGCGGGCGGTCCGCGCACACGGGTGGTGCGCGCGCAAGCCAGTGCTGACGCGGCTTCCAGCGAATTCGCAAGGCGTTGCGTGGAATATTGTTTGGACGTCTATACGTCTGCGGGTTGCATCCATTCGCGGGCCGGCATCCGATGTCGTGGCCGGGTCCGCGCGGTGTCGGACGTTTGCAAGGGCTTCATTCGACGCAAAAAATTGATTGACACCGTGATTGCATGGGGCTAGCTTTCCGCCCGACGACATGTAGCACGACGGAAACATGCCGACTGCCAAGTACATCAAACCGTACATCGAGCACGGTCACAAATCCGAGAGAGTCCGGAAGATCACCGTCTCGATTCCGATGCATGTACTCCGGCTGCTTTCCGACGAGCGCACACGTCGTCAAGTGTCCAACCTGCGGCACGCCACGAACAGTGATCTTCTGTGCGAGGCGTTTCTGCATGCGTTTACTGGGCAACCACTGCCAACTGATGAGGAGCTGAGACGAACCATGGCAACCAAGAAAGCTGCGAAGAAACCCGCCAAGAAGGCGGCCCGCAAACCGGCGAAAGCCAAAACCGCAACCGCGCGCAAGACCGCGCGCAAGACCGTCCGCAAGGCAGCCAAGAAGGCTGCGAAGAAACCGGCACGCAAGCGCGCCGCCAAGAAAACGGCACGCAAGCGCACCGCGAAGAAGGCCGTGATGGCCAAGACCTCGCGCGCCAGCAAGACCAAGCGCACGAAGAAGGCCAAGAAGTAGGCAACTTCCGTTGTACGCTTCAACGCAACATTCATAACGACAAGCCTGCTCTCCCTGCGACGCCCAGCGCAGGGGGATTGCGGGCAAACGTTACAGGTGTTGGCCCCGGCCCTGCCGGGGCTTTCCATTTGTAAGTGCGTCGCGGCAAGCCCTGTCGAGCCATTCGCCGCCACGGGTAGCGGGAATGTCGACCCGATCACACATCGTGCATCTTCGGGGGAGCACGCTTTCGATGCCTCGTGATTCACGGCGAGTCTGGAACGGATCATGCATGCGCACTTGGGCTGCATTCTCTTCCCTCGCAGGCAGGTGGCGCATGACTACTCACGCATCCAGTCGTCCGGATTGGGAACCGTTCGGGCTCGCCGCGGGGCTGCGCGGCGTCGTTGCCGTATCCGCAATGGTCCTGTTGCTGGCTGGCTGCGGCCAGGGATCGAATACGCCGTCCAGTTCCGCCCCGACCAGTGCCAAGCCGGTTGCGCCCGCCGTCCCCTCGGCACCCGCCTCGGCGCCGGCGCAATTGCCGGTCGCCGCCGCCAGCGCAGCACAGGCACAGGCGCAGCAGGCCGCGGTTGCCGCCAAGGCCAAGCTGCAGTCCATGAGCGTGCCCGACCTCCTCGCCGCCGCGCGCGATGCGTACTCGCAACACCGGCTGGTGACGCCCGCCGGTGACAACGCCATGGAATATTACGAAGCCGTGCTGGCCAAGGAGCCCAACAACCAGGTCGCCAAGGATGCGTTGCGCGAAGCCTTCCCGTTCGGCGTGCCGGACGTCGAAAAGGCCATCGCGCAGAACAATTTCGACGAGGCGGGCCGTGGAATCGACCTGCTGACGAAGGCCGATCCCACCAATTACACCCTGACGTTGCTGCGTTCCAAGCTGGACGCACAGAAGAAGCTGCAGGCGCGCCAGCAGCAGGAAGCGCAGTTGAAAGTTCAAAAGGCGGCCGAACTCGCCGCCGCGCAGCAAGCGGCAGCCGTGAAGGCGGCGGCGGAGAAGGAGGCCGCGGCCAAGCTTGCCGCGCAGCAGGCGGCAGCGGCGAAGGCAGCTCCACCCAAACCGGCGGTGGTCGCCGCGCCCCCGCCCAAGCCGGCTGGTGAAACCTGTGCGGCCAAGGTCGTCACGCCCGCCGCGCCGGAATATCCGCTGCAGGCAGCGCGCAACCAGACCTCCGGTTACGCCGTGGTCGAATTCACCGTCTCCGCGAGCGGTGCGGTTGAAAATGCGCACGTCGTCGACTCGTCGCCGCGGCGGATGTTCGACAGCGCCGCCATCCAGGCCGTGAGGCGCTCGAAGTTCGAGCCGGCGCTCGACAATGGGGAACCAGTTTCCAGCGTCCTGCAACGCCGCATCGATTTCAAATTCGGGGGGTGAAATCGCGCTTTGCGCGATTCCAGGCGCGGCCCGGGCGAGACGGAAATGGCCGAGGCACTGCCTCGACCCGCCGAGCGCCGTAGCCATGGATGGCGAAGGTCGGACTTTTCCGGTGGAGCCGGATGCGGAACAAGAAAAGTCGCGCCGGTGCCATCGCACCGTGGATGGCTGCTCGCTCGATTCTTCGCCGCGCTGCGCGGTTTCAGGCTTCCGGTTTCAGCGCTTGTGGCGTGCGCGGCGTGACGGGCGCTTGGCAGGGCGTTCGGCGCGGTCGAGTTGCGCCCAGTCTTCGTGTGGCAGTCCAAGCAGGGCATCGAAGAACATCGGCATCAATCCCGCGGGAGTGTTGCTTTCGCAATTCCAGAGCACCACGACGCCGGCGTGGTATTCCGGGAAGAACCCGATCATCGAGCGATAGCCTTTCACCGCACCGGCGTGGAAGATCAGGGTGTGCCCGGCGTAGTCGTACACGCGCCAGCCGAGCGCGTAGGACGCGTGTTCGACCCGTGTCCGTCGCCAGTTGGAAAACATCCGTTCGGTGGGCGTGTCGATGACGGGTGCGTGCAACACCTCCAGCAGCGAATCCGGAAGCACCATCGGGCGGCCGCCCATCTGTGCGATCAGCCACTGCTCCATGTCGCGGATGCTGGCGTTGACGCCGGCCGCGGGCGGCACGTAGAAATTCTCGTTGGGCTCGTAGGCGACCCACTGCTTGCCGTGCCTGTAGTGGGGGCGCGCCCAGCTGCGGCTGCCTTCCAGTCCGTCGCGCCCGTAGCTGGCCGTGGTCATGCCGAGCGGCAGGAACAGGTAGCGGTCGACCAGCTGGATGAAGAACTGCCCGGTCTTGGCGTGGATCACGTCACCGATCAGCGAGAACGCGATGTTCTGGTAACCGTAGCAATCGCCCGGGTCGCAGGTCATCGGCACCGTGTCCAGTTTGCGTTCGAGTTCCTGGTAGGGCACGCCGGTCGAGAGCAGGTTGTCGTAGGCGTTCGGCGGCAACCCGATGCTCTGGCTCAGGATGTCGCGTACCGTTGCTTCCTGCGAGGCGTTCGCGTCGCGCAACTTGAAGAACGGCAGCACGCTGGCGAGACGCGTGTCCCAGGTCAGCACACCCTGGCGCACCAGCATGCCGGTCAACGTGGTGGCGAACGCCTTGGACAGCGAGGCCAGCCGGAACACGGTGTTGGGCGATACCTTCGCGTCGTTGCCGGCATCGGCGTAACCGAGGGTGCGCTCGTACCTCACCTTGTCGTTGACCACCACCGCGGTGGCAAGCCCGGAGGTGCGGTTGTCCGCGGCAAGCTGGTCGAGCCAGTGATCGTAGTCCCTGATCGCCGCATCGACGCGCGCCGCAGGCAGCGTCGTCTGGTGCGTGCCGGTGTGGACCACGGTGGGTTCCGGCGGCACGGGATTGCCGTGGGTCTGGACGCGTGGCGCCGCGAACGCGGTACCGAAAACGAGGGAACAGCCGAGTGCTGCGAAGAAAGCGGATAAACGCATGCTATGCTCAAATTGTTGTGCGATCATCCCTGATCGCCGCAGTAGTGTATTGGTCGATCGGCGATGCGCACCTAGCTTCGTGAAGACCAGAACGGCCTCAAGAACCGCCATCCATGGCCGAGAGCTCCGTGGCCTGACTTTCCACAACAGCCGCCTTGGACAAGGCTCCCAACGAAGGAGAGGGCAATGTCGGGTCTGATCATCTTCCTGATCATCATCGCCATCATTGTGATTTACCTGATCGCGATCTACAACGGGCTGGTGACTTCGCGCAACGCGTACAAGAACGCATTCGCGCAGATCGACGTCCAGCTCACCCGCCGCCACGACCTGATCCCGAATCTCGTCGAAACGGCCAAAGGTTACCTTGCGCACGAACGCGAAACGCTGGAAGCCGTCACGGCTGCGCGCACCGCCGCGGTGAACGGCTTGGCGGCCGCCAGGGCGCAGCCGGGCGATCCCGACGCGATGAAGCAACTCGCCGGCAGCGAAAACCAGTTGACCCAGGCATTGGGCCGCCTGTTCGCGGTGAGCGAAGCGTACCCGGACCTGAAAGCCAACCAGAACATGATGCAGTTGTCGGAGGAGTTGACCTCCACCGAGAACCGCGTCGCGTTCGCACGCCAGGCCTACAACGATTCGGTGATGAGCTACAACAACCGGTGCCAGGTGTTCCCGTCCACGCTGGTCGCGGGGCCGTTCGGGTTCACGCCGGCCGAACAGTTGGCGATCGACGATCCGGCAAAACGGGAAGCGCCGAAAGTATCGTTCGCCTGACAGCCACTGAATAACCTGCTGCGCTTGGCAGCTTGCGCGCCGGCGGTGCTCGCAATGCTCACGTACTGTCGTGTACGCTCCGCTTGCTGCGCTCCGGCGTCACGCAATCTGCCTTCGCTCGCGACGGTTCTTCAGCGGCTGTGCCGCGTGCATCCTGCCCACTAGCGGACTCCAGCCCCATGGATTTCTTCGCCCAACAAGCCAAGGTCCGGCGCTCCAGTCGCACGCTGGTATGGCTGTTCGCGTTGGCCGTGTTCGCGATCGTGGTCGCGGTGGATCTGGTTTGCGCGTTCGTGCTCGGCGTCGGGTTGCGGCCGCTGCCGTTGCTCGGCATCTCGGTCGCGGTGGTGGCGCTGATCGGGCTGTGTTCGGCCTACCGGGTGGCCAGTCTCGCCGGTGGCGGTGCCGCGGTCGCGCGTGAAATGAATGCCGTGGAAGTGCCTGCGGATACCTCCAATCCGCAATGGCAGCGCCTGCGCAACGTGATCGAGGAGGTCGCGATCGCATCCGGCGTGCCGGTGCCGGAAATCTACGTGATGCAGAACGAGGCCGGCATCAACGCGTTCGCGGCCGGCTACACGCCCACCGATGCCGCGGTGTGCGTCACCCAGGGTTGCCTCGACAGGTTGAACCGCGACGAATTGCAGGGCGTGATCGCGCACGAGTTCAGCCACGTGCTCAATGGCGACATGCGGCTGAACATCCGCCTGATGGGCCTGCTGTTCGGGATCATGGCGATCTGGGTGGTCGGCCGCTTCCTGATGTGGGGCGGCTACTCCGGGCTTGGCGATGGCGACGGACGCCGTGGGCGGGGCGGCGGCAGCGGCCAGGTTGCGCTGGCAGGCGTGGCGCTGCTCGCGATCGGCGCGATCGGTGTGTTTTTCGGACGCCTGATCCAGGCCGCGGTGTCGCGCTCGCGCGAGTCGCTGGCCGATGCCTCGGCGGTGCAGTTCACGCGCCAGACTTCCGGGATCGCCGGCGCGCTGAAGAAGATCGCGGCCTTCGAGGAAGGTTCGGCGCTGCAGGCTGCGCGCCGCGACGAGGTACGCCACATGCTGTTCGGCTATGCCGAGCAGGGTTCGTGGTTCGCCACCCATCCGCCCATCGTCGAGCGCATCAAGGCGCTCGAGCCCGGGTTCAAGCCCGAGGAACTGGATGGGTACGTCAAGCAGTGGCTGGCGACCGGCGGCGATCCGGATTCGATCGAACTGCACGCCGAGCTGCACCCCTGGGAAAAAGCCGTGCACGATTTTGCGCGCGCCGACGGCGACGTGGACATCCGCGCGGCGGCGCCGGCAACGACGGCGGGGCCTGGAGCAGGCGCGATCGGCGGTGCCATCCCCATGCGCGGCGCCGAACTCGCGATCACCGCCGCGGGCGTTGCTGCGCAAGTCGCCTCGCCCGGTACTGATGACTACCGTGCCGCGGTCGATTTGCGTGCGGGGATTCCGGCTGCCCTCGCGGCGGCTGCGCGCGATGCGCGCGGCGCGTTGGCGACGGTGTTCGCGCTGGCGATTTCCGAACACCCCGATCTGAAGGCGCAGCAAGTGCAATCGGTCGCGCAGGCCTTCGATGCCGCGCTGGCGGATGCGACACGGAGCCTGATGGCACAGATGGCCGACCTGCATCCGATGTTGCGCCTGCCGCTCGCGCAGCTTGCGTTCCCCGCATTGAAACGCCGGCCACGCCCCGAGATCGACCGTTTCGTGAACACGCTCGACGCCCTGGTCCACGCCGACGGCCGCGTGGATCTCGACGAATACTGCCTCGCGAAGCTGGTGCAGGCGCAAGTCGTCGCGGCGCTGGATCCGGCCGCGGGTTTCAAGGCCGGCACGCTGAAGCTCGTTGATGCGCAGGACGAACTGCGCGACCTCGCCGCGCTCATCGCACATTTCGGCAATGACGACGACGAAACCGCGCAACGCGCATTCCAGGCCGCGATGCACGAGGCGTTGCCGAATGCCTCGATCCTGTATGCGTTGCCGGACGACTGGCAGGCGGCGCTGGATCGCGCGCTCGCAACCTTGTCCCGCCTGACGCCCGATGGCAAACAGTTGACCGTGCAGGCGCTGACCCGCGCGATCGCGGTCGACGGCAAGGTCACGCTGTCCGAATCGGAATTGTTGCGCACGACTTGCGCCGTGCTCGGCTGCCCGCTGCCGCCGTTGTTGAGCGATCATCCATGATCGCGGTGTCGTGAACCTCGTTCGCGGATCGGAACATTCGACTGCCATGAACACCAGAACGGGCCCCACAGGCGCCATCCATGGCCAGGAGCTCCGTCCCTGACCATCCACGGAGGCGAACGTGCTGCGGAAGAGCGCCTGGTGGTGGCGCTGGCTGCGCTGGCGTTCTTCTGCGTGCTGGCCGCGTATTACGTGATCCGCCCGGTACGCGACCAGCTTGCCGGCGCGACCGGTTCGATCGCGTTGCCATGGTTCTACGCGGGCACGTTCCTCGCCACGCTGACGGTCATGCCTGCATTCGGCTGGCTGGCGGCGCGCCTGCCGCGACGCCAGCTGCTGGCCTGGAGCTACGGCTTCTTCATCGCGTGCCTGGTCGCGTTCGTCCCGCTGTTCGCGCAGCAGCCGCGGATCGGCGCGCGCGAGCTGGGTATCGCCTTCTTCATCTGGGTCAGCGTGTTCAACCTGTTCGTGGTGTCGCTGTTCTGGAGCCTGATGGTGGACCTGTTCGACGCCGAACGTGCGCAGCGTGTGTTTGCACTGATCGCCCTCGGCGGCGCGCTGGGTGCGTTGGCGGGGCCGATCCTCACG
>ERZ778022.5611-NODE-5611-length-10095-cov-4.200000_pt1 | contig 10095 bp, 10 predicted proteins | sample MGYA00375752_ERZ778022 | MGnify/ENA primary metagenome ERZ778022 (study PRJEB29350, sample SAMN05389826) | bioreactor metagenome | isolation source: Thiocyanate bioreactor | place: South Africa: University of Cape Town | collected 2014-04-04 ...
CGCTTGTTCGCATGAGCCATCATCTGCATTTTTGTATGAAATGATTGAAGCCTACGGCGGCGCCAAAAATTTTTACAAAGATATTTACATTAACTCGCCTTTTCCGCTGGCTATTATTCGCCGTTCGGAAAACGGCAATTGGCTTAACGCTAATTATTACGACGATAAGAAGTTATTTGAATATGTAAAACCATTTATGATTGAAAGCCTGAAGAAACACATAGAAATTGGTGTACGAACAGACAAGGCTTATGTTTTAGGTAAAAAGAACCTGAGCTTTCTTAATAAAATCAACGAGGAAGAAAAGCTTTTCGGCGAATTAATTTGCGTGGAACACCCGCGGTATATTCAGCAATATAAATCAAAAGATAAGGCGGCTTATATTGATAAATACCTGCTCACACTATTGGGTAACTAATATTTGAAAGCACGAAAAAAATATTTGTATAATAGGATATAAATATCCTATTTAATTTTTATTTTTGCCGTCAAATTTACAAGTATTATGATCGATCACTCAACCCAAAAACCTTTAGTGTATTCCTGTTCAGGTTGTTCCAGCGCGGCGCAAATGGCCAATTACATCGCCATTCAAATGGACAGGGCGGGAACAGCCGAAATGTCCTGTATTGCGGGTGTGGGTGGCAACGTGAAGGCGCTTGTAAAAACAGCTAAGTCGGGCAGGAGGATTATTGCGATTGATGGTTGCCCGTTAGCATGTGCCAAAGCTTGTCTGGGTAATCATGGCATCAGGCCGGATGTGCATTTTGAACTCAGCCGCTTTGAGGTGAAAAAGAAAAAAGGAGAGGATTTTAATGTTGAGGAAGCCCGATCTGTGTTAACAAGTTTGACGAAGGTTATTGAAAATGAATAAATGTTTTCAAACGCTCGCAAATTCCTGAGTTAATTCTTCGATCGTTTTGCTGATTGTAAAATAGCTAACCAGTTTTTCAATCACTTCTTCCACGAGCGCATCAGGGCAGGAAGCGCCGCTTGTCACCAAAATTTTTAGCGGATGCCTATCGGGTAAGAACCCGGTGGTTTCCAATTGTTCGTTTGAATGGAAGTTGAAGTGAAGGATTGTTTCTTTGTCCAATATTTTATCTGCATGATTAATAAAATAGGTTGGTAGGCTTTCTTCGCAAAGCTCCACAAGGTGAGACGTGTTGGATGAATTGTACCCGCCCACAACGATAGCAAGATCTGCATCGGTATCAAGCATGGCAGATACGGAGGTTTGATTATCGTTGGTGGCATAGCAAAGCGTATCGCGCGTATCCGCGAAGCGCTCGCCTACATTATTCCCATCTAATTGATATTTATCAATCATGATATTTTTAAGGTAGTCAGCAATTGCCTGTGTATCGCTTGCCAGCATGGTGGTTTGATTAACTACACCTATTCTTTGCAAATCCTTTTGTACATCAAACCCAGCGCTGTACTGCCCTTTGAACTCTTCATAAAAATTGTCATGAGGTTTTTCACCGGTAATATATTTCGCCAGTTCCTTTGTTTGAGCCATATCCTTCACCACAACAGCAGGTGAGTTGCTTGCCGCGTGCGAAAAAGTGGCGCGCGTTTCTTCATGTTTCGGCTTTCCGTGAATAATGATCGTATAATCTTTTTTAGCAATGGCCTCGCTACGTTTCCATACTTTTTCTACGAAAGGGCAGGTGGTATTATAATTTTCAGTAGCGACGCCTGTTTTTTGCAGTTTCTCCTCAATTTCAAGCGTGGTGCCAAATGCAGGAATTAAAACAATATCGTCTTTAGTCAGTGTTTCAAAAGGAACAAGCTGTTTGCCGTGGGTATCCTGTAAAAATTCAATTCCATGCGCTACGAGGTCAGCGTTCACCTGCGGGTTGTGGATCATTTCGCTTAACAGGAAAATTTTTTTGCCGGGATTGTCTTCTACTGTTTTAAAAGCAATTTCTATTGCATTTTCCACACCATAACAAAAGCCGAAGTGGCGCGCCAGGTATATTTGCACGGTGCCGAAATCGAGCAGGGTGGGTGTGAAATCTTTTTTCAGCTTATCCTGTTCTTTTCTTTTTTTCTTAATCGCCGAAATCAAAGGGCTTCTGTAAAAAACCGGCACATTAAATTGCTTCATGCTGCAAAAATAAATATTTGATATTTGCTCCTTATATAAATTTGTAACAATCTGCACCTACTTTTGTTAAGAAAATCAATCGAACTTCTTTAATACAGGAATGGTTTTGTAAATTCAAACTCTAATGTTTACTTAGCAAATAAAGCATTAAAATAATGAAGTACTTTTTTTATTTATTTACAGTTCTATTTTCAATGAACGCAACCGCACAGATCAAATATCCTGCAACAGAAAAGAAAGTTGTGGTGGATGATTATTTCGGAACTAAGGTTGAAGATCCCTACCGCTGGTTGGAAGACGACAATGCAACAGATACGAAGGCTTGGGTGAAGGAGCAAAACAAGGTAACTGAGGCTTATCTCTCTTCAATCCCATATAGAAATAAAATTAAAACCAGGCTGGAGCAGTTATGGGATTATCCCAAATACGGCGCACCATTTAAGAAAGGGAATTATTATTATTTCTATAAAAATGATGGCTTGCAAAACCAGGCTGTTTTGTACCGTGTAAAAGATTTGAATGAGGAGCCCGAGGTATTTATTGATCCCAATACATTGAGCCGGGAGGGCATTGCAGCGCTTGGCAGCCTGTCGTTTTCAAAATCAGGGGAGCTGATTGCGTATTCGGTTTCAACTGCGGGCAGCGACTGGTCTGAAATTTTTGTAATGGATGTTGAATCCAAAAAACTTTTGAGTGATAAAATTCAGTGGACAAAATTCGGCGGAGCATCATGGAAAGGTGAGGAAGGCTTTTATTACAGCGGTTACGACGCGCCCGATGAAAGCTCAAAACTCAGCAAGAAAAACGAATTTCAAAAAGTTTATTATCACAAAATTGGCGACTCGCAATTCAATGACAAAATTATCTACCAGGATAAAAAACATCCGTTGCGGTATTTTAATGCCGGTTTAACTGAGGACGAACGTTTTTTAATTCTAAATATTAGCGAAGGTACAAGTGGTGATGAACTTTGGTTTTGGGATTTGAAAGATAGAAACCAGCAGGGCTTCAGGCTTTTGGTGAAAGGGTTTGATACCGAATCTACCGTAATTGAAAATAACGGCGATAGGCTATTGGTGCGCACAAATTATCAGGCACCCAATTACCGGGTTGTGTCCATTGATCCAAAAAATACTGCGCGAAACAATTGGGAAACTATCATCGCCGAAAAAAAGGAAGCATTGCAGGGCGTGGGAACCGGCGGCGGCAATTTGTTTTTGAATTATCTCAAAGATGCCTCGTCTAAAATTGTGCAATACGATTTCAACGGGAAAAAGATCAGGGACATTAAACTGCCGGGGATTGGCTCTGCGGGCGGCTTTGGGGCGGAAGTGAAAGACAAAGAATTCTTTTTTACTTTTTCTTCGTTCAATAAACCGCCAACAATCTACAGGTATCAAATTGCATCAGGCAAAACAACTTTATACCGTAACAGCGAAGTAAAAATGAATACCGCTGATCTGGTAACCGAGCAGGTACTTTTTACAAGTAAAGACGGGACAACGGTTCCCATTTTCCTAACTTATAAAAAAGGGTTGAAAAAAGATGGCAATAATCCTGTGTTGTTGTACGGTTACGGCGGGTTTAACATTGCGATGACGCCCGGTTTTAGCGTAAGCAACGCATTCTTTGCGGAGCAGGGAGGTATTTATGCAGTGGTGAACCTTCGGGGTGGCAGCGAGTATGGAGAAGCCTGGCACAAGGCAGGTATGTTGCTGAAAAAGCAAAATGTGTTTGATGATTTTATTGGCGCTGCTGAATACCTGATAAAATCAAAATATACAAACAGCAATAAAATAGCAATTCGCGGTGGAAGCAATGGCGGTTTGCTCGTAGGCGCGGCAATGGTTCAACGTCCTGAACTTTTCAAAGTTGCCATTCCGCAGGTAGGCGTTTTAGATATGCTGCGTTTTCAAAAATTCACGGTTGGCTGGGGTTGGGTAACAGAATACGGCAGCAGCGATTCTGCGAAGTACTTTCCTTATCTGTATGGTTATTCGCCTTATCATAATTTAAAGAAAGGTATTAGCTATCCTGCAACACTAATCACAACAGGTGATCATGATGATCGCGTAGTACCGGCGCATTCTTTCAAGTTTGCTGCACGTTTACAGGAATACCACAGCGGGCCGAACCCCGTGCTCATTCGTATTGAAACCAATGCCGGCCACGGCGCCGGAAAGCCCACTGCTAAAGTGATTGAAGAAGCGGCCGACATCTGGGCGTTTACCATGTATAATTTAGGAATGGATTTCAAAGAGTAAATCTTTTTCAATGCAAAAAAATACTGCGATAAAACTTATTGTGCGATTTCTTTCACTTTACACGCAATTATGAAAGATGAAAATGTAAATCCCTGGAAAATTAAAGGGGCCAGACAAGTTTACGACAACAAATGGATCAATGTTACAGAGTTCGATGTAATTAATCCTTCGGGTGGGAAAGGCATTTACGGTAAAGTTCATTTTAAAAACGTTGCGATTGGCATTTTGGCTTTGGATGATGAGCAGAATACCTACCTTGTTGGCCAGTATCGTTTTGTGCTTAATGAATATAGTTGGGAAATGCCCGAGGGAGGAGGGCCGGAAGGCGAGGATTACCTTGAAGCTGCAAAGCGCGAGTTGTTAGAAGAAACGGGGCTTGTGGCAAAAAACTGGCGGCAAATTCTTCGGGTACATTTGTCCAACTCGGTATCCGATGAATTATCAATAATATTTTTAGCCACCGGGCTTTCGCAGGAAACAGCCTGCCCGGAGGAAACAGAGCAACTTGCTATTAAAAAGCTTTCTTTTGATGAAGTTTATAAATTGGTGATGGATGGAAAAATTACGGATATGATGACAGTTGCTGCCGTAATGAAACTGAAACTAATGCTGATTGAAGAACGCCCGATGTTGAATTTTTAAAAAATTATTTGAATGAAATATATTTTATCATTGTTCATTTTGTTTGTTGCCTGCCAAACGCCTCAACCGAAAGAGGAGAATCATTTAAGTTCGCAAGCTCTGGAAGCAGCAAAACGATCAATCGACAGCATTCATTTGCTCACGCAAAAGGCCGCAGCAAAAGAGTTAACGCTCGGGGCCATTGAGAAAAAAGTTGAGCAATTACAAAATGATGTGAAAAAGTATTCTTCGGAATTTACTAAATCAGACTCAGCAGAATTTTTAAAGTACGATCATAAAAAGCAGGAAGAAACGATGGAATGGATGTCAAAGAACGGCTATTGATGTGCAAAGGCGTTGTGGCATATAAGTTGATTATTATTCTGCAGCCTTATTGTGCCACCGGCGCCTGGCATGACGAAAAAGAAAAAACTTTCCCGGTTTTTTATCGACAAAAAACTATCGGTGATAGAAAAAGAGAAAGTGTGGGTACTTGAAATGGATAAAAAAATCATCTGGGTGGTCGGCCACAGAATTGACGACCGGTTTAAGATTACAAATACTACAAAAGAACCGCTGCAAATTAAATTTTTACAATCCGGTAATTGATTAATTGATTGACAAAAAATTCTCCCGGAAGTTTTACAACTTAAACTAAAGCTTGCACTTATCCTACTATAACAAGTTAAGTTTTCGAAAACTGACCTTCTTCGTATGACCAATCAAAGATTTGTCTCATTGTATTGAAAATTCTTTGTTTTCCTTCTTCGGTTGCGACGTCAATTTCGCAGAGAGTGACACCATTGGTTTTAGCATGTAATACCATATAGTAAATTGCTGAAACAAATATTGCGTTTATGGCTCTGAAGTCTACAGAAGATCCGTCGAAATCTTTATCTGTAAGTTTAAATACATTCTTCCCAAACTCTTCTCTTTGCTCAATTAAGGCATTAATAGTTTTATTTTTCACACTGATACCCCAAAGAATAATTTTTTGTATTTCGATCGATTTTTCCAAATACTCAAAATCATTCTTCATCAAAGAAAACATCATCTCCTTTGAAATATTTGAAGTAAAATTGTTTGTGTCCTTTTGAAAATACTCTTGTTCTTTATTCCAGAAATCTACCTGGGTCAGATAAGCCTTAATCAAACCATTCAAACCGTTAAAATAATCATAAATCAATTTTTTGCCTACTCCCGCAGTCTCAGCCACCTTATTTATTTTAATCGCATGGAAACCTTCTTTACGTAACAGCCTGCCAACTGCATTAATGAGTTTTTGCTTTGTTTTTTCTTTATCCCGTCTGACTATTTTCTTTACCACAATCAATAACTTTTCTTTTAATTAAATCTTCAAATGCATTAAGCGCTATGTCCAAATGTTCTTGTTGGTGTGTTGCCATAATACTCATTCTGATTCTTGAATCATTTAAGGCAACACCAGGGATTTTATTATTCGCATTTACAAGTTCAAATGCACAACTTAAATACCGCTATGTCGGGGTGTAATATATTGTCTCAAAATGTTACTGTTAGCAATAATGCAGCATTAACGTTTTCTGCAAATCAATCCATTCAAATTATGTGGCCATTTACCATCAATTCAGGTAGTTCGTTTACTATGACTGGACCATAAAACATAATTTTGTTAATTTTATAAAAAATAGATATGAAAAATCCCTTTCTTTTTTTAATCGGATTACTGATATTTTTGTTTTCGAATTGTAGCAGCAAATCGATTTTAGACATGGGCAACGAAAAGATTGAGTTTCAAAATCTCGAAACGTTATATGGATGCAGAAATACAACCTACCTTGATATTGGTATTGAGAAAGAGGAGTTTGTTGTAATAACAAATCAAGGTGATTTCAACAGAATAGTGAATAGCGAACTTTGTAGACCTGCTATTGATTTTAAATCCTATAATTTACTAATTGGGAAAAAAAGCCTTTCTTCCGGAAATAGTCGAATTGATTATGAACTAATAAAATCTGAGAATGAGAACCTAACGATCAGGATTGTTTTTACGCAGAATATGGCACAAAATGCTCCGACTGTAGTTTATAATGTTCTTATCCCGAAACGATTTGAGAGTTCAAACTTAAAAGTTGAATATCAAATTCGATGAATTTCACAAACGTTGATTTTCTCGATAAGAAAATAGTCGGTATAGTCAGTAACAGAATTATGATAACTAGACCTAATGTTTTTGATCTTTCCCTTATACAGTGGTGCTGGAAAACATGAGTGAGAATACCTCGTTTTTCAGATATTTGGATGAGTGAGGCATTTTACTTGAACTCTTTCGAGGATTTGTGAGGATAGAGGAGAAGATGTCCAAAAGATTAGAAATCGCTCACATTAAACCTACCTAAAAGCGATCAATCGGAAGAATATTCTATTTGAATTTTAAAGACAGGGTTAGCTATTACCTCCTGTTAATCATCGTGATTGTCGCCACCGAGGCTGTAATAATTATTTTCTTCGTCTTCTTCACCGATCACTTCATTTGAGTCATCCAGTTCTGACCCCGGCACATCAAGGTCGGCGCCTGTCAAATCCTTTTCAGCATCTTCAACTTCCTGCTCATTTTCATTGATGATATTTCCTTCATCGTCCAGTGAAACACGGTCGACCTGATTGTAGATATCGTCTTTCGCATCATAGTTTAAATCGGCCGGAAGGCCCTCGTTCTTTTGCGAGCCGGTATTCTTATTAGTATCCATAATTGTGCTTTTTATACTTCTAAGTTACAAAATAGATGCCGATTTAAAGTGAAGTTTGTTAAAAAAACGATTGGTTCGGGCAGCAAAGAACTGAAACGCAAATGACAGGAACGCAGCGTGAGCCTGCATAAACTGAATTTTTGTTATTTAAATCGAAGAAAGATCTACGCTTACAAAACCGGCTACCGCGAATTGGGTTGCTTTCGGGAATATTATTCTACCAAGAACTTTTTCTTTAACCTGATGTCCTTGGAGGAACTGCCGATCAATACCTGAAACCATCCGGGTTCTACAATTTTCTTCATATTGATGTCGAGAAGTTTAAGGTCGTCGGGCTTTAATGTAAAACTTAGTTTTTTCGTTTCGCCGGGTTTTAAAGTGATGCGTTCAAAACCTCTAAGCTGGGTTTCGTAAACCGTTACGCTGCTCCCTCCATCTTTAAAATACAGTTGTGCTACCTCATCGGCCACATACCTGCCGGTATTTGTAATTGTAAAGGAAACATCAATGTTGCCGATTGTTTTTTGTTTTTCAGGGGCCACAATTAAATTGTCATATTTAAAAGTTGAATAACTTAACCCGTGGCCGAAAGGATATAAAGCGCCGTACACATTTGTTTTCCCAAAGCCATTAGGCCCGTCACCGGGTTGTCCCGCATGTGAGCCGGGCTTGAAAGGAAAATTTAATTCGATCTGTCCAACTGATTTCGGGAAAGTGACCGGCAGTTTGCCTCCGGGACTAAATTCTCCGAATATTGCTTCCGCAATGGCGGTTCCTCCATCAGGGCCGGGACACCACGCTTCAATGATGGCAGGTAAATATTTATCAGCCCAATTTATAGTGAGCGGCTGGCCGTTGATGAGAACACAAATTACCGGTTTTCCGGTTTCATACAAGGCCTCTAAAAGGTTCTGCTGAAAGCCCGCAAGTTCAAGACTGGTACGGCTTCTGCTTTCGCCAAACTGGTTTTCAGTTTCCCCTACAATGGCGATCACCACGTCAGATTTTTTTGCTGCATTCACGGCGCTGTCAATCCTTGATTGCTCGTAAGAAGATATCTTTTGTGGAAATATTTCACTTTCAGGCCAGGTAGAATCTTCGGCCTCGCAACCTTTCAGATACGTTACGTTAACATCGCTTGATAAATAATTTTTGATGCCTTCCAAAGCGGAAACCACTTTGATATTAGAAGGGCCGTAGCGGCTCATGGAAGTATGAATATCGTCGGCGAGCGGCCCGGTTACCAAAACATTTTTAAGTTTTTTCTTATCAAGCGGAAGCGTATTATTTGCATTCTTTAAAAGTACCAACACCTCGCGTGATATTTGTTTGGAGAAATTCTTTGCATCATTATCATAAACTATTGCATCAGCTTTTTTAGGATCTTTTACGTAAGGTTCATCAAAAAGCCCAAGGCGGAATTTAACTTTAAGCACTTCTGAAACTCGTTGGTCAATTGTGCTCATACTCAACAAACCATCCTTTTCCTGTTGTCTGACTTTGAGTATAAAGGTTTCAGACGGTTGAAAGTTTGTGCGAACATTCATGCCCGCTTCAAGGGCAATACGAGTAGCGTCTGCAGAATCCCTGGCTACTTTGTGTTTTGAAAAAAGATACTCAAGAGCATCGCTATCGCTTACCACGTAACCATCAAAGCCAAATTCCTCGCGTAATAATTGGGTGAGAAAATAATAACTTCCGGTAACGGGCATTCCATCCCAATCATTATAACTGCTCATTACGCCCATAGGTTTCGCTTCTTTTATGACACGCTCAAAAGGATAGAGATACATATTGTGCAATTCGCGCGGCGCAATATGCGGGTCGGTTCTGGCGTTGCCATCCCTGCCGCCTTTGGGGCTGCCGTAAGCAACGTAATGTTTTAAAGTGGCTGCAACACCTTCCGATTGGATACCTAAAACGACCTGCCTGCCAAGTTCTGCAACAAGAAACGGGTCTTCTCCATAACATTCTACCACACGGCCCCAGCGCGGGTCTCTTGCAAGGTCGAGGATGGGCGCATACACGTTCGTATATCCAAGCGCTTTAGCTTCTCTTCCTAAAATATGCCCTGAATGAAGCAGTAGGTTTTTATTCCAGGTGCTGCCAATGGCAATAGGGGCAGGAAAACCGGTAGCTTTTTCGTTTGCGAGGCCATGAATGCCTTCGTTGGTGAAATCAACCGGGATACCTAACCTTGTTTCTTCAACAAACCATTTTTGAACGGTGTTGATTGCATTGGCATGGCGGCTGTAAGGGTAAGAATATTTTGTGTGAGTTTTGGGGCGAAATGTTGTTGAGTTTAAGTGTTCGTCAATATTCGCAATGCCATCTTTCCAGATTTGTGTTTTCCATTCGGGCGTTGGCA
>ERZ778022.5615-NODE-5615-length-10088-cov-6.009967_pt1 | contig 10088 bp, 5 predicted proteins | sample MGYA00375752_ERZ778022 | MGnify/ENA primary metagenome ERZ778022 (study PRJEB29350, sample SAMN05389826) | bioreactor metagenome | isolation source: Thiocyanate bioreactor | place: South Africa: University of Cape Town | collected 2014-04-04 ...
AAGCGCGTGCCGTGGCGCTCCAACACCTTCTCGACGCGGCGGATGTCGATGATGTCGTTGCCGATGCCGATGATCATAGGGGCGCCATGTCGCCCATGTCGCTCATGCGCTCCATGCGGCGGGCGTGCAGGCGCTCGCGCCGGGCGTGCTGGAAGGCGCGCACCGCGTAGCCGACGATGAAGTAGGAGGCGAGCGCGGTGATGGTGCCACGCTGCCTGCCGGTAGCGACGGGCGTGGTCACCGCCGCCGCCGCTGCTGCCGCGCGCGCGGCGCGGGCGCATTCGACGGGGCTGGGCGGCCGGCGCTCCATCCCCACGGCGCCGCTGGTGCTGCTCAACGGCGGCGCGGTGGGGGTGCGTGGCGTGGATATGATGGAGGTGCCGCCTGGGTGGAAGGGGTTCCATGTGGACCTGCTGGAGGCGCGCGCGCGGTACAATGCCGCTACCCTGATGCTGGGCCGCAGCCGCATTGACGGCACGGGCCTGTTTGTGACGGCGGACGTGGAGATGGACGACGTGATTGCGGAGTACACGGGCGAGCTGGTGGACAACGAGGTGTGCGACCTGCGGGAGGCGTACTACGAGGCGCACGGCATGGCAGACTACATGTTCCGGCTGGGCGTGAATGAGGTGGCGGACGCCACCATCCGCGGCTGCCGCGCGCGCTACATCAACCACTCCTGCGACCCGAACTGCTTTGCTGTCATTACCATTCCAGAGGTGGCGCCGCCCGGCACCGCCACTGACGACGGCCTCACCTACCGACCCGCTGCTCCCGCCGCGGCGGCGCTGCCCGGCGGTGCCGCTGCGCCCGGTGGCGGCGTCGGGTACGGCAGTGAGACGGAGACGGACGACGACATGGCGCGGCAGGTGCGCGCGCCGGCGGATGACGTGCCATCAGCGCCCGCCCCGGCGCCGCCGCCGCCGCCGCCGCGGGAGCCACGCGTGTACAAGCGCGTGCCGCGCACCGGGCGGCGTGTGTTTGTGTACGCCCTCCGCCACATCCGCGCCGGCGAGGAGCTGACGTACGACTACCAGTTCCCCGCCGACGAGCGCCAGGTGCCGTGCAAGTGCGGCGCGCCGTGCTGCCGCGGCACACTGAACATGCAGGAGTAGCCAGGCTGCCAACTTTCAACTTTCGTTTCAACAGATAATTAGAATTACCACGCGACGCCGCACGCCCTAATGGCGCTCCAGCACGACCCCGCTTAGTTGGGTTTCCGGAATATTCCGGCGGCGGCTGCCGCGGCCGCTGCAGCAGCCGCCGCAGCCCCTCCTGTTGGTGCGCCCACAGCCTCACCCTCCTCCTCACCCTCACCCTCCTCCTCGCCTTCCTCACCGTCCTCCTCGCCGTCCTCGCCCTCCTCGCCGCCCTCCTCGTCGTCGTCCTCGTCATCCAGGTCAAGGCCCTCCAGGTCGTCGCCCTCCAGGAATGCGCCCTCGTCACCCACGCCTGCGCCAGCCGCGCCGCCGCCGCCGCCGCCGCCGCCGCCACCGCCCGCGCCGCCCGCCGCCTCACCGTCGTCGCCGTCGTCCCCGTCGTCGTCGTCGCCGTGCACGCTGTACTCGCCGTCGCCGGCGGCGCCCTCGTCGTCGACGAACAGGGAGGGGTCAAAGGCAAAGAGGGCGCGGCCGGTGAGCACGCTGTAGCCCTTGGTGCCCGTGCGCTTCGCCTCCTCCACGCGCTTCGTCTCCATCTCCGCGGCGCGCCGCTTGGCGCGCACCTCCAGCCACGCGGCAAACGACTCAGCGGTGACGGGGTGCAGGCCCTCGGTGGGCAGCTTGGCGCGCTCCGCCTCGATGAGCTCCTCGATGCCGGTGGCGTTGTCGCGCTCCGCGGCGCGCGCCGCCGCCTCCGCGTCGCGCTGCGCCTTGCTCTTGTACACGAAGCCGGGCGGCAGGGCGTGGCGGTACTTGCAGTCCTCGCCGTTGGGGCACTTCCAGAACCAGCCGTACACCTCCTTCTCGATGGAGTCCAGGAAGTACTTGCACACGATCTCGGTGCGCGTCGCCTTGGACGCCGTCTCGGCGCCGTGCTTGGTGGACACCACCGACTCCAGCTTGGCCTGGTCCCAGTCCGCGTTCGTCTCGTCCTTCTTGTCGCCGCCCGCGCCGCCCGCGGCGGGTGCGCCGTCCTCGCGCCGGTCGGTGTACAGGTCAATCTTGGCGCCGCGGCGGCCCACCGTCAGGTCGTGGCTGTACTTGCACCGGTCGCCCTTGTCGCAGCAGCCCGCCTTGAAGTACTCGCACACCACCGACTTGGGGTCCACGCCGGGCTCCAGCTTGGGCTGCTTCACGCTGGCGCGCAGCAGTGCCGCCATCTCCTTCTCAATCGCCGCCTGCGCCTCCTTCGCCTTCCGGTCCGCCTCCTTCTTCATCTCCTCCGCCGTCCCCGTCTTGCCCAGCACCTTGGTCATGGCGCTCTGCTTCGCCGCCTTGGCCACGCCCTCCACGTACGCCTGCACCTTCTTGGACTTGTTCTTGTTCTTCAGCCCAAACGTCTTGTCCTCCACCACCCGCGCCGCCGCCTTCTCCGCCGTCTTCTTCGTCGCCGCCGTCGCCTTCTTGGGCGGCATCTTGGCGGGTGGGGCTGGGGATAGGCGACAGCACTACTGGTACCAGCCACTGAACCCTCTGGTTCTTCTTGCTCTCTCTCTCAGCACACGCTCTCTCGCACACAATCACACACGCGTGATTACACCCACATACACACTCCTGCCGCACTGCACCTCTCACCCCTACTACTCTCACCTCACCCGCCCCTTCTCTCCCCACCTCTCTCCCCTCGCTCCTCTCCCCCTCTCCTCTCCTCCTCGCCTCTCCTCTCTCCTCTCCCACTCAAAGTTCGCACCGCACCAAAAATGCAGCGCACGACGACCGCGCCCAAAAATAACACGGTTCACACCGCCAGCCACCGGGGGTTCAACGCCTGCCAACGCCGCCAGAATTGGCGCGGTGGGTTGTTGCCGCACGCCTTGTTAGTCTCCTCCCCTCTGCCCAGCCGCGCTGACATTTTTTCCATTTTCTCTTGCTCCCCTCTCGCCCTGCTTTTTTCCAAACTGAGTGCGCAGAGAGTGGTGACGCGGCCGCCGCATTATTTTGATGGCGCGCCATTTTTTGTGACGGTACGGAGCGGCAGCGCCCTGCCAGACGAGGTGGCGGCGCCCTGGCCGGTGGCGATTGGTGTGCGGCTGCTGATTTTGAGTCAATTATCCGTGCCGGAGCCGCACTTCTGGCAGGCAGTAGAGGGCGAGAGAAGGGGGCAGCAGTGGGGGGAGATGTGTCAACGGCTGCTTAGTTAGGTTCGAAAGTAGTGGCTGCTGCTGGTGAGGCTGTGGCGCCAACTGGAATGTGCTGCCACGCAGGAGGCATGGTTGCGTGTGGGGCGCTGGTGGGGGTGATTGTTTGTAATAGGGTGGGTGACAGAAAGGGCGCACGTGGTGTCAGACGCACACATTGCGAGGCGGTGACGACGAGAGGCAGCAACAGAGTTGACAGCGGGTGAGGCGGGCTGCCCATGTGTTCGCCAGTCACCGGCCACCCCCACGCCCCACCACCACGCCCCACCTGCAGCAGTAGACGTATCCAGTGGCAGGCGGGTGATCGCTAGCCCACGTTCTTGTCTGTGTCCACCTGAGCAGCCACCCACACCACACCATGGCGGCGGCGGCGGCGGAGGCGTCAGGGTTTGCCAAGGCGCGCGAGAAGCTGCACGATGCGGCGGAGGAGATTGCGCGGCGCACCATCAAGGAGGAGCCGTACGCACACGAGGCGGTGCGTGGTTGGACGGCCGCCATCTGCGACGACATCCTGAAGGTGGCCAAGGCGGAGGTGGCAGACTACAAGCTCATCGTGTCCGCCGTGCTGCTGCAAAAGAACGGCGCGGGATTGAACACGCACGCGTCCGCATTTTGGGACACCGCCACCGACGGCAGTCTCAACTTCACGGTGGACACCAAGCACGTGCTGGCGGTCATTACCATCTTTGCTTGCGCGCTGTAACCTGTCGTACCGGTATTGTTCTTTTGTGTATCTGTCCCTGCCCCCCCTCTGTGGTGTTGTCGCGTTTGCCGCGCCCCCCGCGCCATGCAGGCTGCTCCCCCCCGCGCAATGGGCCAGGCTGCTTCCCTGCAGGGGGCGCCGGTCACGCCCCCTTCTCCCCGTCGCCGCCGTCGTTCGCATTGGTCTATGAAATTTGAAGTCGCGGCGCGCGTATGCAAGCAGTACAGGGGCGACAGGCAACGAACACGCACACGCACGCACACATATCAGGGATGCAACGGCGGCTGGGTTGGCAATCACTATGAATGCGGGGAGATAGGTAGTGATGACGACGCCAGAAGGGGGGGAGCTGCGGCGGCAGGGACGGTACACTCTCCCTGCGGCCCGCAAACAGCACACTACATGGAACGCGTAGTATCATAATTATGATAGTCTCGGTGGAATAAGTTGGGGGCACAGACGCGCGCACAAACTGCCGGTGTGCCCATCATGTCACTACGGCCGCGACGGCCGACCCCGCCGCGACTTGTCGCCACCACTGGCGCTGCCGCCGCCGCCGCCGCTGCCGCTGCCAGGGGGTGCGGGGGCAGGCGCCACCGGCGACCCCGTGCCGCCGCCACTGGCACCGCCGCCACCGCCACTTGACGATGTCCCCCGCGCGCGCCGCAACGGCGTCATGCCGCCAGCATGCGGGCGGGGCGAGTGCGCCTCCCCCGCCAACACAGACGCCGCGCTGCTGCCGCCAGCCACATCGCCGCCGACGCCGGTGGCACTGCCGCCAGCCGCAGAGGCATGACTGCCATCCGCAACAGGCGCGCCACCCACCGCGCCGCCGCCGCTGCTGCTGCTGCTGCTGGTGCCCTCCACCGGGTCCGGCTCCGCGCCGCCGCCTGGCGGTACGCCGGTCCAGCCAAGCAGGCTGCGCGAGAAGGAGTGCAGGCGGCGGTACGCGCGCGCCAGGTTGGCCGCCACGTGCTCCCGGTTGGTCATGTACTCTGGCTCGTCCGCGTGCAGCAGGTTCAGCATCCCGGTATCCAGTTCGTAGCCGTCCAGCGCATGCCGCTCGCCACCACCACCGCCGTCCAGCGCATGCCGCTCGCCACCACCACCACCACCACCACCGCCGCCGCCGCCACCGCCACCGCCGCGCGTGGCGTGCCGCGGCGCCAAGTGCGTCATGCCCAGGAACCGGCCGTCTGGCGTGGACACCATGACGGGCATGCCTGCTGGCCAGTCTGCGACATTCCACCCGTCGTCGCCACCGCCGCCGCCGCCGCCGCCGCCGCCGCCCGCAATGGGGCGCGGCCGCGGTGCCGGGGCGCCACGCATGTGGGGCGGGTGGGGCGCCGGGTGGGAGGGTGCGGAGTGCGACGACACGGCAGCAGCAGCGGGCGGGGGCAGAATCGGCATCACGGCGCCCATGGCCAGTAGCTGCGCGTACTCTGCGGCGTCCATGTTGCTGTGCGCGCGGCCACGACGGAACGCCGCCCGCGCACCCGACGCCGGTGACACCGACACGCCCATGCCGCCGCCGCCGCGCCCGCTGCCGCCACCATCATCCGCACCACTGTCGCTCTCGTCAAATGGCCCGCTGTCATCCGTAGCTTGCGACGTGCTGCGCCACGCCGTCCGCGTCGGTACACCATCGTCGGCGCTGGGCTCACTGGCGCCACCACCACCGCCGCCGCCGCCGCCGCCGCCGCCGCCGCTGGTTTCCTCGCCACTGGTACGCCCCATCTCGTCGCTGGCGTCACTGCCACCGCCGCTGCGCCCGCGCTCCCGCAGGGAGGGCATGTGCTCCAAACCGCCACCGCCACCGCCAGCGCCACCGCCGATGCCACTGCTGCCGCTGCTGCTGCCGCTGCCGCCGCCGCCCGTGCCAGCATCGTAGTATGCACGCGCGGCGCGCAGCTGTGCGACGGTAGGTGGCGGCAGGCGGCGCGAGGCCAGCCGCGCGTCAATGGCGGCGTCGGCGCCAGAGTCAGACAGGTCAATGGCGTCCCACCGGTGGCCGACGTTGCTGACAAAGTGGGAGGGCGACGGCGAGCCGCCAATGTCGTAGCTGCGGGACACGGGCGCGCGGGCGTCACGGTCACGGCTGCCGTCGCGGTGGTCGCGCCGTTCGTATGCCCGGTCGTCATGCGTGCGGTAGTGGTGGTGTTGATGTTGGTGGGAGTAGTGCGCCGCCTGTGGCGGCGCCGGCGCCGGCGCTGCTGCCGCCCGTGGGCGACCGGCGGCGGCAGCCAGCGCGGGGGAGTGCAGCCAAGGGGTGGCACAGGAGCAGGTGGGCAGGTCGGCGTGCACCACAATCTCCGCCGCGCCGGACGGCGTGATGACGTGCGGCGTGGCAAGCGGGTTGGGGCGCGTGATGATGACGCGCGGGCGCAGGCCCATGAGGCGCAGCGAGGCGTGCGCGTGCTCCGTCATGCGCTTCAGGCCCTCCACGTCGGAGATGACGTCGTAGCCCTCGCGCGTCGTCTTCACCGGGTTGTCGCGGCTGCAGCCGCACAGGCCGCCGCGCTGCTCCGCGTCAAACATGACGGGCAGGGACAGCGTGTTGACGGGCGTCTCGACGGCGAGGGAGACGAGGAAGGGGTGGCGCGTGAAGGCGAGGTAGCCCAGGATGGTGGTGAACACCGCCACCACGACGTCCACCGTGTAGTGGTTGTGGGAGGCGACGACGAGGAAGGCGACGACGGTGGTGTCGATGCCCACCAGCACGCGGATGATGGGCGGGATGTAGAAGAAGTGGCCGAGCAGGAGGGTGCACAGCAGCATGAGCATGACGTGGCCGGAGAAGATGAGGTCGTGGCAGGAGCCGACAAAGAGGGAGACGTGGCACTGCTCCGACGCGTCCGGCAGCAGCGTGCCAATGAAGGTCACGCCGCGCAGCGCCATCAGCGTGCCGTGCGTCACCATGAAGGTGCGGATGCAGTCCAGCGAGCGCTGGTCAAAGTGGTACAGCATGAGGCCAGAGAGGTACAGGACGGGCAGCACGTGCCCGATCTCGGGGATGACGCGGTACTGCTGCGTGGACGGCACCCACTCGTGGATGAGGTCCTTCAGCGGCGGCGTGCCCACCATCTTGTACTGCGTCACACCGCGGTGCCACGACACGCGCGTCAGCCACATGTGGAACGTCACCATGGACGCCCAGTACACCAGCGCCACCAGCGTCATGCGCACGTTCTTGTACCGCACCAGGAACGCCCACCACAGCTCGTCCACCTCAAATGGCAGCCGCGGCGCCGCGTGCGCCTCATACCGGATGAGCGGCGTGGGCGGCAGGAACGTGGTCCGGCTCCCGCCGCCGCCGCCGCCTGCCGCCTTGCTCCCCCGCCGCTTGCTGCCGCTGCCGCCAGTGCCATTCCCGCCGCCACCACCACTGCCACCACCGCCGCTCGTACCGTTGTTGGCTGCCGTGCCGTCGGCAGTGCCGCCGCTGCTGCTGCCACCGCTGACGCCGCCACCCTTCCCGCCGTCGCTGCCACCCGCGCCGCCGCCGCTGCTGCAAGCTGCCGCCTGCGGCGCGCCAGGCGAGCCCAGGGCGCCGCCACCACTGCCGCTGCCCGACTTCTCAATCACCAGCGACGGCTTGCTCCACGCCCGCCGCCGCCGCATCCCGTCGCTGCTCGCCCCGCTGCCGTCTGCCACCAGCGCCGCCATGGTGCCTGTTTGGTGGGTGTTTGTTTGGTGGGGTGGGAAGGAAGGGAGGAGGCGCTTGCAAGAGAGAGTGAGTGAGAGGGAGGGAGGGAGGGAGGGTATTCAGTTGCAGTGCATGAGTGAGTGAGTGAGTGAGTGAGTGGGTGGGTGAGTGAGCGCCAGTGGGAGGGAGAGAAGAGAGGGGCAAGCTTGGTAACCAGCCAAGGTGCTGTTACTACAGCTGCCTACAAGGGGCGGCTGTTCGCGTGCCGGCAGCGTTCGCACGCGGCGTACACACACGCCGGGGCGACGACAGCGGACACAAAGAACTGTGCCTCGTACCACGCCCGTTGCAGCGGCGCAGCAGCGTACCGTTGCAACTTGCCACCCAATCGACCACCAGCCGCCAGGCCGCCGCGACAGCAAGGGTGAGCTGCTGCGAGTAGAGGAGGAGAGGAGGAGGAGAGAGGGCGGGCCGCAACAAGTGGGGCAGCAGCAGCCTGGGCCAGCAGCACTGAGCAGCAGCTCACACCAACAGTGGCGGCGTCAAGACGCGGCCAAATGTCAGCGCACTCGCAAGTAATGCGAGAGACCGGCCCACAGGCATGCCGCGTGATGTGCCGCGTGCGCCGCGTGTGATACAATTGCCGCCGCCCGCGTGACGCGCGTCACTGCAGCGGTAGAAACGGCGGGTCCGGCAAAACTGTGCGGCGCCCTTGTTGCGGACAACGGACCACCGCGCCACATTCCACATTCTGCAACACAACAACAAGTTCGTCGTCGGCGGTGGTTTGTGTGCTGATCAATGCCCGCGTGCATAGGGTACCACGCCAGTAACAAGCTCCCACCAACAGCATGGTGTAACTGGTGTTGTTACTTGTTACTTGTTGCTTGCGCCAGAACGCCGCGGTTCGGCGTTAATCAGGGTTACGCCGATACGCGTTAAAGCGGCCACAAAGAGGGCGCAAGAGAAAGCAAGAGACAAGCAAGAGGGAAGCAAGTAGCGAAAACTTGAAGGACTCAGCCATGCCAACAACACACAGTCAACAAACAAACAAAGTAAGGCAGCAGGGGCAGGCGCGGGGGTGGCGGCAGTAATCGGCGTGGGGTGCGGTAGTGGGCGCACAGCGACGAGTGGTGACGGTCAACCATTTTGACACACGTATTCGGGCCGCCTTGGTGCCCCTCTCTCCTCCTCCCTCCCCCCTCTAACAGAATGCGCGCGACACTCGTGGCGGCGGCGGCGGCGGCGGCGGTGGTGGGCGCGGCGGCGCCGGTGGCGCAGTGGGAGATTGCGGCGCGCGTGGGGCCGGCGGCGGCAGGGGCAACGACGCCCGCACCCCCAAGCTCAAATGCAGCGGCACCGCGGGTGGACGGCGGCGCGGCGGTGGCACACGTGTATGCGGGGCTGCTGGGGCTGGCGCCGCCGGCAAATGCGGCGGGTGCCAAGGTGGGCAGCACGTGGGAGGCGCGCGTGGGTGACGCCCTGCCCTCCACGCCGCTGTTTGAGCGCCCCGTGGCGGGCCTAGTGGTGACGGTGGCAGGCGGCGGGCGGGGGCTGGGCGGCAGCGACGCGGCGACGGCGACGGCAGAGAGCGCCACCCTGGGGTGGACGCTGGCGCATGCGGGGTGGGGCCGCGGTGCGGTGGCGCCGTCGTCGTGGGACGTGGTGCCTGCTGGCGTGCCCCTGACGGGCTGGGCGGGTGGTGCGCTGCGCTGGGCGCCTGCACCCGTCGGCTTTGCCGACGCCAGCGTGGGCGCGCCCGCCCCGCCGCTGCCGGCGTGGCTGGGCGCGGTGGCATGCACGCCGGCTGGCGTGGATGTGCTGGCAGAGCTGGGTGCGGTGGCGGCGGCCGGCCACGCTGGTGCGTCGTGCCCGACCTTTACGGTGGGCGACGTGGTGCTGGATGCCGCCATCCCGGCGGTGGGCCAGGCGCTGTCTGAGGCGGCAGCCATTGTGCTGCTGGCGCGCGGCGCGCCCGACGTTGCCGTCGGCGCCGGCATGCACCTGGTGCGCGTGGTGGCGACCGGGCCAGAGGCGGTGGCGGCGGGTGAGGCAGCTGGCGCGGCATCGCCCGTGTATGCCGCCGTGGTGGCAACGCTGGCGCGCGCCATTGCCGCCGGCGACGCTGCCCTGTGTGCCCGCTTCCCGTCGCACCGCGTCGCGCTGGCAGTGTTCTCCAGCATGCCCGGCAGCGGCCCCCTGGTGCCGGCTCATGCACACGCCGCCGCCGCCGCCTCCCTGCCGCGCCTGCTGCAGACGACCAGCACGTCCGTCACGCCCGTCACGCTGGACGACGTGGCGTCGTACCAGGTGGCGCTGTGGACGGGCGTCATGCTGGCGGCCGCCCTCCTGCTCACGCTGTACTTCATGCTGGGGATGGACGACGTGAAGGACCCCGCCCTGTACGCACAGATCATGGACTCTGGCGCGCCCGGCGGCCA
>ERZ778022.5616-NODE-5616-length-10086-cov-3.375137_pt1 | contig 10086 bp, 10 predicted proteins | sample MGYA00375752_ERZ778022 | MGnify/ENA primary metagenome ERZ778022 (study PRJEB29350, sample SAMN05389826) | bioreactor metagenome | isolation source: Thiocyanate bioreactor | place: South Africa: University of Cape Town | collected 2014-04-04 ...
ATTTAAGTTCAACCGAATCATTAGGATTGTAAGCCAAGAATGAGTTTGTAAATTCGCGATAGCTCATTGTTTCAGCGCGTTCCATCGTATAATCATCAGCGGTCATGCCCAATTGCACAAAGCAATTCCAAGCTTTAGAAAAACCGATGCGTCTAATGGTGCCACGATATAAAGTAAGCACGTTATTTAATCCGTAAATTTTGCGGTATTTTAAGGAATCACGGTTGGCATAAGCCTCAAATTTGCCATAGCCTTCAATGTCGAGAATTTCGGTGCGACGGAATAATTTTTGATAAGGAATGTATTTGTAAGTGCCTTCTTGAATAAACTCGGCTGCCGTGCCTTGACCAGCAACCACCACATTTCTGGGATTCCAAGTAAATTTGTAATTCCATAAATTATCATCGCTTTCGGGTGCAATTAAACCTCCGGTAAACGACTCAAAAAGCAACATTTTGCCACCGCTTTCGCGGATGGGATCAATAATTTTCATGGCGCTCATGTGGTCAATGCCCGGGTCGAGGCCCATCTCACATAAAAAAAGCAAACCGTTTTTTTCTATTTCGTTTTTTAAATCATGCATAGCAGGATCTATGTAAGAAGCTGTGAGCAAATTTTTTTTACATACAATGCAATCCTTTGCAACCAAAAGGTGAAGCGCAATGGGCAACATGGAAATCACAATATCTGCGCTGTTGATTATTTCCAGCCTTTCCGCGTTATTATTAATATCGAAAGATGAGGCTCTTGCGTTGGGGTGCCCGGCAGTTTTGCTTTTCGCGAGATGAAGGTCGGCATCAACAACAATTATTTTCCATTGTTCGGTTTCGGAGTGTTTTAAAATGTAATCAATTAAAACGGTTGTGGATTTTCCTGCACCAAACAAAAGAATATTCTTCATAAAACGTTTTAAAAATTAGTTTGGAAGATACAAAAAAAAGCTGCAAACGAAATTGCAGCTTTATTAAGAAAGTATGAAACTCCTAAAGTTTGTTGATAACACCACAGCCAACCCTCGGTCCGGAATTACCTGTGGGTTGCGTTGTATAATCGTCAGTGCCGCCATGTACAATAATGCCTCGGCCAATAATGTCTTTGCCCTGCTGATTTACATCCACGCTCCACCTGTCTGTAGTAACAGAAACAGTTCCGTGGCCATTAGCATCTAATTTAATATTTCCAATGTCCCCGGAGTGATACGCAGCTGAACCCCACTGGCCGTGGTTTTCTTTCGTAGGATTCCAATGACCATGTGTGTTTTCGCCTTTGTTGCCGCAATCGCCGTGCTCGTGAAAATGAACGGCAACATTGCTGTCGGCCCTCTCTTTCATATTTATCTCGAGGTCCATTTTTATTTTGCCGTCAGCCAGCTGATAAAACTTCGCGCTTCCAATGTTCATTGTGGTATCGCTTGTGGTAGTGAGATTTGCCAGAGCCACCTGGGTTCCTTCGGGTACTAATGATGCGTCTTCAACTTTCGCCGAGTCTGCGTTTACTGAAGTTTGTGCATCCTGTTCGTTTTCTGAGGGGCTTGCGCATGAGCCCATGCTAAACAGCGCGATAACGCCCGCAAGTAATAATGAATTTTTAGTAATCATGATTTGTTCGTTTTATTGATGAGAAAAAAAGTAGCTTAAAAAAAAGTGGTGGTTTCAACATATTAACCTCACAAATTAGGTGCCAAACGGTTTATACACATCAGATGGTTAGTAACTTACATCACCCGATGGAGTTCATAAACATTTTACTTTTACATTTGTATAATTTCAAATAATTTATATGTCAGAAGAAATAAAAGCATCCGAAAAAGTACATTGTTTAATAATTGGTTCCGGCCCGGCGGGTTATACGGCGGCAATTTATGCGGCGAGGGCAAACCTGAAACCGGTGTTATATCAGGGTATTCAGCCCGGCGGCCAGTTAACCATTACAACAGAAGTGGAAAACTATCCCGGCTACGCTGATGGTGTTCAGGGGCCTGAAATGATGATTGATTTTGAAAAACAAGCCAAGAGGATGGGGGCTGATATTCGGTATGGGATTGCAACAAAAGTAGATTTTTCCGGGTTCCCCCACAAAGTTTGGATTGATGATGAGGTACTCATTGAGGCAGATTCTGTAATTATTTCAACAGGCGCTTCTGCAAAATGGCTTGGCCTGCCGAGCGAGGAAAAATACAACGGCTTTGGGGTAAGTGCCTGCGCGGTTTGCGATGGATTTTTCTTTAAAGGCAAAGAAGTTGCAATAGTGGGAGCGGGTGACACAGCTGCGGAAGAAGCGCTCTACCTTTCCAAATTGTGCAGTACCGTTCACATGATTATTCGCCGCGATGAAATGCGGGCCAGCAAAGTGATGCAGGAAAGAGTAATGAAAACTCCTAATATTATTATGCATTTCAATCATGAAACTGAGGAAGTATTGGGCGACGGCCAAAAAGTAAATGCCGTAAGAATTTTTAATAATAAAACAGGGGAGAAAACGGAAATTTCCGTGAGCGGCTTCTTTATTGCCATTGGGCATCAGCCTAACTCGGATATTTTTAAAGGTTTTGTGGAAATGGATGAAACGGGATATATTCAAACCATTCCGGGAACTTCAAAAACGAACGTAGAAGGCGTTTTCGCTGCGGGTGATGTTCAGGACAAAACATACAGGCAGGCTGTTACAGCAGCCGGAAGCGGTTGTATAGCGGCGTTGGATGCTGAAAGATATTTAAGCGCGAAAGGGCTGTAGCGGTAAAAAACAGCGGGAGAAAAAAGCAAAATCTAAAAGATGTCAAGCGGTTCTGAAATAATTATTCATCTAAAAAACCTCCGATTCTTCGCGCATCACGGGCTGTACGATGCCGAGAAGCAAAATGGTAACGAATTTGAACTGGATGTTTCTATAGCTTTTCAGCACCCCGCCGTTAAAATTTTACGCATTAACGATACAATCAATTACGCCACGGTTCATGATATGATCAAAACAGAAATGCTGAAACCACGTGAATTATTGGAAACATTTCTTGATGAACTGGCGCAGGTTTTCAAAGAATCCTATCCGCAAATCACCAAAATTGATCTGACAATTTATAAACTCACGGCGCCGATTCCAGGCCTTGATGGAAAAGTAGGCGTGCAGCTAAAGAAGTCTTATATTTAATAAAAGATTAGACATGATGTTCATTTCTTTTAATAATCAATTATTTATAAATAGGATTATTTGCTTGTTTTCTTTATGATTTCGTTAATTTATTAAAATGTACCTTTGCATTTCTTATTAAATGAAGTCATAACATGAAAGGTAAGGCCCTTCAATCAAAGAAATCACTACTCATCATTTCACTATGCATTTTGGTGGTGGCAGGGCTGGTTGTCTGGTTGGTTCATTATCGTACAAGTAGCTTTTATGAAGCGAAAATGCGTGCCGCCGAAACTAATTTTCAGCAAAAGTTAGCTGCTAAGGAGGCGCAGATTCAATCTATCACAACTATTCTTGACACTGCTTATTTAAAAGAAACTTTCAAGCAAATTGATTCAAATCTCTATGCAATTGATAAATCGCTTGCGGCAAGGGGAATGCGCGGGCTGAGTGTAAAAAACATTGGCGGCGGCCGCGGGCTTGAAATGGCCGATATTGAGGAATTTGTAAATTATTACAAATCCTACACAAAGCACCTTGAGGATAAATTATCATTTTTTCCGTTAGGCCTTCCTTCAGACGGCGAGCGAACTTCGGGCTTTGGTTACAGGCGCGACCCATTAATGCCCGACTCCTTACAATCGCATTTCGGCGTTGACTTTGCAGGCAATATCGGGGATTCTATAAAAACTACTGCCGATGGCGTGGTAAGGCTTGCGGGCTTTAACGGCGGTTATGGAAATTGCGTGATCATCACCCACAGCAATGGCTATGAAACACTTTACGGCCACATGTCTAAAATATTGGTGCAGAATGGAAGCCGTGTAAAAGCAGGTGATAAAATTGGCCTGGTTGGCAGCACGGGCAGAAGTACCGGCCCGCACGTACATTATGAAGTGTTGTTTAACGGCACAAGATTGAATCCTGCAAAGTACCTGAAACTATAATTAAAGCAGCTTGGCTTTTTAACGATTATCGTTTATCTTTCGCAATTATTTATTGCCTAAAAATTTTACAATGAAGAAATTCGGGTTGGGTACAGCACTTGCTTTAGTTGTTATTGCTTTATTTTCGTTCGCTTTTATGAAACCTCAAAATAATAATTCGGCCGAAACAAAAGATTTGATTGGCCGATGGGATCTTACCCTTGATGTAAATGGCAAACCCCAGCCAAGCTGGATGGAAGTAAAACTTTCGGGATTTAAAACCCTGGTTGGTTATTATGTAGCGCTTCATGGCAGCGCGAGGCCTGTAGCAAAAGTTGAATTTATCGATGGTAAATTTTCTTTTAAAATACCACCGCAATGGGAAGCTGGTGAAAAGGACATGGTGATTGAAGGCGAACTGAAAAACGATAAAGTGAGCGGAACGGTAACAGACAGCGAGGGGAAAACGTACAAGTTTACGGGTGTACGGGCTCCGCTTTTGGTGAGAGAAAGGGCGCCGGTTTGGGCACAACCAATCAAATTGTTCAACGGTAAAGACCTTTCGGGCTGGATAGCAGTTGGCGGTGCAAACAACTGGATTGTAAAAAACGGCATCCTCACAAATACTAAAGCCGGGGCCAATCTTATTACAAATAAAAAATTTGATGATTTTAAACTGCATATCGAATTCAGGTATGGAAAAGCCGGCAACAGCGGCGTTTATTTAAGAGGCCGTCACGAGGTGCAGATTGAGGATAGCCCTGCGGGTACACACCCCAACAATGTTTTGTACGGCGGCGTTTACGGATTTTTGACTGCAAGCGAAATCAACGCCAAAGGCCCCGGCCAATGGCAGAGTTACGATATTACTTTGACCGGCCGCATGGTAACAATTGTTTCAAATGGAAAAACAATCATCAATAATCAGGAAATCCCCGGCATTACGGGCGGTGCACTGGATAGTAACGAAGGCGAACCCGGCCCAATTTATCTGCAGGGCGATCACCAGCCGATCGAATTCAGGAATATTATTTTAACGCCAGCGAAATAATATTACCGGTAAAAGCACGAAACCAATTGAGTCATAAAGTTTACGCTACCTGATGCCTTTGCGCTTTAGAAGTACATTTTAAACTTCCGATTTTATTCGTTTCTTTGCCCCGTGAAAAATTTCAGATCGCCACAGCGGCCAAAAAAAAATCAGCTCGTCATTGGGTTTGATGCAATTGTTGAAGCGCTAAAGACAGGCAAAGCGCTCGACCGTGTTTACATCGATCAAAAGATCACCACAAACCAAATTCATGAAATCAGAAGGCTGGCTGGCGAATCCGGTGTACCGGTAAATTTTGTACCCGGTGCAAAACTCAACAGTTTTAATATTGAAAACCATCGCGGATTTATTGCACAAATCGCAAGAGTGCAATACCAAAATTTGCAGGATGTAATTTCTTTTGTTGTTGAAAAAGGGGAGACACCTTTGTTTTTGATCTTAGATGGCATTACGGATATCAGGAACATCGGGGGCATTGCCCGAACAGCCTGGTGCTGCGGTGTTCACGCAATTATTATTCCTGACAAAGGTGTGGGTGCTTTGAATGAAGATGCAATTTTGACCTCCGCCGGCGCACTAGAGAAGATTGCAGTTTGTCGCGTTAACAGTTTAATGAAAGCCGTTGATGAGTTGCACATGAATGGCATCAGGGTTTTTGCCAGCGAAATGACGGCTTCAAAAAATATAGTTGATTGTGACTTTTCAGTTCCCGCTGCAATTGTGATGGGTAGCGAAGAAAAAGGAATCTACCCAGCACTGTTAAAAATCTGCGATGAGAACATCAGCATACCCATGCACAATAATTTCGAAAGCCTGAACGTGTCAGTTGCAACAGGCATGATTTTGTATGAGGTAATGCAGCAAAGGAGCCAGGGTAACGGTCCTTCGGTTAAAAAGATGTTGCCTTTTTATTAAATTGTCCCCATCAGATTTATTACAAAAAAATAATATTCCCGGTTCCCACACATGGATTTTTTTGCTCCCATACATATTGATAACCTGCAACCGCCAATCAAATACGGTGACCATGTTTTTTTGATCGGCTCCTGCTTCACCGAGCATATCGGAAATGCATTAGCGGGGCATAAATTCAGCGTGTTGCAAAATCCTAATGGTATTTTGTTTGATCCCGCAAGCGTTTGCAATGCGCTTATTTCTTACATCGAAAATAAACCACTCGCAGAAGATGGCCTTATTTATTTGAACGAATTGTGGCAAAGCTGGCAACATCATTCAAGGTTTTCGGGTATTGATAAAAATACTGTGTTAAAGAACATCAACGACGCTCGTCAACAGGCACACGATTTTTTAAAGAAGGCCGGTTGGCTTATCATCACACTCGGCTCCTCTTTTTCTTATCGTTTAAACGAAAACAACCCTGATGCGAAATTCAACCAGTTAAAAGTGGCAAATTGTCACCGCGCACCGGGCCAATGGTTCGATAAAAAAATGCTGTCCATTGAAGAAACGATCACTTTGTTGGACAACACCTATCACAGGTTACGATTCTTCAATCCAAATTTAAAAATTCTTTTCACGGTAAGCCCTGTGCGCCACCTGCGCGATGGGGTAGTGGAGAACAATCGCAGTAAAGCAAAACTGATAGAAGCGGTGCATCACATCGTGCATAAGTTTCCTGTGGCAAATTATTTCCCCGCGTATGAATTGGTAATTGATGTGCTGCGCGATTATCGTTTTTACGATATTGATCTTGCTCATCCCAATTACGCGGCAACTGAATTTGTGTTGGAAAAATTTATCACGCACTGCATTGACGAGGCTTCTCAACAATTGATGAAAGAATTAAAACAAATTGCCATCGCCAAAAAACATCGTGCCTTTCAGCCGGAAACCAATGCGCACAAGGCTTTTCTCAAAGCGCATTACGAAAAAGCGAAAGCGCTATCGGAAAAATATTCTTTTTTAGATATGAGGGAAGAGATGGAATATTTTTCGAAGTAATGATAAGTAATGAATCATAGTTTTAATGGGTCGCCAAATGCACTCGGTGGCTCAATCATTCATTCTCTTTTTTCCTTTACTTTGCAAACTATGGCAGAACCGATTATTGAAATCAGAAACGCGGGAATTTACCAGGGTGACAACCTGATTTTGGACGATGTAAACTTAACGGTGAATTCAGGTGAATTTGTGTACCTCGTTGGTAGAACAGGAACGGGAAAATCGAGCTTGTTAAAAACGCTTTACGGCGAACTCCCTTTAAAAAAAGGCGAGGCAACCGTTGCCGGTTTTGAATTAAAAAATCTTCATTGGAAACAGATCCCTTACCTGAGACGTAAGCTGGGCGTGGTTTTTCAGGATTTTAGGTTGCTCACTGACAGGAACGTAGCGGCTAATTTAAAATTCGTTTTAAAAGCAACGGGCTGGACGGACGATAAACAGATGAAGGAAAAGGTTGACGAAGTATTGGACGAGGTTGGGCTGAAAGGCCATGGCCACAAAATGCCTTTTGAAATGAGTGGGGGAGAGCAGCAGCGTGTAGATATCGCAAGGGCTTTGCTCAACAATCCAAAACTAATTTTGGCTGATGAACCTACCGGAAACCTTGATCCACAAACAACAGATGAAATTATGAGATTGTTTCTGCGTATTGCCCAGAATACTGATGCGGCAATTGTAATGGCCTCACATGATTACATTGTGGTAAAAAAATATCCTGCAAGATTAATTAAAACCGAAGATGCCAGGGTTGTTGACAATGCTACCATAGCAGATCTGTAAACCGTTCTAAATTTTCCTCGTTATTATATTCTTTGTATAGAAGATTTTTTCTTAAAATAATTTCTTCTTCGTTAAACGGCTGATAATACAATTGTGAAATGATGCTTGCAATTGCGTTAGAGTTTTTTCCGATGTGGCAGGCTTCCTCAAGCCCGGTTCCTTCAACCATTGCGGGGTTCACAACACAATGCCTTCCTTTATACAAAGCGTGTAAGAGTTTTAAGCGCGAACCCGTGATGTTTTTGCAGAGAAACGGCAGCACGTTAATATGCGCTTTGTGAATCAAATCATCAAGTTCCTGATCAGTCGGGTCGCTTACGACACAAGTGTGCTGGCAAAGCTCCGCTGTTTTTCTTAACCTGCGCGCAGGTTTTTTCCCGGCAATAACAAACGGTACCCGCACTTTATTAAATACGTTACAAAGCAACCACAGCGCAGCTTTTTCGTTTTCAGCTTCTGAAAGGTCTCCGTGAAACAGGCATAAATTGCCAATGCCATCAGGACAGTTCACCTCTTGCCAATTTGAAAATGCAGGAATATGAAAAGCTTTATCAAATCCACCCTCGCGCATCCTCAGGCAATCGCTTTTAGTAATGCAGGCAAACGAAATATCCGCTACCAATGAGCCGATATACTTGTTTACAAAAGAACTACCAGCCTTGTAATAAATTTTTCTTAACGGGTTAACGGCAGCGCGGGAAAGTTCTTTATTATGGATTACTTCATCTTTATGAATACGCACACATATTTTTCGGTTACCGGTATTGATGTGCTCAAGAATACCGGTTACCCGCAACCCTTCAAATAAAATAGGATGATTATCTTTTTGCAGGGTTGATATTAATTTAGTGTTGACGTGTGCAAGAAACGGATAAGGTAACTTTAAACTGAAGCTTTTAAAAACCGGGTTCTTTTTATAAACATTAACGGATGCACAAATTGCACCAAGCGCAGGGGGGAAAACCGATTGGGTTCCATCACTAAAATAATGTAAATGGATGGCTACACCTGATTGCTGAAAAGCCTTAATTCTGTTTAGCACTTCAATGGAAGCGCTGCAATTGGTAGGCCACGGCAAGTTTGCGCATATTATGTGTAAGGAACGGTACAAAAATTAAAAGACAGATAAAAAAGTATGGTGCATTGCGAAGTGAATCCCTTCGCTTTTGCAATTTTTTTAATTCATCTTTTACAACAAAATTTTGCGCAAAATTGTTCGACAACTGAATTACCCGAGTAAATGATTTTTTTTGATTATTGACCCATGCCTTCCATGCCATTCTGCATTCCCTCTTGTTCGTTCCTCATGTTTTTACGCTTGAAAAGCGATTGGTCAAATTTGCCAAACCTGTAGGCAAATGATAAACGAAAGAATTGTTGATCGCGGCGGCGAATGCTGTGCTGGTCGAAGTAGGGAGTAAACGTGTACACCTCGTTAATGTCAGTCCTGAATATATCCCTTACACTTAAAGTAACCGAGGCTGCTTTATTTTTGAGGAATTCATATTTGATGGATCCGTCCACATCAAGGTTTGGCATGGTGTAACCCTGGGCACTTCCGCTAACACCGCCACCCATCGGCCCGCGGCCCATACCTCCGCCTCCTCCGCCACTATTGCTGCCACCGGGCGATAATACTCTTTTTGATGTGTACTCGCCTGAAAGCTGAACGGTAAAGTTTTTAGGTAGTTTGAAATCGCTATTCAGTTTTCCAAACCAGCTCCAAATCTGCCCCACCGTGGTAATAGGTAAATCACTTGTATTGATTTTAGAGGTATATATGTTGAGGTTGCTGGTTACATCCCACCAATTGGTAATTTTGTTTTTTGATACCGCTTCAAAACCGCTCACCATACCTGAATTGGCATTAATATAAGTACTCACAATTACATCTTCTCCGTTTATAGGGTTTTGTTCTTTTGTTTGGTAACGAGTAATTAAATCGTTGGTATTTTTGTAGTAAACTGATAATATAAGGTTATTGAGGCGGTCAAAGTTTTTAGAATAAGATAATTCAAAAGAATTGGTAAATTCGGGCCTTAATTCTGCATTACCCCGGCTGATGTTGAGTGAATCAGAGTAATCCATTATAAAAGGAAAAAGTTGAAAAAAGCCGGGCCTGTTAATTCGGCGGCTGTAATTGAGTTGAAGCGATTGGTCATTTTTTAATTGCTGTGATAAAAACACACTGGGGAACAGGCTGATGGGATAGTTGATGCTTACAGGGTTTGTGATGGCAACATT
>ERZ778022.5617-NODE-5617-length-10085-cov-4.122931_pt1 | contig 10085 bp, 7 predicted proteins | sample MGYA00375752_ERZ778022 | MGnify/ENA primary metagenome ERZ778022 (study PRJEB29350, sample SAMN05389826) | bioreactor metagenome | isolation source: Thiocyanate bioreactor | place: South Africa: University of Cape Town | collected 2014-04-04 ...
CAAGCGAATAGTTCAGCATGCAGGATCGATCGAACAGGGCGTTTGAGAGCGCCGACGGGGAGCTCGCGCCTCTGGTCGGGAACGCGCGATATCTCGCTGATATTTCCATCGCCGGCATGCATCATGCCGTCATGCTGCGCTCACCGCACGCGCACGCCCGCATCATCAGTATCTCGACCGCAGCGGCCGAGCGCATGCCGGGCGTCTCTGGCATCTTTCTCGCCTCCCATATCGCCGATCTTCAGCCGATACCCTGCCTGATCAAGCTGAACTCTGCGGATGGCACACCACGCGCCGATGCGCCATGGTCGATACTCGCCGGAGACAGGGTGCGCTATGAGGGAGAAGGCGTGGCGTGGATTGTGGCGGAGACTGCGGAGCAGGCCGTCGCTGCCGCGGCCCGGATCGATGTAACCTACGAGGTGTTGCCGTGCGCCGTCGATCTCGCATCGGCCACCTGCAACGCGCCACTGGTATGGGATCAGACGCCAGGCAACGTCGTTTTTGATTGGGAGTTCGGGGATCGCGCGAAGAGCGACGCCATATTTGCGCGCGCGCACCGCATCGTCACGCTCGAGATCATCAACAACCGCGTCGCACCGACGCCCATGGAGACGCGCGGCGCGATCGGCATGTACAGCCGAGAGGACGACGCGTTCACGCTGATTGCGGGCACGCAGGGCGTCCATCTCGTCCGGCGCATCCTGGCGGATTCCGTGCTGCAAATACCGCGAGATCGTCTGCGCGTGCAGTCGCCACGCACCGGCGGCGGCTTCGGAACGAAGATCTTCACGTATCCGGAATATGCGCTGGCACTATGGAGCTCCCGCCGCCTTGGCGTCCCCGTGCGATGGATCGCGACGCGCAGCGAAGGGTTCCGCAGCGACACGCAAGCACGCGACAATATCTCCACGGGCGCCCTTGCGCTGGACGATCAGGGCAACATCCTGGCCATTCGCGTCGATGCTCTGGCGAATCTCGGAGCCTATCTCTCCCAGTATGCGCCGTTCGTTCCGACCGAGTGCGGATCTCCGGTGCTCTCCGGTGTCTACAGGATTGGTCACATTTTCAATCGTGTGCGCGGGGTCTTTACGCACACCGTGCCCGTTGATGCCTATCGCGGTGCAGGAAGGCCGGAGGCCAACTACATTCTCGAGCGCCTGATCGATAAGGCGGCCCGAGAAATGGGCATGGATCGCGCCGAGCTGCGGCGCCGCAATCTGATCCCCCGCGTCGACAAGCCGACAACGACCGCGAGCGGCCTATCCTTGGACAGCGGCGATTTTCCGGCAAACATGTCACGCGCGCTCCAGCACATCGACTACACTCATTTCGATGCGCGCCGCGCTGATAGTAGCGCGCGTGGTCTCCTGCGCGGATTGGGGATCGCGAACTATCTCGAGGCGAATGGGGGCCTGGCCGCCGCTCGGCAGATCGAGCCGGGCAAGCGTCCCGTCGAATCGGCCCGGGCTCGCTTTGCCTCTGATGGCCACGTCTTTCTTCATACCGGCACGCAGTCCACCGGACAGCGGCACAGCGCCGTGGCGAAACCGTTCGCGGAAAAGCTCGGGCTGGATTTGGAGAGCATTCTTTTCGCGGAGGGCGATACGAGCGCCGTCGCGGAAGGCGGCGGCACGGGCGGCTCCAAGTCCACGCTTACGTCCAGTCTGGCGATCCTGGCACTCGGCGACAAAGTCATCGATATCGCGCGCCGGAAGATTGCCGAGCTCTGGGGCTGCTCGTCCGGAGACATCGTCTATGAGGATGGAATGTTCCGCCTGTCCGAGCGCAATCTGACGATGACGATCCCTGAGATTGCGGCGCAATTCGCGGGCATTCTGGATTGCGAGGCCAGGATCGAGGTGACTGCGGGCACTTTCGGCAGCGGCTGTCATATCTGCGAAGTCGAGATCGATCCGGAAACCGGAGCCGTGCAGATCCTGTGCTACGTCGCTGCCGACGACTTCGGCGTATTGCTCGACGCGGCGGAGGTCGAGGCGCAGGTGATCGGCGGCGTCGCACAGGGTATTGGCCAGGCACTGCTCGAGCATGTGATGTACGACGCCGTCAGCGGCCGGCAGCTCGCGGGCTCATTCATGGAGTATGCGCTGCCAACGAGCGCTCACATTCCACTTCTCGAATGGCTCCACGCTGGAACGGTGTGCGCGACCAACCCCCTCGGCATAAAGGGGTGCGCCGAGGCCGGCGCGAGTGCGGCGCCACCCGCGGTCATGAACGCTATTGCCGACGCGCTCTCTGATCTGGTTCCCTGCGACATGGTTCAAATGCCGGCTCTGCCAGGCCGCGTGTGGTCATGGATCCACGCTGTTCGCTCTTGAGGCCCCGCAGTAGCAAGCGGATGTGGGGTCAGCGATCGGATCCTCGCCGATCGCGTATCCTTCGCCTCCCTAGCTCTGACTACCCCTGCGGCATGTCCGTCGGAATGATCGTCTGGACGATCGAGGCGTCGAGCGCTTCATAGTCGTGCAGGCCGATGGCGGCATAGAGCTCGGCGCGGGTCTGCATGCGCTCGACCATATTGTGGGTGCCGCCATCGCGCGCCATGGCCGCATAGAGGCGCTCCTGCGCCTTGTTGGCGACGCGCAGCGAGCTCACCGGCCAGATGACCATCTTGTAGCCCATGGCCTCGAACTCGGAAGCCGTGAAGAACGGCGTCCTGCCGAACTCGGTCATGTTGGCGAGCAGCGGCACGCCAGGCAAAGCCTTGGCAAAGGCGCGGAACATCTCGGCCGTGTTGAGCGCCTCGGGGAAGATCGCATCGGCGCCGGCTTCGATATAGAGCCTCGCCCGCGCGACGGCCCCGTCGAGGCCTTCGCTCGCCGCAGCATCCGTGCGCGCAATCAGATAGAGATGGCGGCGCGCCTTGGCGGCAGCGGCGACCTTGGCCGCCATGTCCTGCGCATCGGCGAGCTTCTTGTCATTGAGGTGCCCGCACTTCTTCGGCAGGAGCTGGTCCTCGATATGGACGGCTGCCGCGCCGGCATCCTCGAACGTGCGCACCATGTGCATGACGTTGAGAGCTTCGCCGTAGCCGGTATCGCCATCGACGAGGACAGGCAGGCCGCTGGCCCGCGCGAGCTGGCGGATGAAGAAGGCGACCTCATCGACCGTGATGATGCCGAGGTCAGGGAGCCCCATCGAAGCGGTCATGGCTGCGCCCGAGAGATACAGGCCCTCGAAGCCGGCATTGCGCGCCTGGATGGCCGCCATGCCGTTGTGCGCGCCCGGCAGCGAAAGAATGCCGGGACGCTCGAGGAGTTTGCGGAATCGCCCGCCCGCGGGATCAGTGGCGACATCGGCGGCAACAAGATAGGGCATTTCTCTTCCTTGATTTAAGCAGCCCGCGGTGGCCCGTTGCGCGCGTCGAGCGGCACGAACGTGCGGTTCTCCGGGCCGATGTAGTTCGCGGAGGGGCGGATGATGCGGTTGTCCTGGCGCTGCTCGATAATGTGGGCGCACCACCCGGAAGTGCGGGCGATGACGAACAGCGGCGTGAACATGGCCGTCGGCACGCCCATCATGTGATAGGATACGGCGCTGAACCAGTCGAGATTGGCGAACATGCGCTTGGTCTCGGCCATGACGGCCTCGATGCGATCGGCAATCTCGAACATGCGCAGGGAGCCCGCTTCCTCGGACAGATCGCGCGCCACCTTCTTGATGATCTCGTTGCGCGGGTCGGCGATCGTGTACACAGGATGGCCGAAACCGATGATCACCTCCTTGGCGGCAACGCGACGGCGGATGTCCTCCTCGGCCTCGTCCGGCGAGGCATAGCGCTTCTGGATCTCGAAGGCGACCTCGTTCGCGCCGCCATGCTTCGGGCCGCGCAGCGCGCCGATCGCCCCCGTCACCGCCGAGTAGATGTCGGCACCGGTTCCCGCGATCGAGCGCGCGGTGAAGGTCGAGGCATTGAACTCGTGCTCGGCGTAGAGATTGAGCGAGGTGTGCATGGCGCGCGTCCAGCTCTCGGACGGCGGATGGCCATGCAGGAGATGCAGGAAGTGCGCGCCGATGGTGTCATCATCGGTCTCCACCTCGATGCGGCGGCCGTTCTGAGAATAGTGATGCCAATAGAGCAGCATCGAGCCGAGCGAGGCCATGAGACGATCGGCAATATCGCGCGCGCCGGCATGATTGTGGTCGTGGGCCTCGGGAAGCACGCAGCCGAGGGCCGAGACGCCGCTGCGCATCACATCCATGGGATGGGCCGCCGCCGGGATGGCCTCTAGTGCTGCCTTTACTGCTGCTGGCAGGCCACGCAGCGACTTCAGCTTGGTTTTGTAGGCGGCAAGCTCCGCCTTGGTCGGCAGATCGCCATGGACGAGCAGATGGGCGATCTCCTCGAATTCGCACTTGTCGGCAATGTCGAGGATGTCATAGCCGCGATAGTGCAGGTCATTGCCGCTGCGGCCGACCGTGCACAGTGCGGTATTGCCCGCGGTGACGCCCGAGAGCGCGACCGACTTCTTGACCTTGTTGGGCGTTGCCTCTGCCATGGTCGCTTACTCCCTGAAGATGCCGGGCTTGCTGCCCGTGCCGAGTTGCGCGGGATCGACGGTGAAGGTCAGGCCGGAGAGCCCCTCTGCCGTCAGGCGCGGCAGACGCTCCACCGCACCGAGGAAGGCGTCCTGTGCCGCGGCGGGGACGATGCCCTCGGCGAGCGTGCGGAACTTCTTCACGTAGTCGGGGCGTGCGAACGGCCGGGCGCCGAGCGGATGCGCGTCGGCAACGGCCAGTTCGTCCTCGATGGTGGTGCCGTCTTCGAGCGTGATGACAACGCGCCCGCCGAAGGCTTTCTCGTTCGGATCGGTGCTGTGGTAGCGGCGCGTCCAGGCGGGATCCTCCGCCGTCGAGATCTTGTGCCAGAGCGCGACCGTGTCGGGGCGCTGCGCGCGTTCGAGAGCATAAGAACGCTCGTGGTGCCAGCCGCCGTCCTGCAAGGCGACCGCGAAGATGTACATGATGGAATGGTCGAGCGTCTCGCGGCTGGCCTTGGGATCCATCTTCTGCGGATCATTGGCGCCGGTGCCGATCACGTAGTGCGTGTGATGGCTCGTGTGGATGACGATGCTCTTCACGCGCGAGGTGTCGCCGACCTTCGGTCCCATACGGCGCGCCAGATCGATCAGCGCCTGACTCTGATACTCGGCGGAGTGCTCCTTGGTGTAAGTGTCCATGATGGCGCGCTTGCGCTCGCCCTTCTCGGGCAGCGGCACCTGATACTCGGCCTTGGGTCCGCTCAGCAGCCAGGCGATGAAACCGTCCTCGCCCTCCCAGGCCGGCGAGGGTGCACCTTCGCCGCGCATACAGCGATCGACGGCTTCCACGGCCATCTTGCCGGCGAAGGCCGGCGCATAGGCTTTCCAGCTCGAGATCTCGCCCTTGCGCGACTGGCGCGTCGTGGTGGTCACATGCAGCGCCTGCTGCACGGCTTGATAGATGATCTCCGTCGGCAGCTTGAGGGCCGCGCCGATGCCGGCAGCGGCAGCAGGGCCGAGGTGCGCGATGTGGTCGATCTTGTGCTCGTGCAGGCAGATGCCCTTCACGAGATTGACGTGGATCTCGTAGCCGACGGCAATGCCGCGCAGGAGATCTTCGCCATTGAGCCCGCAGTGCTGAGCCACGGCCAGGATCGGCGGGATGTTGTCGCCAGGATGCGAGTAGTCCGCGGCGAGGAACGTGTCGTGGAAGTCCAGCTCGCGCACGGCGACGCCGTTGGCCCAGGCCGCCCACTCTGGCGAAAAGCGACGCTGCGGGGAGAGCCCGAAGATTGTCGCACCCGGCTGCGTGCGGTGCGCGGTGGCCTGTCCGCGCGCGCTGACGATCGGATGGCGCGCCAGCGACGCGGCGGCGACGGCGGCATTGTCGATCATGCGGTTGCCGATCATCTCGACGACATCATCGTCGAGCGGCACGTCATCGGAGGCAACGCTGGCGATCTTCCAGGCGAGCTGCGCCGCGCGCGGCAGCATCTCGGAGGACTTATGGGTGCGGACAGTGTGCAGCTTCACGTCGGACGTTCCTCGTTTGCAGACAGAAGTTCAGGCGATGGGATGGCGATCGGCTTGCCGCTGGCGTCGACGGCGACCATTTCGAATGAGCCGCGCATGGCGAGGCGGCGCTCACCCGTGAGCAATGCCTCGGCTGTCACCTCGACCTCGACGGTCATCGAGGCCCGGCCGACGCGAGCCACGCGCGCATCGAGCTCGACGAGCTCGCCGACGCGGACGGGCACATGGAAATCGATCTTGTCGGACGAGGCCATGACTACGGCCGTGCGCGCCCGCCGCGTGGCCGCGACGAACGCCGCCTTGCCCATGAGGCTCAGCGCATTGCCGCCGAACAGCGTGCCATAGTGGTTGGCGTGCTCGGGAAAGATCATCTCGATGAAGCGCGTCGCGGCTGAGTTGGGCGTGGCGATCATTTTCAGCCCATGGCTGTTGCAGGACTTGGCAATTCGCAATATCCACAAGAGGAGCTCGTTGCAGAACATGCGAATGAGTGGATAATTGCGAGGCAATCGCAGCGAATTTGCGAAGGTTGCGAATATGCGAAAGGCTTTCCTGGGCGTCCGCTTGCGGCGCCTGCGCGAAGAGAAGGGGCTCACTCAGGCGGCGCTCGCCAAGGCGCTTTCGCTCTCGCCGAGCTATGTCAATCAGCTCGAACAGAACCAGCGCCCGCTGACAGTGCCGATCCTGCTCAAGATCAACGCGGCGTTCGGCGTCGACGTACAACTTTTCTCGGAGGACGAGGAGGCCCGGCTTGTCGCCGAGCTGCGCGATGTGTTGTCGGAAATGCCGACGGACGGACACGTGGCGCTCGCCGAGGTTCGCGAGTTGGTGTCCGGCATGCCGGTCGTCGCGCGCGCGTTCCTGACCCTGCATCGACGGTATCGCGAAGCCGTGGAGCGCACGGATGAGCTCGCGGCCCGCCTTGGCGAAGGCGACGGCGTGACCGCAGCGCAAATGCCGTTCGAGGAGGTTCGTGACTTCTTCTATGCACGGCGCAACCACATCGACGTGCTCGACCGCAAAGCCGAGCGCATCTTCGAGGAGACCGGCGGCACGATCGGTGAGATGAGCGCAGCGCTCGTTGCCCGGCTTCGTGACAGGCATGGCATCGAGGTCATCGTCGATCCGGGGGATAGGGAAAGTGCTCCGCTCCAACGGCGCTACGATGCGCGGACGCGTACGCTCACCATCGGTCGCAATCTACGCCCGGGCCAACAGGCATTTCAGCTCGCGACCCAGCTCGCCTTCATCGAGTGCGGCGAGTTGATCGATAGCCTGACTGCGAAAGCCGCTTTCGCTCACCCCGAGACACTCGCCCTCGCCCGCATCGGCCTTGCCAACTATTTTGCGGGCGCACTGGTCCTGCCCTATGGGCCGTTCCTCTCCGCGGCTGAGAGCCTGCACTATGACATCGATCAACTCGGACGGCAGTTCGGGGTGGGGTTCGAGACGGTCTGTCATCGCCTCAGCACTTTGCAGCGCCAGAGCGCTCGGGGCGTGCCCTTCTTCTTCGTGCGTGTCGACCGCGCCGGCAACATGAGCAAGCGTCAGTCCGCGACGGATTTTCATTTCTCGCGGATCGGCGGCACCTGCCCGCTATGGAACGTGTACGATGCCTTCGCCCATCCGGGACGCATTCTGGTTCAGCTTGCGGAGATGCCGGACGGCCGGACCTATCTTTGCATCGCCCGCACCGTGACGACGGGACAGGGCGGCTACGGCACGCCGAACAAGACATTTGCCGTGGCGCTCGGCTGCGACATCCGGCACGCGCACCGCCTCGTGTATGCCAAGGGCCTCGACCTGAAGAGTCGGGAGGCACGCACGCCTATCGGGGTCGGCTGCAAGGTGTGCGAGCGCGAAGCCTGTCCGCAGAGGGCCTTTCCGGCAATCGGGCGGCCGCTCGCGGTCGACGAGACCCGCAGCCGCTTTGCACCTTACTCCGTTGCCTGAAGCCATCGGGCGATGCCGCCGAGGGCGGATCGTCTGCGAATAGCCTGTGGAAAACATGGCCTGATGCGCGTGTTCAGCAACCTGTTGCCGGCAGGCACTTGCGCAGCGCGCGCGTAATAGAGACAGTGCACTGATCACCGACGCGGAGGGCGGGGGGTACGCTCACCGGAAGTCAGCCGCTGACCCTGGAGGGACGCGGCGAGAAAAAAAGCGATGATTTGGACTGCTCTACTGATCTCGGTCGTGTTCTCTTGTGGCTTCCTCTGCGGCACCATCTGGGCAGCACGCGACCGCATATAGCCCGGCAGTTGGCCGGATAACCAAGGCTGGGCGTGGTGGTCAGGCCGAGGCTTGCCTCGGGTCTGACGCCTGCAGCGACGCAGCGATCACGTGCGGCTGTACGGGTCGATGCCGGGCAATCAACCCGCGCGACGTCGACACGACGGCCTCGATCTTGGCCGCGTCGCGGGACTCCTCCGAGCCCGGCTCCACGGTGCGTCCATCGACGTACGCGCCGCGCAACGCCTCGGCATCCGCTTCTGTCACCAGCCAGAGCAGATCACCGGCCGTGCGTGACAGAGACCTCGCGCCCGGCAGGATCGGCGCCAGAGCCGGCAGCAGGTACTTCCAGGCGAGGATCTGGAAGATGTTGCGCTCGCGCGCGATGTCTGTCCCCGGCACGACGCTCGGATTGAAGGCGAACGTCGAAAAGCGCGGCTCGATCGCCGCGAAGTGGCGTGCCGACATCAGGTTGAGCAGCTTCGACGCGCTGTAGCGTGCCTCGCCGCGCTCCACGCCTTCCGGCTGGTCCATTTGAGATCGTGCGCTGTCGGCCAGTGTGTCCGGCGATTGCCACGTCGCGCGCGCAATGCCGATGAGACAGAAGGCATCGGGATCGTGGACCTCGCTCGAGGTGAAAATCAGGCGACCGCCGGTCTTGATGTGCGGCGCGAGGCTGTCGGCGAGGAGGAAGTGCGCGAGATGATTGACGGCAAACGTCATCTCGAGGCCATCGGGCGAGGTCCGGTCGCCTTCGACGATCTGCACGCCCGCGTTCAGAAGGACCGCATCGATCGGCTGGCCTTGAAGCAGCAGCTCGATATCGTGGATGCTCTCCGTGACCGAGGCCAAGCTCGCGAGATCGGTCTCGACGACACTGATGCGGCTCGGATCGGCGATGGCGGCTTTGAGCTCAGAAAGATGCGGGGAGGCGCGCGCGAGCAGGATCACGCGCCAATCATCATGCTCGGACAACAGACGCTCGACCATGCGCCGGCCAAAGCCTCTGCTGCCCCCCGTCATTACGAGGACGCGGCTCGTTGTCATTGTTTGTGTCTCCAGAGCGCGGGGTGCCCGAGCTGGTAGGAGGCCGCAAATAGGGCCGGTGGCTAGCAGTGTAGTGGTGGCGTCAAATTGAGTATCGGCTTCCGCCGCATGTGGCGATTAGCGCGATCATACTACAACTCCGCCGTGTGCAGGGATGATATGCAGATGCCGCAGGAAGGGTGCGAGACCGCGGCGACGGATGCGGCGCCGCGGTGCTGTGAATTGTGATGTGACCGCCACAGCGACTCGCGCTGCCTGTCGCTACTCTGCCAGCCATGTTGACCTGCGTTTTATTGAGCAATTTGCGAGGCGATATGTGGCATGCCCTTTACCTCATTGCGACGGTGCTGCTATGCGCGGCTTGCGCACAGAGCCCCCCGATCCAGACTGCGGTTCTGCCTCCAACTCCGCCTCCTCCTATCGTCGTCGAAAGGCAGGTGGTGATCGAGAAACCGGTGATTATTGAAAAGCCTGTGATCGTGGAGACCCGGACGGTCGAGAGGCCCATCATTGTCGCAAAGGTTCCGAGACCAGCCGCTGGCCCCAAGCATAGCGCGCCGCGTAAAGTCTCTGCTGGTTCGCGCTGCGCCTATGTGCGTCCGTACACACGCAAGGACGGCACGCGCGTTTCCGGACACACGAGATGCCGGCGATAGGTGCGCTACTCCATCGCCAGGATCATGTTGCGGACGACGGGATAGATTTCCTTCTCCCAGCGCTTGCCGTTGAACACGCCGTAGTGACCGACGTTCGCCTGCAGGTGATGGCGCT
>ERZ778022.5627-NODE-5627-length-10069-cov-5.446675_pt1 | contig 10069 bp, 4 predicted proteins | sample MGYA00375752_ERZ778022 | MGnify/ENA primary metagenome ERZ778022 (study PRJEB29350, sample SAMN05389826) | bioreactor metagenome | isolation source: Thiocyanate bioreactor | place: South Africa: University of Cape Town | collected 2014-04-04 ...
GTCGCTGACGCCGTCCGCCACCGGCGTGCGCGCAATGCAGGTGAGCGCGCCGCCCGCGCCAATGGAAAACAAATACAGGCCGCCGGCGTACGTGCTGGCCACAAAGGAGCGCGGTACGCCGCCACCGGCGCTAGCGACAGCAGCCTCCGCCCCTGCACCACCACCACCCGCTGCGCCACCGCCGCCGGCGCCGCCGGCACCACCCACAGCGTCGCAACTACCGACGGGCAGCAGTGACAGCGCCGTGAAGGCGCCGTAGCCCGTGTCCACATATTCACTAATGACGTCGCCCGTGTCGGCGTCCCACAGCCGCACGCTGCCGTCCTTGGAGGCGGTGAGGAAGGCGGCGGAGTCGCCGTGCGCTGGCGACGTCACCGTGCCAGGCAGGTACGCGCACGCCGTCGTGTCTTGCACGTGGCCGGCGTACTGGCGCAGGAGGGTGGCAGGCGTGGACGCCAGGTCGTCAGCCGACAGGGAGGGCGCGGTGACGGCAGGCAGGCCGCTGCGGCCGCCGCGCAGGTCCCATAGCCGCGCCTCGCAGCCCACGCCATTGAACCCCTTGCTGGTAGTGAGCAGGAAGTTGCCGCACGGCGACACGTCGAGCGCCAGCGGGAAGTACACGTAGCCCTCCAGCACCTGCACCTCCCGGATGCCCACCCGCGCGTCCCACACCCGCACCCGCAGGTCCTCCGCGCCCTGCACCACCACCTGCCCGCCGCCGCCCGCCGGGTGCCACTTCAGGCACGTCACCAGGTTCTGCGGCTTGTGCCCTCGGAACAGCTGCCGCCCCGACTCCCCGTCCCCCAGCCGCACCGTCGTGTCCCGGCTGCCTGACGCCAGCCGGCTGCCGTCGCCGCTGCCCGCCAGCGCCGACACCGTCAGGTCGTGCCCCACCACTTTGCGCACCGCCTCACCCTCGCCGCGCCGCCACATCTTGATGGCCTTGTCGCGCCCGCCGCTCACCAGCAGCCCGCTGCCCGCCAGCACCGCCAGCCTCGTTATCGCTGCGTCATGCGCGCCCACCCATCGCGCCACCACCTCCCCGCTCGCCGCGTCATGCGCCGCAATGGTGCGGTCCTCGCCGCACGAGTAAAACAGGGACGCCGCCTCCCCGCCCACCACATCCAGCACGCCCTCCTCATGCTGCTGCGCCAGCAGCCGCACCCGGCTGCTCACCGGCCGCGCATGATGGTGCGTTGGAGCCGTCGCCGCCGACGCCGCGCCAGGCGCCGCATCCGCGTCGTACGCCACCGTCCGCGACCCACACAGCCCCATGGTGCATGCACCTTCACAGTGGCGAGGGTGGTGGCAGCTCGCCAGCCAGCGAGCAAGCGGGCGAGCGACCAAGCAAGCAGCGAGTAAGTTAGGTGCGGACGTGCAGCCTGCAGCGGCCACGCTGGCCGGCGTAGTCGGCGTAGTCGTCGTAGATACTGACAGCAAATCACACGGCTCCAAGTGTAAAACTACAAGCAGTCACACCCCTATCATGCAGGCATGCCAACCTATCGCCAGCGCGTGCACGTGTGTTGGAAATTGTGCAACAGATTTGCCAGCAGCCCGGACGCAGTGACGATGCTGGCAAGAAGTAACGGACCAACGGTCCATTTACAAACCTTTCCAATGCGGCGGCATTGGCGCCGAGCGGGGCACACCACACGGCCCACAAAACTACATGCACAATTACAGTAGAAATCGCGCGCGGTCGCGTCCAATTCGTGCGGGAAGGGACCCAGCGGCGCTGCGAAAGATTGCGTTCAGTTCAGGTCACGTAATGAAACCGCTGCGACGCCACCACCATTACAGTCATAAACACTGACACACAACCGGCCGGCTGGCCACGCGTCAAAACGCTGGCATGCGCGTGTTTGATTGTATTGGTGTGTCTACTAGCCTTGTTAACGCAATAGCTGCAGTCTTAGCTGCCCTCCCTCCCTCCCCACCGCCACCACCACACTGCCAGGATGTCGGCCACCACGCTGCGCAACCTGGTGCACCGGCGCGAGCACCGGGAGCGGGCGCAGCCGTCGGGGCGGGCGCACTTGGGTCTGCTGGAGAAGCACAAGGACTACAAGCAGCGCGCCAAGAACTTCCATGACAAGGAGAAGCGGCTGGTGGCGCTGAAGCGGCGCGCGGCGCTGCGCAACCCGGATGAGTTCTACCACAAGATGACGCACGCGGAAACGCGAGGGGGCGTGCATCTGGAAGAGTCGGTGCGGCCGTCGTTCACAGCAGATGAGCTGAAGCTACTGAAGACGCAGGACCGCGCGTACATCCAGACCATGAAGAACGTGGAGGACCGCAAAGTGGCGCGCCTGGAGGCGTCGCTGCATGGCGCGGCGGCAGTCGGCGGCGCCGGCATTGATGGCGGCGATGATGACGACGGGGGCATGGGTGGGATAGCGGCCAGCGGCGGGGCTGGTAGCCTACGGGTGCGGCGCAAGCCAGCGGGCAAGCACACCGTGTTTGTAGACAGCACTGCAGAGCTCGTGGCCACAGTGGGCGCGGCGGCAACAGCAGCCGCGACGGCAGCGGCAGCGGCAACAGCAGCGGCGGCGCACGAGGACAGCCACATGAGCGGACGAAAGCGGGGACGAGGGGGTGATGTGAAGGCGCCCGCTGCCGCCGCGTATCGTGAGCTGGAGGAGCGGACGGAGCGCGCAGCCAAGATGGGGCGCCTGCTGGCACAGATTGACATGGAGCGCGAGCTGTTGAAACCGGGGCGCCGTGTGAAGGTGGCGGACGCCACCGAGACCACCGGCGCCGTGTTCAAGTGGAAGACGCAGCGCAAGAAGTAAGTTGAATAGAGCGAGCTGTTGAACTACAGTAATTAGTACACTACACATGACCAAACGTGTTAACTATGCTGTGCATGGGCCTGGCCAGCGGCTACACGGCAGACATGCGGCCGGCGGGCGCGACGGCGTTGCCGCGGTCCATGGCATGCAGCTTGGCACCAAAGCCCTTGAAGAATGCGGCCGACAGCGGCTTGAACTCGGCTGGGTGGTTCACTGCGCAGTCGTACGGCAGGTCGGCGTAGCACATGAAGATGCCGGTGGAGGCGGCCGCCACCACGGCCACCACGACGTTCAACACGGCGGCGGCGGCAGCCAGCGTGATGCAGCCGGCCACCAGCGCCAGGCCGCCGGCGCGCGAGCCGGGCGGCGCGGTGCCATACGCGGTGCCGGCAGCGACGCCGGCGGCAATGCACGCCGTCATAAGGGCGATGGCGGACAGCAGCGCGCGCGTCCAGTCGGCGTTGAACAGCGCCAGCCAGCCTGTGCCGCCGTCGCCAAACATGTACTTCACGTGGCTGGCGGCGGCGCAGTAGGAGCGGCCGGTGAGCGCCATCACCGCCACCGCCAGGTAGTTCAGCCGCTCCAGCAGGTCACCCAGCAGCCCCAGCCAGCACTCCAGGCACCACAGGAGGCAGAGGGTGAAGCAGCCGGTGCGGCCGTCACGGGAGGCGCCGCGGCGCACGGCACGCACCAGCAGGCGCGCGCCCTCTACCAGTGCGTACACAAAGCCGCCAAAGGACAGGGAGCCGAAAGAGGGCCCCATGGCGCGGCCCAGGGAGTGCGTCACCACGTCAGGCTGGCCGGTACTGAGCGCCCAGTGGCCTGCCACCGCGGTGGCCACAAACTGCACTACAAACCCGATCACCACGGTGCCCCACACGGCGGCCACCACTAACGCAAATGCCAGGCCGCGGGCAGCGGCAGCCGACACGCTGCCACCGGCGGGTGGTGGAACCAGGTTGGCGCCCAGCGCGGTCAGGAAGCCGGTGCGCGCATCCAACCCCAACGTCGCCAGCGCCACCGCCAGCAGCCACAGCGCTTCGACAAACACGCCGCCCGCCGCCACCACCCACACGCCGGGGTACTCACCCAGCGCCGCCACCGCCACGTTGGTCAGCGCCGCAGCGAAATCCAGCAAGCCGGCCGCCCATGCCACCCCAACCGCGATGCCCATGAGCAACACCAGCAGGGTCATCAGCAAGCCGGCAACCCAGCCGCCGGCTACCCACGCCCACACCGCCGCGCCGGCAAGCACCGCCATGTACAACACGGCAGCCGGCTTGATGAGCCGGCCGCCCAGCCACAACAGTGCAAGTGCCAGCGCGCATGCCAACACTGCAGTGGTGGCCAGGCCCACCCCTATTGCCACCAGCACCACCACCAGCCCCGAGGTGGTGCCGCCGTGAGCACTTCCGCCGCCGCCTTGCGCCGCGCCCGCCGCCGCCAACGCCGCTGCCAATGCCGGCTCGCCCCACAACCCCGCCACCACCGCCACCGTCACCACCGTCGCCCACAGCGCCACCGCCGCCCACACGTCGTGCCATCCGCGCGGTATCACCCGCAGGTCCAACGACCGCTTGCAGTACCCGCGTTGCAGCTCCACCAGCTGGTCGTCACGCAGCGTCGCCGCGCCAGCCAGCGACGGCGCGGCCGGGAACAGCGGCGTCGCCGCCCGCGCGGCAGCCGCAGACACAGGTGGCAGCAGCACTAGTGACGGCGATCGCTGCGATGACGACGACGACGACGATGCCACCGCCATCGCCACCGGCGGCGACGCGCCGTCCGTCGCCTCATATCCAAGCCGCCGTGCCGCCATCATGGTTAGTGGCCGGCGCGCTGGCTGATGTCTGGCAATGCTATCTGGTGGTAGAACCCCCCGGTTAGCATTGACAAGCTACCCTCTTGTCACCGCATGCATGACTTTTGCGTGCGCGCGCCCCCATTTGTTGTACGAACACGGCCAATGGTGCAGCCACGGTGCTTTCAAAATCAGCCGTTGACAGCCTGAGCAGCACCAGTCGCACACCCAATGGCCACGGCACAATACATCATTGGATAATCATCACCCGCGCGACAGCCGGCATTTATTTGGGTGCGCAGGTGTAGGTGTGGTGCATGGCAGTGGGGTGCGACCCGTTGCAAGCGCGTTTGTGTGCTGCGACGCTGTGGGCGGTCACTGACGTACAAGGACTACTCCTTTGATAGTAGTCGGCAGCCTGGCCACCATGGCGGCAGGCGCGCCAATGCCCGCGGCGGTGCCAGTACCGGCGCCGGCGGCGACAGATGTGCCGGCGCCGGGAACCGTGCTGTGGGCGGTGGGGGTAGGCGTGGCAGTGGCGGCGCAGTTTGTGTCCAACCTGGGCAGCATCCTGCAAAAGAAGAGCCATAATGTGGACGCGGCGCGGCCGGCGGGCGAGCAGTCGCCGTACTGGCGGCGGCCGCTGTGGTGGGGCGGCATGGCGCTCATCCTGGCGGGCGCGGTGGCAGACTTTGCGGCGCTGACGCTGGCGGCGCAGTCCATCGTTGCCACGCTGGGCTGCCTCACGCTGGTGGCGCAGGTGGTGTGGGCGCCGCTCATCCTGCACGAGCGCCTGTCCACGCGCCACTACGCCGCCACCGGCATCATCGTGGCGGGCGTGGCGGTGGCGGTGGCGTTTGGCCCGCACGACGACGCGTCGTACACCGTGCCCACCCTGTTGTCGCGCTTTGCCAGCATATCGTTTGGCGTGTACACCGGCGTCGTGGTGGTGCTGTGCGGCGCGCTGTACGCCGCCATCCGCGCCGTGGAGGCGCGTTTTGACCTGCCGTCCAAGCCCATGCTGTCCGACTACCTGGATGACGCCACCGGCCGCCTGCACCACGCCGTCGGCCGCTTCCACCGCGGCGCGTACGGCATGCTGTCGGGCGTGGTGGGCGGCCAGACGGTGCTGCTGGGCAAGTTCCTGGGCCTGCTGCTGGAGCTCACGCTGCGGGGCAAGGCGCAGCTGTTCACCCTGCCAGCCACGTACGCCATCCTGGCGGTGCTGGTGGCGTGCGTCGTGCTGCAGGTGGGGTTCCTGAACCTGGGCGTGCAGCGCTTCCAATCCATGTACGTCCTCCCTGTCTTCCAAGCCATCTGGACGCTCACCTCCGTCATCGGCGGCCTCGTCGTGTTTGACGAGTGGTCCTCCATCGCCTCTGCGGCCACGCCCGCGCCCGCCATCCTGTTCATTGCCGGCACGCTCCTCACGCTGGGCGGCGTGGTGTACCTCATGAACACGCCGGCGCTGCCGGAGGGCAAGCGCGCTGCTAGTAGTGGTGCAACTGGCGCTGACGGCGACGGCGGCTCATGTGCCATGCGGTGGTGCGGCTGTTGCATGCCGCCGCCGACGCCGCCACTGCCAGCCTGCGATGATACGCCGATCGCTGCCGCTGCCGCTGCTGCTGCCGCTGCTGCTGCCGCCGCCGGCGCTCCCACTGCCACGACTGATAGTGAACCCAACCTGCGTCATCGGGCCGGCGCCAATACCGGTAGTAGCAGTCGACCACCCACAGTGTGGGCGTCGTGGGGGCGCGAGTGCGTGGACCTGATGCCAGCGCGCACCGACGGCGCCGCCACCACGGCAGCCGGCGACCCGCACCGCGTGCCGGGCGAGTCACGTGCCTCTTCCGCTTACGCTGCTGGTGGCTGGCGCGCCCCGCTGGCACCGCCGCCGGGTCATGGTTCTGCTATACATGCTTCAGCCGCCGAGGACGCCGGCAACGATGCCGATCACCCGTCTGCGCACTTGTTGTCTCCCACGCGCCGGAATGAGCCCGATGACCCCGCCGCCGCCTCCCTCCCTGCCGCCGTCGTGGCCGCTGCTCTCCCGCGCTACCACGCGCGTGGCAGTGTCCGTAGCAGCACCAGCAGCAGCAGTGTGTGACGCGCTGCGCCGCGGCCGCGATGCCTGCGTTGACATTGGCACTGGCGTGTTTAGACGTCAGCCGTGCTAAGTCACATTGAACGCGACTCTGCATGATCACCAACAGGCGATTCGACCTCGCCACCGACTCTGTCACTGGGTCAGTGGCCGCCACGTTGCAAGTTGCAACATTGGGGCCGGCGGTGGCCGCTGTGGTGCCACATGATACGGTGGCGGTGGATACCGGTATGGCATGTGTGAGTCGCAAAATTGCAATGCTGGTGCATAATGACGGCGCCATGTGGCAGCGTCGCAAATGATGGCGGTGTGGCGCAGTAGGTACAGTGTTGCGATTTAAGTTGTTAGGGGTGCAGTGCAGGTTGCCCGTGTAGTAGTTTATGTGCCAAGATACGGTACTCTCACCACCTCCTCCACAACGGTCGCGTTTCAGCTCCCCAACAATCAACAGCAACACACCAACACAATGGCGGCGGCGGGGGCGCGAGGGGTGGTCGCTGCGGTACGGCGGATGGGTACCAGCACGCTGGGTGGCGCAGCGGAGGAGGCGGCGGTGGCAGCCATGCCGCTGCTGCGCCACTTTTGTGCGGAGCAGCCAGTACCGTGGCACGGCGCCAACTGCCCCTGTTGCGCTCGCACCGCGCTCGCTGCCACGTCAGCTGCTCCATCTGCGGCAGCGGCGCATGTGACGGCGGCGGCGACGCGGCGGGCGTTGAGCGGTGCGGCGGCAGCAGCGGCACCGACGCCGGAATACGCATTTGAGATGGCGGTGTCCAACATTCGGTTTGGGTCGGGCGCCACGCGGGAGGTGGGGCACGACTTGGTGGCGGCGGGCGTGACGCACGCGTTTGTGGTGACGGACCGCACCATTGCGGCGCTGCGCGGCGGGCCGCTGGACGTGGTACTGGCGGCGGCGGCGCGCGTGGGTGTGCGCGTTACCGTGTTTGACGACGTGTCCATCGAGCCCACCGACGCGTCGTTTGCGGCCGCCATCGCGGCGGCCAAGGCGGCGGGCGTGGATGGGTATGTGGCGGTGGGCGGCGGCAGCGTGATGGACACCGCCAAGGCCGCCAACCTGTATACCACGCACCGCGACGCCGAGTTCCTGGATTTTGTGAACGCGCCGGTGGGCAAGGGCCTGCCCGTCCCCGGCCCCGTGAAGCCGCTGTTTGCCATCCCCACCACCGCCGGCACCGGCAGCGAGACGACGGGCGTTGCCATCTTTGACTACACGCCGCTGCACGCCAAGACGGGCATCGCCAGCCGGCTGCTGAAGCCTACGCTGGGCATTGTGGACCCCGTCAACATGCGGTCCATGCCACCCGAGGTGGCGGCCGCCTCGGGGTTTGACGTGCTGTGCCACGCGCTGGAGTCGTACACCGCGGTGCCCTTCCACCGCCGCGGCGCCGCGCCCGCCAAGCCCACGCTGCGGCCGGCGTACCAGGGCGCCAACCCCATCTCCGACGTGTGGTGCACGCAGGCGCTGCGCCTGCTGGCAAAGCACTTTGTGGCGTCTGTGAAGGACCGCGCGGACGACGAGGCGGTGGAAGCGATGGCGCTTGCCGCCACATATGCCGGCGTCGGGTTTGGCAACGCGGGCGTGCACCTGTGCCACGGCATGAGCTACGCCATCTCGGGCTGCAACCCGGGGTACGTGCACCCGGGCTACGCGCCCGACAAGCCGCTCGTGCCGCACGGCATCTCCGTCGTCCTCTCCGCGCCCGCCATCTTCCGCCTCATTGGCCCCACCAGCCCGGAGCGCCACGCCGAGGCGGCGGCCATCCTGCGCGGCGAGAACCCGCCGGTGCGCGTGTATGCGTACACGGGCGGCCCGTCGCCCGCGCGTGCCGCCACGCGTGCCGACGCCGGCGCCGACGCCGGTGCCGCGCTGGCAGAGCGCCTGCTGCACCTCATGGACGTGCTGCACGTGCCTGACGGCCTGGGCGCGCTGGGGTACACGCGTGGCGACATCCCGGCGCTGGTGGCGGGCACGCTGCCGCAGGCGCGCGTCCTGAACCTGGCGCCCGGCGGCGCTACATCCGAGTCGCTCACGCGCCTGTTCGAGGCCGGCATGAAGGTGTATTGATCCCAACTTTGTCAAACAATCATCGAAACGTACCATACAACCAAACAAGCAGTACCGGGTACGCAAGCAAACTGGCGTACAGGCACAGGCGCAGCAGCAGCGCCAGCGGCGGCGGCGGCAACCAGGGCACACAATGAGCGCACAGGATATCGTAAGTAATATCTAGCTCTACAGCAACACGCGATACAGGCTACATAGGGCACAGCGCTACAGCGCCTCCAGCATGTCAGCGGCAACCAGGGTGCCGGCGGTGGGCTCTGAGGTGAGCGGCGGCATGCTGGACAGCGTGGCGCTGCGCGCCAGCATGAGGCTGCTATACCCCTCGGCGCCCAGCCAGCTGACACCATGACTGGAGGCGGCGTCAAGGCTCAAGCCAGAGCCGGCATGCTCTGCGGTGGCGGTGGCGGTGGCAGTGGGCGTGCCACGCAGCTCGTCAACCGTACCACTGCTGACAGCAAGCGGCACCTTCATGTCATCGCTGGCGTTTGGTTGCAGGCGGTAGGGCCGCACGGCGGCGGTGGGTGTCCGTCCCGCCACGGCGGCGCAACACTGGCGGCGGGTGCGCGACGCACCGCGCCACAGGGGTACGCACAGGAGGTGCGAGCGGTACGGCTCGCGGGTGGTGACGAGCAGCAGCAGGACCATGGGCACGACGTCAAACACGGTGACGCAGGTGGACCAGGCAATGAGCTCCTCCTGCGACTCGCCCTGCATGGGCGTGGACACCAGGTCTGCCACCAGGTAGAAGGTGGAGGACACGACGCGCGCCAGCGCAGCAAACACGATGGTGCCCGCCACCATGAGCACCTGCTGGATCTTGGCCTCCGCGCTGTGCCCCGCCGCCGCCACGCGGGCGCGGCGGCAGCAGGCGCACCACGTGTCGCGGCGTGCCGTGCTGGTGGCGCTGATGGGCAGCAGGATGTTGCGCAGCTCCACCGCCATGGTAGCAAACATGGCGCCCAGCGCAAAGAAGTAGGTCGCCACCACACCCTCCGTCACGCTGGCGTACACGTTGGGCGGCATCCACATGGCGGCAAGCGTGGCAGCCAGGATGAGGAGCGTGACAAACACGAGCGCCAGCAGCATGGCGCGCACGATGCGCGGCGCGCGGGTGGAGATGTGCGCCGCCGCGATGGCGTCGCGCCACATGTACCCCAGCGCCAGGTACGCGGACGCCTCCACCAGCGTGGTGGCGCGCATGAGCAGCCAGTACATGACCCACGACGCCGGGTTATCACGTTGCAGCAGCGGTGCGTCGCCCGCAAACACCGTCACCCGCGTCTCAA
>ERZ778022.5631-NODE-5631-length-10067-cov-4.250799_pt1 | contig 10067 bp, 14 predicted proteins | sample MGYA00375752_ERZ778022 | MGnify/ENA primary metagenome ERZ778022 (study PRJEB29350, sample SAMN05389826) | bioreactor metagenome | isolation source: Thiocyanate bioreactor | place: South Africa: University of Cape Town | collected 2014-04-04 ...
GCGCCCCGGTCGAACGGTGTCAGGAAGGTGCGGCGCACGGTCTGCAGCACTTCGCGGGTGATGGCGTCGGCGTCGTGCTCGCGCTCCTCGATCTCCCGCACATGCTCGGCCATGTTCGGCCCGCCCTGCGACAGGCGCGCCAGGGCGTCCGCGCCCCTGACCAGCGTCGTCGCGTGGCGCTCGAACAGGTCGAAGAAATCCCCCTGCTGCGGCATGAGTTTGCGAAACCAGGCGAACATGGCGCCTACTCCTGTTCTCTTGTTGACCGTTTCGATCAGCCTTTCGGCCTGGGTGGCGGCGCGGAATTCCCGTGCCCCGAAGCTGCGGATCAGCGCGCGCAGGTCCTGCTCGTCCACTGCCTCGGCCGCTTCGGCCAGCGGGAACCAGCGGCGTTCGCGCTCATGCTGTTCCTTCCAGCTTTCCAGCTCCTCGGTCACCGCGAAGGGGAACACGTCCACGTCGGTCCACACCGACGCGCCCGAAGGCAGGCGCTTGCGGAAGCGATAGGAGCCGAGCGCAGTGGGGCAGGTGGCGCCGAGCACGCCAGCTTCCTCCTCCGCTTCCTTCGCCGCGCTGGCATGCGGGGTCAGCCGGTCCGCCGGGGTTCCTTTCGGAATGATCCAGCGCCCCGATCCACGGGTGGTGACCAGCAGGATGGAAATCGGCGCGTCCAGTGCCGGGGAAGCGGTGCGGTAAGGCAGGACAGCGATCTGCCGCATGTCTGTTCGCTCCTTCCTCGTGGCCGGCGCGTCGGGCGCAGGATGCGGTTCCGGCTAGGGGAAGGAGATTTTCGACACAAACAGGCCGGCAGCGCTTTTCCCCGATTTTGTCACATTTGCCACATTTTGGGGGGAGGCCCTGCGGCCGCCCGTTTTGTCATTCTCTTCCTTACCTTCGTCATCCTCGCGAAAGCGGGGCCCCCGCTTGTTTCCTGGCGAGGGGCCGGCGGGGAGGTGTTCTTATGCAATCTCTTCGCGCCTTGGCGCCTTTGCGTGAGCTCCATTTTTCTCACGCAAAGGCGCAAAGAGGCCGGATGAAGAAGGAAACTGTCCCCATGGGGCCCCCGACTTCGTCACCCCAGCGAAAGCTGGGGTCTCAGGCAACTACGCAATGACGCCCGGGATACCAGCTTTCGCTGGTATGACGAAGGAAGGGGATAACGACGGAGGGGCTGACGGAAACTCGGAACAATTCGTCATCCCCGCGAAAGCGGGATCCCCGCTTTCGCGGGGATGACGAGTGTAATGACGATAGAAGGAAGGTGACGAGAGGGGAAAACCCCGTCACTCCCCCGCCCTTTCCGCGGCCTCCCCGATCGCCCGGTTGCGGGCCAGGGCGGCGGACATCAGGCGCCTGTGGGTGATCGCCCACAGCTCGCCCCGGCGCATCGCGGCGAGCGCGGCTTCGGCGATCTGCTCGGGCGTGTTCCAGTCGCTTTCCTCGATCGCGCCGCGGAAGGCCTGCTCGTGCATGTCGGGGGCGGCGCCCTCCGCCGGGCCTTCCGCGCGATAGCGCTCCTCCCGCCGTGCATAGCCGGCCGCGATATTGGTCCGCACCGGGCCGGGGCAGAGCAGTGTGACGCCCACTTTCGCCCCTTCGGCCTGCAGTTCCAGCGCCAGCGTTTCCCCCAGCGCGGCCAGCGCATATTTGGTCGCGCCGTAAGCAGCCTGGGCACGGGTGGGATAGAAGCTGGAAAGCGAGGCGGTGAGCAGCACATGCCCGCCTTGGGGAGCGGCCTTCAGCAGCGGCAGGAAAACCTCCAGCAGGTTCACCGTGCCGAACAGGTTGACGTCGAACAGCCAGCGCCAGTCGCCGATCGTCAGCCGCTCGATCCCCGCCATGCGCGAAACGCCCGCATTGGAGCACAGCAGGTGCACCGCCCCGAACCGCGCAAGCGCCGCATCGGCCAGCGCGCGCAGGCCGGCCGGATCGCGCACGTCCGCAGGCACCGCCAGCGCGCCCAGCTCGCCCGCCGCCGCATCCAGCGCCGCGCGGTCGAGATCGGCGAGGACCAGCTCCATCCCTTCCGCCCTGAGCCGCCGCGCCAGCGCCAGCCCGATGCCCGAGGCCGCCCCGGTGACAAGCGCGACCTTGCCGCCGAGATCGGCCATGTCCATCGGCGGGCGGCCGGTTTGCAGATTTTCCAGCAGCATGGGCTTCCTCCCTTCCCGCTCAGCCTGAGCTTGTCGAAGGCCACGCGCTGAGGGTTCTATTGGCTATTCAGTGCATGGGGCTAACCATGTGCTTGGCCTTCGACAAGCTCAGGCTGAGCGGGGCTGGTTTGCCTTGGATACTGGCCAGCCGGGCTCAACATGCCATTGGGGAGAAAGCTCACGGCATCTTGCATCGCAAGCATCACTTCCCATCTCCCTCCCACAGATTGACTTCCCATCGCTTCAATGACAGCCTCCATCCCATGACCATGCAGCATTTCCGATTTCACGGAGGCCAACTCCTCGCGGGCATCTAGCCCCGGGTCCGGTGCTGCGCGCCCCGGGTTCGGGGCGAAAATCCGCCCGTTCGGCGTTTTCGCGGCAGGTGCTGCACACCATTTCCCTTTCGTTCGAGGACACAGTCATGACCACCACTGCAATGGCGCGCCGCCGGCCGCCGATCCACATGATCGACCGCGAGGCCGATGCCCTCACCGCGCTGGCGATCAGCGCCGAGGAGCGCTTTCCCGAAGCGGCCGAGCTGCTGCTGGAGGAAATCGGGCGCGCCCATCTCCATCCCGCGGGGAAGATCCCCGCCGACGCCGTGACCATGATGGCCACGGTGGAGTTCACCGACGAAGCCAACGGCGCGGAGCGGACGGTGCAGCTGGTCTATCCGAAGGACGCGGACATTTCCGCCGGGCGCATCTCGATCCTCACGCCGGTAGGCGCCGGGTTGATCGGCCTGCGTGAAGGGCAATCGATCAAGTGGCCCGACCGCCATGGCGGGGACCGGGTGTTCACCATCCGCAAGGTGACGCAGGCCACCGGCGCCGAGGCGGCTTGAGCGTCATTCCGAATTCGATGACGTGATCCCCGGCGAAAGCCGGGGTCCAGGGCGGAAAGTCCACCCTCGGGCTCTGGGTCCCTGCTTTCGCAGGGACTCATGGGGTTTTCTCGGGGACTCACCGCGCCAGCGCATGTTTCCTGATGCAGTGCCGCAGCTGGTCATAGGTCAGGCCCAGCGCCGCTGCCGCCTGGCGCTGGTTCCAGCGGTGGCGGCTGAGCGCGTGTTCCAGGATCGCCTTTTCATGCGCGTCCACTGCGGCGCGCAGATCGTCCACCCCGCCGAAGTCCGGGGCTGAGGAAGGGGCGGCCGGGGCCGGGGGCGGTGCGCCTGCGGGCTTCCAGGGGCTGTCGAACGGATCGAACTGGACGTGGCCGACCGGCTCGCTCCAGTCGTCCCAGCGATAGACCGCGCGCTCCACCGTGTTGCGCAGCTCGCGCACGTTGCCGGGCCACGAATAGACGTCGAGCTCATGGGCGACATGGGGGGCGAAGCCCGGCCAGAACTCCCAGCCCAGCTCGGCGGCCATGCGGCGGCCGAAATAGTCCGCCAGCACCGCCACGTCGCCTTCGCGCACGCGCAGGGGCGGCAGGGTGATCACCTCGAAGCTCAGCCGGTCGAGCAGGTCGGCGCGGAAGCGGCCTTCGCGGGCGAGGCGGGGCAGGTCCTCGTTGGTGGCGGCGACGATGCGCACATCCACCCGCATGGGGCGCGACGCGCCGATGCGGGTGACTTCGCCATATTCCACCGCGCGCAGCAGCCGCTCCTGCGCGCCCATGGACAGGGTGGCCAGCTCGTCGAGGAACAGGGTGCCGCCGTCCGCTTCCTCGAAGCGGCCGGCGCGGGCGCGGGTGGCGCCGGTGAAGGCGCCGGCCTCGTGGCCGAACAGCTCGGCCTCGATCAGCGTTTCGGGCAGGGCGGCGCAGTTGAGGGTGACGAAGGGCTCGTCCCAGCGGGTGGAGAGGCGGTGGAGGCGCTCGGCGATCAGTTCCTTGCCGGTGCCGCGCTCGCCGATCACCAGCACCGGGCGGCCCATCGGCGCGGCGCGGCTGGCGCGCTCCACCGCGTCGAGGAAGGCCCCGGACTGGCCGATGAACTGCGTGGCGCGCTCCATCGCCATATATTAGCAATTCTCACCTATATTTGGCAATACATGCCGACCTTGCACACCCAACATGCACAAACATCCTGAATTTCCGCCCTTCCCCAAACCGGCACGCCCCTTGCTCTATCCTTCCACAGAACCGCCCGGAGGGAAGAACCCATGTACAACCGCCGCTTTTTCCGCAGCACGCTCGGCAAGGCCGCCATGATCAGCATCGCCGCGATGCTGGCCTTCAACGTCCTCGCCTTCAGCCAGCAGCTCGCCACCGCGCCGATGCCCTTCGCGTTGGCGGGCCAGGGCATCGAACTGGCGTGAACGAGCCCCGCAATCCCCTCCAACCTCGCAACGGCCGGCCGCATTCCGGCGCTGGCGGGCTTGAACCGCGGCGCCGAATGCCGACATCCATCCGCAACGCCTCTTCCGCTGGAGCCCCCCTGATGGGCATATTCTCGCGCACCCGCGACATCATCGCCGCCAACTTCAACGACCTGCTCGACCATGCGGACGATCCCGCCAAGATGATCCGCATGATCATCCTCGAGATGGAGGAGACGCTGGTCGAAGTCCGCGCGAGCGCGGCGCGCACCATCGCGGACCAGAAGGAAATGCATCGCCACACGGTCAAGCTCGAACGGCTCCAGGCGGATTGGTCGGAAAAGGCGCAGCTCGCTTTGTCCAAGGATCGTGAGGATCTGGCCCGCGCGGCCTTGGTCGAGAAGCGCAAGGCGGGCGACATGGCCGAGCAGCTCAAGGCGGAGATCGCCGTGCTGGACGATGCCCTGCGCGCTTATGAGGACGACATCCAGAAGCTGCAGAACCGCCTGCGGGAGGCGCGCAGCCGCCAGACCCAGATCGCCGCGCGGCTGGAAAGCGCCGAGAACCGCGTCAAGCTGCGCACCCTGCTGTCCACCGAGCGGGTCGACGAGGCGATGGCGCGCTTCGACCAGCTCGAACGGCGGGTCGATTATGCCGAGGGCCGCGCCGATGCGTTGCTGATGGCCGAGAATGGCGGGCAGCCCAGCCTGGCGGACGAGATCGCCGCGCTGGAAGGCGCCGACAAGATCGACGAGGAGCTCGAAGAGATGAAGCGCGCCATGGGTAAGAAGGGCAGCACCGAGGAGGTTTGACCATGGAAGAGATCTTTTTCATCGCCTGCATGGTGATCGGCCTGCCGTGGATCATCCTGCACTACATCACCCGGTGGAAAACCGCCGCCACGCTGACCAGCGACGACGAAGCGCTGCTGGAGGAACTCTACCAGCTCGCCCGGCGGCTGCGCGAGCGGATGGACACGGTGGAGCGGCTGGTCGCGTCCGACCATCCGGACTTCAAGCCCGCCCGCATCCAGAACGACCGTGAGATCGACGACCAACCCCTGCGCGAGCTGGACCGCATCCTTGCCGAAAAGAGGAACCCGAAATGAAAGGCGAGCACACCACGCTTTACCGCGACAAGCAGAACGCCAAGCTGATGGGCGTGTGCTCCGGCATTGCGGACTATACCGGGGTCAACGCCCTGTGGATCAGGCTGGCGGCGCTGTTCCTGATCTTCATGAGCGGCGGAATGGTGATCTTCTTCTATGTGCTGGCCGGGCTGCTGCTCAACAAGAAGCCTGCCCATCTCTATGTCGACCAGCACGAACAGCATTACTGGCAACGAGTGCGGCAGAGCCCCAAGCGCACCGCACGCGAGATCCGCGCCCAGTTCCGCGACATCGACCGGCGGCTTGCCGAAGTCGAAAGCTATTACGTGAACAGCAACCCGCGCCTTTCGGCCGAGATCGAGCGCCTGCGCTGAACGCGCCGCAAGGAGAGGGAGCGACAACATGGTGGCAGAACTCGGCGTGCTGATTCCGATCATCGCCATGTGCATCCCGATCATGGCGATCTGGACCCGGCACCGCCAAAAGATCGCAGCTATGGAGATCGAGGCGACCGCGCAGCTCAGCGCGGAAAAGGCCGCGCAATACGCCAACCAGGTCAGTGATCTGGAGAACCGGGTTCGCGTGCTGGAGCGGATCGTGACGGACAAGGGCTATGACGTAGCCAGCCAGATCGAGGCCCTGCGCGACACCCGCCGCATGGATGAAATCGAAACCCTCAGGAAAGCGGATACGCAATGAGCATCTGGACTGCCCTCGTCGTCATCGTCGCCATCGCCGCGGTCTACAGCCTCAAGCGCCATCGCGACTATTTGCGCTACGGCGCCAGGCATCCGGGTGAAACGGCGGGCTCCGCGCGGGAGGCCGAGCTCGAGCACGAGATCGCGGAACTTCGGGAGCGCGTGAAAGTGCTGGAACGGATCGCGACCGACGATCGCAGCGCCCGCGCGATCGCGGACGAGATCGAGAGCTTGCGCGACAAATAGGCGCAAAGGCGAAAGGAAGGCGGGGCGAAAGGAAGACCGATGGCATACTGGTTGCTGAGCGAACATGTCGTGATCGCCACCGCCGGCCTGATCGGCCTGCTGATCCTGGTGAACGCCGCTTTGCGTGGATGGCAGGGCTGGCTCGCGCTCAAGGAGCGCGAGCTCGAACGCCACCGGCCGGAAATCGAAGGCGGAACCGGCAACGGCGCGGCACGGATCGAACTGGCCGACCTGAAGGAACGCATCCGCAAGCTCGAAGCCATCGCTTCCGGGGTGGACCTCTGACGCACTGCTGCTAGAGGCGCAGCCCATGCGCTCTCTCGACGACATCCGCGAAGAATACGAATTCCTCGAAGGCGACGAGCGTTATCGCCTGCTGATCGAGCTCGGCCGCGAGCTGGAGGAAATGCCGGACGCGCTCAAGACCGATGCGACGCTGGTGCGCGGCTGCTCCGCCTCGGTATGGGTCTACCCCACCCCGCAAGGCGAGATGCTTCACTTCCTGGCCGACAGCAACGCGGCGATCACCAAGGGCATCGTCGCGCTGGTCCTGGCCGCGGTGCAGGACAAGCCGGCAGGCGAAGTCGCCGCAATGGACATCGCAGCCGCGCTGGAGCCCTTCGACCTGCGCAACCAGCTCAGTTCGAACCGCACGCAGGGCGTCCCCAACATGATCGCGCTGGTGAAGGAGCATGCGGCGCGGCTCAGCGCAGGCAGCTAAAGCTTTCACGCACGGCCCGCCTTGCCACGCCCACGGCCCGGCCCGGCGGCGCGATCGGGAACCTTTTCCCAAAATGGCACTTCTATACCCCGGTTCCTGTGCCCACCCCACGGCACGTCACAAAGGGGATGCCCAATGAAAATGAGATCCTTGGTTCTGGCCGGAATTGGCGGCCTCATGCTGGCCGCATGCGCCGAAACGGAGCCGCCCGCTCCTCCCCCGCCGCCTCCGGGCGCGGTGCCCGGCTCGGTCGCCGCAGACCGGGATGGCGACGGCATCATCGATGGCTATTATACGTCCGATGGCATCTATCATCCGAACTATGTGCCGCCGCCTCCGCCGCCCCCGCCCCCTGCTTCGAGAGTCGGCGAACGAGGATAGGCATGGTGCAAATCGCATGAGGCGTTTCGACCTCATCGCATGGCTCGGGTTGGCCCTGACGGTCGGCCCGGGCCTCGCCTTTCCCGCGCAAGCGAAATCCCCGGCTTCCCCGGCCCGCGCTTCCACGCCGGCCGCGCAGGATGCCGTCACGTCCGCCCTGCGCCAGAAGGCAAAAGGCGATCTCAAGAAATTCTACGCCGGGCGCGATTATCGGCCGATCTGGGCCGAAAAGGGCGTGATCGGCAAGAACGCGCAATCTCTGCTGCGCTATATCGACGAAGCCGGGCTCGATGGCCTGAAGTCCTCGCGCTACAAGGCGGACAAGCTGCGCAAGGCGATCGCCGAGGCCGATCGCGGCGGCCCCGAAGATGTCGCATCGGCCGAACTGGCGCTGTCGGAAGCCTTCGCCCGCCTTGTCGCGGACATGCGCAAGACGAAGAACGTGGGCATACGATACGCCGACAAGTCGCTCATCGTGAAGAAGATTCCGGCGCTTACCGCCCTGCGCGCCGCGACCATCCGGCCATTCGGCCCCTATCTCGCCGCAATGGGCTGGATGAACCCGCATTACGTCGAGATGCGCAAGCTGCTGCAACTTGCGGAGCGCTCCGGCCAGCCGCCGCTGATGACCCGGACCATCCGCCTCAATCTGGAGCGCGCGCGCCATCTGCCTTCACCCGGAGTGAGACACATCGTGGTGGACGCCGCATCCGGCCGCCTGTGGTATTATCAGGCGGGCAAGGAAGCGGGTTCGATGAAAGTGGTGGTCGGCACCGAGCATACGCAAACGCCGTTGCTCGCAGGTTCGCTGACCTGGGCGATCGTCAATCCCTACTGGAACGTGCCCGATTATCTGGTGCGCGACAATGTGGCCAAGAAGATCCTGGCCGGCCGCACGCTGAAATCGATGAACATGCAGGTACTGTCCGACTGGTCGGAGAATGCGCGGGTGGTCGACCCGTCGACCGTGGACTGGCGGGCGGTCGCCGACGGAAGGCTGGACGTGCGGGTGCGCGAACTGCCCGGCCCGGTCAATTCGATGGGGAAGGTCAAGTTCATCTTCCCCAACGACGACGGCATCTACCTCCACGACACGCCGGCCACCGACCTGTTCAAGCTCGACGACCGGCACAAGTCCAACGGCTGCATCCGCCTCGAGAAGGCGGCCGTGCTGGGTCGCTGGATGATGGGGGACGCGCTGAACCTGAAAGCGAAGGAAACCGAGCGGCCGATTGCGATACCCGCTTCGGTGCCGGTCTATCTCACCTATCTCACCCCGGTCGCCACCAAGCAGGGGGTCGGGCTGCGCAAGGACGTCTACGGGCTCGACCGCATCAATTGACCGGGCTTTCTCCCGGGCGCAGCGTGGCGATGCCCGCCGCGCGCTGGCGGCGCAGCTCCGCCTTCAGCGTGGCGGGATCGCGGGCGAACACGAACCCGAAGCTGACCCCGCCTTCCTTGCCGATCGTGGCATGGTGGAGCTTGTGCGCCTGGACGAGGCGCCTGGCATAGCCGCGCCTGGGCACCCAGCGGAAATAGCGCTGGTGGACCAGGCCGTCATGCACCAGCGTATAGATCACGCCGTAAATCAGGATTCCCAGCCCGATCCAGGTCGCGGGCCACCAGGCCGCAGAGCCCATCACCCACGGGCTTCCCAATGCGAACATGGAAATGCTCATCGCCGCGCCGACCAGCGCATAGAGATCGTTCTTCTCCAGCACGCCGTCATGCGGCTCATGATGATCGCGGTGCCATGCCCAGCCCCAGCCATGCATGATGTATTTGTGGCTCGCCCAAGCGATCCACTCCATCGCCGCGACGGTGGCCAGCACGATCAGTATGGCAATTGGCGCCAGCATCCGCCCGCCATACTCCTTTCGCGGCGGCGCGAACAGCGCCCGGTACCGCAGGCAGGGCTTGGGCCGGTGTAACTTTTCCTCCCTTGTCTTGCGGAGCCGACCGGCCTAGGCGGCGCGCCATGGCCAGTCGACCCCGCACTCTTTATGAAAAGATCTGGGACGCCCACGTGGTGGAAAGCCGCGAGGACGGCACCAGCCTGATCTATATCGACCGCCACCTGGTCCACGAAGTGACCAGCCCCCAGGCGTTCGAGGGGCTGCGAAAGAGCGGCCGCACGGTCCGCCGCCCCGAACTGACGCTCGCCGTGCCTGATCACAATCTGCCGACCACCGCGCGGCTCGACGACAAGGGCCACCGCATTCCCATCGCGGACCCGCAAAGCGCCGAACAGCTCGCCGCGCTGGAAGCGAACGCGCCCGAGTTCGGCATCCGCTATTTCGGCGCGACCGACATCCATCAGGGCATCGTGCATGTCGTGGGGCCGGAGCTCGGCTTCTCGCTGCCCGGCGCAACCATCGTGTGCGGAGACAGCCACACATCCTGCCATGGCGGGATCGGCGCGTTGGCTTTCGGCATCGGCACGAGCGAGGTGGAGCATGTGCTGGCCACGCAGACTCTCCTGCTCAAGCGGGC
>ERZ778022.5633-NODE-5633-length-10065-cov-5.128472_pt1 | contig 10065 bp, 6 predicted proteins | sample MGYA00375752_ERZ778022 | MGnify/ENA primary metagenome ERZ778022 (study PRJEB29350, sample SAMN05389826) | bioreactor metagenome | isolation source: Thiocyanate bioreactor | place: South Africa: University of Cape Town | collected 2014-04-04 ...
GGGCGCGCTCTGCTGGCGTCCACGTTGCATCGGCGGCAGCTGACGCCGGCCAGCGGCGGTACGTCGCTGCAGGTGATAAAAAGAAGCTCTCGATGGGCCCCTTCACTGGTATGAGGGTGGCGGCTGCCACGTCGCTGGCATCCAGCGCCAGGCCGCACATGACCACATTCAGGCCGCCGCGAGCTACCGACGCTGCGGTTGTCAGTGCCTGGCGCACCGTGTCGCGCGACGCGCCTACTGCCACCGCCGCCGCTGCCGCGGAGGCTGACGCCCATGCTGGCGCGCTGAGGCGGCCGGTGAGCGCGGTGGACGATGCGTCGGGGGTTGACCACAGGGACGGTACGTCGGCCTCATGCAGCACCGTGTCGTACGCCACGTCGGCCTCAACCGCGAGTCCCAGCGCGTCGGCGTCCGCGGCAACGGTGGAGCATGCGTCTACTGCTGCGGCATCCGCAGTTGCGCGCAGCAGCACAATCGACGCCACGCCGCGCCGCACCAGCGCTGCAAGGTGCGCGCGGGGGTGGCTGGCGGCAGACGGCAGCAGGTCCCACACAAAGGCGCTGGCAGCGGCCGGCGGCGGCGCCGGCTGCGATCCAGCCGTGCGGGGGTTGCAGCAGGCAAAGTAGGCGACCGACGCGGCGTCAGCGGCCGCCGCATCCTCGGCAGCCCACACCGGATGCACGCCAATGAGTGCGTGCAGCACACCGGCAAACGCGTCCGGTGGCGGCAGGGCGGAGGGCGGGTGCGACGGCGGCGGCACACCGCCGCGTACCGGCCGGGTGCGGCTCAGCAGTGCGGCGCGTGCGGCAGCATGCCCCGCCGCTGTGCTGCCGTCATCCACCACCGTGACGTTCACCTTAAAGTACATGCGCACGCCGTGCGCGTCGGTCGCCACCGCGCCGCGCTCGCCATTCCCTGCATTCACCGCCGCCGCCGCCACGTGTAGTGCGTCTGCCACACCCGCCCACTCATCTGCAAACCCACCCGTCAGCGGTACCACCGCGCCCAGCTGCAGCCACCCGCCGTCATACTGCGCCTGCCCGCTGCTTGGTAGGCCCGCCAGCACCAGCACAAATACTGCCGCCGCTGCCGCCCTACCGGTACGACGCGCCATTCGTGATGCTGTGAGCGTCTGGTGCAGCAAGTTACAACCGCTGCATGCCGCCGCCGCCGCCGCTGCCCCTCCGGCCGCCTGCCATCGTCGCTGCCGTGCCAACAGTTGGTTGTGCCCGTGGTGCAGCGGGACCCACGACGACCCAGCAGTGACGCTGTGCGGTATGCGCTGCCGGCTGCAGCGTTGTTGTCGGAGCGCTTGGGTTACAACAACCACCGTCGCGTTGATTACAAACACACTCCCACCTGCCCGTAAACCCCCAATACCGTCTATTTACGTCGCCTCCCTGCTCCAGCCCCGCTGCTGCCATCAAACCCATCATTGGCACTAAAGCGCCGGCGTCAACAACTCGGTCGGCGCGACGGCGGCGGGTGGGTTTGGAAGTTCGTAGCGGTGAGGACGAGCAGCAAGAAGTGGCGGTTTGGAAGATACGCGAGGTGGCCGTTCGACCGCTCGACCGTTGGTGGGTTGCCCGCCAACCCACGATGACGCACATCCGACCCGAATTGGGATGGACGCCGCGCAATTGTGACGTAGCAACCACGCGTCCGCCTAGCAACCAAACATATGATACCATGGCCATCATCGTCCTGTGCCTGGAGGGTGCGTAGCTGGCGGCGTAGGACGGCGAAGCAGTGGCAGGGTAGAGAGAGGAGAAGAGAGGAGGGAGAGAGTGGGTGAAATCGACGTGTCAGCCGGACGCACCCCCGCGTCTTATGCCACGCTATCAATAACAGCGCTAGCTAGGATGGTACTGAGTGTGTTCGCGCGCTGTGTGTGTGGTTGGAACCACGAGGGTTGTGGGGAGAGGGTGGGAAAGTCGAGAGGGAGCGCAGAGAGAGAGGGCAGTGGGAGAGTAGGAGGAGAGTGAGAGAGCTGAGGTGGGTGCCACGAGAAGGGGGAAGCGAGGCGACAAGGTGTTGGGCGCAAGTGGGGGGAGAGGTATGAAGGAGAGGGAGGCGGAGAGACGAGGAGCAAGGGTGTGGAGGAGGGTGGCTCCGAGGGGTGAAGGTAGGCGAGAGAGGTAGAGGCTACGTACCCCCAAAAGCGGGGTTGGTGTGGTGTCCAACATGACACCGGTCAGATGCAGGCAGACGGGCAGCGGGAGCATAGTTGGTGATGAGGCGCGTTGCCTCGACCCGCTTTTCTGCTGGGAACCCCTGCCATCCGTTGTTGCCGCGCGTCGCCGCCACCCCTCTCTCTCCTCTCCTCGCCTCTCGCTGCCCTCTGGTACCAACTACTACTGCTGTGGTACCGTGGTACCATGGACAAAACCTGCGATACCATGGACACAACTGGGACCATGGTACCAACAGGGGCCGTGGTGTCGGGGCTGGTGGTGGATCCACGCTTCCGATTGGGTCGCTGGGCACTCGGCGAACGCACAGTTGTAGCCGCTGCTGGACGACAGCCTGCTCACATCCCCTCCCACCCTCCACCCACAACCCACCCCCTCCCACCACCACCACAGGCTGCCACGGCAGCGGGAAGACGGCGCTGACGGCGCAGTTCCGTGACATGGGGTTCACGGTGATGGACGAGGGGTTCATGTCGCAGCCGGCCACCCTGCTGCACCCGCAGTCGCTGCTGATGGAGACGCTGTGGGTGTGCGCCTGGTTCCAGCGCCTCATGACGCACATCTCCGGCCTGCGCGAGCGCGGCGAGGACACCACCAACAAGGTGCGTTGTTGTGCGGAAGCGGCGGCGCAACGATTGGCTGCTGTCGCCGCAAGTCGCACCCCACCCCACACCCCAACCCAACTGCAGATCATCATCGCGGACCGGTCGCCGCTGTCCGCCGTGTTTTACTCGCGGTCGGAGGGCAAGCTGCTGGAGCCGCTGATCCGGCAGTACACGACGGAGATGCGGGAGGTGGCGGACGTGCACGTGCACACGGTGCACCTGCGCACGGAGCGCGAGCTGCTGTGGGACCGCATCACGGCGCGGCTGGAGCGCGAGCCGTCGCGCGTGTCGCTGGGCGAGGACCGGCGCGAGTGGATGGAGAAGGTGCTGGCGTTCTACGACAGCATGGCGTGGGACCTGACGGTGCCCAACAACTCGGACTCGGTGGTGGAGCTCATGACCACCGTCATGACCGCGCTGACCACCATCTCGGAGCCGGTGAAGGTGGCGGTGGACGCACATAGCCACGTGGTGCGCCGCTGGCGCACCAAGTCCATGGCCAGCCTGCTGGAGGCCGCCGCGGGCGCTGACGTGCTGCCGGCACGCCCGCTGGCCGGCCTTATGCTGGATGCCGCCACCTCCACCTCGCCCGCTGCCACCGAGGCGGCGGCCGGCGGCGCCGCTTCCTGCAGCTCCCTCAGCTGCGACAGCAGCCTGTCGGCGGGCAGCCCCAGTGACGACCGCATCCCTGCCGGCGGCGCCGGCGACGTGTACATCACGCCGCTCAAGCCTGCGCGCCCGGCCGCCACCGCGGCGGGCTGCGGCCACGCTGGCGCGTGCGCCTCGGATGCCAGCACGCCGTCGGTGGAGGAGGATGCCGTGGCATTGATGCTGCCAGCGCTGGCGTAGCAACCTTTGCCTGCCGCTTGTTGGCTTGCCTTGCGTGCGTTACCGGTATTGGTTGCATTGCGTCTGCCTCATCGTGTGCTGTTGTCGCCTGCCCCCCATGTGCCCCTCCGCATTATTGACCTCTCACGTTTCAACGGTTACCACCTATTTGCCATTTGGCGTTGAGCAGACTCGGAGGCGACCGAGTGCGTCTCAAAGTGCACACGCGTTGATAACAAGAACGACCGCAATTATTGTACGCACCCGAGTGTGCAAACTAATAACCTGTTTCACTGCTGCAAACGATGGCGCTCTATGCGGCTGCCACGGCGACGCCCAGCAGTGCCAGTGGAAGCAGTCACCATGCTGCCGCTGCCGCTGCAGCTGCAGCGCCGGCTGAGGGTAGCGGCGCTGATACACATACTGCCGCCGCCGCCGCCGACGACGACCCTGCAACCCGTGGCGTTGTTAACATACTTGCAAGTGAAACCAAGACGTCGATGGGTGAATGTCAGTCGGCACACTTAGACAGTATCAACGCCACAACACACCCACACGCACACACACGCACTCACACCACGCCGCAGTGGGTGTACACCTGTACAATGTTATTAATGCGCTGTATCCAGCGACAGCGCGCAAGCATGGCCACCAGCTGGTTGCGGCGTCGTTCCCGTCCCCTACAACGCAACTACTGAACGGCGCGCGCCTGCGCACGGACGCCGGCAGCAGCAGCGCGCCTGCGTTGGAGGAGGCGGTATCTGTGCGAGTGGCCGCCGTCAATGCGGTCACCAACTGGTTTACGTTTAGGAGCAGCAAGCGACCCCTTTATGACGTTTCCTATTTGCCTAGTGGCGTGGATAACCCACTGGCAGTGGTGTACAGCGCGCCTGGCGACGGCAAGACGACGTTTTTGTGGGCGCTGGCGGGTTTGTCGGAGACTGGCACGTGGACGGAGGCCCTGTGCAAGGACGCCATCTTGAGGCGCACGCTAAACTTGAGCGTGCCCATCTATGTGACGTTTGGCGGTGGGACAGGGCCGCGTGCCTTCGACGAGGACATCGAAGTTGGCCTGGCGACGCGCATTTTGCACTCCTTCTTTGTGCCGTCGGAAGAGTTGACCACCTTCCACCGGCGCATGGTGCGGGCGCTGGCTCCACCCCACGATTGGTATCTCATGCCCGAGGCGGCCATCATTTGCTGCCTGTACGCACTGCACGCCGAAGGTGTGGAACGCGACGGTGCGCTGCTGCTGGTGGATGACGTCCCAAAGCTGCACGAGTATCAACGCAAGCGCGGCCTCCCAATTGTTACGGCGAACAGCATGCTCTACAACGTCAGGCGCCTGCTGGGCCGGTTTGGGCCTGGTGTGTTGAACGCGGTGGTCGTAGACACGGCACACCGTGACGTCCTGCGAGTGAAGGTGTTGCGGCCCATCCTGTATGTACCGCTGGGTCCGTTACCACAAGCCGATGCCGAGCGCATGCTGGCGGCAGCAGTCACGCCGGGTATCCCGCCGCCGCTGGCGGTACGCGTTGCCATCAGTGACGCATGTGGCAACCCACGCACGCTGGAGTACGTGCGGGACGCGTGGAAGGGCGGGGCAACGACGTTGGCGGAGCTGCGCGAGAAGGTAGCAGCACAACCCGGCATTGTGGACATCGAGTTGTGTCACATTGCCGCTGCACTGGCTGCGCGGGCGCTGCCTTTGGGTTGGTGGGTGCCTGGAGACGCGGAAACACCCGACGACGGCAAGGTGAACCTGCTTTGCGACCGCATTGCGGAGGGCGTGTTTGTGAGCACTACCATCAACCGGGCGTACGAGGCTGTGCCGGTGGTCACACTGTACCAGATGCTGCGGTATGGCAACCGTCACCGCGGGACACGGGTTGCCGATTGCATATGCGCGCTGGTCGACGGTGGCGTAGACGACGACGTGGCGAAGCAGGTGTGTGGCCCCCGGTTTGAGGCGTTCATGGGTGCGTGGCTGCTGCTGCGCATTGCTGTGCACGAGGGGCTGGTGAGCAGGGCAACCGACCGCAGGGTACTGCCGTTGACAGTGGGGAGCCTGTTGCACGTGGAAGGCGCAATATACCTGCGTGATGCCAAGCGGCTGCCGCGCGAGCAGCTGGCTGCGATTGCGGGAGCACTGGGACGTGTGGTGACAGTTGGTGGCGGTGCCACAACAACGACAGTGCACGCAGGGCAGCTGCCGCCGCCTGGCGCGCGGTCTACCCTGGCTGCTGGTGTCCACCGCTTTGCGCGCGACAGCCCCGGGTTTGGCATGCTGTTGGTGCCGCCGCCAGCCGCCCCTCCTTCCACTGCCGCCGCTGCCTCGCTTGGGTTTGAGGCGCGGCTGTTGCGCATGCCCAGGCACGCTGCGCCCCACAAGCTGAGGCGGCTGACGTATGCACAAGCGGAAGCGCATCTGGCGCAGGCCGTGGAAGCCATGACTGGCGCGCGCAGCGATGAAGCGAAAGCCGCGACTGCTTGCTTGAGTCTTACCGGTACTGCCGGCGACACAACGCTGCTGGTCATCTTGGCTGCTAACCAGCGATTTGTGGCAGCCAAACGAAAGCGCGGCGAGGAGTCTACTCGCACGGACAATGCGGCAGACGACGCTGCGTGGGTGGCGCTGCTTGCACGTGGCGCCATCGTGTTGGACCACGCAAGGTTTCGAGAGATGGCAGGCCCGTCGCTGGCGGAGCGTGGGCTGTTGTTGCTGGATGTAGAATGTGAGGCCGCTGCAGCGGCCTTGGCTGCAGGGTGTGGTGAGACAGCATCAGCAGCGACGGCGACGGGGGCGGAGGCAGCGGCGACAGCGGTGGCGGCGGGCGGCGCTGGTGGGCATGGTGACGCCCACCCTACGGCACGAGATACAATGGCGGCTGCGGTGGCGGCAGGAGCAGCGGGGCTCGCGACGCTGGGTGAGGTGGCTGGCAGCAGTGGCAACGTCGTGCGTACGCATGCAGTGGTACCAGCGACAGCAGCCCACGCAGGCGCCGTCGATGTGGGTGCGCCGCCAGCCACGAGCGTGGCGAAAACAGCAGCGGCGACAGCAGCAGCGGCAATGACGGTGGCTGGCGGTCCGACGGTGGCACAAGGTGGCGCCGCGCCAGGTACCTTAGCCGGTCACACTACAGCGGTCCCTCCGCCAGCGCCGCGCCATCCACCGCGTTGCCCACCCACTGCCCGGCAGCCGCACCAGCGCCCCGTACCGGCGTGCCCAGTGCCGCCGCCAGCACTGCCGTCATCCCCACCGCCGCCCGCACACGGCGGCCTGCCGGAGCGTGGCAAGGCGTCATTTGCGGTAATGGGTGGCGCCAGCGACACACTCGTCGCACTGTTGGCTGCCACGGCGGCGATCGCCCCACCGTCATTGGTGACAGCGACAGTGAAGCGCGCGACGCCGGCTGGCGGCAGGCGTACGCATGCGGCGGTAACAGCGACCGCAGCCCGCGCAGGCGCCGGTGACGCGCTCATTGCATCGCCGGTACCGGCAGTCAGCAACCCGCGTGTCGCGACGACGGCTACCGCGCGGCGAGCACGGCGGCGGCACCGCCGCCGCCCATCAGCAGCAGCAGTGGCGGCGACGGCGGCAGCGACGGCGGCGGCAGCAGCGGCGGCGGCGGCGGCGGCGGCGGCGGCAGCAGGGCGTCATTCACTGTTGTAAGTGGCGGCACCGCGTTGATAACCGCAGCACTGGGCGGCGTCACCAGCATGGCGCTGGGCGGCGCCACCAGCGGGCCGGCAGCAGGAGCGATAGCCTGCGCAGGTGCGCGCGCAAGGTGCAAGTTGCAGTTGCAACACCACGGTCCACGGCGCAGCTTTCTTCACAGTCAATTGAACAACTTCACAAACATACCGGTAAGACTTTTTTACAGTATTATGCGCGCCGGCGCCTCTACCTCGTTGGTCTGGCAATGAACCGCGCCATGCTCGCTGTTGTGTTGTGCGGCATGACATCGGCATGTTGTGAACAGTGAACAGTGTGTCAGACTGTCAGTGGCAGCGCGCGGTGCGCGCGCGGCCGGGCCTGCCAGTGCTGCCAGTCAGCACCAACGAAGTTGAACGAACGCGCGTATCGTAGCCGCCTGTACACTGGTGCGCCAGCGCCCTGCCACCGCACCCACTACTGTGACCACCCGCTTGCTTGCACCGTACCGGCACAGCCTGTGCACATGGCTACGAGACCAACACGGCACACATTCAAGAACACGCGGGTGTGCGAACAGAGGCAGCTACACCGCGCTGGCAGCGGCAGGAGTACGGCAGTCGCGGCAGCACGCCGCCACGCGGCCGTGTGCGCAGACGCCGCCGCAGTCCTTGCAGCGTCGGCGTTCTCGGCCGTGCTCACAGATGCCGCCACCGCCGCACACCTTGCAGTAGTGCCGCCGGCGGCCATGTACACAGATGGCACCCCCGCCACACTCCTTGCAGCTGTAGCGCCGCCGGCCATGCTCACAGATGCCGGCCCCGCCACACTCCTTGCAGTTGCGACGCTGGCGGCCATGTTCACAGATGCCGGCTCCGCCGCAGTCCTTGCATTTGTGCCGACGGTGGCCATGCTCACAAATGCTGGCCCCGCCGCAGTCCTTGCATCGGTACCGCCGCCGGCCGTGATTGCAGATGGTGCCCCCGCCGCACTCCTTGCAGCGGCTGCGTTGCCGACCATGGTCGCAGATGCTGCCCCCATCGCATTTCTTGCAGCTGCTGCGCACGCGGCCATGCTCGCAGATGCCGGCCCCGCCGCACTCTTTGCACTGGCTGCGCATGCGGCCGTGGTTGCAAATGCCGTCCCCGCCGCATTCCTTGCAGTAGTAGCGCTCGCGTCCGTGCTTACACACTGCGTTCTTGCGTCTCGCGGAAGCGGTCCCAGGTGCATGTGCCGGCAGCATGCCGCTGCTACCAGGGGTGGTGACAGATGGCGCAGCCCGGCGGCGCTTCACACCCGCCACCACTGCCACAGTGGTAACCCCATCCCCGCGTGCGGCGGCAGCAGCGGCTCCACGCAGGTCGCGCTCCTGCATCGGTGCTGAAGCGGCGACGGCACCACCCACTGGCGGCTCCACCTTTGTCACGGGCGGCAGCGTGGATGGTGTAGCTGGTTCGTCACCCGCCACATGCACCGCAGTTTTGTCCGTCGCGTCGGCTGACGGCGGTTCAACGTGCTTGTCCCCTGACGACTCTTCGTCGGCCTTGATCGCTGGCGGCGCCACCACAGGCTGTGGAGCAGCCAACATAGCCGTTGACACTGCCGCGGCGCCTGCTGCCACCCACCGCCGCAGCAGGGCGGTCGCGTTGGCGGCGCTGACGGCCCATCGCGCAGGCTGCGGCGGTGGCGGCGGTGGCGGCAGGTGTGGCACCACCACTACAGTCATGCCTGCCGCAGCCATCGTTGCGGCGGTGCCCAGTCCAGACGCCATGGGGGAGAAGCGACTGTACCCTCTACATGCGTGCGCGTACATATGTGAGCGTGCGGGTGTGCGTGTATGTTAATTAGTGTGCGCGTGTGATAGCTGTGAACACACGTGCACGTGGGCAACGCACCGCTCACTGGCCGCCCGCTGCAACCTGCTGCCCGTCTCCACCACGACTCTCTGTCACGCCAACGCAAATTGACGCGCAACCAACAACAGCGGATACAAATGCTACAACAACAGAGGACCCGAATTTGTAAATGCCGCCCCAACTATTGCGTTGCTGCGCGTGCCCATTGCGCGCGGCTGGCATTGGCACTGGCGTTGGATGCGGATTGCCCGCCAAAGCACCATGTCGGTGGTACCAGCTGCCAGCTGCAACGTGTCATCGGCCAGTGCGACTCTTGTTGCGCCGCGTGCTGCATGGCACCACTGCCACCGCCACCACGCGCATGCAGCTTTGTTGTCATGGCGCCAGCAGTGCATGGGCACCAACTGTTGGTGCCACCGGCGCCAGCGCCTAGTGCCGCTGCCGCGGTGCACTTTTTTGATTTAGTTGGAATCACAATTGAATGTGCGCCAGTACCCACAGGGCGGCAGTGGCACCCGGCCGAGGCAACAACAGTTAGCTGGGTGGCAGTGCCTCGGCAGTGGCCGCGCGGCAGTCACGGCAGCGCTTCGCCAGGTGGCCATGCGTGCACACGCCAACGCACTCCTTGCAGTCGTAGCGCACGCGGCCGTGCACACAGATGCTGCCCCCGCCACACTCCTTGCACTGGCAGCGCTGACGACCGTGCTCGCATATGCTGGCACCGCCGCATTCCTTGCAACGGGTGCGCCTGCGGCCATGTTCACATATGCCGGCCCCGCCGCACTCCTTGCATCGGCTGCGCTGGCGGCCATGCACACAAATGCCGGCGCCAGCGCATTCCTTGCAGTGGTAGCGCTCGCGACCATGCTCGCAGATACCTTGCCCGCCGCACTCCACGCAACGGATGTGCCTGCGGCCGTGTGGGCAGG